>Ga0070692_10000082_pt1 | contig 19987 bp, 18 predicted proteins | sample KBSK1102metaG_FD_64675 | JGI IMG/M metagenome (GOLD analysis project Ga0070692, IMG submission 64675) | Corn, switchgrass and miscanthus rhizosphere microbial communities from Kellogg Biological Station, Michigan, USA - KBS K1-10-2 metaG | ecosystem: Host-associated > Plants > Roots >...
GTTCCAGGGATTGAAGTACCTTCCGTCGAAGATCGCAGGTATTCCGGGGGAGACGCTCGGAGTCTTCTTCTTCGGCGCGCTGGCGGCGGCAGTCGTCGTCGTCCCGTGGCTCGACCGCCGCGGAAAGAGGGGACTCGCGGTGGCTGCGGTCGTGATCCTCGCGCTCGCGGCGGTGTTGACCGTTCTCGCGCTCCTGCCGGCTCCCTCCGTCGGACCGAAATGAGATACCCGTTCTTCGCAGTCCTTTTCCTCGCCGCGGCAGCCGGCCTCGCGCAGGCCGCTCGCCCCGCCCCGCCGCCGGCCGTCAACGGTTGCATCGAGTGCCACACGGTCCTGGACGACCCCCGGATCACGCCGCCCGCGAAGCTCTTCGCGGACGACGTCCACGCAAAAGCCGGTTTCACCTGCGTGTTCTGCCACGGAGGGGACGCGCGCCAGGAGTCGCAGGAGGACGCGCACGACCCGAAGAAAGGATTCATCGGCAAACCCCGGCCGCAGCAGATCCCGCAGCTCTGCGGAAAGTGCCACTCCGATCCGGCGCTGATGAAGCAATACGATCCTTCGCAGCGCGTCGATCAGCTTTCCGAGTACCAGACGAGCGGCCACGGCAAGGCCCTCGCGCGCGGCGACCAGACGGTTGCCCAGTGCGCGAGCTGCCATGGCGCGCACGGAATCCAGCCGGTGAAGGACTCGCGGTCTCCCGTCTCGCCGACGAAGGTCGCGCAGACCTGCAACCACTGCCATGGAGACGCGGCGCTCATGGCGGCGCACAAGCTGCCATCCGATCCCTACGCCAAGTGGTCTCGGAGCGTGCACTACCGCGCCCGCGTCGAGAGGGCCGACCTCTCCGCCCCGACGTGCAACTCCTGCCACGGCAACCATGGGGCTGCGCCTCCGCAGGTCGGATCCGTGACGAACGTCTGCGGCACGTGCCACGTGACGTTCGCCGACCAGTTCAAGCTCTCGCCGCACTGGGAGGCGTTCAAGGAGCTGGGACTGCCCGGATGCGTCACGTGCCACGAGAACCACGAGATCGTGAAGCCCAGCGAGGCGTTCCTCGCGGAAGGCGATCAGGGCAAGTGCTCGAGCTGCCACGAAGCGGGTTCCCCGGGCGCCCGCGCGGCGGCCGCGATGCGGACGGACCTCGTCGGGTTGGACGGGGAAATCCAGCAGGCGAGTCGCCTCGTCGACCGCGCCACCGAGGCCGGCATGGAAGTCTCGAAGGTCCGCTTCGACCTGGTCGCTGCGTCGAACGCGCTGACGAAGGCGCGTTCCCAGATCCACCTGTTCCGGCCGTCCGCCGTCCACGAGGCCGTGGCCGAGGGGCTGAAGGTTGCCCGCAAGGCGGCTGCGGGCGGGCAGGCGCGTCTGAAGGAGCGCGACTTCCGCCAGCGCGGCCTGTTCGTGTCGCTGGGGCTGATCCTGTTAACGATCGTCGCTCTGGTCGTTAAGATCCGAGAGCGGGGTCCCGGGCCGGAGGAGCCGGGAGACCCGGGAAACAGGCGGGAACCGTCCTGAACGTCCATGGAGGATCGAGGATGAAGAAACCGGTCTCGCGGTTCGCATTGATCGCGGTCGTTCTGTTCTGGGGTGGATGGATCGCCTTCACCGCGCCCTCGACGGCGACCATGCCCATTCAGAAGAAAGCGAAGGAGCTGGGATTCCCGGCGGACAACTGCCTCTACTGCCACAACGAGAAGCTCCCCAAGAAGGGGGCGGTCACGCACAATACCCGGGGAGAGTGGCTGCTCGCGGAGAAGGACAAGAGGCACGCGAAGGAAGTCGACGCGAACTGGCTGAAGTACTACCCCTTCGACAAGAAGTAGGCCGGGTCCGGAGTCGCTAGGGCCGCCCCGGCAGGGCCTCGCGCCACCTCTTCGCCGACTCGAGCACGAGCGCCCGGTCGCTGGTGGTGAAGATCCGGTATCCGAGCTCCGACAGGCGGGGAATGTCTTCCCGGCGTCCCACCATGATGCCGGCGGCCTTCTTCGCGCGCGACGCTTCCGACGCGACCCGCGCGAGGGCCGCGCGGAAGTTTTCCGAGGACGTGTTCCCGGGCGTCCCGAGCGCCTGGGACAGGTCGTTCGGGCCGACGAAGAGGACGTCCACAGCGGGCTCGTCGGCCAGGCCGGAGAGCTCCGCCAGGGCGCCCTCGCGCTCGATCTGGACGGCGACCAGGGTCTCCTCGTTCGAACGGGCCACGAACGCCGCGAGGGGCTCGGTCGCGTAGCGATTGGCGCGGACGCCGCCCAATCCGCGCCGCCCGAGCGGCGCGAACTTCAGGGCCTCGATCGCGGATCGCGCCATGGCAACGCTCTCGATTCGGGGGAGTAGCGTTCCTGCCGCGCCCGCGTCGAGATACCGCCCGACCTGGTCGGAAAGGGCGGACGGCGGACGCACGAGCGGGGCGATCCCCGCGCCGTCGCACGCCGCGACCGTGGACGCGATCGACTCGATCGAGAAGAAACCGTGCTCCCCGTCGATCAGGATGAAGTCGAAGCCGGCGAGCGCGGCGAGCTCGACGACTCCCGGGACCGGCCACGTGAGAAAGCAGCCGAGGAGGGTCTCCCCCTGGCGGACGCGGGCGCGGAGATTCTGCATTTCGCGAAACGTATCATCGGAGTGCCAGCCGTTACTTCTCCGCGTCCGCCGGTCGGGCCGGCCCCGAGAGGAGCAGGCGCCGCGATCGGAAGTCGATCGTGACCCGCTCGAACTCGCGCAGGAGATCCTGGCCCAGGAGTCCGTCGATCCGCCGCCCGTAGGCTTTCGAGACCTCCGCCATCTTCATTCCGACGACGGACCGGTTTCGCCAGCGCCGACCGGCGATCTCCAGCGTCGCCTCCGTGTACCGCCCGTTCGCATTCAACCCCGGACCCTCTTCGGAGAACCGGGACGCCGCGAGCGACCCGGGAGTGAGCCGCACGAGCTCGCGTGCGAGGATCGTGCAGGACGCACCGGTGTCGAGGATCAGGAGAACCGGTTTCCCGTCGACGAGCCCCCGCACCAGGATCGCCGACTGCGAAGCCTCGATCTCGAACGGGATCTCGAGATCTTCGGCATCCGCGAAGCTGCCGAGCGAAAGCAGAAATCCCAGAGCCGCCGCCGCGATGCCTCGTCTCTTCATTTCGCGCCTCCCCGCCGGCGTCTGCCGGCGAAGCGGGACGCTCCGCGAAACGGGCGGCTACCACCATGCACGGGAGGTCATTTGTGACTGCGGGGGACGTCATCCGGCAAGTGACGGACAAGTCGGGAGTTGGGCCGACAGGTCAACGCCGCGGGACCGCTCCCGGAGGAAATGTCCGGGCGCTGCCCGACATTAGACTGACAAACGTGGCGAGCGTACCCGTGCGTTCGGTCCGATTCGGTCCCTTCGAGGTCGACTTCGACAGCGGAGAGCTGCGCAAGAGTGGGCTGAAGCTCCGGCTGACCGGTCAGCCGTTCGAAATCCTCTCAATGCTTCTTCAGAAGCCGGGCGAGGTCGTCACGCGGGAACAGCTCCGCCAGAGGTTGTGGCCCGGGAACACGTTCGTCGACTACGAGCACAGCCTGAACGCCGCGGTGAACAAGCTGCGCGAGGTCCTGTCGGACTCCGCCGATCGGCCGCTCTACGTTGAAACGCTACCGCGTCGCGGCTACCGGTTCATCGCGCCGATCCAGACGACGGCTCCCGCCGCGCCGCCCGTCCACGTCGCGTTCCCCCCGGAGCCCTCACCCTCTGCCGGCGCAATCGCTGCGCCGGAGGAACCGCGGCCGGCTGCGCGCCGGCGCGGCAGAGGTCTCGCGGTGGCAGCGGGATCCTTCCTCGTCGTCGCGGTGGCGGTCTTCCTCGCCGGCCGGTTCGGGCGCACGGGCGGCCGTCCGGCGAGTGCTTCCTCCGTCCGCGCGCTCGCGGTCCTGCCCTTCGCGAACCTCTCCCGCGATCCGGAGCAGGAGTACTTCGCCGACGGGATCACGGAGGCGTTGATCTCGAGGCTCTCGCAGATCGGATCGCTCCACGTCGTTTCCCGCACGTCTGTGATGCAGTACCGCGGAACCCGACAGGCGCTCCCCGAAATCGCCCGGCGGCTGTCGGTCGACGCCGTCGTGGAAGGCACCGTGCAGCGCGCCGGCGATCGCGTCGCGATCTTCGCCAATCTGGTGGAGGCGTCGTCCGACCGCAGCCTCTGGACGGGCCGATACGAGGGGGACCTGCGCGACGTGCTCGGGTTGCAGAGCCAGGTGGCCGGCGCCATCGCGGAGGGCGTTCGCGCCCGCGTGACCCCGGAAGAGCGGCGGCGCGTTCACTGGGCGCGGGCGGTGGACCCGGAGGCGTACGCCGCGTACCTGAAGGGACGCTATTTCCAGGAGAAGGGTCTGCCGTGGGCGACGAACCGCGCGGTCGAGCAGTTCCGGCAGTCGATCGCCCGGGATCCGCGCTTCGCGCCCGCCTGGGTCCGACTCGGCGAAGCCGAGGTCTTCGGCTTTCCTCCGGCGACGACCATGCCCGAAGCAAAGAAGGCGGTGCTTCGCGGCCTGGAGCTCTATCCGTCCCTTCCGGAGGGGCACGTGATCCTGGGCCTCGTCCAGACGTTCTGGGATCGGGATTGGGCCGGGGCGGAGAAGTCCTTCCGGCGGGCTCTCGAGCTCGACCCCGCCTCCTCCGACGCGCACTACCGGTACTCGCACCTGCTCGTCGCCCTCGGGCGCTTCGACGAGGCGGTCGCCGAGTGCCGCAAGGCGCTGGAGCTCGATCCGCTGTCACCGAACGTCGGGCACTACCTGGGACGGATCGACTACTTCGCCCGCCGGTACGACGCCGCCGTCGAGCAGTTCCAGAAAGTGCTGGCACTCGATCCCAACGACTACTGGTCGAACCTGTTCCTCTCGGTGACCTACGCGCGGGAAGGGCGACCGGACGACGCCGCGCACTACTTCGAGCGCGCCATGACGATCGGCGGGATGAAGCCGGAGGGGATTGCTGCGATCCGGGAGCGGTATCGGCGGGGCGGCCGGGCGGCGGCTCTCCGGAAGTCGCTCGAGTTGCTGCACCCCGATACGAGCGGCCCGATCGGTTCCTCCGCGCCGGCCCTGACCTGGGCGGAGATCGGCGATGCCGACCGGACGCTCGCCTGGCTCGAAAAGGCGTTCGAATCTCACACCCGCGACCTCGTCTACGTCAACGTGGAGCCCGCCTACGACTTTCTCCGGGGCGATCCGCGCTTCGACGCGATCGTCCGGCGGATCGGCTTCGTCCCGGCGGCCGCACCGGTCGCGCCGGGGAAGGGTCGCTAGTTCGTCCGGCTCCGGACGAGGTTGAACTTCAGCATCTCCCCGTACGACACCCGCGAGTCCAGATCCTCGCGCGCGATCTTCAGGTGCTGGGTCAGCCCTTCGAGCACGAGCTCCATGCCGACGGCGAGCTCCTCGCGGGACGCGGGCGCAAAGTGTTCCTCGACCGCTTTTTTCAGCCCGGGCACCGACTCGAGCGTCGCCAGGTGCTCCGCGAACGGGGTGTCGTCGGACAGCGTGATCTTGTTGCCGGCCGCGAACCACTCGAGCGTCGGCTCGTAGAGCGGGTGGATTTTCTCGGGCGGCGGCGCGGTCCGCGCGCGCCGCGGCATGGAGAGCTCGTCGGTGTCGTCCTCGTCGACGGCCCGGCGTCTCTGGCTCGGGCGTCCGGAGTCGGGCGCCGGGAACTTGGCGTCGAAGAGCTTCTTGACCGCCGTCGCGATCAGCTTCTTCGCGATGACCTCCGCCCCCTGCTGCTCCCCCTCGTAGACCATCTCGACTTTTCCGGTGATCGCCGGCAGGCACGCGGGGAGGTCGCAGAGGCGCGGGAAGACGCTCTTTTCGCGCTGCACCAGACCCCGACGCTCCAGGTTCGACGCGAGAATCTCGACCGCCGAGATCGGCATCCGCGCCGAGACTCCCGACGACTGGTCCACGAACTCGCTCGCGCGCGCCGCGAAGGCGATTTCCTCGACCAGCTCGCGGAAGAACTCCGGGATCTCGACGGCCGGCGTCTCCTGCCGGTCGAGCCACGCCTCCTGGGCCGTGATGCGCGCCGCGATCTTCACGTCGTCCGGGTAGTGCGTGAGGATCTGCGACGAGATGCGGTCCTTCAGCGGAGTGATGATGTTTCCGCGATTCGTGTAGTCCTCGGGGTTCGCCGAGAAGACGAGCAGGATGTCGAGCGGAATGCGAACCGGGAAACCGCGGATCTGGAGGTCGCGCTCCTCCAGGATGTTCAGGAGGCCGACCTGGATGCGGGGCTGGAGATCCGGCAGCTCGTTGATCGCGAAGATCCCCCGGTTCGTGCGCGGGATGATCCCGAAGTGGATGACCTCCTCGTCGGAGTACGAGCGGCGCTCCGTCGCGGCCTTGATGGGGTCCACGTCGCCGATCAGGTCGGCGATCGTGACGTCGGGCGTGGCGAGCTTCTCCCGGTAGCGCTCCTCCCGCGGGATCCACGCGATCGGAGTCTCGTCCCCCCGCTCCGCGAGCATCCGGCGGCCGTACTTCGTGATCGGCCGGAAGGGGTCCTCGTTCAGGTCGCTGCCCGCGATCGCCGGGATCTCCGGGTCGAGGAGACCGACCAGCAGCCGCAGGAGCCTGGTTTTCGCCTGGCCGCGCAGCCCCAGGAGCAGGAAGTCGTGCTTGGAGAGAACCGCGTTGTAGAGCGACGGAAGGACCGTGCGTTCGTATCCGTGGACGCCCTCGAAGGGATTCTCCCGGCGGGCGAGCGCCCCCCGGAGGTTCTCCCGCAGCTCCTCCTTGACGCCGCGCGAGCGGTAGCCGCTCGCCTTCAGGGCGCCGAGCGTCGCCGGTTTGGACACGTTGCTCATGGCCGTCAGGCTACCAGCCTGCGTTCCGGGACTCTCACCCGGGGACGATCAGCGGGATGTGATCGCCGATCCGGAAGAGCCGGGGCGCGGTTCGCCCCGCGAGCCTCGCCGCGCGCCGCGCGAGGGCTTCGAGTCTGGGCCGCTGGAAGCCCACGATCGTCTCGAGGATGCGGCCGTCGGCGACCCGGAAAAACGTCGGGACGTTGGTCAACCCGAGTGAGGCGGACGCCTTCCAGGGCGGCGGATCGTAGAGCGTCTCGAGCTCGACGCCCAGGCGCCGGTGAAACCCGGCCGTCTCTTCCCGGCCGTCCTGCGACACCGCGAAGGCCCGCAGCCCGCTTTCTCCGATCCGGCCGATCCGGTCGAAGTAGGGCCACGTCAGCTCGCACGTGGGGCACGTGGTCTTGAAAAATCCGTAGAGCGCTTCTTCCCGCGCGGGCACGAAACGCTCGCCGGATTCCGTTTCCAGTGCGACGATGGGAAACACTTCGCCAGGTTCGAGGGCCGCCAGAGATTCCTCCCGTCTCCGGTCTCAACCGGAGCCGGTCGCGATTATAGACTTCGCGCGCGACCAAAAATGCGGAGAGACCGCGGTTTCCGGCGACGAATCCCGGACGGCGACAGAGTTCCGGAAAAACGTGGTCTGTCCCCGATTTCGCGTCGCGCGCTCGTGGCCGGCGCGGGTGCGGCGCTGACGCTCACGGCTCTCCCCGCGGCGGCGTGCCGCCCGCGCGAGAAACAGGCGGCGCCCGCGCGGAAGACGCTGAAAATCCTCCAGTGGAGCCACTTCATTCCCGCGTTCGACCGCTGGTTCGACGGCGTCTACACGAAACAGTGGGGAGAAAGGAACTCGACGGAGGTCATCGTCGACCACATGGCCTCCACGGAGGTCGCGGCGCGCGGAGCGGCCGAAGTCGCGGCGCGCAAGGGGCACGACCTCTTTCTCTTCCTCTCGCCGCCGGCTGCCTACGAAGAGCAGGTCATCGATCACCGGTCGGTGATCGAGCGCGTCCAGAAGAAGCACGGGAACATGATCCCCCTGGCCGAGCGCTCGACTCACAACCCGAAGACCGGGAAATACTTCGCGTTCTCGGACTCGTACGTTCCGGACCCCGGGAACTACCGGATCGACCTGTGGGAAAAGGTCGGATTCCCGAAGGGGCCCGACACGTGGGAGGACCTGCGCGTCGGCGGCCGGAAGATCAAGGAGCAGTTCGGAAACCCGGTCGGGGTCGGCCTCTCCCAGGAGATCGACTCGAGCATGGCGCTGCGCGCGGTGCTCTGGTCGTTCGGCGGCGCGGAGCAGGACGAGAGCGGCCGCGTCGCGATCAACTCGAAGGAGACCATCGAGGCCCTGAAGTACGTCCGCGCGCTCTACAAGGAGACGATGACGCCGGAGGTCTTCACCTGGGATCCGTCCTCGAACAACCGGATGATCCTGGCAGGACGCGCTTCGTTCGTCTGCAACGCGATCTCGGTCACACGGACCGCGGAGCGGGAGAATCCCGAGATGTCCCGGAAGATCGGGCTCACCCCGGCGCTTCGGGGTCCCGTCCGGCGAATCGCCGCGGAGCACCTCATGAACTGCTACGTGGTCTGGAAGTTCGCCGAGAATCCGGACGCCGCGCAGCAGTTCCTGGTCGACCTGGTCGACCACTTCGCCGAGGTCTTCCAGGAAGGGGAGTCCTACAACTTCCCCTGCTTCCCGGCCTCGCTGCCCGACCTCCAAAAGAGGATCGGGCACGACCCGAAGGCCGATCCACCCGACAAGTACCGGGTTCTCGGCACCGTGCTCGACTGGGCGACGAACGTCGGTTACCCCGGATACGCGACCGCCGCGATCGACGAGGTCTTCAACACGTTCGTGATCCCCACCATGTTCAGCCGCGTGGCCAAGGACGAGGCCACGCCGGAGGAAGCGGCCGGTGCCGCCGAACAGCAGATCCGCCGGATTTTCGAGCGATGGAATCGCGCCGGATGAGCGGGCCCCGCACTTAGAATCAGGCGTGGCCATTTTCGACACCTTCGGTCGCCCGCTCCGGAATCTTCGGATTTCGGTGACGGATCGGTGCAACCTGAGGTGCCAGTACTGCATGCCGGAGAAGGACTACGTCTGGCTTCCCCGGGCGGACATCCTCGACTTCGAAGAGGTGGGTCTTCTGGTCGACGTCTTCGCCGGCCTGGGAGTCGACCGCGTGCGCCTGACCGGAGGCGAGCCGCTGGTCCGCCGCAACCTGCCGCAGCTGGTCCGGCTCCTGGCGTCGAAATCGCGAATCAAGGATCTCGCGATGACCACCAACGGGGTGCTCCTGGCCGACCAGGCCGGGGACCTCGCGGCGGCCGGGCTTCACCGGGTGACGGTCAGCCTCGACACCCTTCGGGCGGATCGCTTCCAGGCGATGACCCGGTTCGACGAGCTCGGCCGCGTTCTCGCGGGTATCGCGGCGGCATCGGCGGCCCGTTTCACCGCGCTGAAGATCGATACCGTCGTGATTCGAGAGACGAACGACGACGAGCTGGTGCCGCTTCTGGAGTACGGCGGGAGCGTCGGTGCCGAAGTCCGCTTCATCGAGTACATGGACGTCGGCGGCGCGACGCGCTGGTCGAGAGACGCCGTCGTTCCCGGCGCCGAGATCCTCGAGCAGCTCGGCCGGCACTATGGTTCGATCGAACCTCTCGTCGAGGAGAGCTCCGCTCCGGCCGCTCGCTTCCGGCTTCCGGACGGAAGGGTCTTCGGTCTCATCTCTTCGATGACGTCGCCCTTCTGCGGCGCGTGCGATCGAAGCCGGCTGACGGCAGATGGGATGTGGTACCTCTGTCTCTACGCGAGCGCCGGAATCGATCTCCGCCGGGCTCTCCGCTCGGGTATGCGCGAAGAAGAACTGCGGTCGCGGATCGAGAATGGGTGGCGCCTGCGGGCCGATCGCGGCGCGGAGCAGCGGCTGGCAGTCCACGATCGCTCGCCGCTCCTTCCGGCCGGGGCGCTGCGCAAGGACCCCCACCTCGAGATGCACACGCGGGGAGGTTGAAGACCGTGGCCGAAAGCGGTCCAGGCGCGGGGCCGGATCCGACGGCACCCGTTCCCGGCCTCACAAATGCGCGCGGCCTGTCGCTCGACCGCATGCCGGTCCGCACGAGGGAGAATGCCGTGACGCTGTCGGGGTGGCGCCTCTGCGTCGAAAGCGACCAGGGCGAGGGCGCGATCGTGCTGATCGAGGCCGCCCCGGGGGAGGCCCGGTATCGGGGCGAGGGCGTCTTTCTCGGCTGGACCGCGGAACGACTCCACGCGGCTTACGAAGCGCTCCGGCCGCAGTTGAACGAGCCGCGGTTCGAGACCCTGCAGTTGGGCTGAAAGCCGCGAGCCGGCTATGGCGGCGGCGCTGATTCCGAGAGAATCCGCCACTCCTCGGCCGTGAGAAGCGGGGCCGCGGCCGGGTAATAAACCCTTTCCATCTCGGACTCGTGGGCGGCGAGCCGCCGTTCCAGGTTTTCCACGAGGCCCTGCACGTCGGCGACCGGCGCGCGCTCCGCGATCTGCGAGTCGAGGTATCGAGTCAGCTCCCGGATCTGCACGTACTCCAGCCGGAGCTCGCGCTCGGGATCACGACCCGGGAACGAGGCACGAGACAGAGCGGGAACGAGAACGCGTTCCTCGGCGGCCGTCCAGCGGGTGAAGTGAGCGCGGAAGTCCGCCAGCGCGACCCGGCAGGCGTCGTCCTCGCGACGCTCGAACGCGCCGCGAAAATCGTCGAAGCGGCCGCGGAGCCCGATCTGGACGGCGAGGAGGTCATCCCGGGAATTCACGCCGCCCGCTACAGGCCGGCCAGGCCCGGCTCGATCCGCGTGAAACCCTGCTCGGAGGCCCAGAGATCCATCGAGAGTGAGACGAGGTCGTCCACCTCCGGAATCGGGCGAGCGTCCTCCGAGAGGTCGATCGACTTGACGTAGCAGTGGCAGCTCTCACACGCCTCGACCCGCACGTTCGCATGGGTTTCGTTCCGGAAGGACGGGAGTTTTTCGGGATTCCCTTCGAAACAGGCGGGGCAGAGAATGCGGCCGAAGCTCCACTCGCCGCCACAGAGCGCGCACCCGAGCATACGGCGAGCACCTTCCATCGCCGACGCGTCGCGCCGCGCCGAAATCCACGGAAGGCCGCCGCAGAAGGGACACTGGCCCTGTCGATGGATCCGGTCGGGCGGGATGTGGGCGGACCTCAAGAGCTCGACGTAAGGACGGAGCATCGCGCGTGAGAGGTAGTCCTCGGTGGACGGCCGATCGCCCGCCCAGTAGACGAGGAGCCGGGTCCGCGCGGTCGCGGGAAGATCGCTCTGCCGCTTCCGGGCCTCTTCGGCCAGGAGTGCCGGGCCTTCGCGAGCCGCGTACTCGAGGATTGCGGAAAGTCGCGGAAGAAGGCGCTCGGCATCCTCGTTCAGGTGACCGCGGAGTGGCGTCTCCCCGTGGGTGATCTCGATCGCGGCGGCGATCTGCGCCTGCACGCGGTAAAGGCCCGCCGCGAACCGCAGGGGCGCTTCCGCCGCCGGGGCATGGCTGGAGAGCGACTCCGCGCGCGTCGCGCGCCGTTCGAATTCCGAAACCGTCTTCGAGCTCGTCTACCGCCGCCGGTTCTCTTGACCCGAGACGATTTCGCGATACCAGCGCGCGTGGTGCAGGCGCGCCCATTCCCGCGTGACCGTGCCGCGGATCATCGAGCCGAAGGTTCCGGGCTCGGCGGCGGTGCCGAGGTAGATGTGAAGCACGATCGCGACCGCGAAAAGAATGAAGGTCACGTCATGGATGAGAAAAGAGAGCTCCACCAGCAGCTTCGGGAAAGCGCGGGGAAACCAGATCAGGAGGCCCGAGAGCAGGAGGCCGACGGCGCCGAGTCCGGCGGCCCAGAAGAAGAGCTTCTGGCCGCCGTTGTACTTTCCAACGTCCGGGTCGTCGGTCTCGTAGCGCATATACGCGAGGGCTTTCGGCCCCAGCCACTCCTTGTCGCGGGGCTCGAGGCGCATGTCGGCGATCCAGTGCACGAACATCACTCCGGACGCGAGAAAGAACGCGACGCCCAGCCAGGGATGAAGGAGCCGGCAGACCGTCAGCCCGCCGAACAGGTGCGCCATCCAGCCGAACACGGGGGTCCAGATCGGCATCCCCGTGAAGACGCAGGCGAAGAAGGTCACGGCGACGCTCCAGTGGATCACGCGCGAGGCGAGACGATGGCGGACGATCTCGTTGCCGACGACGACGTCCTCCCGGTGCCGGGCCGCGACGATCGCCGTGTCGAAGGGGCGTTGCGGAGTGGCGGCGCTCATCGTGTCTCCCTTCGCTGCCTGCCGATCACGCCTCGGGCAGATTCCGCTCCGGCGTTGCGTCGGCCCCCTTGACTTCCCTGGGTCCGAACCTCGTGTAGTGCGCGAACGCACCGATCACGGCGCCGAAGATCGCGATTCCGCCGAGGGGTCGGAGAATGGACTTCCAGAACTTGACGAGGAGCGGCACGTGGGGGTCGGCCGGAAGGTCGTACCACTCTGGATGGTCGCCGTGTGCGAGCACGGTGACGACCCCGGTGCCGTGCACTCCCTCCGGGTTGTAGAGCGTGGCGTGGGTGAATCCGTTTCCCTTCAACTGATCGACGCGTCGGAGTCCGAGCGCCACCATGTCGTCCTTCGTTCCGAACTGAAGGCACCCGGTCGGGCACGCCTTGATGCACGCGGGCTCCAGCCCGACAGAGACCCGGTCCACGCAGAGCGTGCACTTCGCCATCTTGCCGGTCGTCTGGTGGAAGCGGGGCACGTCGAAGGGGCAGCCGGTTTCGCAGTAGCGGCAACCGATGCACTGGTCCGGGTTCACGTCCACGATCCCGTTGGCGTACTGGACGATCGCGCCCGGCGCCGGGCAAGCCGTGAGGCACCCGGGCTCCTCGCAGTGCATGCACTGGTCCTTGCGCATCAACCAGGCGAGCCCGCCGTCGAAGTCGCGCTCGTTGAATCGGATCAGATTCCAGTATTCCGCGTGGAGAGTCGGCAGCGTCTGGTAGGTGCCGGTCTGCTCGGTCGCGATGTGCCGGAGGTCGTTCCACTCGATGCATGCCGCTTCGCAGGCCTTGCATCCGATGCACGTCGTCGTGTCGATGTACTTGGACACGGTCGGCACCGAACGCATCCCCGAGAGGCTTCCCCAGACTGCTCCCGAGGAGCGGCGGATTTCGAGGTTCTGTTGAACGCTCATGCCGTCCTCCTCAAGCCTTCTCGACCCGCACCAGGAAGGCCTTGTATTCGGGCGTCCAGGTGTTGGGATCCATCGCCGAGGGTGTCAGGGTGTTGGCGAGCGGACCGGTATGGTTCGGATCGCCCGCGAAACCCCAGTGAATGGGGAAACCGATCTGCCAGGCAGGTTTTCCGTCGATCGTCAACTGCTGAAGACGCCGGGTGACCATGGCGACTCCCTGGATCTCGCCGCGGGCTGAGATGACCTTGACCTGGGAGCCGTTGGCGATCCCTTTCTCCTTCGCCAGTCCCTCCGGAAGCTCCACAAAGAATCCGGGCTGCAGCTGGTTCAGAGTCCCCTTGTGCTGGTGCTGGGTCCAGTAATGGAAGTGTTCGGTCAACCGGTAGGTCGTGCAGACGATCGGGAAATCTTCCTTCTTTCCGTAGATGTCTTTGTCGGAAGAGAAACGCTTGGACGCCGGGTTCGACGTCACTTTCGGGTGAAGCGGGTTCACGATCGCCGCTTCGATCGCCTCGTAGTGCTCCGGGAAGGGACCGTCGTTCAGAGAAGGTGCATAGAGCCGAGCGACGCCCTCCGGCAGCATGATGAAGGCGCCGAAGGTTCCGGGAGGCGCGTCCGGCTTCATGTCCGGGACGTCGCCCACCCACTTTTCGCCGTTCCAGGCGATGCCCGGACGCTTCGGGTCCCAGGGCTTCCCGTCGGCGTCCGCGGATGCGCGGTTGTACATGATGCGGCGGTTCGCCGGCCAGGAGAACGCCCAGTTGTGGAACATGCCGAGCCCGGTCGGATCCGCCGTCGAGCGGCGCTGCGCGTTGTTTCCCGCCTCGGTGTATACGCCGGAGTGGAGCCAGTTCCCGCACATCGTCGTGCCGTCGTCCTGGAGCTGTCCAAAGCCGTCCAGTTGCTGTCCGGCGGTCTTGAGAACCTTCGCCGTGTCCTTCGGGTCCGGTATGTCGGCGAGCGCCTTGCCGCTCATTTCCTTGAGGACTTCGCCCAGATCCGGGTTGACCGGGTTCGGATACGACCACGAAAGGTTCAGGATGGGGTCGGGGAGAGCGCCCCCTTCCTTCTTGTAGAGGTCGCGGACCGCGAGAAACGTGCGGGCGAGAATTTCCTGGTCGGCCTTGGACTGCCCGGGCGGGTCGAGCGCCTTCCACTTCCACTGCAGCCAGCGCGCGGAATTCGTGAAAGTTCCGTCCTTCTCGGCAAAGCTCGCCGCGGGCAGGAGAAAGACTTCTGTCTGGATCTTCGACGGATCCGCCCCGCCGTACTCCTTCGGTGCGTTCCAGAAACGGGCCGTCTCGGTCTCGACGTTCTCGACGACCACCAGCCACTTCAATTTCGACAGGGCCGCGACCATCTTCTTCGAATTCGGACCGAGCCCCACGGGATTCATCCCGAAGGTGATGAAACCCTCGGGCCCGGGCTCCTTGCCGCCGACGCGCGTCGAGCTGCCGCGGTACATGTCGTCGAAGATGTACATCCAGGAGTAGTTCCCGTCGACTTTCGGGAGCCACTCGTATCCCCAGTCGTTGTCTTTCGTCGCCGCTTTGCCCCACGTCGCCTTGAGCAGCGAAACCATGAACTTGGGATAGTTCGTCCAGTAGTTCATGGTGGCCCACGCCTGTTTGTTCATCGTCGTGGGGACGGCGTTCTCGTAATAGGCCTGGAGCGTCGCGAGTTGCCCGGTGGGGGTCTTCAAGTATCCGGGCAGAATCTCGAAGGTGCCCGCGGTGTCGGTCGCGCCCTGGATGTTCGAGTGCCCGCGGAAGGCGTTCATGCCGCCGCCCGGCCGGCCCACGTTCCCCAGGAGGAGTTGGAGCACGGCGCCGGCGCGGATCATCTGGACTCCGGTCGAGTGCTGCGTCCAGCCGAGTGCGTACGTGATCGTTCCGGCCTTCTCGGGCACGCCGGTCGACGTGACGATCTCGGCCACTTTCTCGAACGTCTCCTTCGGGGTTCCGCAGATTCGCGCGACCATTTCCGGGGTATAGCGATCGACGTGCGCTTTCAGGAGCTGGAATACGCAGCGTGGGTTCTCCATCGTCGGGTCCAGCTCGTAGGATGTGGTCTTGGGATCGCCCTGATACGCCCAGTTGTCCTTGGCGTACTCTTTCTTGGCTTCGTCGAAGCCGGAGAAGAGGCCTTCGTTGAATGCGTACTTTTCTCCCACGACGTACGGCCCGTTGGTGTGGAGCCGGACGTAGTCCTCGTGGTAGCGCTTCTTTTCAATCGCATACCGGATGAGGCCGTTCAGAAAAGCGATGTCGGTCCCGGGACGGATCGGCGCGTAGAGGTCTGCGACTGACGCGGTTCGTGTGAAACGCGGGTCAACGACGACGAGCTTCGCGCCCCGGGTCTTCTTCGCCTCCAGGAACCACTTGAAACCGACCGGGTGGTTCTCCGCCGCGTTGCCGCCCATTGCGAGGATGACGTCGGCATTCTTGATGTCGACCCATCCGTTTGTCATTGCCCCCCGACCGAACGTGGCGGCCAGACTGGCCACCGTGGGGCCGTGTCAAACCCGGGCCTGGGTATCCCGGTACGGCACCCCCAGGGCCGTGACGACTTTCCACTGGAGGAAATTGAACTCGTTCGTGTCGGTGCACCCCCCGATCATCGCCATGCCGGGGGTGCGGTTGACGACTTCTCCCTTGGCGTTTTTCGCGACGAAAGTCCGGTCGCGCGTCGTCTTGATGTGGCGCGCAATCTTCGAGATCGCCTCGTCCCACGAGATGTCTTCCCACTTGTCGGATCCGGGGCGGCGGACCTTCGGCTTCAGGAGCCGGTTGGCGTGCGTGATGTCGTCCTTCAGCGTGATGCCCTTGGGACAGAGACTCCCACGGCTGATCGGGTTGTCGGGATCCCCTTCGACGTGGACCACCGACGCGACCGCGTTCCTCGACTTGTCGCCCAGAGTGTGGATGATGACGCCGCAGGAAACCGCGCAGTAGGGGCAGATACTGCGGGTCTCCGTGGTGCGCGAGATCTTGAACTCGCGCATCTCGGCTTTGGCCCGGGCGACGTCGAAACCGAGAGCGATGGTGCTTCCGACGGCCGTGGCCTTCAGGAATCCGCGACGGGTCAGGTCCATGGCAACCTCCCGCGGAAAACGAAGCGCTGGAAGCATTTCAGAACTCCCGTCGCCCCTTGTCAAGACCTTTCTCGGGCGAGTCCGGGGGCTCGATCGACCCCTTTACGCCGTGAGAATTCGCGCGGGGTTGGCGTAAACGTTGTATCGCCGCCCCCTCAGGAACCCGACCAGCGTCAGCCCGGCCGCGTCGGCGAGTTCGACGGCGAGGCTCGAAGGGGCGGAAACGGAAGCGACGATGGGAATTCCGGCGGAATACGCCTTCTCGACGATCTCGAATCCCGCTCGGCCCGAGACCATCAGCACCGAATCCGCCAGCGGCAGCTCGTCCCGGAGCAGAAATCGTCCGACCAGCTTGTCGGTGGCGTTGTGGCGTCCGATGTCTTCGCGCAGGGCGCGGAGGCCTCCGCCGGCGTCGAACAGGCCCGCGCCATGCAGGCCACCGGTAGTAGAAAAGACCGACTGTGCCTCCCGGAGCTTGTCCGGCAGCGAAAAAAGGAGGTCCGGGCCGATCCGGAAGTCCGACCGGAGAGGCGAAACATCCGGGGGAATCACGTTCTCGATCGACGTTTTTCCACAGACGCCGCAGGCCGACCCCATCACCGTCCCGCGGACGAGCCTCTCGCCGCGCGCCTGCGCGTCCGGATTCAGGGTCGCGATCATCACGTTTGCCCGCAGCTCCGGTTCGATCCTTGGGTCGACCGGCCGTTCGAGACCCAGAAGATCCTGGCGGGACCGGAGGACGCCTTCGGCGAAAAGGAGGCCCGCGACGAGCTCCTCGTCGTTGCCGGGGGTACGCATGGTCGTGACGAACGACCTCGGCCTCGCGCCACCTTCCGGGCGGATCCGGATCTCCAGGGGCTCCTCGACGGCGAGGACGTCCTCGCGCTCGATCTGCCGATCTCCGTCGCGCGTCACGACCCGCGTCTTCTCGACCGGCTCCATTGCCTCGCATTATCCCGCCCCGTTGCCGTCTCCGAGGCGTAGAGTCTCCGGGGGGCCTCGATGGATCTGATCAATCCGACCGTTCGGCGATGGATCGAAGACGCGGCGACGGATCCGGACGCCTTCTGGTCACGCGCCGCGCGGCAGCTGCCCTGGTTTCGGACCTGGGATCGCACCTTCTCCTGGGACTTCCCTCTCTTCCGCTGGTTCGAAGGGGGTCAGACGAACCTCGCTTACAACGCACTGGATCACCACGTCGAGGCCGGCCGCGGGGGGCACGCCGCCTTCGTGTCGGTCAACGAACGGGGGGGACGACGCGTCTATACCTACGGCGAGCTCCGGCACGAGGTCGTGCGCGTGGCCGCCGCCCTGCGCGGCATGGGCGTCGGGAAAGGCGATCGGATCACGATCTACATGCCCACGATTCCGGAAGCGGTCCTGCTCATGCTCGCGGCCGTCCGAATCGGGGCGATCCACGTGGTCGTTTTCGCGGGGTTCGGCGAACGCGCCCTGGGCGACCGCATCCGGGCGAGCGGATCGAAGCTCGTGTTCACGACGGATGTCACGTTCCGCAAGGGAAAGGACGTCCCGTTGAAGGGCATCGTCGACGGCGCGCTCGAGGGAGCGCCACACGCCGTGGAGCACGTGGTAATCCTGAAACGCACGACGCCGGAAGCCCCGATGCGCGCGGGTCGGGACGTGTCGTGGGAGGAGTTCCTTTCCCGGGGCGCCGGCCAGAGCGGCGACCACGTGCCGATGGAGTCGAATGAGCCCGCCTTCATCCTTGCGACTTCCGGGACGACCGCGACGCCAAAGCTGGCCGTGCACACGCACGGCGGCTACCAGGTTCACATCGCGAGCATGGCGCGCTGGTGTTTCGGCCTTTCCGCCGAAGACGTGTGGTGGTCGACCTCCGACATCGGATGGATCGTGGGCCACAGCTACATCGTGTACGCGCCGCTCCTCGCCGGGTGTACGACGCTCGCCTACGAGGGGGCGATCGACCACCCGGAGCCCGACGCGCTGTGGAAGATCGTGGAGGAGTTCGGGGTCACCGGAATTTTTACGTCACCGACGGCCGTGCGTCTCCTGATGCGGTACGGCGAGCAGCCCGCTCGCGGGGTGGACCTTTCACTCCTGAGGAAGGTTTTCTGCGCCGGAGAAGTCCTGAACGCTCCGGCCTGGGACTGGCTTCAGAATCAGATCCTGGGCGGCCGCGTTCCCGTGATCGACCACATGTGGCAGACCGAGACGGCCGGTCCGGTCTTCGGAAATCCCTACGGCATCTCGATGCTCCCGATCAAGCCGGGTTCCGCGACGATCCCCCTTCCCGGAATCGATTGCGCGGTCGTGACGCCGGAGGGCGAGCCCTGCGGCCCCGGCGAGAAGGGGATCATGGTCATCCGCCGGCCGTTTCCCGGGTTGACGCCGACTCTCTGGGGGGAACCCGAACGCTATCGGACCGACTACTGGGACCGCATCCCCGGCGTGTATTACACGGGCGACTCCGCGCACGTGGACGAGGACGGTTACGTCTGGTTCGCGGGACGCGCCGACGAAATCATCAAGATCGCGTCGCACCGGCTCGGGACGATCGAGGTCGAGACGGCCTGTCTGCAGCATCCCGGAGTGGCGGAAGCCGGCGTCACGGGGCGGCCGGACGAGCTTCGCGGCGAAGTCATCTCCGCATTCGTCGTCCTGAAGCAGGGTTACACGCCCTCGGCCTCGCTCCGCCAGGAGGTTCTCGAGACGATCCGCCGGGAGCTCGGTGCCATCGCCGTCGTGGGCGATTTGAACTTCGTACCGATTCTGCCGAAGACCCGGAGCGGCAAGATCATGCGTCGGGTCCTGAAGGCGGTGACGCTCGGACGCGATCCCGGCGACATCACGACGATCGAGGACGAAGGCTCCGTCGAGGAGGCGCGCTCGGCGTGGGAAGAAATGCGGAAGGATATGGAGACGAGCGAGAAGAAGGGCGGCCGCTGAGACAGATCCCCACCAGGGGAAGGCCCCTCCCCGAAGGGAGGGGCCAGAAGAGTCCCGCGATCGTGTCTTACGGGTTCATCGTCACTACGATCACAGCCTCGCCGCGGTTGGAGGTGTCGGTCAGGTCGGTCTCGGTCTTGATCCGTGATGCGTCGATCGAGTGCCGGTCGACGAGATACGACCTGGCATTCTCGGCGCGCTGACGGGCCAGCGATTCCCGGCGCGGGGCCGCGGTGCCGTCGTCCGGATGACCCGTGATGACGACGGTTGCGGAGGGGTTCTCGCGGAGCCGGAGCGCGATGACGTCGAGACGCGCCTTTGCGACGTTCGTGATGTGGTCGCTTCCCCGATCGAAGTCGATCCTGTCGGTCGTCGGAGCCGGGGGAGGCGGCGGCGAGACGACGGGCGGAGCCGGTGGCGGCATCGGAGCCGCCGGCGCCTCGGGGGGAGCCGGGGGTGGCGGCGGCGCGAGAGCGGGAGGGGGAGGAGGAGCCGGGGGAGCCGGAGGCGGCACGACGACCGTCGCCAGCGCGTAGCTGAAGTTGTAGAGGGCCGAGAGAATGATCTGATTTCCCTTGGTCGTTGTTTTCGCGGTACCGGATTCGAGCTTGGCATTCAAGTACTCGAGACCCATCTGGTACGGCCCCGCCTTCCAGCGCAGCATGCCGCTGAAGATCTGATTCTTCAGGCGCGCCGCGTTCGCCAGGGCGCGGATCGCGTCCTTGTCATCGGGGTCGTCGATCGCGTAGAAGCCGTAGACGCCCCAGTTCGGCGTGAAGTCGTAGCCCGCCTGGATCCATCCGCCGTTGCTCTTGATGTCGCCGAACTGCGAGATCGTCGTGAACTGCTGCCCGGCCGAGTCGGCGGTGTGGTAGCTGCCCTGGACCAGAAACCCGCCGAGCTGAAGTCTGGC
>Ga0070692_10000087_pt1 | contig 19775 bp, 13 predicted proteins | sample KBSK1102metaG_FD_64675 | JGI IMG/M metagenome (GOLD analysis project Ga0070692, IMG submission 64675) | Corn, switchgrass and miscanthus rhizosphere microbial communities from Kellogg Biological Station, Michigan, USA - KBS K1-10-2 metaG | ecosystem: Host-associated > Plants > Roots >...
GGATGCGCATCTCGGTGTGGGCCAGCGGATCCTTGCGGCGGGCCTCCTCCATGTCCTGCGGCGCGCGGTACTTCGTCTGGTCGTCGGAGGAGGAGTGCGAGTCGATCCGCACGACCATCCCCTCGACGAACAGCGGGCCCCGTCCCTGCCGCAGCTCGCGGACCAGGGGGCCGAGCGTGTTGTAGGTCTCCGTGAATCGCGTCCCGTCCACCCGCACCGAGGTCATGCCGAAGGATCGCGCCACGTCGGCCAGCACGGAGGAGGTCTGCTGCTCCTGGGGGACGCTGATGGCGTAGCCGTTGTTCTGGATCAGGAAGAGGACCGGCAGCCGATCGTGCTGCGCCTTGTTGATCGCCTCGAAGAACTCTCCCTCCGAGGTCGACCCTTCGCCGCCGGAGACGTAGACGATCTCGTCCCCTCCGGCCGCCTTGATCGCCTTGGCCATCCCGACGGCGATCAGGAACTCGGTGCCGGTGCAGGCGGTCGGCGACACGACGCGGAGCTCCTTCGAGGAGAAGTGCTCCGACATGTTCCGGCCGAGGGAATTGGGGTCCCCCTCGCGCGACAGCATCCCCTGGAAGATGTGCTCGAGAGGCATCCCGAGGCCCACCATGAGGGCCTTCTCGCGGTAGTAGGGGAAGAACCAGTCCTTCCCGGGCTGCAGCAGGAGGGCCACCAGGATCTGCAGCTTCTCGTGGCCGCGGGCCGAGGCGTAGAAGGAGCATTTGCCGGCGCGCACGAAGACCCGGCACTGCTCCTCGACGTAGTAGGCCCGGAGCATCCGCTCGTACAGCTTCAGGTAGAGATCGGGCTTCACGCTGGGCGCCACGAATTTCGGGCGCGGGCGTTCCGAGGGGAGCTTCCTGACAGCCATGCGCAGCCTCCGGATCGGGATCGACATCATCCTACAACTTCATACTGTGGAACGCCAGCGGGGCGGCCGCATCGCTGCCGCCAGAGGCTTGACGGCGCACGATTCTGTAAGCGTGCGTCGCGTGGAATGCCTTGAAGGACGCGGGTTTCTGCCTTGCCGCCCGCCGGGCCGGTCCTTATATTGCGAAACGGCTCCCGGCTTCAGAAGGCCGTTCGAAGTCGCAGGCTTCTGGGGGACGCGTGTTCGGAAAAAAGAAGCGCAAGTCGAAGAAGCACGCGGGACGCTCCGCGGTGCACGCGACGGCGGAATCCCAGGACCAGCCGGTCGCGGACGAGCCCGCCCCTGCGCCTGAGCCCGCCCCGGTCCCCCGCATCGGCCGCTACACCATCGAATCCGAGCTCGGCCAGGGGGGCATGGGCAAGGTCTACCTGGCGCGCGACCCGGTCATCGGCCGGAACGTGGCGCTGAAGGTGATTTCGATCCGGCCGGACCTCTCCGCGGAGGAGGCGGGTCAGTACCGCGAGCGCTTCCTGCGCGAGGCCCAGGCGGCGGGGGCGCTCATCCACCCGAACATCGTGTCGGTGCACGACATCGGCCTGGATGCGGCGAGCGACTGTCCCTACATCGTGATGGAACACGTGCCGGGGCAGGATCTCAAGAAGGTCATCCTGTCGCGGGCACCGCTGTCGCCCGAGGAGTCGGTCGGCATCGTCGTGCAGATCGCCCAGGCGCTCGACTACGCGCACCGCCGCGGCATCGTGCACCGCGACATCAAGCCGGCCAACGTCCTGATCACCGACCAGGGGGGGGTCAAGATCACCGACTTCGGCGTGGCGCGCCTCCCCGGCTCGGACCTGACGCGGTCGGACCAGTTCGTGGGGTCGCCCGGGTTCATGTCCCCGGAGCAGCTCCAGGGGGCGGCGGTGGACGGCCGCGCCGACCTGTTCTCGCTCGGCGTCATCCTCTACGAGCTTTTGACCGGCAAGGCGCCGTTCGAGGGGGGGACCGTCTCGGAGGTCCTGTACCGCATCACCACGCAGCCGGCGGAGCCGCCGAGCGAGGCCCACCCCAACGTCTCGCCGGACTTCGACCGCGTCCTCGAGAAGGCGCTGGCGAAGGACCCGGCCGCCCGCTTCCAGACGGGGCGCGACCTGATCGCCATGCTCGCCCCGCTGGGCGGGCTCCCGGTGCCTGCGATGGGGGAGACCGACGAGGCGGAGGGCGGGACGGACATCCCGGCCTCGGATCCCGGGGAGACGGAACGGGAGGAGGTCGCGAGCGCGGGCGCGCCGGTCCCTTCCCCCTGGTTCACGCTCACCAGCCAATGGCGTCTCGCGACCCTGGTCGGCGCCCTCGTCCTGGCGCTCGTGGGGATCAACATGACCATCAGCCAGCTGTTCCGGGGGCCGCTCGGCCGCGCCGTGGAGTCGCAGGAGGAGCAGGCGCCGCCGTCCGGCCGGGTCGTCGTGCACCGCGCGCCGCGCGGCGTCGTGGCGATCGCCGGGGCCGCCGTCCCGCTCCCGGCGGATCGCGGCCCGTCCGGATCGTCGTCCCTTCGCGGAGCGCTGGAGGGGGCGCGCGGCGGCCTGGATGCGGCGCGCGCGGCGGCCGCCGACGACGCGCCGGACCTGGTCCGGACCGACCAGCCGATCGAGGCGGTCTGCGCGATGACCTACGCCGGGCAGGTGGAGATCAGTCATGTCCTCGAGGCGGTGCGCCATCCCCGTCCCGGGTCGGTGCGCGAGGCGCAGCCGATCGACCGCCCGAGCGGCCGCATCCGGGTCGAGGTGAAGCACAGGATGAAGAGCGGACGCCTCCTGGTCCTGGTGGACGGCAAGACGGTCCTGTCGAAGCCGTTCGATGCGGCCAAGGGGAAGTCGGGGACGGTGACCCACGTCCTGTCGGTCCCGGCCGGCAGCCACGGTGTCGAGGTGCGCCTCCTGGCGGACAAGGGGCGCGTCGCGTCCCGGTCGAAGATCACCGGAGTGGTGAAGCGGAACGAGGTCGCCCTGCTGAAGGGCATGCAGCCGAGCGCGTCGACGAAGGAGCTCGATCTGGACTGGACGGTCCCTTAACGATGGAGCGCACGATGAGCACATCGAACCCGAGGACGAACGACCCGGCCCCCAGGATGCGCCACTCCACCGGCGCGTGGCTGATCCGCAAGGAGAAGCCGCTTCCTCCGTCCAAGCCCCCCGCGCGTCCCCCGGCCCCCGGAGGGATCAACGCCCCGGGCGGGACCTCGGGCGGCGGCTCCATGATCTGCCCCGGCACGGACGGCACGCGGCGCCCCTCGACCCGGACGGCCGAGCCTCACCCGGGCATGGCGCGCGACGCGGCGCGACCGGCCGAAGGCGGGGCGATCGACGAGACCGCCCTCGAGTCGCCCATCCAGAAAGTCCTGCGCCGCCCGTCGGCGCTCGGCGGGAAATCGATCTACCTGACGGTGATCGAAGGGGACCTGAAGGGGAAATCGTTCGACATCACCGGCCTCGGCACCTACACCGTCGGCCGCCGGGACTGCGACATCGTGCTGGATGACGAGAAGGTGTCGCGCAAACACGCGTCGATCATCATCGTCCAGGTCGACAAGTACTCCGTGCAGGACCTCGCCAGCCGCAACGGCACCTTCGTCAACGGCGTGCGTCTGACGCGCCGCAACATCCAGCACAACGACCTGATCCGGATCGGCAACTGCACGCTGCGGTTCACCGTGTTCGACGGGCCCGTACCGGTCGAGAAGTAACCGGCTTACTTCAGGTCGGCGCTCCACCCGAGAACGGCGGTGATCGGGGTGGCTCCCCCCGCGAGGGGGGAGATGATCAGGAAGCGCTGGCCGTCGGGCATGACGACATAGTTGTTCCGGTATCCCTTGGTGACCGCCTCGATCAGGTGCGGTGACTTGAAGAGCGCCCGCGGGGTCTCCGCCTCGAACGCCGGCCCCTTCCTCACCGCCACCGACATGACCGACCCGTCCGGAGCGAGGTAGAAGAGCTCAGCACCGTCCCCCCGCCACGCCGGCTGGTCGCCGCCCCCCGTCGACACCTGCCGTTTTCCTCCCTTGTCGGGGAAGGCCTGGACGTAGATCTCCTGCCTGCCGGACTCGTCGGAGGTGTAGGCCATCCATCGTCCATCGGGGGAGATATGCACGTTCCTCTCGTTGAAGCGCGTATTCAGGAGCGGCCGTGGCGTCGGATCTCCGGTCATCGGCAGCAGCCACACGTCGATGCGGGTCCCGGGGTCGGTCATTTCGTAGGCCAGGAACTTCCCGTCCGGCGACCAGTCGTCCGGAAATTTGTGGCCGGGGGACTTGAGGATCGGCTCCTCCTCCCCATCGCCGCTCGCCGCCTTGCGGAACAGGTTGAGGTATCCGGCGGCGTTGGACCCGAAGACGAGCTGGCTCCCGTCCGGGGACCAGACCGGAATGACCTCGGACTCCGGGCGGAAGGTGAAGCGCGAGAACGATCCCCGGACCAGGTCCGCGACATAGATGTCCGACATGCGCCCTTCGGACGCGCTTTTCTCCAGGGCAATCCGCCGGCCGTCGGGCGAGACCGTGGGATCGGAGTAGTCCCCCGCCGGTCCGATCTGCCCGACTCGGACGCCCCGGCGATCGAACCAGGCCAGCTCGCTGGCGGTGCCGCCTCCTTCACGGTAGACGAGCAGGCCGCTCTCGGAGGCGGAGAACGCCGGGTAGCCGGTCGCGCCCGACTCGCCGATCTGCACGACGCCGGTGGCGACGACAGCCGGTTCGCCGCTCAGCCGCAGGCCGTCGGCGTCGAACCCCTGCGCGAACAGGGTCCGGTCGCGCACGAACAGGAGACGTCCGGAGACGTAGGCCGCCCCGGAGTGGGCCGCCAGGAGCTTCCGCCGGTCCTTCGAATCGAGCGACCCGACCCAGACCGGCTCCTGGGCCGACAGCGCCCTGGCCACGTAGAAGAAATGCCGGCCGTCCGGGAGGAACACGGGCCAGCGGTGGCTGATCTCGCTCTCGGCGGGGTCGAGCGAGGTGACCGGCGTCGCCGCCCCCCCCGAAGCGGGCACCCGCAGCAGGGAGGAAGTCGTGTCAGGGGTGAAGAGGATGTCCCCTCGGTCGTTCCAGGTTCCTCCGCGCCCTTCGGGGGCGTCGGCGAGCGCCTGCACCGCCCCCGTCTGGATGTCGATCCGCTTGAGCCTCCCGGCGGCGAAGAACCCGACGGAGCGGCCGTCCGGCGACCAGAACGGGGCGAACGCCTCCTCGGTTCCGGGCAGGCGGCGCGCCTCGAGCATGTCGAGCGGCCGGATCCAGAGATGGGGCTTCTCCTCCAGGGCGACGAAGACCAGCTGGCGTCCGTCCGGCGAGAGGGCGAGGTCGGGCGCCAGCGTCGTCTTCTCCGGAGCCGGCACGATGAACCGCAGGGGACGCGCGGCCGGGGCGGCGCGCCGCGACGCGACGACGATCGGCAGGGCCGCGACGAGACCGGCGAGCGCGACGGCGGCCGCTCCCCAGGCGATCCGCTCGCGCCGCCCGATCCGGGCGCCTGCCGGGCGCGGCGGCACGGTCTGGCCCGCGGGTTGCGCGCCGGGAGCATGTTCCGGCCGGGACCCTGACTCGGCGATCCATTTCAGGTCGAGCCCGACGTCGTGCGCCGTCTGCCGCCGGTCGTCCGGGTCCTTGGCGAGACAGGCCTTCACGACGCGGTCAAGCGCCGCGGGCGCGAGCGGCTCGTGCGCGTTGATCGGGCGCGGCTCGCTGGTCAGGATCGCCGCGATCAGGCTCGCCTGGCTCCGGGCCTCGAAGGCCCGCCGGCCCGTGGCCATTTCGTACAGCAGGAGGCCGAGGGCGAACACGTCGGTGCGCGCGTCGGCCGGCTTCCCCTCGAGCTGCTCCGGGGCCATGTACTGCAGGGTCCCCAGGATCGACCCCTCGGCGGTCAATCCCTTCTGCCGCGTGGCGGTGGGGGAGGCGGTGAATCCGGCCGAGGTGCCGAAGACCTCGGCCTCCCCGCCGCCCGGTCCCTGCTTCGCCAGCCCGAAATCGAGGATCTTCACGCCCGACTTCGTCAGCATCACGTTCGCGGGCTTCAGATCGCGGTGGACGATCCCGCGCCGGTGCGCCGATTCGAGGCCGGCGGCGATCTCGATCCCGTGGCGCAGAACCTGGTCAGGCGGCAGCGGCCCCCTGGCCAGGCGGTCCTCGAGGGTCTGCCCCTCCAGGAGCTCCAGCACCAGGAAGCTGATCCCATCCTGATGCCCGAGATCGTGCAGGGTGCAGATGTTGGGATGGTTCAGCGCCGAGACCGTCCGCGCCTCGCGCTCGAAGCGCTGCCGCGCATCCGGGTTGGCGGCGACGTGCTCCGGCAGGATCTTGATCGCGACGGTCCTGTCGAGCCGCGAGTCTCTCGCCTTGTACACCTCTCCCATGCCTCCCGCGCCGAGCGGCGACAGGATATCGTACGGGCCCAGGCGTGTCCCTGCGGGCAGGCTCATGGCGGCCACGCTAACGATCGCCTTAGGTGCTGTCAAGCGCCCCGCGGCCGCGCTTGCGCCGGGCGCGCCCCTCCTGTAGCCTTCCACGATGCACCCCATGAACATCGTGCCGACGAAGGCCCGACCGTGAGCGGCGGCGGCCGCGAGAACCGTCTCGCCAAAGAGAACAGTCCTTACCTGAGGCAGCATTCCCGGAACCCGGTCGACTGGTATCCGTGGGGGGAGGAGGCGCTGCGGCGCGCCCGCGAGGAGGACCGGCCGATCTTCCTGTCGATCGGCTACTCCTCGTGCCACTGGTGCCACGTGATGGAGCGCGAGTCGTTCGAGAACGAAACGATCGCCGCGATCATGAACGAGCGCTTCGTCAACATCAAGGTCGACCGGGAGGAGCGCCCCGACCTCGACGAGATCTACATGGCCGCCACGCAGATGCTCAGCGGGCAGGGGGGCTGGCCCAACTCGGTCTTCCTGACTCCCGATCTGAAGCCGTTCTTCGCCGGGACCTATTTCCCGCCCGAGTCGCGGCACGGCCGCCCGGGCTTTCCGGACCTGCTCGTCGGCGTGTCGGACGCCTGGCGGGGAAAGAAGGACGACGTCGTGCGGGTGGCGCAGGAGGTCGCCGGGCAGATCCAGCGCCTCTCCGAGATGACCGCGTCGAAGCAGGCGCTGGGCGTGCCGATCCTGAACCGGGCGTTCGGCGATCTGGCCGGGCGCTTCGACAACACGGACGGGGGTTTCGGCGGGGCGCCGAAATTCCCGCACAGCATGGACGTGTCGTTTCTCCTGCGCTATCACCGGCGCACCGGCAACCCCGAGGCGCTGCGCATGGCGGTCCTCAGCCTGGAGAAGATGGCGCGCGGCGGCATCTGCGATCAGCTGGGAGGCGGGTTCCACCGCTACGCGGTGGACGCGCGCTGGCTCGTCCCGCATTTCGAGAAGATGCTCTACGACAACGCCCTCCTGGCGCGCGCGTACCTCGAGGCGGCCCAGGTGGTCTCGCACCTGCCGGTCTCGCCGGCGCTGCCGCAGGGGGGCGCCGTCCCCGCCGCCTTCTTCAAGGAGGTGGCGCGCGACACGTTCGAGTGGGTGCTGCGCGAGATGACCTCTCCCGAAGGGGGCTTCCATTCGAGCCTCGATGCCGACAGCGAGGGGGAAGAAGGGAAATTCTACGTCTGGACGCTCGACGAGATTGCCGCCGTCCTCGGGGCGCAGGAGGCCGGACTGTTCTGCAGCGTCTACGGCGCCGTGCGCGGCGGCAACTTCGAGCACGGCCGGAGCATCCTGCACGTCGAAGTCCCGCTCGGGCGGATCGCGGCCGACCTGCGCATGGACGAGGGGGAGCTGCGCCTGCGGATGGCGTCGGCGCGGGCCCGGCTGCTGAAGGCGCGCGAGGCGCGGCCGCGTCCGGGGCGGGACGACAAGATCCTGGCGGACTGGAACGCCCTGATGATCTCCGCCCTGGCGTGCGGGGCGCGGGTCCTCGACGAGCCGCGCTACGCCGAGGCGGCGGCGCGCGCCGCCCGCCTGGTCCTCGATCGCATGCTGGTTGACGGGCGGCTGCTGCACTCGTACATAGACCGGCAGGCGCGCCATCCCGCCTATCTCACCGACCATGCCTTCCTGGTCGCCGCGTTCCTCGACCTGTACGAGGCGACGCTCGATCCGGCGTGGGTCGGCGAGGCGCGCGCCATGGCGGCCCGGATGATCGATCGCTTCGGCGGGGAGGGGGACGCCGGCTTCTTCTTCACGGCGCGGGATCACGAGTCGCTCATCGCCCGCACGCGCGAGGGGAACGACGGCGCCGTCCCGGCCGGGGCGTCGGTGGCCGCTCTCGCGCTGCCCCGCCTGGCGGCGCTCACCCTCGACGACGGCTTCGCCCGCAAGGCGGAGGAGACGCTGAGGCTCTACCGCGATCGGGTCGAGCGCTTCCCCGCCGCGTTCGGCATGATGCTCTGCGCCCTGGATCAGCACCTCGCGGGAGTGCGGCAGATTGTCCTGGCGGCCCGCAGGGACGATCCCGGACTGCGACCGTTCCTGCAGGCGCTGCGCGACTCGTGGGATCCGAACGCCGTCGTCGCCCTCGCGGACCCGGGCGCGCCGGACGCCGCGCGCCTCGTCCCCCTGCTCGAAGGCAAGACCCCGGTCGAGGGACGCGCCGCCGCCTACGTGTGCGAAGGCGGCACCTGCCGAGCGCCCCTCGTCACCCCCGCGGATCTCCTGAAGCAGGCCCCGTGAGGACCATTAGGGTCTTCACCCTAATGCTTCACGACCATATTGACACCGCATCGCGCCGCTCCCTAGAGTCTTCGACGGGACAGTGTCGATATCCCTTTCCGCGGGCGTAGGGCGGTCGGAAGCCGGAGGGGCTGGCCTTCGTGGCCAGGGCTTCAGACGCAAGCCAGGCTTGAAACCTGACCGCCGCATGCGCAGGCCATCGTGTGGGGATTCCGTTATGGCTCGGGGTACCGTTGCGAAAGTGGTTCGGGATCGCGGTTTCGGGTTCATTCGCGGCAATGACGGCAAGGAGGTCTTCTTCCACCGATCGGGGCTCATCGGCATGAACTTCGATGACCTCGAGCAGGGGACCATGGTCGATTTCGAGGTCGAGAAGGGGCCGAAGGGACTGCGTGCGGCCAACGTGCGCACCGCAGCGGCCAACGCCGCCACCAACTAGAAGCGAGGCCCGGTATCGTGACGGGCCGCGAGGTCAGCGCTCGTCCAGGTGTCGCGCGAAATCGGCGTAGGGGGCCTGGTTTCGCGTCACGCGCGTCAGGTTGAATCCTCCCAGGGCAATCCGGTAGACCACGAATCGGGCCGGGCCCCGCGGACGCTCCTTGTCCGCGATCGGGCCGGTCGTGAAGAGCAGCGTGCGCTCGTCCAGGACCACCGGCTCCGAAGCCCCGTACGGCAGGGTGACCGAGTCGGTGATCTGTCGCAGGCCGGCGCGCGCCCCCTGTCGTCCCATCACGTAGAGGTGCGGCACCCCCTCGGACGGCGTCCGGCTGAAGACGATCGATCCGTCCGGCAGGAACGCCGGCGCGCCGTCCGCCGACGGTCGCCCGCCGGGCGACGAGCGCGGCAGCTCGAAGTCCGAGAGACAGACCGCCGACGCGTCCGGGTCGGCGGCGTCGACGTCCGGGATCAGGTGGATCCGCGCGGTCCCGGTGCGGTCCGACACGAAGACGACCGACCGGCCGTCGGCGGACGCCGACGGGGCCCAGTCGTCCGAGGGATCGCGCGTCAGGCGCGTCTCGCCGTTCCCGTCGAGCCGCAGCGCGTAGAGATCGCGCGGGCCGGGCGGTGCGCTCGTTTCACCGGGGGCATCCGGCTTGCGCGGGCCGGACCTCGCGAACACGATCCGGTCCCTTCCGAGCGGCGCGGGGCAGGAATCGATCGCCGGCCGGTCCGGCGGATCGACGGTCAGGCGCTTCGCGTCGCCGCCCTCCGCCGCGAGGTAGATCCCGGGGTTCCCGTCGCGGTCCGACACGAACGCGATCCGCCCGTCCGGAAGACGCGCCGGCATGCTGTCCCGGGTGGAGCGATCCTCCGTCCCGCGTCGCGCCAGGAGTCGCGCGCCCCCGTCGCCGCCGTCCTCGTAGATGCGGAGCGCCCCGCTCCGGTCGGACACCAGCAGGACCGGCAGGCTCTCCCGGATCGCCCCGGGCCTTCCGCCGCAGGCCGACGGCAGGAGCGTGGCGAGAAGGAGCGCGAGCGTCCGAGCCGGCACGCGGGGGGCTGAGCCGCCACGCCGCGCGCCGGAGGCAAGGGGGCGGCCGGTCGACCCGTGGCTCACTCGGTCCCCAGGACCTGACGTCGCAGCGCATCCATCGGGATCGCGCCGTACCCCAGGACCTCGTCGTGGTAGGCGCGCAGGTCGAACGAGGCGCCGCGCCGCGCCTCGGCGTCCCGGCGCAGGGCGCGCCAGGCCCGCCATCCCACGTAGTACGTGGGCAGCTGCGTCGAGGAGAGCTTCGCCCGGCGGAGCTTCCCCTCCGCCTCGGTCTTCTCCTGGAAGGTGCTCTTCATCATCAAGTCGAGCGCTTCCTTGTCCGACATGCCGAGGACGTGCAGGCGGACGTCCAGGATGGCGTTGGCGAGGACCCGCAGCTCCTCCTTCCGGAACGTGAGGACCATGCGCGGATCGCTCCCGTCGTGGAAGCCGAGCTCGAGCATCACCTCTTCGGCGTACTGCGCCCAGCCCTCGATGTAGGCGTTGTTGCCGTACACGCTGCGCAGCACGCGGCGCCATTCCGGCTTCACCCGGTTGGCGTACTCGAGCTGCGTGTAATGGCCCGGCATCGCCTCGTGCATGGAGAGCAGGAGCAGCTTGTAGCGGTTGTACTCGCGCAGCTTCGAATCGGCCTTCGCGTCGGTCCAGTCCTTCGGGATCGAGGTGACGTAGTAGAGCGACTTGAGCCCCGGCTCGAGGGCGGGCGCGGCGTTGAGACCGGCGACGCTGTAGATGCCGCGCAGGAACGGCGGCGTCTCGATGACCGCCAGGTTGTCGTGCCGGGTCATCGAGACGATCGGCGTCGCCTCCATGAACGCGGCGATCTCGAGCAGGTCCGCCTCGATCGTCTGGAACAGCCGGTCGCGCGCCGGGTGATCGCGGCCGATGCGATCGAGCGTCTCCTTCACGATCGTGTTCGTCCTGGCCTCCGGGTCCTTCATCGCGGCGTGGCTCTTGTGGGCCGGGAGCCACTGGTCGTGCAGCGGCGTCGCCAGCGCCAGCATCTCGGACCGCACGCGCTTCACCGCCTCCTCCGCGTCGCGCAGCACCGTCATCGGGTCGAGGTCTCCCTGGAAGTACGCACGGAACTTCGCGCCGTAGAGGTCGGCCCCGAGCCGCCAGTCGCCGGTCGAGCGCGGCTTCAGGTCCCGGGCCAGGAAGTCCCCCAGCCGGTCGATCGCCTTGAGCGCCGGGACGCGCGCGGCCAGATAGCGCGACTCCAGGGCGGACCCCTTCGGGTACAGCGCGCCGAGGGCGTTCTGGATCACGTCGCGGTTGCCGTCGTTCTCCTCGATCGCGACCTCGGTGTAGATCGGCGCGCTGGTCCGGAGAGCCGCGATCGCCTGGTCGACGAACGCCGGCGTCTTCTCCAGGCGGGCGAGAACGTCGGCGGCGCGATCGGCCGCCGGGGCGTACTCGAACACCACCGGGAAGAAGAGGGCCGTGCCGATCGCCTCGACCGCCGCGGTCGGATTGGTCTGGACCGAGTGCACGCGCTCGAGGTCGAGAAGGGTCAGCCGGCACTGGGCCGCGATGATGTCCCGGTCGATCCTCTCCTGGGGCCCGAGCGTGTCCGCGGGGAAGTCCCGGTCGAGGGCCGCGAGCGTGTCCCGGTAGAAGCGCAGGCGCCTCGCCTCGCCGGCGGGGGAGAGGTCGTCGAGCTCCCGATCGAGGTTCACCTCGACGTCCCCTTCCGGGTCGCGGTACCGGTGCAGGCCGGCCAGGGTCGCCGTGGGGGGCGACAGAGCCAGCGAGCCTCGCGTGAAGCGTTCGGCGAACGCGGCGAAACGCGATCCGCCGCGTCCGCGGGCCGCCGCGACCTCTCCCGGGACGTCCCCGCCCGGCGGAGCCTCGGTGGTCTTCCCCGCGGCGCAGGCCCCGGCGGCCAGCGCCGCGGCGAGGCCCGCGGCCAGGCCCAGCGTCAGGGCGGCCTGGCGGTGCCGGGACGGTCGTCGCGCGGACGTGCATGCGGTCGTCATAGGGGCCTCCGTTCGAGAGCGCCTATCTTAACGCGAGTGGAAGGAAGATTCGGGCGACGTTGACGATTGCGCCAAGCCCCGTTAGGATCGATGGCGGGGGGAGAGCCGGCGGGCGTGCCGGCGGAGGCCGAACGATCATGGGAGAGGACGATCGGATCGAGCGGGCCGTCAGGCTCCTGCAGCGGGCGTACGAGCGGCAGACGGCCGGCGAGCTCGAGGACGCCATCCGGCTCTACGGTGCGTCCATCGAACTGCACCCGACCGCCGAGGCCCATACGTTCCTCGGCTGGACCTATTCGTTCCAGGGGCGGTACGAGGAGGCGATCGACCAGTGCAAGATCGCCATCCGGATCGATCCGACCTTCGGGAACCCGTACAACGACATCGGCTCCTACCTGATCCACCTGGGCCGGATCGACCAGGCCATTCCCTGGCTCGAGCAGGCGAAGAAGGCGACGCGCTACGAGCCGCGCCACTTCCCCTACCTGAACCTGTACCGGGTGTACCTGAAGCTCGGGGAGCTCGACCGGGCGCAGCGCGAGCTGCAGCAGGCCCTGTTCATCCAGCAGACGCTCGAGCGTCAGGCCGGGACGGCGGAGGACGACCCCGCGCCCGGCAGCGTCAACTGACGGCGCCGGCCCCGGCGCCGCGGCGGCGCGCTACGGGAAGACGCCCATCTCCATGTAGCTGCGCGCCACCTTGGTGATCGCCACCGCGAAGGCGGCGGTCCGCAGGTCGCCGAGGCGCGGGTCGGCCAGGAGCGCGTCGCGGATCTCGCGGTAGGCGTTCTGCATCGACCCTTCCAGTCCCGAGTTCACCAGGTCCACCTCGTCCGCCCCGCGCAGGAGCTCCTGCCGCCGCTTCTCGGGGACCGCCTTGCCGGTGACCTGCTCGATCGTCTGCACCAGCCGGTCGCGGTAGATCTCGTCGAGGCGCTTCTCCATCCGGCCGTAGCGGATGTGCGACAGGTTCTTGGTCCACTCGAAGTACGAGACGGTCACGCCCCCCGCGTTCAGGTAGATATCGGGGATGATCATGATGCCGCGCTTGTCCAGCCTCTCGTCGGCGTCCAGCGTGGTCGGCCCGTTGGCGGCCTCGGCGATCATCTTCGTCTTGATGCGATCGACGTTCGCGAGGGTGATCTGGTTCTCGAGCGCCGCCGGCACCAGGATGTCGCACTCGACCTCGAGCACGTCGCGGGACCCCGCGAGGTCCTTGCCTCCGGGGAATCCCTTCAGTCCGCCGGACATGTCGCGGTATTCCGAGAGGTGGTTGATGTTCAGCCCGTCGGGGTTGATCGAGCCGCCGGCCACGTCGCCGATGGCGACGATCCGGCAGCCATCCTCCTCCGACAGGAACCTGGCCACGTGGTAGCCGACGTTGCCGAACCCCTGGATGGCGACGCGCTTCCCCTCGAGCCCGCCCGACAGGCCGAACTTCTTGAGGTCGGCCTTGTGCTTGAACGCCTCGCGGATGCCGAACTGCACGCCGCGCCCGGTCGCCTCCTTGCGCCCGCGGATCCCCCCCTGGGTGACCGGCTTGCCGGTGACGCAGGCGAGCGAGTCGACCTGTCCGGGAGCGAGCGCCTCGTAGGTGTCGGCGATCCAGGCCATCTCCTGCTCCCCGGTCCCCAGGTCGGGGGCCGGCACGTTGATCCCGGGACCGATGAAGTTCTTGCGCAGGAGCTCGGAGGTGTACCGCCGGGTGATCCTCTCGAGCTGCTCGCGCGTGTACTTCTTCGGGCTGAGGTTGACGCCCCCCTTCGACCCGCCGAACGGCACGTCCACGAGGGCGCACTTGTAGGTCATCAGGGCGGCGAGCGCCATGACCTCCTCCTGCGTCACCATCTCGCTGTAGCGGATGCCCCCCTTGGTCGGCTTGCGGTGCTGCGAGTGCTCGGCGCGCCAGCCCTCGAAGATCTGGTACGTGTCGCCGATGCGCACGGGGAACTGCATGTAGTAGACCGCGTTGCAGGCCTTGATCTGGTCCAGGAGCCCCCGCGGCACGTCGAGCGTCGCGGCCGCCTTCTCGAACTGCAGGCTGACGATGTTCCAGAGGTTGAGGTCCTCGCCGGTGCTCTTGCGACGGTTCTCCATCTCGATCCTCCGCCCCCGGCCGGATGCCCGGACCGGTTCCTGGCGCCGCGTATCCTTGCACACCGGGCCTGCCCTCAACAATGGGGCCTATATATAATGATGCCGACGCGCGGTGGATCGACGGCGCGGGCCCATAGCTCAGCCTGGTAAGAGCAGCTGACTCATAATCAGTTGGTCCCTGGTTCGAATCCAGGTGGGCCCACCGCGGTCTCCCCGGGAGCATCGGCATGGCCGACATAGGCAGCCAGTCCGAGGTCGCGCCGATCAGGCGCCTCCTCCTGAAGCATCCGAAGGACGCCTGGGTGGATCGGCGGCAGGTCGAGGCGCAGTGGCGCGACCTGCGCTTCACCGCCGCTCCCGACCTCGGGCGGGCGCTCGAGGAATACGAGCGCTTCGTCGAGATGCTGCGCCTGCCGGGGACGGAGATCGCCTTCCTGCCCCGCGATCCCGACACCGGCCTCGACTCCATCTACACGCACGATCCGGTCGTCATCTCGGAGCGCGGGGCGATTCTCTGCAGCATGGGGAAGACGGCGCGGCGCGGCGAGCCGGAGGCCGCCGCCCGGTTCTTCGCGGCGTCCGGCATCCCGATTGCCGGGCGGATCGAGGGGGCCGGGCGGCTGGAGGGAGGCGACGTCGTCTTCCTGGACCCGCGCACCGCCGCGGTCGGCGAGGGGTATCGCACGAACGCCGAGGGGATCAGGCAGCTCCGGCTGATCCTGGGGGACGCCGTCGACGAGGTCGTCGCCGTCCCTCTGCCGCACTGGAACGGGCCGGACGACGTGCTCCACTTGATGTCGCTCGTGAGCCCGGTCGATCGCGATCTGCTGCTCGTACGCTCGCGTCTCCTTCCGGCGCCGTTTCGGCAGTGGCTCGTGGAACGCGGCTTCCGCCTGCTCGAAGTGCCGGACGCGGAGTTCGACACGATGGGATGCAACGTCCTGGCCGTCGAGCCGCGCCGCTGCGTCCTGCTCGAGGGGAATCCGGAGACCGCCCGCATCCTGCGCGAGGCCGGCTGCGAGGTGCGGACCTACGAGGGTAGCGAGATCTCCGCCAAGGGGTGCGGCGGCCCGACCTGCCTGACGCGCCCGCTCCTCCGGCGCGCCTCGGACTGAAAGGCGGCCGCCGCGTCCGTCAGCGCAGGTGCTTCGACTTCCAGTCCTTGAGGATCTGCTGCGCGGCGTTGAAGCCGGGGGCGCCGGTGACGCCGCCGCCGGGGTGGACCCCCGCGCCGCAGAGGTAGAGGCCGCGGACGGGAGTCCGGTACCTGGCCCAGCCGGGGACCGGGCGCCCCAGGAAGAGCTGGCCGAGGTTCAGGTCGCCGTGGAAGATGTTCCCCTCGGTCAGGCCGAAGCGCGACTCGAGGTCGACCGGCGACAGGATGTCGCGGGCCAGGACCGAAGCCCTGAAGCCGGGGGCGACCTCCTCGATCGTCGAGGTGACGCGATCGGCGAGTCTCTCGCGCTCGGTCGTCCAGTCCCCCTGCGCGAGGCGATACGGCGCGTACTGCACGAACGCCGTCAGGACGGCGCGTCCCGGCGGCGCCAGGGTCGGGTCGATGTGGGTCGGGACGACGCAGTCGACGTACGGCTCGGTCGAGGCCCGGCCGTGCTTGCATTCGTCCCAGGCGCGCTCGTGGTACTCGAGCCCGTGGCAGACGGTGAAGTCGGACTTGTCCGCGGGCGAGAGGGTCCGGTCCTTCGGCCACTGCGTCAGGACCGGGGGGGCGGACAGGGCGTAGTTGATCTTGGCGCACGGTCCGGCCATCTTGATCCGCGCGATGTCCTCGCGGAACCGTCCCTCGAGGTGGCCCGGCTCGAGGAGCGAGAGGAAGGTCCGCTTCGGATCGGCGTTGCTCGCCACGACCCGCGCCCGGATCTCCTCGCCGGTCGAAAGCGCGACACCGGCGGCGCGCCCCTTCTCGACCAGGATGCGCGACACCTCGGCGGAGGTGCGGATGACCGCCCCGAACGATCGCGCCGCCGAGGCCAGCGCCTCGCTGATCGTCCCCATGCCGCCGTGCACGTGTCCCATGTACCCCTGCGACAGCTCGTCCCCTCCCGACAGGCTGTGGAACATGAGGCCGGAGGCGGAGCAGGGGGTCATCGGCCCGTTGTGCGCCCCCAGGACGTTTGAGGAGCCGATCAGGTTCTTCACCTCGGGCGACTCGAAGCGCCCGTCCAGCAGGTCCATGACGCTGGCGGTCAGGAACTGCACCAGCCGTCCGGCGTCCTCGTCGTCGAGCTTGCGCAGGCGCAGGCCGAGGCGCGCCAGGTCGCGGAGCGACGCGAGCCCGCCGTCGAGCGCGGGGGGCGGCTCCATGAAGAACGGCTCGAGGTAGGCGGCCAGCCTCTTGATCTCGGTGTCGAACTGCAGGAAGGCGCGGGCGTCCTTCGGCGAGAAGGCCTCGATGCCGGCGGCCGTGCGCCGCGGGTCCTGGTGCATGAAGAGCGGGCGGCCGGTGCGGCTCGGCACGAACAGGATCGGATCGCACGGCGTCATCCGCAGGCCGTACTTCGAGAGCCCGAGGTCGCGGATCACCTCGGGGCGCATCATGCTGGCGATGTAGGCGGCGGTCGAGGCGCGGAAGCCGGGGGCGATCTCCTCGGTGACGCACGCGCCGCCTACGATGCCGCGCCTCTCGAGGACCGTGACCCTGAGCCCGGCGCGCGCCAGGAAGCCTGCGGCCACCAGGCCATTGTGCCCGCCGCCGATGATGACGGCGTCCGTGGCGCTCATGCCATGACCGGGTCGTCTTGGTACTTCGATCGCAGGAGCTCCCCCTTGGCGAAGCGCTCGAACGCGAGGGGGGCGATGTCGATGCTCGTCCTGCCGTCGAGGATCATCTCGGCGATCAGCCGCCCGGTGACCGGGGCCTCCTTGAAGCCGTGGCCGGAGAAGCCGTAGCACAGGATCATCCCCTCGACGCCGGGCGCCGGCCCCATGATCGGATGGAAGTCGGGGGTCCCCTCGAGCAGGCCGGCCCAGCCGCCGCGCGGCGTGCCGCTCGCCAGCCGGGGCATGGCCCGGGCCAGGCGCACCGAGACCTCCTCGATGTAGCGGTCGGAGGGTTGGGTCGGGTAGCCGTCGGCGTCCAGCTCCCCCTTGAAATACGAGCTCCCCTCGGCCACCACGGTGTGGCCGGTCCCCTCGGGGCGGAAGGACAGCCCGTTCACGAAGTCGTACACGCTCGGCGTGTCGATCGGGTAGGTGTCGGGCGCCTGCACCCGGATGACCGCCTCCTCGATCAGCTCGAGCTTCAGCGGCAGGTCGAGACCGACCATCCGGCCGATCCGGTCGGCCCACGGCCCGGCGGCGTTCACGACCGTGCGCGTGGCAATCGTCCCCTTCGGCGTCTCGACCCCGACGACGCGGCCGTTGTCGAGCCGGATCCCCGTGGCGGGGGTCGCCTGCAGGATGGTCGCGCCCTGCGCGCGGGCCCGGTCGGCGAAGGCGACGGTCGTGCCGTAGCCGTCGCCATAACCGGCGTTCTCCTCGAAGCCGAAGGCCACCGCCCCGTCGGTGTTCAGGCCGGGGACGCGCTCGCGGGCCTCGCACGCGTCGATCAGGCGGGTCGGCACGCCGTGCTTCCGGCCGAGGGCGATGTTGTGCTCGAGCGCCTCCCGGTCCTTGGCGGTCACCATGTAGACGAGGCCGCACTGCACCCAGCCGGAGTGCCCGCCGACGACCTGGTCGAAGGTCGAGAAGAAGTCGCGCCCCTGCCGGGCGATCTCGGTCACCAGGGATGTCGAGTAGTGCTGCCGGATCATGCCGCCGGTGCGGCCGCTGCAGCCTGAGGCCAGGGTGTCCTTCTCGAGGACGACGACGTTCTTCTGGCCGCGCAGCGTCAGGTGGTAGGCGATCGACGCCCCCTGGATGCCGCCGCCGATGATCACCACGTCCGCGGTGCGAGACATGACGGAAAACGCCCTCCTTCAGGGCAGAATCGAGACACGGGCCGATTCAATCGGAGCGGCGAAGGATAGCACGGCGTTTCGCCATGCCGTTCAGGGTTTCAGGATGTGGCCTTCGGATCGGGCGACGCACGCCGCCGCCGTGACGTCCCCGGTGACGTTCAGCACGGTGCGGCACATGTCGAGCAGCCGGTCGATCCCGACGATGATGCCGATCCCCTCGTACGGGACGCCGATGGTGACCAGGAGGGCGGTCACCAGGGGGAGCGACCCGCCGGGCACGCCGGCCGTGCCGATCCCCGAGAGGATCGACAGCAGCACCACGGTGATCTGCTGCTGCAGCGTCAGCGGCACGCCGAAGAACTGCGCGAGGAACAGGACGGTGATCCCCTCGTACAGCGCCGTGCCGTTCTGGTTGAGGGTCGAGCCGAGCGTCAGGACGAAGCCGCCGATCGATCGCGGGATGCCGAGCTCGATCTCCGACACGCGCAGCGTCACCGGCAGGGTGGCGTTGCTCGAGGAGGTCGAGAAGGCGGTCACCATCACCTCGCGGATGCGCGTGAAGAACAGGCGGGGAGGGTAGCGGGCGTAGTACTTCACGAGCAGCGAGTAGGTCACGAACTGGTGGATCGCGAGCCCCAGGATGACGGTGACGACGTACCAGGCCAGGGCGGTGAGGGCGTCCAGGCCGGCCGTGGCGGTGACGCTGAACAGGAGCGCCGCCACGCCGAAGGGGGCCAGCCGCATCGCCAGGCCGATCACCTTGAGCACGACTTCGTACACCGCCTGCAGCCAGGTCAGGAGAGGCTCGACCGTCCGCCGGTCGACCAGGGTCAGGGCGACGCCGAGCACCAGGGCGAACACCATCACGGCGATCATCTCGCCCTCCAGGGCGCCGACCATCGCCTTCACCGGGTTCTCGGGGATGAGGTCGACCAGGATCCGGAGCCCGGTCTTCGGCGGCGGCGGCTCCTTCACCGCGCCGGCGTTGGCGCTCATCACCTGCAGGAGCTTGGCGCGCGAGGTCTCCGACAGTCCGGCGCCGGGCCGAATCACGTTCGCCAGGGTGACCCCGATGATCACCGAGATACTGCTCAGGGCCAGGGTGAAGACCAGCGTCCGCAGCCCGACGCGGCCGAGGTGCCGCGGATCGCCGAGCTCGGCGACCCCGAGGATGATCGCCGCCAGGACCAGCGGAATCACCACCATGAAGATGAGGCGCAGGAAGATCTGGCCGAGTGGCCGCGACACGTTGGTCACGAACCCGCTCAAGTGGGGGCTGTCGCCCATTGCCACGTTGGCGGCCAGGCCGAGGACCGCGCCGATGAACATGCCGAGGAAGATCTTCAGGTGGAGCGGCAGCCGGCGCCGGGCGCGGGGGGGAGCGGGGGTTTCGGACACGCGGACCTCCGGGCGCCGGCCGGCGCGAGGCCACCCGGAACCGGCGGGGACCGCGGGGCGCGACGGGCGCCGGATGGTAGCATGCGCATGCTATAATCGCGCCCCTTCGGGCAGGCAGATTCCTCCGGGGCATCGCGTGAAGCCGTTTCCTTCGATCGAAGATCCCGCTTTGAATTCGAGGCTCAGGAGTGCGTCCGAGTATTCGGCCGGGCCGCGCGCATGGGGCTTGCGGATTGCAGACAAGGAGCGAGGAGGAGAGCGATGCGGGTCCATCGCCGACGACGAGCGACGCCGTATGCGGCCGCAATCCCC
>Ga0070692_10000092_pt1 | contig 19523 bp, 17 predicted proteins | sample KBSK1102metaG_FD_64675 | JGI IMG/M metagenome (GOLD analysis project Ga0070692, IMG submission 64675) | Corn, switchgrass and miscanthus rhizosphere microbial communities from Kellogg Biological Station, Michigan, USA - KBS K1-10-2 metaG | ecosystem: Host-associated > Plants > Roots >...
ATATCGGCAGCACCTTAATTGCCAGTAACGGCAGCACGTCTTGGTCGTTTAGCCGCAGCTTAGCGGTCGGCAGTAACGACTTAAGCCTGACCTACAAAATCAGCGGCTCGACGGTTGATACGAAGCAAATCATTTTAAATCGCCACAAATTAGGCGATATTGATGGAGATGGCAACGTTAACGTTATCGACCTCTCTATTTTCGCCAAGAACTGGCAGCAGGCTAACGCCGGCAACCCAATGGCCAACTTCAACCCTAGTACCGACAACATTGTCAACTTGGTTGATCTGTCGATCTTCGCTAAATATTGGGGCAGCTAGATGAGACGACTAGCCGCTTTTATTATTGGTGTCGCCCTCGTCTTGGTTAGTTTCTGGCCTCAGCTGAGTTTAGCCGGCGCTAGCATTGTCCCTAGCGGTCCGAGTAGCGTCACTGCTGGCTCAACGATCGCCGTCAAAGTCGTTGCTTCGGGCGCGACCTTCAACGCCTTCTCGGGAACAATTAGTGTTAGTGGCTCGGTTAGTGTTACCGGCGTTAGCTACGACACGAGCTTGATTTGGATCGGCACCCCCGGCGCCAACAAAACCTTCAACGGTGCCCTGGCGGGCAACAAAACTGTCACCTCGCTGACGATAGCGACCCTGACCGTCAAGGGGACTGCTCAAGGAACGGGCAAGATCACCGTCTCCAACGCCATGCTCTCCAACGAGAACTCAATCACCGCCGGCGGCGGCACGCTCAACATCACCGTTAACCGAGCGCCAACTGTACCCGGCGCGGTGGCGGTGACTTCGCCGACCAACCCTGATCAAAATCAAGCTTACGGCGTGACAACGGTCGAGATCGATTGGTCAGCGCCGGCCAACGGTGCCACCGGCTACTCGGTCTTGTTTGACTCGGTCGCTGACTCAGTGCCGCCGTCAACAGTGACGACGACGGCTCTGACGGCCAGCTACAACAATCTTAATTTGGGGACGTATTATTTCCATATCAAGGCTGTCAACGCTGATGGCTGGGGGGGAGTAACTCACTTCAAAGTCACTATCAACCGCGCCGTTGATAACGGCCTCGGCGCACCAAGCGTCGTCAGCGTTAACAAGCTGCCGACGTTTAAAAATGACGTTACGACGGGAACGGTCAGCGGCTTCCAGGTCTCGGGAACGTCGAGCGCCCTAACTGGTTTCACGGCGACTCTAGCGCTGACCCCGCCGGCCGGTATTCCGCCCGAGCAAAAACTTGACTCACCGATCGGCGTCGACGGCAGCTGGAGCGTCACCTTCGATCAGCCGATCCCATCTGGTTTTTACAAGTTGACCGTTAACGCCTACAAAGATCAGACGACGACGCCGTCGAGCACGCCGGTTAATCTTGAACTCAGCGTTGCCAACGGCGGGACAGCCAAGCTAATCACTAACGCCGATCTGCCCCAGCCGGACTTAACCGTCAAAGTGGCCGGCGTTACCTTTGCGACCCATCGCCAGCTTTACCTGGCTCTGGCCGCCGTCTTGCTCTTCGGGCTACTCTTGATCGCCCTCGCTTACGGCGGCCAATGGCTCTACCGACGCTATTGGGTCAAGCGCCACGCCACGGCCGGACTTAAGGATAGTTCCAAGAGGCTTTAGAGCGCTTTAATCTCCGGGTTATCGAACTGAGTCAGCCCGCAGTTTTATCGGTCAATTAAGGTTACAATAGGGACATGCGTTTGGGCCGAAAAGTTGCCGCCAATACGATCGTCCAAATTGCCGGCCGAATCCTCGGCCTGGCGATTATGCTGGTAACGATCAACTTCATCGCCAACCGACTGATCGTCGACGGCTCAGCTCTCAAGGGCTACGGCCAGTACTCAATCGTCGCCGCCTATATCTCAATTATCGGCTCGCTGGCCGATCTCGGTCTTTACACCCTAACTGTCAGAGAGATAACCAACAAATCCGCTCGGGAGGCCGGCCGGATCATCGGTAACGCCATCGGCTTCCGGTTGATACTGCTGGTCGCCGTCTTACTGATGATCGGCCTTATCTACCCAATCCTGCCTTACGATCCGGTCGTCAAGCAAGGCGTCGTTATCGGTGTCGTCATCGCCTTCTCGATGCTCTTCAACCAAATTATCGTTAGCGTCTTCCAGGCCAATCTGGCAATTAGTCGAGTCGTCATCGCCGAGACGATCGGTAAGCTGGTTGTTGCTGGTGGGACGATCCTGGTTCTACTCCATGGCGGTGGCCTGATGGCGGTAATCTGGGCCAATCTCTTTGGCTACGCCGTCATGGTCCTGATCAGCTACCTCTTCGCCCGATCCTGGGCGACGATCGAGATCGGGTTTGATTTTAAGCTTTGGCGAGAAACTGGTGGCCAGTTCTGGTCGATGGCGGTTATTACGGTTTTGGGTCTGATTCATTTCAAATTCGACTCGATTATGCTCAGCTTTTATAAGTCGGCCTCCGACGTCGGTCTTTACGCCATTGCTTACAAGCTCCTGGAGATTATTCTGATTATTCCGTCGATCTTCGCCACTAACCTATTGCCGGTGATGACGGCGATCGTTGACGAAGGTCGTCACGACGAGTTCGGGACGTTGGTTAAAAACTCCGCTTCACTTCTGCTGGCAGTCGCCTTATTCATATCCGTTCTCGTCTTTACCTTCTCATCCTGGCTAATTATCTTTATCACCCAGCCAGAGTTTATCGCCGCCGCCAACGCCCTAAGAGTCTTGGTCTTAGCTGTCCTATTCATCTTTATGTCGACTCTGATTTCCCAGGCGATCGTCTCCACCCGCCAGCAAAAAAGGTTATTGGCTGGATATTTGGGGGTGGTCGCGCTTAATATCCTCTTGAACTTTTACGCTATTCCCCGCTTCTCTTACGTCGGCGCCGCCTGGACGACGCTGATTACCGAGGCGGTCTTGATGACTTACACCGTCGTCATCGCTTGGCGAGAATTTGGGGTTCGATTTGACTGGCCGGTCTTGATCCGATTGGGTCTAGCTTCAGCCGTCTCGCTCGCTGTCATTTGGTTCTCCCGAACGCTTCTAGTTGGCCCGTTGGCTGACTTCGCCACCCACGGCAAGCTCTGGCAAACAGGGCAACTCGGAGCGACCGCCATTTTGGCGGCCCTAGTTTTTGCTGTTGCCATCCGAGCAGCTTTTATCGGCTCGAAAACGGGACTACGCTCGCTGGTGAGTTTGCGATGAAATTAGCCGGTCGAGTCTTAGCCACAGTAATTATTCTTGGCCTCCCGATTTACTACTGGCGGTTTACGGTAATGGGTTTACCGACCAACTTAACTGAACTGGCAAGCTTGCTCTTGCTAATCCTAACGATAGCGACACTGATCAGCGAACGACGGCGACCAGTCTTTCCGCTCTGGCTGCCAACGTCGTTGCTGATTGGCGCGCTGCTTCTTGGTACCTGGGGCGCTCCTGACCGACAAGTAGCGCTCGGCATTGTTAAGGGCTGGTTTATCATCCCGGCGGTTTTTTACTGGGCGGTTGTTCAGCTCTTCGATCGTCAGCACTATCGGTGGCTAGTTGGGGCGTTGGTAGTCGGTAGTCTCGGTGTTGCCGCTTACGCTTTGCTCCAACAAGCCGGATTGATCGGCTTGCTTGGCTACCAACAAGTCGGCGGCAATCTTCAGCAGTACCTCGATCAACATCGAGCCTTGGCTTTCTTTGAGTCACCGAACTACCTGGCGATGTTCTTGGTACCGACGGCGGCGCTAACCTTTTGGTTGGGCCGAGGTCAGTATCGCTGGTTGGGCTTGGCGGTGGCGGCCGGACTGACGCTCGTAGTCGTCTTGACCGGATCGCGTTCGGGTCTGATCGCCCTTGCTTTAGGGACGTTGATTATCGCTCTTATCCGAATTGAACGATTATCAATCCGTTTTGGTGTCAGTTTATTGACAGTGCTGGTCATCGCCGGCGTCTTGTTTCTCCTGCCCCGCTCAGCCGGTATCGACAACGAACGGCTATACATTTGGCGAGAAGCTTGGTCGTACTACCGATTGCACCCTGTCTGGGGGATTGGTCCAGGCGCTTTCCAGTCTTACTTCCAGCAGTACGGCTCAAGAGATCCGGCAATTTATCGGGCGGTCTTGCCTTACGCCCTCCACCCCCACAATTTATATTTGACCCTGCTACTCTCGGGTGGACCGCTGGCGCTAGCGTCGTTTGGCTGGATTGTCGTCGAGTTAGGACGGCGAGCGACTCGGGTTATTCGGGGCGATCGTTATCTTCGGGCTTTGCTGGCTGGCGGTTTGGTGATTTTGATCCAGGGTTTGTTTGACACCACTTATTTTAAAAACGACCTGGCGCTAATCTTCTGGCTACTAGCAGCCGGCATTATCCTCTTGACCGAAAATAGTGACAGCGAGGCAACTGATGAGCGGGTTTAAGCGTTATTGGCCAGGCCTGGCGGTTGGAGCAATCTTCCTGGCCCAATTTGGCTTGGGTTACTACGGCCAGTGGCATTATCATTATCCGGTTGCGCCCGGTGACGATATTTACAATCACCTCAACCTTATCGCCGGCTTGCAGGCCCACCCGACCGTTTTCGGGGCTGGTGTTTATCCGCCCGGGTTCCACTACTTTGTTATCGGGTTAAGCCATCTCTTCGGTCGGTCGCCGTTGGTTATCCTGACCTGGCTTTGGCCAGCCTTACTGCTTGCCAGCGGCTTAGCGATCTTACTTTTAACCTGGCAACTATTTGGCCTTCGGGCCGGCATTTTGGCTTACTTGCTCTATGCTCTCTTATCGCTTCAACCCCTCCAGACCGCCACCGACGGAACCTTGGTTAACTTATTCGCTGGCGATATCTTGCTGCCGCTAACCCTGCTTAGCTGGGCAAAGGCTTGGTCAGTCGGCGGTCGAAAAAAGTGGCTGTGGATTGCCTGGACAGTTCTGGGGGTGCTGGCGGTTGCTTACTCCCATCACCTCTCCACTCTAATTCTGTTTGGCGTTCTGACGGTCAGCGGCGCCTTTTTGGTCATCGACGCCACCTGGAAGAAAACCGATCGACTCGATTTAACCATCGGTTCGGGTCTAGCCTACCTGGCCTTGGCCGGCGGTGTAGCACTAGTCTTCTGGCTATCGCCGTTTTCCGGCCCGGTTAAAGATTTGGTCGCCACCGCTGCCGCGATCGCTCGAGACAACAAATCTTGGCCGTTAACGGCTTATCTTAATCGGATCAGCTTCCTGATCGGCCTGACCAGTTTGGCCGGCATCGTCTACTACCTCTGGCTGACTCTTTCTGGCCGGGCCGACAAAGGTCAGCGGGTGGCCTTGATCGTCATCCTCAGTTGGGCGATCTTGTTTCTAATCGGCTCTCGAACCAGCTTAGTCGGCGAGCCAGAACGACTCGGCCGAGACTTCGCTCTACCAGCAGCGGTGATCGCTGGGCTAGCCCTGAGTCAGTGGCGGCTTGATCAGTTCGGGGCAGCCAAATACCTGATTCTAGCTGGTTTATTGGTGGTTGGTGGCCGCGACGCGCTAATTAAGACCGATCAGCTGCTGGCCTACGACAAGATGGTCCGATTTAGCCAGGCCGACGCCCAGTTACTAGCGATGATCGATACCGGACAGCTGCCTGAGCCAGCCTACATTTGGGTCCGTAACCCGGCCTGGGAGTACTTAGCGCTACCAGAGATTGAAACCAATCAGATTCAGCTACTTAGCCTTGACCGGACCGCCGACCTTCTCGGCCAACCTGAAGCGAAGTGTGTCTGGGTTAGTCTTTATCAGCCCGGGACTTGGCCGCCCGATCTCCAGGACGACGCGCCGATCGTTAGACTCGAGAAAATAGCCGGAGTCCAGCGCTCGTTTGTTCTAGAAGACCAGACCAAAATTTGGTACAGTCTGTGCAAGTCATGAAATTAGCAGTGGTTATTCCGGCCTATAACGAGGCCAAAACGATTGGCGATGTAATCAAGAGAGTTCCCCGGCAGATCAACGGCTTTAGCCAGGTTCAGGTTTTTGTTGTCAGTGATAACTCCAGCGATCAAACAGCTGTCAGAGCCAAAGAAGCCGGAGCGAAAGTCCTCGTTCATAAACTCAATCTCGGCGCCGGCGGTGCTACCCAAACCGGCCTTTACGCCGCCAAGCGTCTTGGCTTTGACGTCGTCGCCAGTCTTGACGGCGATGGCCAACACGATCCCGAAGATTTACGCCGTCTGGCGCTGGCTTTTCAGCAGGGCAAAGGTGACCTAATTATCGGCAGTCGGTTTCTCTCTCTAACGATCGATCAGATGCCTCTAATTAAGAATTTTGGCAATCGCCTAATGAATCTGATCACTCGATTCTTCAGCCGGACCAAGGTGACCGATTCTCAATCAGGCTTTCGTCTTTTTGGACCAAAAGTCTTGGCTCGAGTCAGCCAGCTCATTACGACGCCGGGTTACGAGTTTTGCTCTGAGACCATTATTAATTGTCGCCGACTTGGACTGACCATTGCCGAAGTTCCAATCAGTACCATCTATTTTGCCGATCGCAGAACGGGCACCGATGCTCTTCACGGCTTCAACATTCTCTTGCGGCTAACCTACAAAAGCCTAACCCGCTAATGATCCTTCTGCTGACCAAGATCCTAGCCATCACTTTTGCTCTTCTAGTCGTCTCGAAGAGTATTCTGAGTTACCGCCAAGGCAAAGAGAGCTTTATCTTGACGGTTTTCTGGTCAATCACCTGGGTGGCAATCGCTCTGCTAGCTCTCTACCCATCACTTTTAACCGCTCTCATCGGGCCGAACCGAGCGGGCGTCGGCACCGTCCTCGGCGTTGGCCTGATCTTCCTTTATTTCGTCCTCTACCGAGTCTACGTAAAGGCCGACCGAGTGGAGCGAGAACTCCAGTCATTAATTCAAAAATTGGCCTTGCGCGATCTCGATGAGAAGTAGGAGCTCTCGCTGTCTCTAGGCTTGGCCGCGCCTCAAGGTTAGTCATCGAAAGGTCATGAAGTCATCATCTATTCTTATTACCGGCGCTTTCGGTCAGATTGGTGGCGAGCTAATCGAAGCGCTCCAGCAGCGTTTTGGCCCGGCTAACGTCATCGCTCTCGACTTGCGAACCAAGCCGGCCGGTCTAAACGTCGTTGCTTATCAAAGCGACGCGACTGACAGCCAAACGGTCGAAAAAATCATCGAACGTCATCAGATTAAAACTGTTTACCATCTAGCCTCGCTCCTGTCGGCCACCGGCGAGCAGCAGCCGGATTTGGCTTGGCAGGTCAACGCCAACGGCTTAAAAACTATCCTCGATCTGGCCGTCAAGCATCAGCTCCAACTCTTCTGGCCGAGCTCGATCGCCGTCTTTGGCCCGACGACGCCCAAGAAGATGGTGCCGCAACGAAGCGTCCTCGAGCCGACGACGATGTACGGCGTCACCAAGCTGGCCGGCGAACAGCTCTGCCATTATTACCACCTCAAGTATGGCCTTGATGTCCGAAGCCTCCGCTACCCGGGTTTGATCAGTTGGAAGACCCCGCCCGGCGGCGGTACGACTGATTACGCCGTCGATATTTTCCACCAGGCCCTCCAGACCGGTCGCTACAGCTGCTTCCTGAAGGCGGAAACGACTCTGCCGATGATGTATATGGACGACGCCATCCGGGCGACGATCGAGCTGATGTCAGCGGCGCCCGAGCGGCTCTCGGTCCGAACAAGTTACAACTTGGCTGGGGTCAGCTTTGCGCCGAAGGAGCTCGCCTCGGCCATTAGCCAAACGACACCAGTGACGGTCGTTTATAAACCGGACTTCCGTCAGCAGATCGCTGACTCCTGGCCAGAGAGCATCGATGACACCGTCGCTTTTCACGACTGGGCTTGGCAGCCAGAGTTCGACCTTGTGGCTATAGTCAAGATAATGTTAGATAATCTCAAGGTTAGCCTCGCCCCGCCTACCGATGTCAAATAATTTATCAACTTATTTTCAAAATGAATTAAAAGCGCTCGACGCTGCCTCTGCCAGTAAACGGCACGAACGGATCATCACCGAGTTGAAGAGCCCAACTCAGGCCATTATCGACGGTCGCCAAATCACCCTTTTTAACACCAATGATTACCTTGGGCTTCGACTCGAACCGGCCCTGATTAATGCCGAACAAGCGGCGGTTGATCGTTTCGGCGTTGGCGCTGGCTCGGTTCGATTCATCTCCGGCACCAACACCGCCTACAAAGATTTGGAGCGACAGGTCGCTAGCTTCCATCAGCGGGATGATGCCATTCTTTTTTCGTCGGCTTTTATGGCCAATTTGGCGACGATGTCGGTGTTGGCCAAAGATCGCAGCGCCGGAGACTGCTTGCTACTGACCGACGAGATGAACCACCGGAGCATCATCGACGGCATCAGGTTAGCCAACAAGGCCAAGGAAGACAAGCGGATTTACCCCCATTTGGACTACGACGCTTTAGCCGAGGCGCTGAAGAGCGGTCGAGGCCGTTACCAACGGGCGATGATCGTTACCGACGGCGTCTTCAGCATGCTTGGTGATTACGCCGATCTCAAACGCCTGGTAGCGCTTCAGCGTGAGTACGAGAGTCAGTACCCCGACGGCGTTCTCTTGGTCGTCGACGACTGCCACGGTGTCGGCGTGACCGGTGATGACGGCCGGGGGACGGAGGCAGTTTTCGGTCAGAAAGTGGACGTGCTGATCGGGACGTTTGGCAAGGCGATGGGAACCGACGGCGGCTACGTCGTCGCCGACCAGCCGACGATCGACTTTCTCCGAGAGAAAGGCGCTTCCTATATTTTCTCAAACTCTTTTAGTCCGGGCTCAGCCGGGGCGGCCAGCCAAGCAGTCGATCTTCTTGGTTCGCCAAAGGGCGAGCAGCTCCGCCGAAATCTTCGTGCAAACGTCGAACTCTTTCAGCGACTCACCCAAGAGAATGGTCTAGTGGTAGCCTCGCACCTAGCTCACCCAATTCAACCACTAGTTATCGGCGAATCTGGTCAGACGTTGAGATTGGCCAATTTGCTTTTTGATCGGCACGGCTTTTTTGTCACCCCGATTACCTTCCCGGCCGTTGCTAAAGGTAAGGAAGAGCTTAGAATACAAATTAATGCTACTCACACCGAGGCTAATATCAGCGGCTTAGTTCAGGCCTTAGCGGAAAGTCGATGAAGTTTTCTATTGTCGTGCCGTCGTTCAATCAAGCCCAGTTTGTGGCCGAGTCAGTCGAGAGTATTCTTAGCCAGCAAGGCGATTTTGAGATCGAATGCCTGGTTTTTGATGGCGGCTCAACTGACGGGACGGTAGAAGTTTTAAAATCGATCGAAGCCAAGCTGGCAGCTGGTCAGTACAACGCCAATAAAGAGCGGCCGACGTTATTTTGGGTCAGCCAAAAAGACAAGGGTCAATCCGACGCCATCAATCAAGGCTTGAAGAAGGCGACGGGCGACATCTGCGCCTATCTCAACTCCGACGATTACTACCCGGCCGGTTGCTTTCAACTGGTGGCAAACAAGTTTCAGGCCGAACCAAAAAAGATCTGGTTAACCGGCCGTTGTCAGATCGTTGATCAAAACGGCCAGCCGATCCGAAGTCTGATCGCCGGCTACAAGAATTTCTGGCTCGATCATTACAGCTATCGCAAACTCTTGGTTCTCAACTTTGTTTCTCAGCCGGCGACCTTCTGGCGCCAAACGGCGGTCAAGGAATTCGGCTACTTCCGGGTCGATCTCAACTACGTCATGGATTACGAGTATTGGCTGCGGATCGCCCGCGGTAACGACCCGATTGTTGTCCAGGAAACAGTCTCCAACTTCCGCATTCATCAGAGCTCAAAGGGGCAAACGCGAGCCCGGGCCCAGTTCGCTGAGGATCTGGCGGTAAGTAGCCATTATAGTTCGTCAAGGTTTCTTAACCTCCTTCACTCTTGGCACAATCAGCTGATTTTACTGGTCTACCGGTTTATTTAGATGAACCGGGTCACGATCGCGCATCCGCATTTTTTGAAACCGGCCGGGGCGACCAAGGTCGTTTTAGAGTTGAGTCGCCAGTTGGTCAGCCGCGGTATTGCCGTGACTATTCTAACCACTCAGACCAACCCAGCCGTCATCGCTGATTATCAAGGAATTGATTTCCAGTGCCTCAGCCAGCGAACAACCGGTAGCCTGATGTTCTGGCCGACGCTACCGTTTTTCCGGCGCAAATTCCAACGAGCGGTCCAGGCGGCTAAAGGCGACGTCGTCTTTGCCCACTCTCTGGCGCTTTATTGGTTAGGCGGACTCAAGCGACTTAATCCTGACGTGCCGCTGGTTTACTATCTTCACGATCTCGGCTTACCCTACGTCGACTCTCAGGCCGAGTTGGGGAGCTTATCTCTAGCCGGGCGGACGATCGGTCGGCTAATCAAGCCGATACTGAACCGAATCAACGCCAAGCTGCTCAGTCAAATCGACGCTATTATCGCTAACAGCCAGCAAGCGGCAGTCTTCTTTGAGCGGCGTTACCAACGCCAGCCGGACGCTGTTATCACGCCTGGTATCGATGCCGGGGTCTTTACTCCGACCGAGTCGAAGGGCGACTACCTTTACACGGCTGGTCGGCTGGAAAAGATTAAACGAACCGATCTGGTGATCGAGGCTTTTGCCGCCTACATCAAGCAATCCGGCGATCGACAGCTCGAGCTGCACATTATCGGCGGCGGGATTGAGCAAGATAGCCTCCAGGCGCTCGCCAAAAGTTTAGGTGTCGCTAGCCGAACTCGCTTTCTCGGCGTCAAATCGGCTCAAGAGGTAGCGGCTGTCGCTGCCGGAGCCAAAGCTGGGATCTTCCTCTGTCCGAACGAATCTTTCGGGCTGGCGGCGGTTGAATCAATGGGCTGTGGCACGCCGGTCATCGGTGTCAACCGAGGCGGAATCGGCGAGATCGTCGTTGATGGCCAGACGGGGTTATTAACCGATCTTGAGCCAGTTAGTATCGGCCAGAAGATCGCCCAGCTCCTCGCCGACAAAGACTACCCGCGTCTTTGTCGCCAGGCCCGTCAGCACGTTCTCGATCATTACACTTGGCAGCGCTCAGGCGAAGAGCTGATTGAGTTCTTCAAGAAGATTGGTGGCCATGGTTAACTATTTGCTCCCGTTTGGGCTTTTGCTCGGGCTGGTCCTTTTTGCCCTGCCGATCGATGCTCTGCTAAGTAGGTTCTTTCGGACCAAAAGTCTGCTCATTCTCCTAACGGCCTTAGTGACGGCGCCGATTCTCCTAGGAGAGCTTCTTTACCTGCTGCTTTACCTCGCTCCTGGCCGAGGTTCGAGTTTTTATCTCAGTTTTGTCGGTTTATTCGTCGCTCTGGCTTTAGCCTTTTTTCGCCGGCCAATCGCTGCTTTGCCAAGTTTCTTAGCTAGCCTAGCTAACCGAGCCCAAAGCCGTTGGCAACCGCTGGATGGCGTTGCTAAAGTTCTTCTCGGCAGTGTCGGCTTAATGATAATTCTGATTATTATTCGGATGCTTTTTTGGCCGATCAACTGGGCGGACCAAATCTTTTATGTCGAGCAGGCCTACGTCTTTGCGGCCACTCGCTCGCTGACCGATTTTATGCGCTGGGACGTCTTTCGTGACTCACTCATCGTCCATCAGATGAATCCGGCTATCCGGCCGGGGTTGCCGATGATTTTTAGCTTCCTCTTCCTGGCTACCAAGTCGCTTATTGCCGGACAGTTCTTCGCTCAACTCGTCGTCCTCTATTACTTTTTCTTGGCGATGGCCTTAATCTTCTATACGACGGTTCGAGCCAGCTTTGACCGGAAACTCAAGAACGGCTTGACCGCCCTCTTTTTCACTTTGACGACCTTCCTCTTTGTCAGCCACACGATTTACGGCTTTAAAGAGATCCTCGAGATCTGCCTGGTGCTGCTGATAGTCAATCTAGCCGTCGGCTTAAATCTTAAAGAGAACCACCGCCTTTGGTTGGTTATCGGTGTTTTGATGGGCCTAATGTCGTTTGTTAACTACTCGGGCATTATTATCTCGGTCATTCTCCTCGTCATCCTGCTGATCGTCTTTGAGAACGGCTATCTGTTGGCCATCACTAACGGCGCCAAGGCACTGCTCTTGCTGGCGGTGCTGAGCGGCTTTGAGCTAGCGATGTTCATTAAGTGGCTGATCACCGGTACCTCGGTCGGTAACGCCGTTTCAGCTGATCTGCTGACGGCCAATACTCTTTCGACTTCTTCGGCCATCGCTGGTCATATTACCCCAGTCTCCTACAGCGCTCGCGAGTTCTACGGCTACGGAATTAACAGCTTGGCCGACCTCTACATTAAAGGCAAGTTCCAGGGTATCTTTCAGTTCCAGTACTACGGCTTGGTCTTTATCCTCTTTGTTCTGACGGCCATTTTTACTTTCCGCCGTCAGCTCGCCACTCCGGTCACTAAGCTGATCATGTTCTTCGTCTTGCTCTACGCCTTCGTCTTCTTTGATCCCTTTAACCTTGACCGCAACCAATACGGCTACGTCCTCTCGGTCAGCTTCAAGTACACCGTCCTCCTCGTCCCCTTTGTTTCGGTGCTGATCGGCTGGCAATCTGGCTGGTTAGAGGGCTGGATCGGTAAAATTCGAGCCGGGGTTATCGGCGCCTTGGCGGCGGTCTACCTGTTAGCCGATCTGCTTTTAGTTCGCCGACACTACGATCAAGTCTTGGGGTTGATCGGTCGAATTATGCCCCTCCATAGCGACCCGAGCCATTATCTTTACTATCTCCGTTTAGGCGACAATATCGTCACCGTCCTGGCCACGATCCTGCTAGCCTTTATCCTCGTTCTTAGGGGCCGACGGATCAGCGAAGTCGTCTGGCAACGCTATCAGCTCAGCTACGGCCTCTTTTTAGTCTGTCTCTTCCTTGTCCCTTGTCTTTTCTTCTTCAATACCAACCTTAGCTTGGCTAAGACCTTTCGCTACGCCTTAGCGCCGAAGGCGACCAAATTAGCCAACGTTAACGGCTGGGAAGATCTTTACGGTATGGTCAACGATATTAATTCCCTGCCGAAAGGCTCGAAAGTTCTATTTCTGGGCCAGAGCTTGGAGCTCTTAGAGCTTCACCTTAACGACGGCGTCAGCAATATCCAAGATGGTATCGAGTCGCTGCCGACGGATACGGCCGATGCCGCCCTCGTTAGTAGCCAGATCAAAAAGAACGACTATATCTTCACCGTCAAAAGTACTGTTGTCGCTGGTGTCAGTATCGACGAGCTCAGCTATCTCCGGCCCGTTTCGGCTCGCGGCACCAACGTCCTTTACCAGGTTGTCTCTAATTAGTTCCGAGGGAATTTTAAGTGGTTGAGGACGCGAACGCCGACCTCTTTCCAAAGCGGATAGTTATTCCGTTGGGTTCGGCTATCGGCCTCCAGATCTTCAATAACAAAACTCGGGTGCTGGAGGGGGAAAGCCATTCGCTCGACCGGGATGCGGGAAAATTTATTCTGCCGATGGGTGTGGGTCGCCCCTTCGACGCCAAAGCCGATGTTTTTAATTAAATTAACGTTGGGCAAGATCGATAACATCGAGTTCGACCAGCACATAAAGGTCCACTGGTAGTCCCAGGCCGTCGTGATTTTTTGGTGGTAAATGCCGTCAAATATTAAGCGCCAATAACGGACGGCTACTTGGCTGTGGAGAACGTCATTGAGCCAACCGCCAGCCCTGAGCTCCGGCCACTTCTTGATTTTTAGGTCGTAGAGCTGCCAGCTTCGTCGCCAACTAGCCCAGCCGCAGGTGTGGCTGTAGCGTGAGAAATAATAACTGTCTTTGGTTCGGCGGCGACCGAATTGAAAATTATTACCGCTGATCGAAGCAATGCGGGTATCGTGGCGGTAGCGTTCAAGCAACTGACGACAGAATTCAAAGAAACTGACGTCAGCAACGACGTCGTCCTCAAGAATAATACCTTCGGTCTCGTACTTGAAGAACCAATCGATCGCCTCAAAAGGACCGTACTGACAGCCAAGGTTCTTGGATTGGAACAGCGTTTTAACCTGGCAAGGCCAGTCGATGGTGGTGGCGATCGCTCGGGCCTGCCTACAGCGCTCTTCTTCCCCAGCTTTGTGTGGCCTGGGGGCGTCGGCGCCGACGTAAAGTTTGGTCGGTTTAATCTCCCGCAACCGATCAATCACCTGACGGGTTAGGTCAGGCCGATTGAAGATAACGAGCAAGATCGGTGTGTCGAAGCTTTTTCCAGCCATAGTCTTTTAAAACTATCACAATATACAGGAGGATGATCGAAATAAGTAGGGTCAGCTCCCATGCGCCGCCAGCCAGCTTCTGGCTAATTAGGTAGCCGACGTTATTGGTGTAGGGGTGAATAATAAAAACGGTCAGGGTGTTTAAGCCCCAGAGACGAATCGGCTTGGGGGCCGGTCGTTGGAAAAAGCTGGTAATCAGAACGGCCAAGCCGATAACGATCAAGCTATAAAGCAAATTGTAGGCCGGCGCCGAGAAAGTCTTAGTCGCCAGATTGAGTAGCGGCAACGGCAGCAAGGCCAGGAGGACTAACAAAACCGAGACGGCCAGTCCCCGCTTTGCTGGAGTGATAGTCAGTGCTTGGTAGTAGCTGAAGAAGTAGTAGCCAAGCACAATCCAAATCAACCCAATCAGACCTTTGTCGATCGCCAAGGGTAGCGTTATCGGTAGCCAAACAGTCAGCCCGAAGACGACAGCGGCGATAGCGACGGCCAGCAGCGGCGAGGTCAGCTTGATTAGCCAGTGAGCGGCCGTTCGGCCCCAGAGCAAGGCCGGCAGAAACCAGAGGACAAAGCCGTAATGCTCCATATGGCTCATATCCATCCAATAGAACGTGCCGATCAACTCTTGACGAAGGTTAACGTTACTGACGATGAAGCTGTAGCCGGGAAAGAAGTGGCGCTTGGTAAACTCAGCCAGGATGCCGATCAGGCCGAAGACAACAAAAGGCACCATCAGTCGGCGTAGATCCTTGAGGAAGGACGAGCTGGAAAATCCGGACGGCTTGAGGAAAAAGCCGGCGATAAAGAAAAAAAGCGGCATGTGCCAGGCGAAGATCGGGCCGGTCAACGGGGTGGCGATGTGGCCGACGACAACCGCCAGGATCGAGAAGGCCTTTAAGGTATCCACCCAATGGGTTCGTCGCTCTGTCATCAGCTGGATTTTAAGTTCGCAAGGCGGTAACGAAGCCGGATAAGCCAGTTGATCGCCGTTAAGACCAACGGCATGGCAACCTGGTTTTTCCGCTTGATTCGGTCGTATTCGCTTAACACTTCCCATAGCTTATCGGCGCCGACACCGCCTGCTTGCCAGGCGGAGACAATGTTTGGCTGGATCACCACCCCTGGCCAGGTGCGATAGGCTCGTAGTAGCAGCTCGTAATCCATGGCGAAACGGCAAGACAGGTCAAACTGGCCGTAGCGATCGAAGAAACGGCGATGGGTCAGCAAGCCTTGGTGGGGCAACGACATCTTGTAAAGGAGGGCGGTTGACTGGGCCACCGGGGCGACGATCGCCATCACTTGGCCCGATCGACTAACCCGGGCAACCCGGCCACAAACCAGGTCGTTTTTGGTCGGATCAACGCCGACAAGTACCAGCTCGATCGCCCGGCTGTTAAAGAAGTAATCACCAGCGCCCTGGAAGTTAATATAATCCCCTTTGGCCAGAGCCAGCCCTTTGTTGAAAGCATCGGCGATACCCTGGTCGGCTTCGTTGACAAAGTGACTAACGATCGACGAGTACTTCTTAACGACAGCGCTGGTTTGATCGCTTGAGCCGCCGTCGATAACGACCACTTCTATCTTGGGATAGGACTGCTCCTGGATGCTGCTCAGCGTTCGCTCTAAAGCGGCGGCGGCATCCTTGACGGCAATAATAACGCTGACTAGGGGCAAAGACTCAGCCATCAATCAATCTCCGATAGAGACCTTGGTACTGGTTGGCCATCTTCTCTAGACTATACGATTTTTCGACCTTCTGACGCAGACTCGCTCCCTGTCTCAGCCGCTCTGGCTCCGAGCGGTTGAGCAAGCTCGCTACGCCCCTAATTAGGTCACTAGCGTCGCGGTAGCGCGCGATATAGCCACCGGCTTGGTCATGGAGGGCTTCAGGAACAACACCGACTGGGAAAGCGACAACGGCCGTCCCACAGCTCATCGCTTCTGTTACGACCAGTCCAAAGCTTTCAACGAGCGAGCTTAAAAGAAAGACATCGGACGCACTATAGTACTTAGCCAGCCCTGCTTGGTTATTAATGTAATTAACGTATCTGACTTGAGTCTCGTTGTATCGCTGGTCGCTGGCTTCGCCTCCGATGCAAACAAAATAGACGTCTTTTTGGTTGGCAAAGCGGGCAATTGCCTTTTCAATGAAAGACCAGCCCTTCATCGGATTGTTCTTGCCGCTGGCGGCAACAAAAGTGACGATTCGCTTGCCAAGTGGCAGGCTGAGCTCTTGGCGCGCTCGCTGTTGGTCGGTTCGTTTAAAAATCGTCGTATCAATGCCGTTATGAATCAACTCAACCGGCTTGTCTCCAAGGATGCTTCGCTGAACCTGTTTTTTAAGCCACGCCGACGGCACTACTAACGTTACTGCTAAGTCGCGGTAAATTTCCGTCTTGCGTGCCTTAAGGTAGGCGGTATTATCCCAGAGCATGGCTGGGTAGGTGCTAATAGGAAGCTGGTTGTAAAACCCGCTTTCAATCTCAGAATTAACGATATTGGTGCCGTCGGAGATGATAGGCCAGGCACCATGGGCCATTACAGGCCAGGCGTCATGGAGCGTCCAAACTAGTCTCTTAGCTTTTGCCATCGTCCGGAGCGTTTCTAGCTTCAGGTAGCCGCCGTGAAGATTGTGGCAATGGACGATGTCGGCTTGTTGGTACCAAGGATGGTTGAGGACCTCGTCTTTAGCACCAAAGTCGACGTCGTTGGCCATAAATTTGGCAAACAAACCTCGATACATGAAGTTAGCGTCCTTACCAGTTAGCTGGGCCAAACGATCAAGAATAGCAGAGCGATTGAGTTGGAAAACCTGATCGTCGGTCGACTTTTTATAGCCTACCAAATACTTGACATCATGACCGTGCTGGCGTTGGTCCGTCCCTAGTTCGCGGGCAATCAGAGCCGCTCCCCCGACGTTGTCAAAAGTATTGAGGTGTAGGATCTTCATCAAATAGTCGGCCTACGAAACAGGCGGTAAAGACTGGCTCCGATCCGCAGCATTGATCGATATAGCCTCTTGCCCCCGATTAGTATGGAGCTAAAGTAATGCTCGGATATTTGGTCGTACTCCTTAAGAACTTGTTGGCGCTGGTCAGCGCTGTTGCTAACACCAGCCATTGAGAAGTCGCAGACGATGACCCTAAGATGCTTGGTCACGGCCCGCTCCTTGAATATCGCTTTGAGGAGCCAGTCGTAATCGGCGGCGATCTTGTAAGCGGTGTTATAAGGGCCGACTCGCTCAAAAAGCCGTCGACTAACAAAGGTTGACTGATGGCAGATAGTTGTGTCTGCCAGAAACCAGCGGTTAACATGATCGAACCTGACGACCGACCGATCGCCGTCGCTGTCGATTTGATTAACATCGCCGTAAACTAGCTCGGTCCGAGCGTCGCCGAAAGTCGCCGCAACCGCTTGGAGCGTCGCGGCGTCGGTCAGTCGATCGCCGGCGTTGAGAAAGAGCAGCACGTCGCCCTGGGCTAGCCGGGCGCCTTTGTTCATCGCGTCGTAGATACCTTGATCGGGCTCGCTGACGACCTTGGCCAAACGCTTCTTGTAACCGGAGACAATGCTCATCGTCCGATCGGTCGACTGGCCGTCGATAATCAGGTATTCGATCTCAACTCCTTGCTGACTAAGGACGCTCTCAATCGTCGCGGCGATATCTTTTTCGGCGTTGCGACAAACGGTGATCACGGAGAACTTCATCGGGTAGTGGCTAAGCGCACTCGAGCTTCTCGGTAGCGATCGATCGGGTATTGGAGGAACTTGAGTAGCAGTAAGGAGAAGACAATCGTGCCAGTGAAGACAAAAAGGGCTTCCAGGTTGTTGTTATGGATGTAGGGCTGAAAGATTAGAGGGCTGGTGACGTTGAAAACGAGAATGTGGGAGATATAGACCGGATAGGACAGATCGCCGACGCGCCGGTCGTAGCGTAACGTCTGAGAATAGAGAAAGATAAACGGCAGTAAGAAGGTTAGCATCAGGTAAAAAATCCACTCCGCTGCGGTAAAACTGAGACCGAGCGCCGGATAAAGGTAGCTGTAGAAGAGGAAGATGACCGTCACGACTGCCGTCGCGACTAAGCCGACAGCGCGAGTGCGTAGCGTCGGTCGGAGACGTTCATAGAGGCGGAAAGCGAACACGCCCAAGAGAAAGTAGCAGAGTTCGGTCGGGAAGAAGCGGTACGTCCACAAGACCGACGTCAAGCCATGAGCGGCTAGATACCACTTGACCGCCAGCGACAAGCCGAAAAAGAAACCGACAACCTGGAGACTGCGATTAACGATTAACGGCGCGACTAAGTAAAAAAGAACTTCGAGCACTAACGTCCAAGCTTGAGGGACGAGGAGGAATTGCATCGAAGTAAAGCTAGCGTCCGAGAGGGCGTGGAAGCTGAGCAGACCGGACGTGGGGTTGAAGAAAGTGAAGGAGATGACGTCTCGGCCAAGCAAGATGAGGTTGGAGATGGCCAAGATAATAAAGGTTACCGGGTTGATGGTGCGGATAGTTTCGCTAAAAGCGGTGATCTCGCCCCAGTTACCGGTGATAAAATGCGCGCCGACTCCAGCCAGAATAGTCAAGAGTAAAACCGCCCAATAGATCGGATAAATACGGAGGATTCGGTTAGTGAGGAAGAGCCAGTAACTTTTGTATTTGCCGCGGAGAATCATGGCCATATAAAAGCCGGAGATGATAAAGAACGAGCGGACGGCAACAACGGCGCTACCGAGATTAAGATGGAAAACGGGATGAGTGTGAGCGGTAATGACGACGAAAGCCAACAATACCCGAATCAGGCCGATCCCCATCTAACGGTCACCTTTCCGGATCTGGATGACTGGGTACTGCCCGATCCGACCGAATAGGGCCGGCAGGCGCTCTTCCCACCAATAAACTAACCTGAGGAGCTTAGTGCCACCTTGGCCTCGGACATAAGTCCGGAGGAACTCGACGCTGACGCTACGCCACGGCCAGAGTTGGTAGCGAAACGGCCATTTTTGGTTGGCAAACCAGCGGTAGCTGTGGGGCTGATAATAAAGCTCCGGCCGATCCTGACCGGCGTTGCCGGTCGGCTTCGACCGCCCGAATAAGCGCTGGAGGTAGCTCGGGAAAAGAAACAGCCGCATCAGCGCCGAGCCGTGCCAACAGTAAACAACGGCAGCGGTCGCCTGATGGCCCAAGACCCGGTAGATTTCTTTAAAGGCTTTGGCCTGGGCTTCGGCCGGGACGTGATAAATAGTGTGGAGCGAGATCACCGCGTCAAAGGTGTCGTTAGCAAAGGGTAAGTTAGTAATGTCGGCCAAGACGTAGACGCCCTTATCTTTGAGCCGCAACTTGGCTTCCCTCAAAGCCAAGAACGA
>Ga0070692_10000093_pt1 | contig 19483 bp, 20 predicted proteins | sample KBSK1102metaG_FD_64675 | JGI IMG/M metagenome (GOLD analysis project Ga0070692, IMG submission 64675) | Corn, switchgrass and miscanthus rhizosphere microbial communities from Kellogg Biological Station, Michigan, USA - KBS K1-10-2 metaG | ecosystem: Host-associated > Plants > Roots >...
AGTGGTAATCGACGACGTCAACATCTTCAGCCCCGTGCTCCGTCCATCGGAAGACGATGCGCCACTGATCGTTCACGCGGATACTGTGGAACCCGCTCCACGTACCCTTCAGCGCTTCCAGCCGGTTTCCGGGCGGCGACCTGAGATCTCGCAGGTCGGCCGCGTAGTCGAGCATATCCAGCTTCCGAAGAACGATCGAAGCAATCTGCCTCCATCGGACGCGCGCACCGATCCGCCCACTCTCGAAGAATGCACGAACGGCATCGTTGTCAAAGCTTCGAATAGCCAACGAGAGCAGTATACCTCGGTGCGGTATAGGCGAGGTAGTGGGAGCGGCCGAAGAGTCACTTCTTCGTCAGGTTCACTGAGACCGTGTCGGGGACGCGGTTGTAGATCGCGCCGTCCGCGCCGTCGATGATCCATCCGATGATGCCGCCGATGGCGAGGTTGCCCCAGGTCCATCCCGAGATCGATTTCGCGAAGGCAACCTTCGCGTCCTCGTAACCATCCTTCGAGATGGCGAGCGTGCAGGGCTCCGCGTTTCGTTTCAGGTTCACGGTGACGGGTGTTTGCCCCGCCGCCTTTGTCCCGTTGCCGCAATCGACGGAGACATCCGCGCCCGAAGGACTGGAGTTGACCGGCACCTGCTGGTATCGGCCGTGGGCCACGGAAGCACACCCCGAGGCAAAACAAAGCGCCGCGATCACCAGGAACAGTTTCTTCATGAATTTCCCCTCTCGTTCCGGGCCTCCTCCGCCGGCGGCGCGTTCGCGTGTCCTAGACCCATTCCATCGCACGCGAACGGCCGCCGGGGAGAAGGCTGGCTCTTCAGACACTAGCGCGCGCCGTTTGTGGCGGACGACGACCGCTCAACAGCGTCGCGCAAACTCGCGATCTCCGCCCGCAGAGCCGCGATCTCCGTATTCGTGGCCTGCCCCTCGGGGATCAGGAACCACGCCGCCAGCGCGGCGGAGAACGTTCCGAAGAGGCCGACGCCCGCGAGCATCAGCAACGTCGCCACGGCGCGGCCTTCCGTGGTGACCGGATAGCGGTCGCCGTAGCCCACCGTCGTAATCGTCGCCACCGACCACCAGATCGCGTCTTCGGCGGTGTGGATGTTTGAATCGGGATGGACTTCGAAGTGCAGGATCGCGGTACTGGAGAAGATGATGAGGATCAGCGCCAGCAGCGCGGCGGCCGCGAGCGTCGATTCCCGGCGCTTCGTCAGGACGGCTTCACCGATGAGCCGCGTCGCACGCAGACCGCGGAGCACGCGCGAGATGCGCGCGATCCGCGCCAGCCGTCCCCACCGCGCGATGTGCAGCGTGGGGATGGAGGAAACGATGTCGAGCCATCCCCACGTGGCCAAGTAACGCCCCCGCTTCGGCGCGCGCCACAACGAAACGAAAAAATCGACGGCGAACGCCATGCAGATGATGAAGTCCGCATAGTCGAGCACCAGCTCGATCTGCGGGTCGTGCCGAAACGCGTTCTGCACCACGATCCCCACCAGAGCGAGCACGCACAACGCCAGCATGAACAGGTGGTACACCGGCGCGATGTGAAAGTGATGCTTCTCGGTCGACATCGTGCCTAACGACACCTTTCGCGCCGAAAGGTGTCTGCAACGCAATGAAGTTCGGTATCCGCGTCCCTTCCATCCGCAAGCGAATCGCCGCGCGCACCTCGCTCAAGCGCTACGTCCGCCACTCCCTCGGCTTCAAAGCGCCGCGCGGATGGGGATGGCTGACGAATCCCCGGCGCGCGGCATACAACCGCGCCTACAACAGAACCACCGTAGGATGCGTGATGCCGGGGGTCATCGCCGTGGCGACGCTGCTCGCCGTGGCGATATTCGTGGCCTCGTGACGACCAGTGTAAGTGGTGTGAAGCGTTCTGAAGATCTGCCGCGCAGACCCTCGAAAGCCAAAACATCGCTTGAAGATCTGATAATCAGACCTGAAGGTCTGGCGTCCAGACCCTCAAACGGCAAAATGTCTTTTCAGGATCTGAAAATCAGATCTGAAGATCTGATCGTTTGATCTTCATCCGAGAAAAAGCCGTCTGCAGATCTGACGCGCAGATCTTCAAATGCCCAAATGTCGTATGAAGGTCTGAAAATCAGATCTGAAGGTCTGTGGTTCAGACCTTTACGCGTCAAGATGTCGCATGAGTCAGGAAAATCATCATGTCGAGCTCACCCACGCGGCCAGGTCGGAGCGCCGGGGTCTCGCCGGCTGGACCGGCGGCGTCCTCGCCACCGCAGTGCTTGGCGTGGAGCTTTGGCGGTCAGGCGGCGGGACGCCGCCGATCCAGCCGGCGCGGACGCCGGCGCTCCTCTTCTACTGCGCGGCTTTTGTATGCGGGGCGAGCGACTCGAAGGTCGTTTTCGAGAGGGACCACTTCGACGACACGGCGGCGCCGAGGGCGCGGGTGGGTTGGAGGAGGAGTTGTTCCAGCGGGGTGAGTTCCCCCGGGACGCGGACGCCGTCCCATTCGAGGATGGAGGGATTCGGCAGTGGCTCGTCGATCGACAGGAGAAAGTACGTGTCGACGCCGTATGGCGGGCCGGTGGCGAATGCGCTTTCGGCGCCGAGAGGGATTTCCGTGTCGTTCCGGTTCGGCTCGAAATGGTTCCCGACCGAACCGCTGCTCGGGGGCGGAAAGAGCAGCGTGCTTTTTCCGGAGCTGTCGATCACGAAGGCGTAAACGTAGCGCTTCGGGATCTGCGCCGGCAACGACGCCGTGATCGCGCGGAGGACCAGCTCGTATCGCTCGTCGCCGATGATCGATTCGCCGTCGGTGATGAGCCGTTCGTCGCGCGCGCGGCGGGCGGCGAGTTGATAGGGGAATCGATCCGCGGGCGGGGACTCGATCAGTTGCCATCCGTGAATCCTGCGAAGGCGCGTCAGCCCCTCGTGCAGCGACGGCGCGGTTTCGCGGAGACGGCTGTTGTTCCTGCGCTCGCCGATCCAGGCGGTTCGCAGCGGCAGGCCGGTCTTTCGCCGGTCGGATTTTTTCACCGAGGGACGCAGCCAGGCGTACGAGAGATGGCCGCGCGTGAAACGGCCGGCCAGCACGTAATCAGCGTCGTCCGGCCCTGACGCCTTCTCGACGCCTTCGATGTCCATGCCGTCGACGAGCGTGGCGGGAGCGGGAAACTGCACGAAGAGCGTCGATCCGGGCGATAAGCGGTCCACGGCGGCGATCGCGGAAGCGTTCTGTCCGAGGCGCTCGATACCGCCGCCGGGACTCAGGAGCTCCCACTCGCTGCCGTTCCAGCGCAGGAGATGCGCCGGCGTCACATCGATCGGGTCGGTGATCCATCGGACGTTCTGCTGTTTGGCTTCGTCGGCCAGCGATCGGGCGATCGCCGCGATTTCTCTCATGCTGCGCGGCGAGCGTGGAGCCCAGATGCGGAGCGGTTTCACCGGCGGCGCGGCCCAGGCGATCATTTCGAGGAGTGCGCCCGGTGGCGGTGTTGCGCCCGGCGGCTGCAGGCGCGCTTCGCACTCGCTGATGCCGCGCAGCGCGGTGATGGTGAGGCGGGATCCCGAGGCGCGATCGCGAAGCTGCGTGCCGACGGAGAGGCCGTTTGCCCAGCCGCCCTGGATGACGATCGTGCCGTCGCGCTGGACTTTCTCCACCGCCACGACGATGCGATCGTTGCGGCGATCGGTGCGCGTGCCGAGAAACGGCGCCATGCGCGTGTCGACGGCGCCGGCGATGGTCGGCTCCTGGAAGGGCGTTTCCGCGCGCATGCGAGCCTGCGCGCGAAGGAACGTTTCGAGGGCCGGCTCGCCGCTGGCGGCGTCGCGCATGGCGCGCATCCAGGCCCACGAAAACACGCCGTGGAACTTCCCCGCGGCATCGCGCGTCTCCCACGCCTGGCTGTTCTCCTGCGTCGCCGCGAGCACGAGCGCGCCACGGGCCTCGGGGCGCGGGATGGTGACGGCATCGGCGACGTCGCGAGGATCGGGTTTCACGCCGCGCGGCCGGGCGCCCGTGCCGAGGCCGCGCGCGCCGGAGCTGCTGTAGCAGTTGTCGAGCATCACCGTGAGGCGCGCGCCGCGGTCGAGGATGCGATTGAAGAGCTTGCGCAGATCTTTGTCGCGGATGTCTTCCGCTCCCTTGCGCGAGTCGGCCGGGACGATCGTTTCGTCGAGTTTGTCGCGCTCCTCGGAGAGCGAGTTCCGCACCTGCGATCCATGCCCGGCGTAATAGAAAAAGACGATGTCGTCTTTGGCGGCGGGATTGATGAGGTGCTGCTCGATGCCGCGGAGGATCGCAGCGCGCGTCGCGGCCTGATCGGTGAGCGTAACGATGTCGTTCCGATCGAATCCGTACAGCAGCACGAGCATCTCGCGCATGGCGTTGATGTCGTTCACCGCGCCGGCGAGGTTCGGCCAATCGCGTTCCGGCGCGGGCGCGGACGGCGCGCGCGTGAGCGCCGAGGCGGAGTAGTCGTTGATGCCGACGAGGAGGGCGCGGCGATGCGGCGCGGCGCCGGCATTTGCGGCGGCAAGCAGCGCGCAGACGGCGAACAGCGTAAGAGGGAGTCTCATCGTCGCGGATGACACGTTTTGACCGGATTCGTGTCTACCTCACCAGAGAGGGATCACAATCATGAGACAAGTCTTATGTCTTTTTGTGGCGTCGCTTTGTTCGGTTGCGCTGGCGGGTCCGCAGAGGTGGGCCGAGCGGTTCAGGGATAAGGAAATCGATCCGCTGAAATCGGCGGCGCTTTTCGTCGGCGTTCGTGACTTTACGGAGGATTCGTCGCTGACTCCGGTGCCGTATGCGGTCGACGATGCAGTCGATCTGGCCTTCGAGCTGTCGATGAATGCGGCGCGCGTTCTCGTGGATCCGACGCGGGTGGTGCTCGCGCTTTCCGGCGAACCGCAAAAGAAGGAGTCGCAGGAGAAACTGAGCCGTCTTCTTGCGTCGGGAGCATTGAGACATCCCGCCGGACATACCGAGGTGCTCAAGCTTCTGGACGCGCAAGCGCGTGCGGTCGGCTCGAACGGCATTCTCATCATCGCCTTTGCGACGCATGGCGTCAGTGACGAGGGGACGCAATACCTGCTGACCGCCAGCTCGCTCCTCGCGCATTACCGGCAGACCAGTCTTACGGATGCGGGAGTGCGTGACACGGTGACGGAACATGGCGTCCCGCGGTCGTTGATTTTCATCGATGCCTGCCGCGAACGGCTTACGAAGGACAAGCGGAGCGGTGACGTCGATCCGCGGTCTGCCGCACCGCTGATGCGCGCCATGAGCAGGATCAGCGGGCAGGTGGTCTTTTCCGCGGCGCCGAATGGCGGGTACGCCTATGACGACGAGTCGCGGCAGAACGGCGTGTTTACGGCGGCGGTGATCGAAGGGCTGCATTGCCATGCGCGTACGAATCCGGCTGGCTTCGTGACCGTCAATACGCTGCATCCCTATTTCGAGACGCACGTGCTGGCGTGGCTGCAGGCGCACAAGAACCCCTCGGCGAGAACGGCGACGCAGTGGACGTCGGAAGGCAACTCGAAGGAGATGCCGCTGTCCGCATGCGCTAATCACAGCGCTTCAGCGTCTCCGCCTCGCTCGCGCTGACGCCGCCATAGGCCCAGATGTGTCCCGACGAGTCTTTGTAGGCCACCGCGCGAAAGTTGCGGTCGCGTTGGAAGCGCTGCACGCCGCCCTCGATGACGCCGTAGGCGCCGGCGCCGTAATGCATGGCATCGACCATCGAGTCTTCCATCAGCATGTCGGTCTCGACGAGCAGGACGTCGCAGTCGCGCCCGCGCGCGCTGGCGCGGATGTTCCAGCGGGCGAAGCGCGAGCGCGCGTAACGCTGCGTGAACGCGTTCGCGGCCAGGATGTGCGTCTCGTGATCCGGCGATCGATGCGCGTCGCACGTCGCGGCAAGCAGGGCCAGGACCATCAGGCAGCGAATCGTCATTGCGTCCTCCTCGAAAGGGAACGGTCCGCCGCCGCGGTGGCGGCGAACCGTTCGGATGGATTTACCCGCGGATCGGAGGGCAGAGCACTTCTTCGTACGCGGTGCGGCCGATGTTCAGCCGGATGGCGTTGAGCAGATCGGACCAGAGCGCGGTCTGGGGATGGATGTCGTTCCAGGCCACTTCCGAGTACTCGTCCGCATCGGGTGCGGCGCCCGCTTTCGGCACGAGCCGCGTCGACTGCGACGGCGGCGTCTGCGCCGTCTCGTAGTACAGCTCGAAGTGCTTGCCGGGATCGGGCGTGCCGGCGAACGGCGTCGACGGCGGGGTGAGCGCCGGCAGATTGAGGACCGCGATCTCGACGTTGCCGTTGGTGTCGGGCGAGAGCGTCATCGAGCGGCCGGTGCTGGCGTCGAATTTCTCTTCCACGATCTCGACGTTCTCGCCGGAAATCTCGATCTCCGCGCCGACCCAGGAGGCGATTGCCTGTGAGTAGGAAGACGTGTCGCCGGTGCCGTCGAGCCGCTGGAAGTGCACCGGCGTGACGTTGCTGCCGATGCGCGCCACGCGATAGGTGAAGACCTTGCCGCTGCGCAGGTGCAGCCGCGCGGCGACGAGTCCGGGAGGCGGCGAGTCAAGAAGATCGGTATTGAGCGCGTAGCCGGACGGCGCGATCTGCGTCATGTCGGCCACCCATCCGAAGTCCTCGCGCTCGGCGGAGGTCGTGGGGATGATGCCGTTGCGGACGTTCTGGACGACGTTCAGCGCGGGCAGATCGGGATCGTTCGGATTTCCCTTCTGAATGGAGAGCTCGGAATTGGCCAGCTCCCAGGCGCCGCCGCCGGCCACCGCTGCTTCCAGCGAGTTGAGCGCGTCACTTTCGGATTGATCGGCGTAGACGAACTGTGCGATGTCGGCGTCGCGTTTCGGGCAGTCGCCGCTGCAATCGCCGGCGCGCGCAATCAGCAGCGGTTTGTGATGGGGGAGCGCGCTTGCGTCGGAGGAGAGGTAGTCGTGATGGACGTTGAGGAGGAGGACGGTCACTTCGTGGCCGTCCTGGCTGGGGACGAAGGCCATAAGGCCCGTGAAAAACAGTTTGAGGATGAAGCTGTTCATGGTGGTTTCTCCTTGTGTGGCGGGTTGGTTTCAAATGGTGACGAGCCGTGGCCGATCACCTGAAACGGGGCCCATGCCAGTACCGACCCGAGGCCGGATTGATTGTTTTTGTTCATAAGAAGGTCGATTTGTGCGTGCTGCAGCGCAACCGCCGCGTCGTAGCCTTCTCGATAGTGACGATGAAATGACACGAGGAGATCCTCCGCTGTGGCGTCGTCGACGTTCCACAGTGTGCCGATGACCGCCGGAACGCCGGCGCCGATGAGCGGCCGCACGAACGGCGCGACCCCTTCCGCGCCGATGGGAAGACCGCCGGCGCTGCTGCATGTCGATAAGATGACCAGGCGCGTGCGATCGAGCGGGAGACGCGTCAGCAGCGCCTGCGCTTCCAATGGGCCGGGCTCGCCCGGCGCGGGCGCGAGCAGGATGTACGAGCGCTGCGGCGCCTGGGCGTTGACGATGCTGTGCGCCGCGACGTGAAGGATTGCGCTTGTCCGCGCGCGCTCCAGAAAGCGCGGAATGGTGGCGTCGCGTTCCAGCAGCGTCTGCGCATGCGCTCCATATTGCGCGGCGATCTTCTCGCACTCCCGGCGCGCGTGCGGGAGCGGCTGCAATCCCTGCGCAAAGGCGAGACGTCCATCGAACGCGGGATCGCCAACCAGCAGAATCGACGGCTCCTCGGTCGTCTGCAATGCGCGATCGCGAGCCAGCGATACGAGATACAGATTCGCACTGCCCGCGATTTCGACGGGAAAGTCCTGGATGAGGTAGCGCCGCGTAATGGGATTACGCAATGCCGCAAAGGGGAGGCCGTGCATCGGCCCGTCGGGAATGATGACCAGCCGCTTCGGCCTGGCGGCCATCGCCGCGAGCGGCTTTTCCAGGAGCTCGTTATAAAGAACGTAAGACTGCGCTTCGAAGTCGGTCTCCGTACGCGCCGCCGCCGCGCGCTGGAGCGCCGAGGCGTGGCGCTCGATTTCGGCCCGTCCCGCGGGAAGTTGGATGACAGAGAAATGGTCGCGGGAGAGGAGCCAGACGATCGTCCGGTCGGGAAGCACGGAGTATTCGATGAGCTGCGTGCCAACGGGAAGCGCCTGCTGGATCTCGCCGCGCCCTTTCGGCGTGGCGTCAAACTTCCGCGGCAGCGCTTCCGAAACCAGATACAGCGGCTCGAAGGCCCGCGCCTGTTCCGCGTAATTGAATGCGACTTCGTTACGCCCTTCGTCCGCCAGCAGCCGGATCAGCGTTTGATACGCCTCCCCGAAACGGGAAAAGTACGAGCTCCAGAGATTTTCCGCCTGCCCGCGTTCACGATGCTCGAGCATGTAGAGCTGCTCCGCGCGCAATTCGGCGAGCGCAGCGCGCAAGTCCGTTTCCGCGGCGTCAGGACGCCCGGCCCGCCATTGCGCGTCGGCCCGTTGGGCAAGTAATGAGGCGCGGTAGGTTCGACTCTCCTGGCTCCCCAGCTTTAGAGCATCGGTGAGTGATGCGATAGCAGCTGTGGGATTGAGGCGAAGAAATGCCTCGGCCTGCACCTCTTTCATGCGCGAGAGAAGTGCTTGTTGAGTGTTCTTATCTGTGGCGATCGTTCGGAGGCGGATGCCTTCGGCGAGGTCAGATGCGGCACGATCGTTATCACCGAGGCGAAGCTCGATCTCCGCGCGTGCCCTTCGAACGATCGAGAGATTCGCCTGCAATGCCGTTATGTAATCTCTCTGCTCAGGCGGAGTAATGAAAAGCTGATGCTGAAGGATTCGGAGCGCTGTGTTTTCGTAGAGAAGAGCGAGTGAAGTATGACCGAGGGTTACTGCTGTTGCCGCAAACTCGCCAAAGAGATTATGACGAGCGCGCGTCTCTGCCAAATGGTCCGACGCACGGAGTGCTCGCATTGCGGTTCGCCACGCCAAGTCGTTCTGCCCTGCGCTTCGAAGCGTACCGACTGTTCGCATGAGAGTGTCCGCGACGCCTTCCGGATCCGCGCTGTTTTCATATTCGGTCAATGCTGCTTCCGATTTACTGAGCGATTCGACGTAGCGGCTCATCGTGCGAAGGAAGTTTGCATCGGTCGCGTGAACGCGAGCGAGTACGCGATGGAACCCTCGCCGGCGCGCTTCTTCTTCAATCGGGGCCAGAAGTGCCGAAGAGCGTGCGCGCGCGTCTGGCTTTCCCGCAAATGACACAACTGTCGCGTAGCCGAGGCGTGCCAATAGGCTTAGTGGGCTACCGCTTCGTTCGAGCAATTGGGCCGCATTTTCGTATGCAGCGGCTCTGGTCTTGCTCAACTCGCGGTCGGCGCGGCGGGCATCAGCAAATGCCACGTGCGCAGTCCACAGAACGGGCGAGCGCTCGACAGCGTTGACAACGTCGACAGGAAAGCGATCGTTCGTGATACGCGCCAATTCCAATGCGAGTGTTTTTGCCTCGTCGAAATGTTCCGGCCTTAGAAGTTCCTCTTCCAGATACCGCTCAGCGGATGACGGAAACGGTTTGATGAGGCGTTCGATGGTCGCCCGGTCATGTGCGCGAAGGGCGGCGCCTAGTTGTTGGCGGTTTCGATCCCATTGCGTCGTCGGATCGATCGTCTTCTGGAGGCGGTCGCGATGTGCGCGCGCCTCATTCATGTGCGCTGTGTGGTCGAGCTTCAGGAATTGATTCCAGGAATCGAGGGCGTCATCGGTCAGGCCGACGGTTTCCTCGATCAATGCGCGATTGAATTGCGCTACTGCGGATTTTGGCAACGCGGCTACGGCGTGCTGCGCGGAATCGAGGGCGTTCAGGAGATCGGACGGCCGGTCTTCACGCTGTGCGCGGAATGCGTAGGCGGCGGCGAGGTCGCTCAAGGCGGCAGGATCTCTCAGGGCCAGCCGTTCCAGCGCCGCGACGGCGGCATCGGTGCAGGCCGGTTGCGATCGCAGGATTCGCGTCGCGTCGCTCCGCGTGGGGATGACGTCATTGCACTCCGCCGGGACCGCGGCCGGCTGCCACGTTGCCACGGCCGGCTTCAGATCGGCAGGGCTTAGCCACACTGCGTCGCTTTCCGTGTCTTCTTTATGAGGGCAGCCGATTGCGAGGCTGCACAGAGCGAGGGCGATGATGATTGGCTGTTTCAAGGCTCTCATAAGATACGCGCTTCGCGGAGACGAGATCGAGCGTTGACGAATGACGACCGGTTCCAGTCTCTTTACCGGAAGTACTACAAACGGATGGTGCGTTTCTACACCGGTACGTTTCGTGTTTCCGAGGAGGATGCGGAAGAGTTGACGCAGGACGCGTTTTTCCGGTTTCTGGAAGCGATGGACGAGTACCGCGGCGACGCGGAATGGGCCTACCTCGAAGCCATCGCCAGAAACGTGGCCTACAACAGGATCCGATCGCAGAAAACGGCCAAGCGCGGCGCGGACACGGTCAACATCGACGACCGGAACTGCGTGCCGGAGCCGGTCGCGCCGGCGGAGCCGGATTACGCGCAGCGCGAGCAGGATGCAATCCGGAGCAAGCGCCTTCGCGACGCCATCGCGGAGCTTCCTCAAGGCAGCCGCGAGGCGATTCAGCTATGGCTCAATGATTTCACGTACGACGAGATCGCGAGGTTTCTGGGGATCACTCTGGACGCGGTCAAGTCGCGATTGCGCGACGCGAAGAAGATCCTGCGCGCGCGGCTGGGAGACAGCAACGCCCTCCCGGAGGATGAGGAATGACTACCAAATCAGAATTTGCCGCGGCCCTCATGGCCGAAAATCGTCAGCGGCGCATCGAGCCGCCCACTGCCGAGGAGATGCTGGCATTTACGCGCGGCGAACTGCCGCCGGAAGAAGCGGCGCGCATCCGCGAGCGGCTGATCGCCTATCCCGACCTGGTGCGTACGCTGACCGCACAATTTCCGGAAGCGGCGGAGCCGGGCGATCCCGACTATCTCTCCGACGATGAATTCGCCGGACGCTGGGCCGCGCTGCAGAAGCGGCGTCAACGTCCGGAAGGCGGCCGCGTGCTGCAGTTCTGGCGCGCGTTCGGCGCGATCGCGGCAACGCTGATCGTCGTCCTCGGCGGGATGTTGTGGCAGGCGCGGTCGGAGTTGAAGAAGCCGCACGCGGTATGGCAGCAGATGGATCTCTGGCCCGACGGCCAGCGTGGTCCGGGAGCCAAATCGTACGATCTGACTGCGGGAGAATCGTATCTGCTGCTGCCGAGGCTCCTTAACGACCAGCAATTTGAGAGCTATCGCGTCGATATCGTCGATGCGGCGAATCCGTCCCGGCGCGTCCGGAGCGACGCCGTGCGGCGGGGCGAAACGGGATCGCTGGTCATCGTCGTCGGCCCCGAATCGCTGAAGCCGGGCAAGTACAAACTGCAGGTCTACGGCGTGAACGGCGCGCGGCAGGAACCGGTGAACACGTACACGATTCGCGTTCTGGAACGCTGAAACAGACACGCACTTTGCACTGCAGTTCGCCATGATCAGGAAGCTGAAATCGGGCGAATACCGGCTCTACTCCCGCAAGAAGAATCCGAGCACGGGCAAGCGCCGCAACCTCGGCACGTTCAAGACGCGCGATGCCGCTCAGGCGCACGAGCGGGCCGTTCAATTCTTCAAGCGGCATTAGGAGGAGCTCATGCCGGAGAAGGAAACGCTGCGCCGGGCGCGGGAGGACAAGCGCGAAGGAAAGGCGCCGTCGACGCAGGCGGGCGAGTTTGTCCGCGAAGAGATCGAGCACATCCGCGAGGGGAAGCACGGCGCGCGCTCGACCAAACAGGCCATCGCCATCGGACTCTCCAAGGCGCGCCGAGCCGGCGTGAAGCTGAAGCCGCCGGCGAAAGGGAAGGCGAGCGCGAGGACGCGGCACAGCGCGGAGCTGGCGCTGAAAGAAGGCGCGTCCAGGAAGAAGCCGTCGGCGAAGCGCTCGCGCGCGGCGGAGAAGGCGCTGAAGCGCGAACCGCATTCGGCCGCATCGAAAAAGGCGCTCTCGCGGCAGGCGCACACGGCCGCGAAGAAACGCAGCGCAGCCTCGCGATCGGCAGCGGCGAAGAAAGCGGCGCGCACGCGGGCGCGCGAGAAGGCGTAAACGCGCGGAACGCCTACGTCCGCGGGGCGAGGGACTCTCGAATAGAAGCAGTTCCTAGAATCGAGAGCCTTCTCCCCGCGTCGCAACCGCGTGTGCCTACGGAAACATTGCCCAGGTGGCGGGGAACATGCCTTGCACCTTCAACGGCGATGTGGGACGAGCCGTTTCGCGATCGTTTTCAGGCCGGCCGGCTCCTCGGGCCGGCCGTTGCGCAGCGCGTCCACGGACGGGAGAACGTCATCGTGCTCGCCCTCCCGCGCGGCGGCGTCCCGGTCGGATTCGAGGTCGCCCGGTCACTCGGCGTACCGCTCGACGTCTTCATCGTGCGCAAGCTCGGCGTCCCCGGACACGAGGAACTGGCCATGGGCGCGATCGCCAGCGGCGGCGTGCGCGTGCTGAACGAAGACGTGCTGCGCCACATCCCGGTGCCGCAATCGACCATCGAGAACGTCGCCGCGCGCGAGCAGACGGAGCTCATCCGCCGCGAGATGAGCTATCGCGGATCGAAGCCGCCGCTCGACGTCCGCGGCAAGACGGTGGTCGTCGTCGACGATGGACTGGCGACCGGCTCGACGATGCGCGCCGCCGTCCGCGCGCTGCGGGCGATGGATGCCGGCTCGATCATCGTGGCGGTACCGGTGGCCGCGCGCGAGACGTGCGAGGAGTTTCGCGTCGAGGCGGACGACATCGTCTGCCTGCGGACGCCCGAGCCGTTTCAGGCGGTCGGGCTCTGGTACGAAGACTTCACGCAGACGACCGACGAGGAGGTTCACGAGCTGCTGGGCGTAGGAACGACCGATGCCTGCGCAGGATGAAGGGCTGGTTCACGTCGCCATCGGGCCGGTGACGCTCGATGGCAATCTGCTCGTGCCGGAAAACGCGACCGGCATCGTCCTCTTCGCCCACGGCAGCGGCAGCAAGCCGGTTCAGCTCGCGCAACCGCTTCGTCGCTTCCGTCCTTCGCGATGCGAACCTCGGCACGCTGCTCATCGATCTGCTGACGCCGCGCGAGGAACAGCGCGACAACGTCACCGCCGCGCTTCGCTTCGACATCGGCATGCTCGCCGACCGCCTCGCCGGAACGGCGGAGTGGCTTCTTCGCCAGCGGAGCGGCATGAAAATCGGCCTGTTCGGCGCGAGCACCGGCGGCGGCGCCGCGCTCGTCGCCGCGGCGGAACGGCCCGAGATGATCCACGCCGTCGTCTCGCGCGGCGGCCGTCCCGATCTCGCCGGCTCCGCGCTGCCACGCGTCAAAGCGCCGACGCTGCTCATCGTCGGCGGCGACGACATCCCGGTCATCGCCCTGAATCGCGCCGCTTACGATCAGATGCGCTGCGAGCGGCGGATGGAGATCGTCCCCGGCGCCACGCACCTCTTCGAAGAGCCGGGCACGCTGGAAACCGTGGCGGATCTGGCGCGCGATTGGTTCGAGAGGTACCTCGATAATTCGCCGCGCTAGCGGCTTGAGAGGGTAGCCAGGGGTGAGAGCGAAGCGAACACCCCTGGAAATGAGGGAGCTCGCTTCGTGCCGCTAACGCGGCACAATCTTCTTACGACACTCTTTCCAGGGGTGCTCGCGCTTCGCGTCTTCGCACCCCTGGCTATCCTCCGAAGCCGCTAACGCGGCGGTCCACTAATCATTCTGCCCCGCGTACTGCCCGATCTCCTTCACGAAGACCTGGTTGTAGTGTCCGTTTGGCGTTTCGAAATTCAGGGTGCCGCGGACGGTGACCGGCTCGTTTTCGCGGGTGTTGCGGCCGTAGCTGTAGGCCTTCGCCCAGAAATCGATCGAGGAGCTCTCGTGAGCCTTGATCGTCTTGCGGAAGTAGTACGCGCGATGGCTCGCATCGAGCGTGTACGCGCCGCCCTCGGGATTCACCGTCACGATCTCCAGGCGGCTGAGCGTGATCGGGACATCGGCGCGGTTGCCGATGTCGAGGCGGTACTTGACCTCGATCGGGCCTTCCTCGTAGTTGAGCTGCGCCGGACCCACCAGCTGCCGGATCTCGAAGTCCGGCGCCGGGATCTGGACCTTCTGATTCGGCGTGCCCGGCGCGGAGCTGGAACACGCGGCAAAAGCGATCGCGGCGGCAGCAAGCAGGATTCGCATCCCGCGGATTCTAAAACAGGACGGGATTTTGCTTGGATCTGCGCGTGACCTCTGCTGACGCCATCGACCGCATCGCTCCGACGCTCGAGCCGGACCAGCCCGCGCTGATGCGCCAGGACTGGCACCACCTGCTTTTTCTGCATTGGGAAATTCCGCCGCAGGAACTGCAGGCGCTGATTCCGCCGGAGCTGACGATCGATACGTTCGACGGCATCGCCTACGTCGGACTCGTCCCGTTTACGCTCAGCGGCGTCCGTCCGGTCGGTGTGCCGCCGCTGCCGTGGGTGTCGTCGTTTCACGAGATCAATGTCCGCACCTACGTTCATCGCGACGGACGCGATCCCGGCGTCTGGTTTTTCAGTCTCGACGCGTCGAGCTCCATCGCCGTCGCCGCGGCCCGCGCCGCGTACAGGCTGCCGTATTTTCACGCACACATGACCTTCGTCCCGTCGCAGGAGGCGATGCCGGAGATCGACTTCAGCTCGCAGCGCGACGACCCGCTTGGAATGAAGCCGGCCAACGCGCACATCCGCTACCGAGGGATGGAAGGCATCGTCACGGCTGCCGCGCCGGGATCGCTGGAGCACTTCCTGGTGGAGCGCTACATCCTCTACGCGGCGGACGATCAGCATCAGCTCTATCGCGCCCGCGTTCATCACCAGCCATACCCGGTCCAGCGCGCCGATCTGTTCGAGCTGGATGAGACCTTGATCTGGGCCGCGGGCGTCCGGCGTTCCGAGGCGGCGCCGCTGCGGCATTACGCCCGCGAAGTGAACGTGAAGATCTACCCGATTGAGAAGCTATGATCTTCCCTGTCATCCCGAGTCCGCCGTGCGCACGCGGCGGCTCGGAATGACAGGGGGAACTCTTCGGTGTCCGAGCTGAATGCTGGCGATGTGCGCTCTGATGCGAGGCAGACGCAGGAACTGCTCGAGCATCGCCTCGCCTTCGAGAAGCTGATCTCCGCCATCTCCACGAACTTCATCAACGTCGCGGCGGCGGACGTCGACTGCGAGATATCCGCCGCGCTGGAAAGCGTCGGCCATTTCGTCGGAGCCGACCGCGCCTACATCTACCTGGTCAGCGCCGACGGCGAGTCGGTGCTGCTGGCGCACGAATGGAACGCCGATCCCAACGTCGTCCGCGGAGTGGACGTGAAGATTCCGATGTCCGCGTTTCCGTGGACGGGAGAGAGGCTCAGGGACCTGCAGCAGATCATGGTCTCGATCGACGACCTCCCGCCGGACGCGGTGGCGGAGCGGGAGGCGTTCCGGCGCGCCGGCAACCACTCCATCGTCGTCGTGCCGATGATTTATAACCGCGCCTTTCTCGGCGCGCTCGGCGTCGCGTCCGCCGTGCCGCGCAAATGGAGCGATGAGGCGGCGTCGCTGCTGCGCATCAGCGGCGAGATCTTCGTCAACGCCATGCAGCGCCATCGCGCCGAGGCCGCGCTGCAGGGGAGCGAGCAACGGCACCGGCTGCTGTTCGAGCGCAATCTGGCCGGCGTTTACCGCAACACCATCGACGGCCGCATTCTCGAATGCAACGAGGCGCTGGCTCGCATTCTCGGCTACTCCTCGCGCGAGGAACTGATGCAGCATTCCGCCGCCGAGCTTTACCAGGATCCATCGCATCGCGCCGCCTTTATCGCCGATCTCCGCCGCGACCGGATGATGACCAGCCACGAAATCTCGCTGCGGCGAAAAGACGGCCGCCCGTGCTGGCTGATCGAGAGCGTGCACCTGCTCGACGGCGAGCCCGAGATCCTGGAAGGGACCGTCATCGACATCACCGACCGCAAGCTCGCCGAAAACGCGCTGCGGGAAAGCGAGGAGCGCTACCGCCTGCTCGTCGAGCGGATGCGCGAAGGGCTGGTGCAGGCCGACAACGACGGCGTGCTGCAGTTCGTCAATGACCGCTTCTGCGAGATGGTCGGCTACACGCGCGAAGAGCTCGTCGGCGCGAAGGGCGAACTGCTGCTTGCCTACTCCGAAGACGTGACGCTGATGCGCGAGAAAACGCGGCTGCGCATGCGCCACGTCGCCGACCAGTACGAGGTGCGCGTGCGCCGCAAGGACGGCACAGTGGTGTGGATGGAGATCGGCGGTGCGCCGGTGGTCGACGCGGCGGGCAACGCGGTCGGATCGATCGGCGTGCACAACGACGTCACCGAGCGTCGCATGGCCGAGGAGGCGCTGCGCGAGAGCGAGGCGCGCTACCGGCTCATGGCGGAAAACTCGACCGACATGATCTCGCGCACCTCGAACAAGGGGATCATTCTCTATGCCTCCGATGCCTGCCGCCGTCTCCTCGGCTACGAGCCTTCGGAGATCGTCGGCCGCTCCTTCTACGATTTCATTTTCGAACTGGACCGCGAAGAGGTTCGCTACCTCTCCGCGCTGATCCACGAAACCGGCCCGACGACGTTCGCCTACCGCGTCGAGAAGAAAGACGGCTCGCTGGTGTGGTTTGAGACGACCAGCCGCAGCGTGCGCGACGCGTTGACCGGCAAGATCCGCGAGATCGTCGGCGTCTCCCGCGACGTCACCGAACGGAAGCGCGTCGAAGAGCAGATCGAGTATCAGGCCTATCACGACGCGCTCACCGGTCTTCCCAACCGCCGCCTCTTCCGCGACCGGCTGACCGTCGCGCTCGCGCATGCGCGGCGGCTCAAGAATCCGCTGGCCGTGATGTTTCTCGATCTCGATCGTTTCAAAGTGGTCAACGACACGCTCGGCCATTCCACCGGCGACGAGCTGCTGAAAGCGATTGCCGCGCGTTTGCAGGCATCGCTGCGGGAGGAGGACTCGATCGCGCGCATGGGCGGCGATGAGTTCACCGTCCTCCTCGCCGATCTGAAGACGCCCGACGACGCGGCGAAGATCGCGCTGAAGGTGCTAGAGACGGTCGCGCTGCCGCTGCAGATCGACGGGACGGAGCTGTTCATCACCACGAGCATCGGCATCGCACTCTTTCCGAGCGACGGCGATACCGCGGAGATGCTGCTGGCCAACGCGGACCACGCCATGTACCGCGCCAAGGACGCCGGCCGCAATTCGTATCAGATGTTCACGCCGGCGATGAACAGCCGCGCGCTGGAGCGGCTGTCGCTGGAAAACGATCTGCGCCACGCGCTGGAGCGCGGCGAACTGGAGCTTCATTACCAGCCGCAGATCAACATCGTCTCCGGCCGGGTGATGGGCGTGGAGGCGTTGCTGCGCTGGAACCGCCCCGGCTTCGGCCTGGTCAGCCCGATGGATTTCATTCCGATCGCCGAGGAGACGCGGCTGATCGTGCCGATCGGCGAGTGGGTGCTGCGGGAGGCTTGCCGCCAGGCGAAGGCGTGGCAGGGCGATCGGCCGTCCGGGTTCCGCATGGCGGTGAATCTCTCGCCGCGCCAGTTCCAGCACAGCGATCTCCCCCAGGTGATCGCCTCGGCGCTGGAACTTTCCGGCCTCGCTCCCGGCGACCTGGAGCTGGAGATCACGGAGAGCCTGGCCATGCAGAACACGTCGCGCACGATTTCGACGCTGCATCGCCTGCGTGAGATGGGCGTGCAGATCGCCATCGACGATTTCGGCACGGGCCATTCGTCGCTGAACTATCTGCGCAGCTTCCCGATCGACAGCGTGAAGATCGATCAGGAGTTCGTGCAGGAGATCGAAGCGAGCGCCCCCGACCGCGCCATCGTCTCCGCCGTCATCGGCATGGCCCGCGGCCTCCGCCTCCGCGTCACCGCCGAAGGCGTGGAAACGGATCACCAGCTCGCCTTCCTGCGCGAACAAGGCTGCGAAGAAGTGCAGGGGTTTCTCTTCGGAGAACCGGTCCCCGCGACGGCCTTCCAGCCGAAGAGGGAAGAGAGCTAGGCGAGGGGGTTGACCACGCTTAAGCCCGCGAATCGGCGAAAGTCGTTGTCCGACGTGAACACGGTGTAGCCCTGCTCGATGGCCAGCGCCGCGAGATGAGCATCCGAGGTCAGATTCCCGCCAGTCCCGCTGGCTCGAAGAAGATTGCGCAAGATCGCCCAATGCTGCTCGCCGGTGCGCACGAGAGATACGTTGGGTTGTGCCAACCATGAATCGATAAATTCGATCGCACGCTCGGCACGAAGTGGTTTGTTCATAACGCTCGCGCGAGTGGTAACCCTCAGAAACGCCAGCACCACGATCCAGGCGAGACCAACCGGAGTTGTGCCGGAAAGGATCTCCTCGAGCCAGGTCCGCGCCTTTTGATGATGAGGCGAGTCCTGATCGATCGCATAGATCAGCAGGTTTGCGTCGACGAGGATCATTTACGCAAATCCAGTTTCCTGGCGATTTCCTCGTCCTCAATGGCATCGGCAAGACTGAGTGCTTTGTCGAGATTGACTCCCGGTCTAACGCCGCCAAGCGAGACGGTGGCCAGACGATACGGTTTTGCCGATGGCGCGCGTTTCGAGCGAAGGCCCTTTCGAAGCGTCTCATTGACGACTTCTTTGAACGGCTTGCCTGCCTTGTGCGCGACTTCCTTCAACTCTTGTGCGAGTCGATCGTCGAGAGTAAGCGTCGTTCGCATCGATGCATCATAACATCATGCCTCTAGGCATCAAAGCATCATGGTGCGCCGCTTCCTGAACAGCGCGCGCAGGATGACGATGATGATCGGCAGCGTGATCGCCAGCAGCGCCCACGGCAGCAGGAACATCAGTCCGAACAACGGTGAGGTGAGCGCGATGAGGGCCCAGACGATGAGTGCGATGCCGCGCCAGCTTTTCCTCTCCGGAAGCGCGAATGCGGCGATGAGCAGGAGGAGCGCGCCTGCCATCACGCCGCTGGTGATGATCGGCAGGAACCACGCGCCGACCAGGAATCCGAAGTGCGGCTTGTCGAACGTGATCAGCGTGGAGACGATCAGCGTGATCGCGACCATGGCGACACCGGTAGTCGCGGCAATCAGCCAGCCACGGCGCGGCTGGACGGACGTAGAGGACTCGGGCATGACTGATTCAGACATGGCGTGCCTTTCCTGTTGTCGGGGTTGGATCCGCGTACTGTAACAGCGTCCTCTGTCTTCTCCGCGTCTCCGCGTGAAACCGTCCTCCGGGGTAAGCTGTTTTTTCGATGCAACTGGCCGTCACGATTTACGAGGAAACGCCGGAAGCGGCGATCGATGTGATCCGGTCGCTCGATGCGGATCACGACGTCATCGAAGTGCGTGCCGACGCGTTCGGCGGCCGCGCGGTCGACTGGACGGCGGTGCGCGCGGCGACG
>Ga0070692_10000099_pt1 | contig 19183 bp, 23 predicted proteins | sample KBSK1102metaG_FD_64675 | JGI IMG/M metagenome (GOLD analysis project Ga0070692, IMG submission 64675) | Corn, switchgrass and miscanthus rhizosphere microbial communities from Kellogg Biological Station, Michigan, USA - KBS K1-10-2 metaG | ecosystem: Host-associated > Plants > Roots >...
CCGAAGGCGTCATTGGTCCGGCCGACGGCGCCAAACCACGCGACGTCTTAGTCTCCCCTGACGACTACTTGGGGCCGTAAAATGACCGAATACAATAAGCTCGTCCGTGACCGAATCATCGAGATCATGGAGGCTAAGGGCTTAAAACCGGAGTGGCATATCGGCAAGGACGAAGAGTATCGGCAAAAAGCGATTGAAAAGCTCCAGGAAGAGCTGGCCGAGTTTCTAGAATCAAAAGACCCCGAAGAGCTAGCTGACTTACTGGAGATTACCTACGCCGTCGCCGAATCGCTAGGAGTTAGTCGTGATCAGCTCGAAGCGCTGCGTGCCAAAAAAGCCACCGACGGCGGCGGATTTACGAAACGAATTATCCTCGAACGAAGTTGACAGTAGCAAGCTTGAGAAGAACACTTCTTTCGGTTACGCTCTACCCATACAGCTGGTACGGAGGTGCCACTTGAAGTTCATTCGATTTGTCATCGCCCGGATAGTGGGCGAGCTTAATCAGATAAAAGATTTCTTGAAAGAAGTCTGGATTGATTCTCCGCCGAAGACTGGGTAACTTGCACCGACTTATCTGCGCCCGGGTCCTGACCGGGCGCATTCAATTACCAAAAAGTGGCGAAACTATGCCTAAGGGCGAGAGTAGCCACTTTTTACCTTGCCACTGAGGGAAACGTGCCGGGTATGGGGTGTGAGGGGGAAGAAGCTCCGGGGGAGCTTCTGAGTGCGAGCCCTTTAGGGCGAGCATTACCTTGATCTGAAAAGTTGGTAGATTAGGGCTGCCTCGCAACTAAGCCCCTCACCCTCGCAAGAAAGCCGCGACGCAGTCGCAATTCATCGACGGCGAAGCCGTTACGAACCCCATCATTGATTAATTATCAAAAAGGTTTTACGCTCAAAACACATGAACGGCTTTGTCACGAAGCAACTGGGCAAACGCCGGAGTCTTGGCAGTGTCTTGAAAACAGCTCGCTCCAAAGCTGACTTAACGCTTGAGCAAGCTGAAGCCGCGACCAGAATTCCGCTTAAATATCTCGACGCCTTAGAAAACGGCGCCTATAGCCGACTACCGGCCGAGGCTTATAATTTGGGCTACGTTCGCTGCTACGCCGAGTTTCTTCACCTCAACCCCGACAAAATTATCGACACTTACAAACAAGAACGCAGCGAGGCTTGGCACCAAAACCCGACGACTCAGGTTAGCTTCAGCCCCAAAAAGATGCGTGACTGGCAGTTTTTAATTACCCCGAAGCTGCTCGGCATCTTTGGCCTGGTTGTTTTATTTGGTGGGGTCGGCCTTTATATTACTAACGAACTCAAGAAATTTACCTCGCCGCCGACGCTGCAAATCACCTCGGTGCCGACCGAGTTTACCAGTGACAAGGACTCGGTCACTTTGGAGGGCAGCACCAGCGACGGCGCTATTTTGACCGTCAACTCCGAGCCGATTTTTGTGACCGCTGACGGTCACTTCAAGCAGTCGGTTCAGCTCACCCCGGGCATCAACGAGATTACAATCCAGGCTAAAAGCCGGGCTGAAAAAATCGCTTTCAAGACTGTTAAGGTGTTGTACAACCCCAATCTTGCATCTGTGCCTCAGCCTGCTACAACTGATTAAGGACAGTAGATTTATCAATTATCATTTTTCAGTTATCAGCTAGTGATTACTACGATCAATAATTGGTAACTGGAAATTGAAAACTGCGCTAAGACTAAAAAGGAGTAGCGATTATGGCTAAAAACAAAGACAACGAGTTGAGCAAGTCAGAGCGCCAAGCCAACGCTCCCAGCGGTCGGGAAGAAGCCCTCAAGGCGGCGCTCGGCCAGATCGAGAAACAATTCGGCGCCGGCTCGATTATGATGATGGGTCAGCAGACTCATCTTAACGTTGAGTCGATTCCGAGCGGTTCGCTGGCCTTAGACGTGGCTCTCGGTGTTGGTGGCTTACCGCGTGGCCGGATAATCGAGATCTTCGGACCGGAGTCTTCGGGTAAAACTTCGTTGGCTTTGTCGGTTATTGCCGCTGCCCAAAAAACCGGTGGCTTAGGCGCATTGGTGGACGCTGAGCACGCTTTTGACCCCAGCTATGCCGCCAAACTCGGCGTTGATTTGGATCATCTTCTGATTTCTCAGCCGGACACCGGTGAGCAAGCCCTGGAGATCGTCGAAACTTTGGTCCGCTCCAACGCCGTTGACGTTATCGTCGTCGATTCCGTTGCTGCCTTAGTGCCCCGCGCCGAAATTGAAGGTGAGATGGGCGACTCGATGATGGGCGTTCAGGCTCGGCTGATGAGCCAGGCCTTGCGCAAGTTAACCGGCGCCGTTTCCAAATCCAAAACCGTTCTCATTTTCATTAACCAAATCCGGATGAAGATCGGTGTCATGTTCGGCAATCCCGAAACCACCCCTGGCGGCAACGCCCTCAAGTTCTACTGCTCAGTCCGTTTAGACATCCGCCGCAGCGAGCAAATTAAGGACGGCGAGACGCCGATTGGCAACCGCGTTCGAGTCAAAGTGGTCAAAAATAAGGTCGCTCCGCCGTTTCGAATGGCCGAGTTTGACTTAATGTTTGATTCGGGTATATCTAAGGAAGGTGACCTGTTAGACCTCGGTGTCAAAGCCGGTTTGATCGATAAAATGGGCGCCTGGTTTCAGTACAACGAGCAAAAGCTTGGGCAGGGGCGGGAGGCTGCCAAAGCTTTTCTCAAAGGAGACCCGAAAACGGCCGAGGAGATCGAGGCGAAAGTCCGAGACCTGGCCGCTAAGGGCGAGATCGGGACGATACGCGAAGAGTAGGATTTCTTAAAAAGGATTTTTCGGCCGCTTACAGCGGCCGTTTTTGTGCGAGGACCGAGGGGCTTAATGGCGAGGCAGCCCCTAGGCCCTCGCGCTCCCTACCCTGCACGCTACGCCTAGCGGCGAGCATCGTAAAAACCGGCTCCCTGCCACCGGAAGGATCGCTGTGGCCGTCGCCAGTTTTTGACTATTTAGAGACCCACTCTAACTGCGCAAACCTTATGATTACTCAATCGGGCGCGAGAATTTCTGGATTTTGCTGATCGTTATTGACCAAATTACAAAATCGATGTACTTAGCTGGATCCACCGATAGTCGGGGCTGTTTTTGGACAGTTAGGGCACTTGTCTTTATCAAGCGTCCCGATCTCATAATGAATCGTTTTCGGCGATAACGTGATAATACAAATTGGCTTGCCCGTTGGTAGCGGTACGATCCCACCAACTTGGCCGTTATTCTTAATCGAAAACGCTATCTTGAAGGAAAAGTCCGGAATGGTCAGGGTCTGAAGCTGGCAGTTCTCATCGTAATACTCGATAGTTACGCTGACGTGGCCAGTAATCACTAAAACCGCCTGGCTCAAACTCATCCAGTAAATTTGTGGCGTTATTTTACCGTCAACAATGATATGGTAGCAACCATTTTGGCTATTGGCTGTTCCAAGAACAAATTTGGCCAGTTGACCACCCAGCGCTGCTGGGTCGATCGAGTAGTCACCAGCGTTTATTGGGCAAGATTGTTGGGCTAGAAGGCTGCTGACTCCCGGATCCTGGCTGACGGCATCAGCAATGGCCGTAACACTAGCCGCCTGCGTGCTAGTGTAGCCACTCGGATTGACTGGCCCTTCAGCCTGTAAGCTAAAGTTGTAAGCTAGCCAACTAACTAATGCTAGAACCAGAACGGCGACTGCGATCAAGATGAGTCGCCACTTTGGCACGGTCAGCATTTAAGTGTTTACTTAACTGCCGGGGTTTATATTGCCAGTCGATTTAACGCAATACGGACACTTAGCTTTGTCGATCGATCCAATTACTTTATTAAGAGTGAAAGTACCAGTACAGACGAGCGTATAGTTTGAGCCTGGGTTATCAAAACCACCGCTCACGATTGTCCCACCTTTACCGTCAGAGGTGATGCCAATCACTCCAATCTCAGTCTTTAAGTCACCGTCAAATACTGTGTTAACAGTCTTGCAATCTCTGGCGAGCTCCTTAACAGTAACGTGAGCGTTGAATTTAATATCAACAGCATAGGTTGGTGGCGAAGCGTGCAGATCGGTCCAAATGGAGAACGTTAATTTGCCGGTAATAGTTGCTTCTCGGCAACCGTCATCAAAATTGCCAAACAGGTTACCAAGTGCGTCCTTGATTGCGCTATCGAGGACGCCAGCCGAGCCAGTGCCGCACGTCGTCTGAGCTTGAGCTGTTGGTATTAGGAAGCCTGTAATACTACTAGCGAGAGTAGTCATAGCCGGTAAGGAACCGACTGACGTGGAGCCGTTGGCTTTGACCATTTCTGGTGCCAACTTTGTTGCTAATGCTCTGGCCAAGATATCACTACTGACACTATTTGCAGTAGTTGCCACGGGCGCTATCGGCGCGGCTGCGTTCAGGTTCTTCCACTGATAGCCACCAAGGAAACCAACGATTAAGGCAATGATGGCCGTGATAACAACTGCTTTAGCGACGATAGAATTCATTTAATTCCCCCTCAATTCTAAAATTTAAGTTAACTCTCAGTTCCACCGTACCCCCCCCAGGGCGTTGTCAAGGGCGACAAAAAGTCGAATACCTGAGCCGAACGCCCTTATGACATATAAGCCATAAGACACAAGGCTGCTGTATGTCGTATGTGAACGTAGGATATTCACATTGATTAGTAAAGAAACAAAAACTACATTGCGAAGATGGGTTTGACCGAAGAGGAATTCAGACAACAGCTCCGTCAAGAGTTCGTTCCCATCCGCAATGGGCTAAAAGAAATCAAAGAGCTGCTTGGTAAAATAATCGAGCTGAGAGAGAAGAGGAAACGACTACGCTCGCTTCGGCAAAGTAATGACTAAGCCTCGACGTTCGGCTTTGGAATACGCCATTAAGTTGCTGGGCTACCGAGCCCGAGCCAAGCGCGAGCTGCAGGGTAAGATGCTCGAAAAGAAGTACTCGCCGGAAGAGATCGAGGCCGTTTTCGTGAAATTGGAAAAAGCTAACTTGCTTAACGACGAGCAGTTTGCTCACAATTACACCCGCGATAAATTGATGATCAGCCGGCGGGGACCGCGGCGGATCTATTTTGAGCTCATCAAACACGGCGTGGCTAAAGAGATCGCCGATCAGGCGACCAAAACGATCGCGCCGGTTGACGAGTTGGCGATGGCCGAGTCGCTTTTGGCCGCTAGAGCTCGCCAGTGGACCAAGCTCGAGCCGTTGGCGCGTTATCGTCGGGCGCTGGGGTTACTCTCTCGCCGGGGCTTCTCGCCCAGAGTCGTTAGGGCGGTACTAGAAGATTGGCCAAAGTATTAGCGCCACATCCGTGTGGCGCTAATGGGTTGAAGAGTGGTCTCCTAGGCAGGCATCGGATCGCCTAAGGAGTAGTAGTGATTTGGTCGCATTACGTTACCGACTGGTCGGTTGCTGCCAACACGTCGACGGCGGGGCCGATCCGACAAGTAGTGACGCCGTAAACGGCTAGACGGGCTGTCGAGGTCGCTAGCGATCGCCGCTAGGGCGATGGCCCGGGCGAGGTGGCGAGACCCATCCTCGCTAGCAGTTAGCGCTTCGTCGTCGGTCAAGATCTGTACAGACCGATCGTAAACATCGACCACAACGGTTAGGCAGCCGTTGCCAGGATATCCGCTACGAGGACAGTAACTACCCGCTAGCTCGACGGGGCTGCGCTGGAGCGGACCGAACGCCGCCTCGGCAATTTCGTCCAGCTTTTCTCTAATCGCTGATCCAGTTGTCGCGTCGTTGAACCTAATCAAACCCATAGTGTGCACCCTCCAGCTCGATCCTAACTGGAGAGTTTGGCGCGTCAATCAGCCGAGTCTTCACATTTAGGCTGAGGCTGGTATGGTGAAAATATCGGGCCGAAAATTCTGGAGGCTGCAGCTTCCCCACCTGACCGGGTCTGTTATGATAAGTCTAATGTTCGGGGGTAAAAAGATGAAATTACTGGTTTGGTTTGCGGAAGTTGGCAAGGATGATATCGCCCTTGTCGGTGGTAAGGGGGCTAATTTAGGCGAGATGACTCAGGCGTCTTTGCCGGTGCCGCCCGGTTTTATTATTACTAGCGAGGCTTACTACGAGTTTTTGAAAGCCTCGAAACTAGAGCCAATTATCAGAAAAGAGCTAGCTAACCTTGACGCCGAAGACTCCAAAAAGCTCAGCAGCGTCGCCGCCGCCATTCAGAAAGTGATCAAGTCTCATCCGCTACCGAGCGACCTGACTCACCAGATCGAAAAGGCTTACGACGATTTGGGTAAAGGTCCGGTGGCGGTTCGGTCAAGCGCCACCGCTGAAGATTTGCCCGACGCCTCGTTTGCCGGCCAACAGGCGACGTTTTTGAATATCGAAGGCCACGCCAGCGTTATCAAAGCGGTCCGGGAGTGCTGGGCGTCACTCTTTGAGGCCCGAGCGATCTACTACCGCGTCGTTCATAAGTACGACCACATGAAAGTCGGTATTGCCGTACCGGTTCAGAAGATGGTCCAGAGTGTCGTCTCCGGCATTATGTTTACCGCCGACCCGGTTGCTTCCAACCCAGACAAGATCGTCATTGATGCCGGCATGGGCCTGGGCGAGGCGATTGTTTCCGGTTCGGTGACACCTGATCATTACGTCGTCAATAAAAAAACGCTGACAGTGGAATCCAAGGAAATCAGCCACCAAGCTTGGCAGATCGTCCGTGACAAAGCTGGTGGCAACACTCACCTCTCGACGCCCAGACACTTGCTGGAAAGCCAAAAGCTGACCGACGAGCAGATCGTTGCCCTAGCCACTTTGGGCAAGAAAGTTGAGGAGCATTACGGCGCGCCGCAAGATATGGAATGGGCTTTTGAAGGCGAGAGCTTTTACATGGTTCAATCCCGGCCGATCACAACCCTCGGTGACAAAACTGGGACTGAAGATTCAGGCACCACCAATCAAGATTCAAGCCAGGGATCTCCAGCGGCCAAAGAAACTGATAGCGTTGGTACGTCCTTGGCCGACGCCGAAGTTCTAGTTAGCGGCGCCGCTGCCTCGGTTGGCCGGGCCTCAGGTCCGGTTAAGGTTATTCATAGCCCCAAGGATATCGATAAAGTTTTGGAAGGTGACGTGCTCGTCACCGAGATGACCAGCCCTGATTACGTCCCAGCGATGCGCCGAGCTTGCGCTATCGTTACCGACACCGGCGGCCGAACCAGCCACGCCGCCATCGTCTCTCGAGAACTGGGCATCCCCTGTATCGTTGGTTCCGGCACCGCTACGACTGCCCTCAAGACCGGCCAGGTGGTCACTGTCGATGGTCAGAGCGGTAAGGTCTATAAGGGGAAGGTGGCGATGGAAAAGGCTGCCCCGACCCTTCTAGCTAGCCGCCCGACCGGTGGCTACGTCACGACCGTGCCGGTAACCGCCACTAAGGTTTATTTAAATTTAGCTGAGCCAACCAAAGCCGACGAGTACGCCCAGCTGCCAGTCGACGGCGTCGGCTTGCTCCGGGCCGAGTTCATCGTCGCCGGTATCGGCGAGCATCCCAACGCCATGATGGCCTCCGGCCGCTCCAAAGAGTACGTCCAAAAGCTCTCCGAAGGCATCGGCACGATCGCCCAAGCCTTCAATCCCCGGCCAGTCGTTTACCGCTTCACCGATTTTAAAACCAACGAGTACCGCTCGCTCAAAGGCGGTGATAAGTACGAAGAGCAAGAGAACAACCCGATGATCGGCTACCGCGGCGCCTCGCGCTACATCCGCGAGCCGGAGCAGTTTGCTCTGGAGATTGAGGCGATCAAAGCCGTCCGCGACGGTATGGATCTGAAAAACCTCCACGTCATGATTCCGTTTGTCCGGCGGGTTGATGAGTTTACCCGCGTCCGCGATTTGATTCATCAGAACGGCCTCAAGCAAGCGGCCGACTTCAAGCTTTGGATTATGGTCGAAGTGCCGTCAACGATTTTTGAGATCGAGAAATATATCGCTGAGGGGATTGATGGCATCTCGATCGGTTCGAACGATCTGACCCAGCTGACTCTTGGCATCGACCGCGACTCCTCCAAACTGGTTGACGAGTTTGACGAGCGCTACCCGGCGGTTATGGGAGCGATGCTTCACGTCATCAAAGCCTGTCGCAAGGCCGGCGTCACCGCTTCGATCTGTGGCCAAGCACCCTCGGTTTATCCGGAGGTGACCGAGGCTTTAGTTAAAGCCGGTACGACTTCTGTTTCGGTGGCTCCTGATGTTGCTGTCTCGACCCGAAAATTGATTGCTTCAGTCGAGAAGAAGATTCTGCTGGCCCAAGCGATTGACAGTTAATCCTTAAAGAAAGAGCCCGCACCGGTTATTACCAGTGCGGGTGGGTCGCGTGTCAGAGATGACGAATATGGTCGCGGCGATCGCCTCCGGCGTTCTTGTGGATGATCGTGACGGCGAGTGCTTGGCTACATTCCCTGCAGCTCTGGACGGTTTCGTACATGGGGTGGCTGGGCCGATCCTCTTCAGGAAGATCGGCGATCTCGTCGAGATGATGATTTTGAACAGGGCACATGCCTCGTAGCGCCTGGTCGTCAGTTATCTCTGCTGGGTCAAAAACTGGCAATGGCTTCCTCCGTGAAGACCGTATGGATAGCACGGCTAGGAACTAGTTTACGCCCCGGCTGAGTAAATGTCAATCCGACTGCTCAATACGGCACAAACAGTAAGATGCGCCCGCTTCATTGAGAAGCGGGCGGGTTATATTGGGCGACTGTCAGGAATCGCTTTGAGCAGCCTTCGCAGGAACCAATGTGGTTGACCGCAGCGATCAGGCAGGGGTCCGTTGTCTTTCTAGTGCGTATCAAGATTAGAACGTACTCCAGCTCTCCTTCGCTCATGCACTTGAGGGGGCTGGAGATCTTGTCGCTGCCAGACTGCCGCGCCATTTGAGCGGCTGTCATAATCCACCTCCTCTGGTTGGATGTGCCGTTATTTTACCCCCTGACTAGGCCGGCTCACAAGTAGCGCTCCCCCTATCACTTAATTATCGTTAGAGTAAGACAATGCCAGACATAGCTCCCGCGCCACCGCGAGTCGGATTGCCACCGGTTGATTTTAAGAAAATAATCGAGGAGAATGCTTTTCCTGATCCGGGCTTAACGCCAGACGAGCAGACGGCCTTCACCCACCGCTACTCGTTAGCGGCTCTGATCTGGCAGTTTGTCTATTACTTCGCCATGGGCGATGGCCTCCTGGCTTGGCTGTCGATTGGCTGCTCGGTCATATTTGTTTTTGCACCGCTGCTACTGATTTTGCCGATTTGGGCCCGCCGCCGGGCTTTCCAGTCTCATCGGTGGTCGGGGTTCAGCGAATTCTACTGGGCGCAGAAAAAATGGGATCGCTCCGCTCTCTGGCTGCTAGTGGCGACGGTTGCTTTAGGCCTGATAAGCTTTTGGATCATTGGCCCGATCTTGCTCAATTCTTTTAGCGCCGTAACTGGCGGTAATAACTCCGGTGGCTTCAGCCAGCAGGTTCAAGATACGGTTAAGCAGTACCAAGATATTCTCGGCCAATAACAAAAACCGCCCGGCGAGCGAGCGATTTTTGTGGTGCGCGGCCAGTTGGCCGAAATTACATCTTGGAGTTAACGGAGAGAATGTTGCCTTCGGTGTCTTTGAACCAAGCGCACATACCGCCGCCCATCCGGGAGATGCCCATCTCGTCGGTTTTCAGTTCGGGGTACTGCTCAAACGTCACGCCTTTGTCGGCCAAATCTTTAACGGCCGCTTCGACGTCTTCAACAGCCCAGCCGGCAACAGTGTGGTCACAGGTGAACGGGCCGCGCTTAAAGAGGACAAAACCGGACTGGCCGCCGGTATCAAACATCGCCATCTCCATCTCGGGCATATCTTTGCTGACTTTGAGGCCGAGCTTGTCGACGTAAAATCCTTTCGCTCGCTCAAAATCGGTGCAAGGTATCGTTGGCCAAATTGGTCCTAATTCCATTGCTGCTCCTCTCCTGCCGGCACCAGCCGACCTTAACTAATATTTAAACAGGCTACCTTCACCGACCACACCTGACAATGGCGATACTTACTATTATTTTTCCAGGGTGAAGTAGCCGACGCTAAAGGTTAGGCCAGCAATGTGGACGTGGATCTTGCCTAAAAAGTGATTGGGCGAGGTTTGGACGACTTCGTCAACCAGATGGCGCACCCACCAAGAGTTTTGAGGCACGTTATAGTCGATTTTTAGCACCGGGATTTTATCGCTTAATCCGTGGCCGGCGTAAAACTTGAACGGATACAACTGATGGCCATCTTTGAAATTGTTAACGCCGGTGCCGGTCGCTAGGTCAAAAGACTTGCCGATCCAACTGCCGGTGTAACCACGAACTTGGCCTTGGTAAGAACCGTCCGGCAAAGGGCTAGGCACAGTCCCGCCAGCAAACTCCGTTTGCCGAGCGTCGTGGCTAACTCGGCTCGTTCGCCACTGAAGGTAGAGTAGGGCGACGACCAGCGTGCCGACGATGACGGCCAATACTACTGCCAAAACCATCCTACTTCGTCCCGACATGATTTTTAGCCATATCTTGGCCGATCTGTTCAAATCTTTCCTTGGTCATCCTCCGGCAAATATAACGGCATTGGGCAGACTCCGTCCAGGACCGACTTTGTAGGCGCCGTTGTAATAGAGGGCGCTTGAGCCACCGCCGTCTAGGTTGAGAGCCGAGTCCACACCGAGGGAGATGAGGATAGAAGTCATATCGGGCACTGTCGCCGACTTGGCGACAACGGCGTAGAGCGTCTGGCCTTTGATGCCCAGCGCTCCTCGGTTGGATTTGACGGTCCTTTGCTTGTCGTCCATCGAGCTGTTGGTTAGGACGTTGATGCCGCCTTCAATTAATCGCGGGCCACAGTTGATGCCGGCGTAAACACCGATCGGGGCGTTAACCCACTGGCTGTAATAAGTCGGCTTGCCGGTCGAGCTAAACGTTAGATAGGGCTCGTTCTCGCCCAAACCATTGTTTTGGTTGATGGTTTTAGCCAGCCGAGTGTTCCGAACTTTCCAGAAAAAAGAACCAACTTGACCAGCGCAACTAGCGTAGTCGGGCGGGCAGAAATAGGTACCGTTTATGCCGGCAAAACCACCACTGCCACCGACGAAGCTCGAAAGGGACTTAGTGGGACAATTGTCGGCACAATCACTGTCATTTGCCGTGTCGGTGACAACCCGAATTGCGCCACTCGACAGATCCAGGGTGATTAAGTCGACTAAGAAGCTGCCGTTAGCGGTGGTAATGGTTTTACGCTGATAGGAGCTGTGAGCGGTCGAGCTACCACCGCTGGTACCGCTACTACCAGTTGAGACAGCTTTAACCAGGCTGATGCCGATCGTAACCGTTCCTCTAGCGACGAGGACAACGTTGTATTTGCGATAAGCGGCGTAGCCGGACTTACTGGCAACCAGCGTGTAGCTGCCAGCAGTGGTGGTTAATGAGTAGGCCCCATCGGCGCCGCTAGAGCTGCTGACAACAGTTGTGTCGCCAGCTAGCAGACTAATTTTGACGCCATTAAGAGCGGTGTCGCCTTCGCTGACCTTACCGTTCAAGGTGCCTTGGTTAGCCACGGCGTCGGCAGCCAATCGATCAGCTTCTAGCTTTTGGTTTCGGAGCGTCTCGAGCGTCGCGGCCACCTCCTTAATTAATCCGGCGGCTTTGTCCGGATCTTGATCGTGGAAGAGGACAGCTTTGATGATCGGAATTTGAGGGTCAATGGTTGTCGTATCAACCCCCTCCGCTTTGTCGGCCGCGATCTTGCCGACCAAGGCCTCTAGATCTTTGGCGACGGCCATCAGATTTTTGTGCTGAATATCCCCGAGCTGTTGTTGAGCCAGCAGTATTGCCCGCTCCGTCTTGACCTGCTGCAGGACCGCTAGCGACGCTCCAATAGCCATAACCAAAAGGATGCCCACAATGACGCGAAGGTGGTGATCGTGCCAGAGTAAGCGGATCTTCTCAGTGAAGTTACGCGTTGCCAGAGGGATGCTCATCACAGTTCCAGGTTCGCCCCAATTTGCTGATCACAGGTTAGGTTATTGAACTGCTGGGCCGTCTCAGCCAGCTGACCAGTCTGGTCGAAGTAGTAAGCTCGCAGGGTCCAAGTCTGGTTACTTTTGGGCTGGCCCCGAACAGACAGCGAGTAGCGACCATCGGTCGGCAAAACAGACTTTTGTTCGTCGACGTCGCTCAAACTGTAGTCCAAGGTGACGAGTAGCTTAGCGGCGGCAACGGGGTGTTTGAGCGTAATCGTGCCGGAGAAACGTTCGATGCAACCGATGCTGGGCTGGTTAGCAAATAACTCTGAGTCCAAAGCCGCCAAGTCGTAATTCTTGATCCTAGCGATACCCAGAAGAACGACGATGAACACTATCAGCAGCACTATCGCCCAATGTCCCCAGCCAGCTTTCATCCAATTTTCGTTAAGTCGCCGTTTATGACGGCCGGTTTTATCGCCTCGATTTCGGTTTGATAATAAGGTATGTGAGGGATAGGGTTCAATAGAAATATTTTTTTGTTGGCAAAATACCCGGCTGCTATCTCAAAGAGCGTATTGCCACCAATATAGTTGTCAATCCCGTGACGGTTAAGATTAACAACCAACAAAGCATCGGCTTTTTCCATTGTTTTCCAGTCACGCTTCATAGCATTTTCCTCGAATTTCTGCTGCAGTTTGATTTGTTCTTTTACTTCATCGGTTTGACCAGGGAAAGACCCAACAAAGTTCGATAGGAGCGGGATATGGCCGAGTTTTTTTAGCTCCTCTGCGATTTCCAACATTCTTTCGCTAAAGTGCATACTGCCGATAACGCCAATCTTCATACTCGGTACTTTTTAAAGTAATCGGGGTATTTGTTGAGGGTAAAATTGAAGCCGGTGTGCAACGGCTGAGGCAAACTATCCAGCTTGAACCAAGTAATTTCGCTCATTTTCTCCGGCTCGTTGTTGCGGACCTCCTTCGGATTAACTTTGACGAAGAAGGGGATAGCCAGCCAGTGAGTCTTATGGCCCTGCCAAGTTCTAACCACCGAATGGGCGGGCATCTTCTCCTGGATGACGCCCTGACAACCGTACTCCTCTAGTACTTCCCGTAAAACGTTTTTCTCGGGCGTGCAGGCGTAATCCAGCTCACCGGAGCCAACGTCCCAAACATTAGCCTCGTCGCGACAGATGGCGCTGCGCTTATGGAGGAGGAATAAGCCGTGGCCGTCGTTGCAGTAAAATGGGGTCGATACGCCAACGTAGTCAACGCCCGGCTTCATTTCTTGGGTTTGAAATTGAGGCAAGCCGAGTTAATACAATAGCGCTGGCCGGTCTTGTCCCGGGGGCCGTCGTCGAAGACGTGACCTAGATGCGAGCCGCAGCGGCTGCAAGTGACTTCGATCCGTTTGATGCCCATAGAGCTGTCTTCGTGAAGCTCGACGTTGCCTTTGGTGGCGACGTCGTAGAAGCTCGGCCAGCCAGAGCCGGACTCAAACTTGGTATCGGAAGAGAAGAGGCTTTGGCCGCAAGCGGCGCAGGTGTACATCCCCGGTTCATGGTTATCGAGAAACTTACCGGTGAACGGCGTCTCGGTATCGCCCTGACGCAAAATCCGGTACTGCTCCGGCGTCAGTTTTTGCCGCCACTCTTCTTCGGTCAGATCCGTCTTAGTCATAGACCTGAGTATAGCGAAAACAGCTAGTGATGTGATCGTTGATTAAGCCAGCGCCTTGCATAAAGGCGTAGCAGATCGTCGAGCCGACAAACTTAAAGCCGCGTTTTTTGAGATCAGCGCTCATCGCGTCTGATTCCGGCGAGGTGGCACCGATCTCGGAGTCGGTCTGGGGCGAGCGAATGATCGGCTGGTTGCCGACAAACTGCCAGATGTATTTATCAAAGCTGCCGAACTCCTGCTGAACCTTCAGGAACGCCTGGGCATTAGTGATCGTCGCCCGGATTTTGAGCTTGTTGCGAATAATTGCAGGATTATTTTCTAATTCTTGTATGCGTTCAAGCGCATACAAGGCAATTTTCTCTGGCTCAAAATTGTTAAAAGCTTGGCGAAAGCCCTCGCGCTTATTAAGAACGATCGCCCACGACAAGCCGGCCTGAAAAGCGTCGAGAACGATGTACTCAAACAATTTCCGGTCGTCGTGGCAGGGCACACCCCACTCGCTATCGTGGTAGGCAACCATCAAGGGGTTACTACCCGGCCAGCTGCAACGCGGCCGGTCGTCCATGAAGCTATTTAGCGGCTTTGGCCATCTGCATCAGGCCGAAAACGTTGCCTTCGGGATCTGCAGCGTAGCACCACCACATTACTTCGCCCGGGCCCATATCCATCGAGGCCTTTTCTTTGACGATTTTGCCGCCGTTACCAGTGACGTCTTTGATCGCCGCGTCGATATCTTCAACTTCGATCGTGTTAATCGTTTTCTCGTTCTCGAATCGTTTCATAATGCCGCCAAAGATGGCGCCAACAGAGCGGTCTTCTTCTTTGCCGACCATCCAGTAATTGCTGCCCGGCCACTCGTTAATCTCCCAGCCCAAGGCTTTCTGATAAAACTCAGATAACTTTTTCGGATCTTCCGCCCCAATCTCAAAGTGAACAACTCTATTTTTCATCGTCTGATTATGGCAAACAGACTCGGGCCAAGCAACATCATTTTAAACGTTTGGGTAAGTGGTTTTGCCGGTGCTGACAACCACGATTTTCTTCTCGGGCGGGATCTCGCCTTTCATCTCAAGCAAGAGCGCTAAGCCGGCGATAGCTGAAGGCTCGCAGCTAATCTTCTGTTCCTCGGCCAAGGCAATGGCTTGGTTGAGATATTCCTCCTTAATAACGTGGACATTAGAGAGCGGGCCGCAGTAGCGAGCGTAGCGGTAAAGGCGGATCCATTGCTCGTCGTAGTGGGCGAAGGGTAGGTGGGGCGAATAGAGCTTGGCGGCGGCCTTAGAGCGGGGATCGTTAGTCGTGGCGCCTAAGAAGTTGCATTTGCGTAGGGTTGAAACATTACCGCGGAAACGCGGATCGTGACCGTTCTTTGAAGAGACCTCGTTCTTAGTGATATTCAAAATATTTTCGTAGAGGTTGCCGGTGCCAAAAGGGATAAAACAGTAATCAGGATTATTATTGATGATCTCGTAGCTGAGCCAGTCATAAAATCGAGTAGTCGGGTCGAGAGCTTCCGAGGAGGTGATATCAAAGCCATCTTCGTTTTCAGTAAGCTTAAGAATCTCTTCCGAACTCAGGAGCTTATCGCTCAAGCTGGTCAGGTAGATCTCACATCCTATGGATTCTAAGCTGCTCAGTATCGCTGGTTCGAGGTTCTTGTCCGTCAAAACCTTTAGATCGGGCAAGTTATATTTCTTGAGCACGGTCTGAATCGCTACCGCCGCCGAGCCGGACGAGATGATCGACATTTTGGGCAGATCACCCTTGATCAAGCCTTCCTGCTTGGCCAGCAAGAATTCTCGGTAAGTGACAATAATTTCCCAAGCCATCCGATCTTTATGGGTACCCGTCGGGTTGAAAGACTCGTCTTTGAGCCAGACATTGGTTAGCCCGGGCACGATAATTCTATAGGTTGGCGTCGCCGGAAACTTCGGGCTGTCGGGTGGAAACTCCGGCTTGCGCGGGTCGTTGTCAGAGGCAACAGTAATTGCGCGCAAGGCTTCTCTCTCAGCCACCGAGAGCGGGCCCGAGGCAGTTGATTGAGCCGAAAACAATTCGCTTAGTTTGGACATGATTCTTTACCGAATTATACTCATATCCTATCCTCATTTACACAAAAACAGACCCGAGTGGGTCTGTTTTTGTTTTCTCTGACTAGAGTGCTTACGCAGCCGCTTGGTAGTCGCGACCGTCGCGGGCAACCGGAGGTCGAGCTTCGTCAACTTTGACGGTTCGACCATCGATCTCTTTGCCGTTGAACATCTCAATGCCTTTGGCGGCGTCTTCGTCTTTGGCGAACTCAACGAAGCCGAAACCCTTGGGGCGATTTGAGAATTTGTCCTTAGGAATAAAGACGGACGCAACTTCACCAGCTTGAGAGAAAGCCTCTTTTAAGCTGTCTTCGGTTGTGTCGTACGATAGATTCCCAACATATAATTTCTTTGCCATTCAATTTCTTTCTAATTTATTTTCTCGATTATCCCAGACGACCTACTCCTGTTCTTAGAGTACCACCCGTTTTGGGCGCACTCAGCGAGTTTCTGCTCGCTATCTTGAGATAAGTATGAAGGAATCAAGACCAATTGCAAGAGCTAGCGGGGCTAAAGTTGGCTCGCCCTGTCTACCCGGCCTGGCCGGCTAAGCGCTGACGGTAGAAGTGCTTAGCCGCCTCAACGGCCAGCAAGTAGACGGCAACGATCAAGGCAATCATTAGTACCGCTGGCAAACCGTAGTCGGCAAAGCCAAAGTAACCGCGCCAGGGCGACAAAGCTACCAACCAGCCAACGGCAACGGCGGCGCTAGTACCGACGACCAAGCCAACCCCGGGTCGGCTCTTCCAAAACGGTCGGCGATTGGTTCGGATGACAAAGATGACAAAGACCTGAGTGGCCAGCGACTCCATAAACCAGCCAGTTTGAAAAGCGGCGGCGCCAAAATGAAAAACCAAGAGTAAAACGGCGAAAGTCAAAAAGTCGAAGACTGAGCTGATTGGCCCGAAAACGAGCATATAGTGCTTGATTTCCTTAAGGTTGAGCCGACGGGGCTTGGTCAGCTCTTCGTCGTCAACGTGATCGAGTGGCAGGGCAAACTGCGAGGTGTCGTAAAGTAAATTATTGAAAAGAATTTGAGCCGGTAGCATCGGCAGAAACGGCAGGAAGAGCGACGCTCCGGCCATCGAGAACATATTGCCAAAGTTCGAGCTTAAGGCCATCCGAAGGTATTTATAGGTGTTGGCGAAAGTCCGCCGACCCTCGATGACGGCTTCGATCAGATCGGTCAGGCTCTTTTTAACCATAATCATATCGGCCGATTCTTTGGCAACATCAACGGCGTTGTTAACGGAGATGCCGACATCAGCGGCCTTGAGAGTCGGGGCGTCGTTAATGCCGTCGCCGATATAACCAACAACGTGGCCGCTGGCCTGTAGGGCCTTGAGAATGGCCAACTTCTGCTCCGGATCAACCCGGGCAAAGATCGTTGCCGCTTGAACCTTGGCCATCATTTCGGCCGCCGAGAGGTGAGCCAGCTCACTGCCAAGCACGACGCCTTTAATCGGCAAATTAAGCTCGGCAGCAATCTTTTGGGTGACCAGCTCGTTATCGCCGGTCAAAATCTTGATCTCAATCTGGTAACCGCGCATTTTGTCGAGCGTCTCGGCCACCGCCGTCTTGGGCGGGTCAAGAAAGGCCATCAAGCCGAGCAGAGTCAGATCGGCTTCGTCGGCAGCGGCAATGGCCCCGGACCGGTTAAAGTCTTTGATCGCCAGGGCCAAAACCCGGTAGCCATCTTGGCTGAGCTGACGGTACTGCTCTTGAACGGCGGTAGTGACTTGGTCGGTCAGCGGCTTTTTGGTTTTGGAGTAGTTGTGGCAGATGGCGAAGATTACCTCTGGCGCCCCGAGGGTAATCAGGAGCTGCCGATCACCGTCGACAACGGCGATCGATTCCCGTTTGCGCTCAAAATCAAACGGCAGCTCATCGATCTTTTTGATTTTAGTGATGTCGACGTCCTTGTAGGCCTTGATCGCCTCGTCGAGCGGGGTGGTGAAGCCGCCGTTAAGGCGGCTATTAATGTAGGCGTAACGAAAAATGGTTTCGTCAGGCGCGCCGGTGGCGTCGAAGTACTTGATCAAGGTGATCTTGCCCTCGGTCAGGGTGCCAGTTTTGTCGGTGCAAAGGACGTCCATGCTGCCGAAATTTTGAATCGAAGACAGGCGTTTGACGATAACGCCGCGCTTAGCCATCTCCAGCGAGCCGCGGCTTAAATTGAGGGCGATAATCATTGGCAGCATCTCCGGCGTCATGCCGACGGCCAGAGCGACGGCAAACATCAGTGAACCGAGCCAGTCTTGGCGCAGGACGCTGTTAACGATGAAAACAAAGCTGACCAAGACGAAGGTAACTTTAATAATGAGAACGCTGAAATCTTTGATCTCTCGATCGAATTCGGTTGGAGCGTCGGTTTTGCTCAAAGCCGAAACGATGTGGCTAAACTTGGTTTGGCGGCCGGTCCGAGTGACTTTAAACTGGGCCTCGCCGCTGACGACACTGGCACCCATATAAATCTCGCCGCCAACGGCTTTGGCCGAGGGGAATGATTCGCCGGTCAGGGCCGCCTCGTTAAAGTAGCAGTGGCTGGCGCCGACGATCTGGCCGTCCGCCGGAACGATGTCGCCGGCCTTAAGCTCGATTAAATCATCCGGGACGATGGAGCTAATGGCTAAGTCCTGCCAAGTGCCGTCGCGCTGGACTCTGGCCGTCAGCTTAATCGTGTCTTTGAGGCGGACGGCGGCTTTGTTGGCCCGATAGGTGTTAACGAAATCAAGCACCGCCGAGAGCATAATCATTACTCCGATCGTCAGGGCGCTCCGGTAGTCGCCAAAATAGGACGAGACAAAGGCGGTAGCGATCAGTAGTAGTATCAAGGGATTGGCAAAGTTGAGCAGAAAAGTCCGCAAAGCTGAGGGCGACTTGGAGTAATCAACTCGGTTCAAGCCAAACCGAGCTCGCTGACTGGCAGCCTGATCAGTAGTTAGTCCGTGACTTGCGTCGCTTTCCATTACCTCTCACGATACTCTCTGGAAAGTGATTGGGACAACCAATCTCAATACTTTGACAACCGCACCCGGGGCTTGCATACTATTTTGTAGGCGCTACGCTTAGAAGATATCTTGAGGAGATCGGCCAAATAAAGTTAAGGGTCTCCTTAGTGGGTCGGAAATCGTTTCGATAAATCGAATGAGGAGCAATAAATTATAAGATGGAGGGGGATATGAAAAAAACTAGCAAGTACTCGGTAGTGACGATAGGGTTACTAGCCATTTCTTTAATATTTGGTTTCGCTGGATCAGCGACAGCGGCGACTGCCGTTGGCCTCGGCACTGCCGATAGCTTCGCCGTTTTAGCCGGTTCGGAGGTCACTAATATCCCGACGTCGACTATTACCGGGGATGTTGGTTTGAGCCCAGCGGCGGGTAGTAACTACGCCGGGCTAACAGCCGGT
>Ga0070692_10000100_pt1 | contig 19161 bp, 22 predicted proteins | sample KBSK1102metaG_FD_64675 | JGI IMG/M metagenome (GOLD analysis project Ga0070692, IMG submission 64675) | Corn, switchgrass and miscanthus rhizosphere microbial communities from Kellogg Biological Station, Michigan, USA - KBS K1-10-2 metaG | ecosystem: Host-associated > Plants > Roots >...
CCGCTCCTCGCGCCGCCGGGTCAGGAATTCCTCGAACTCGGCCCGCGGGATCTCGAGCACGATGTCGGAGTACATCTGCAGAAACCGCCGCCGGCAGTCGAGCGCGAATCGCTCCCCCGCCGCCGCGGCGAGGCCTTCGACCGCGGCCCGCGTCAGCCCGAGGTTCAGGATCGTATCCATCATTCCGGGCATCGAGGATCGCGCGCCGGACCGCACCGAGACGAGCAGCGGGTTCTTCGGATCACCGAACCGGCGGCCCGTCGCCTTCTCGACGCGCGCGAGGCTCTCGTCCACCTCGGGCTTGACCGCGTCCAGGGTCCCGGTGCGCTGGAACTCCGCGCAGACCGACGTGTCGATCGTGAACCCCGGCGGCACCGGGATGCCGAGAGCCGTCATCTCGGCGAGGCCGGAACCCTTGCCTCCCAGTCGCTCCTTGCCGAGGCCGGCGCCCTCGGACGTGCCGTTGCCGAAGAAGAAGACTCGTTTCATGGATTGCGAAGCTATCAGCTATCCGCCATCAGCGGTCAGCCGGAAAAGGAAAGCTACTTCTCGACCACGATCTCCGAAAAGTCCGCGATCTTCGTGAACTCCCGCTGGATCGCGGAGAGGAGCGCGTGGCGGTTCCGGCGGACGTCGTCCTCCGGGGCGTTGACGAGCACCTCGACGAAGAAGCGGTCGAGCGACGGGGAGATCGAGGCGATCGTCTCCAGGGCCTCGGAGTAGCGCCGCTCGGGTACCAGCTCCTCGAGAAGCCCCTTCGCCTGGAGAAAATCCGCGGCGAGGGCGCGCTCGGAGTCCTCGCGGTAGAGGCCGGGAGAGGCCTCCCCCGCCGGCTCCGCGCCCAGGATGTTGCGAATCCGCTTGAACGCGAGAACGAGCGAGCGGAAGTCGAGCCGGCGCCGCGCATCGGTCAGCGCGGAGGCGCGCTCCGCCGCGTCCGCGAAGTCCCACGTTCCCGCGGGAACGACCGCCGAGACCTCGTCGTAGCTGGAGCCCGCGCGCTCGAGGTGGTTCCGCAGCCGATCCGCGAAGAACGTCTGGAGCTCCGCGAGCGCGGCTTCCGGGGCGAGGCCCGGAAGCTCCGCGGGATAGAGGTCGAGCGCCTTCCGCGCGACCGGACGCCAGTCGAGCCGCCACTTCCGCGAGATCGCGATCGCGACGACGCCGGCGGCGGCGCGGCGCAGCCCGTACGGGTCGCGCGATCCCGTGGGAAGCAGCCCGGCGCGGAAGAGGCCGGCCAGGGTGTCGAAGCGGTCGGCGAGCGACAGGACCGCTCCCGTCTCGCCCCGCGGCGGGTCGTCCGTCGCGCTCTGCGGACGGTACTGGTCGTAGATCGCCTTCCAGACACTCTCGGGCTGGCCTTCGGCGCGCGCATAGAGCCCGCCCATCACTCCCTGGAGGTCCGTGAACTCGCGGACCATGCGGGTCACGAGGTCCGCCTTCGACAGGGTCGCCGCGGTCCGCACCTCCGGCGCGATCTCGCGGAGCCCCACCGCCTCGGCGATCGAGCCCGCGAGCTCCGCGAGACGCGCGGTCTTCGCGGCGTAGCTTCCGAGCCGGTCCTGGAACGTCAAGCGCTCGAGCTCCGGGAGACGGGACTTCAGGGTTTCCTTCGAGTCCTCGCGGAAGAAGAAGCGGGCGTCGGCCAGGCGCGCGTTCAGAACCCATTCGTTGCCCTTTGCGATGAAACCGCGGCGGTCGGCGGCGTTGTCCATCACGGCCACGAAGTGCGGCAGGAGCCGGTCGGTCCCGCGCACCGGCAGGAACTTCTGGTGCACGCGCATCGCGGTGGTGGTGATTTCCTCGGGCAGGTCCAGGAACTGCGGATCGAACGCGCCGCGGACGAGCCCCGGCCACTCGACCAGGTCGGCCAGCACGGAGGCGAGGTCCGCGTCGGCGTCGATCCGGCCGCCGACCTGGGAGGCAAGCCGGCGCGCGGACTCCAGGATGGCGGTCCGGCGGGCGTCGCCGTCCGGCTCGACGTAGGCGCCCCGGAGCTTCTGGAAGTAGTCCGCGGCCCCGGTGACCGTCAGCGGCCCGTCCGACAGGACCCGGTGCCCGACCGTCGCGTTCGTAGCGCGGACTCCCAGGACCTCCAGGGGAACCACGCGGCCACCCAGCATCGCGAGCACGCCGCGCACCGGCCGCACGAAGGAGCGCTCTCCGCTCCCCCAGCGCATCGTCTTCGGAAAGGTGAGCGCCCCGGCGACGCGAGGCACGATCTCCGCGAGGACGTCGATCGCCGGACGTCCCGGCACGGTCCGCCGAACGGCCACCGTTCGGCCGCGCGGGGAGTCGACCACGAGGAGCGCCGAAACGTCCGACTTCTGGGCCCGCGCGAAACCCTCCGCGGCCTTCGTCGGCTTCCCGGCGGCGTCGAACGCGACGGCGGCGGGAGGTCCGAGCACCTCCTCGTCGCGGTCGGACTGACGCTCGGGGACCTCCTTCGCCCAGACGACGAGACGGCGCGGCGTCGCGAACGACTGGACCTCCGCCGGAGCCAGGCCCGCTTCCGCCAGCGCCTCCGCGATTCCGCGGGCGAGATCGCCGCGGGCGCCGGCGAGCGCCGCGGCCGGGATCTCCTCCGTCCGGATCTCGAGAAGGAAGTCGTCGCGTTTCATGAGAAGAGAGGCTCTTCGCCCCGGGGAAAGCGGAGGATCAGACGGCCGCCGCCGGCTCGGGAAGGGCGACGGCGGGAGCGGGGGCCACGCGGCTCGCCACCCAGGCCCGGGCGCACGCGCAGGCGAGGTCCCGTACGCGCCGGATGACCCCGACGCGATCGGTCGCGGAGACCGCGCCGCGAGCGTCGAGAACGTTGAACTGGTGCGAGCACGCGAGCGTCGCCTCGTACGCCGGGATCACGAGTCCCGCCGCGAGCGCCCGCTTCGCCTCCCCCTCCCACCGGTCGAGCAGGAGCGCGGCGAGCTCGACGTCGGCCACCTCGAAGTAGTAGCGGGAGAGCTCCTCCTCCTCGGATCGGCGGACCTGCCCGTAGGTCAACGACTCGGTCCACGGCACGTCGTAGATCGAGTCGACCTTGTTCAGGAACATCGCGATCCGCTCCAGGCCGTACGTGATCTCGGCCGAGATCGGGGCGAGGTCGATCCCCCCGGCCTGCTGGAAGTACGTGAACTGCGTGATCTCCATCCCGTCCATCACGACCTGCCAGCCCACACCCCACGCTCCGAGCGTCGGCGACTCCCAGTTGTCCTCTTCGAAACGGATGTCGTGATCCGCGGCCGAGATCCCCAGGCGCTCCAGGCTCCGGAGAAAGACCTCCTGGACGTCCTCGGGCGACGGTTTCAGGACGACCTGGAGCTGGAGGTGCTTCGCGAGACGGAAGGGATTCTGTCCGTACCTTCCGTCGGCCGGACGCCGCGACGGCTGCACGTAGGCGCAGCGCCAGGGCTCCGGGCCCAGCACCCGCAGGAACGTCGCGGGATGCATGGTTCCCGCGCCGACCGGGTTGTCGTACGGCTGCTCGATCAGGCAGCCCTCCGACTCCCAGAAGGCGCAGAGCTCCGCGATCAACCTCTGCAGAGTGAGCATCGAAGAAATTTTACTCCACGGCTCGGGCGATCCGGTGTCCCGCGCGCCGGAGCGCGCGGATCGCGGCCGCGAGCTGCGGCTCTCGCACGAAGAGCAGGTCGGTGTCGAACGTCGAGATTGCGAGAATCGGAATCCGCGCCCCGGCGAGCGGCCGCGTCAGCGACGACAGGACCCCGACCGCGTCGAACGGCAGAGGTCCATCCACCTCCAGGCATCGAAAGCCGTCCTCCCGCCGAACGCCGGCCGGAACGCGATCCCCGTTGCACACGATCGAGAGCTCGGATTCCGTGCGGGTCACCGACACGAGTCCGCTCCGCATCGCCCACGCCGGCACTTTCGCCTTCGGTCCCAGGCGCACGATCGAGAACACGCCGGGCCGGAGCGTCAGCGCGAGGCCGGGACTCAACTTCCGAGGACTTCCGCCAGCACGCGTTGCGACTTCAACTCGCGGCCGAGAAAGTTGCGGCGGGCGCGGCGCGCCACCGAGACCAGGTCCGCGAGCCCCTCCGGCTTCGCCTCGGGGTCCAGGGGTCGCGCGAGAAACCGCCGCAGCGTCGCGGCGCCTTCGGCCGTCAGCCGGACGACCTCTCCCCGGCTGCACTCCGCTCCGACGAAGCCCGGCCGCCGCTCGTCGAACAGAAGCGCGCTCTTCGCGTCGAGGGGGCGCCCGCATCCGGCGCACTCCGCGGGTGAAGGAAAGAGACCGGAGAGCTTCAGGATCCAGACGTCGAAGTAGGCCGCGACCGCGGGCGGCGACGCGCCCGCGAACATGGAGTCCATCGCGTGCCGGGCGAGCCGGTAGAACGGCTCGGCAGGATCCGAGTCGGACACGAACGTCTCCAGGCTCTCGGCGAACGCCGAAAGGAGAAGCGCCTGTTCGAGGTCCTTCGACAGGGGAAACGAGGGTCGGACCGGATCGATCGAGTCGATCGAGACGAGCTCCTGTCCCTCCCGCTCGAAGAAGACGATGCGGGCCTCGGTCATCGGCTCCAGGCTTCCCAGGAATGCGCTGCGCGAGCCGCGCGCCCGCCGGGCGACGCCGCGGCGGCGGCCGGAGTCGCGGGTCAGGAAGGAGACGATCCGGTCCTTCTCCCGGAGCGGGTACGTTCCGAGCACGAAGGCATCGGTCGTCATTAATCGCACGGGACGATTATGATGGGCGACGGAGCCCCCTCGCTGCCGAATGAAATAAGAGATTTTGACGAAATTGCCGAATAAACAAGGCCACCCCGACCCCTCCCGCCGATCGGTCGTGGCGCTCGGCTGGGTCTCGTTCCTGACGGACGTCTCCGCCGACATGATCTATCCGCTCCTGCCGGCGTTCCTGACGAAGACCCTGGGCGCCGGACCCGAAACGGTGGGCTTCATCGAGGGGGTCGCCGAGACGACCGCCTCCCTCGCCAAGATCGGGTCGGGCGCGTGGTCGGACCGGGTCCGGCGCCGCAAGCCGATCGTCGTCCTCGGCTACGTGATCGCCGCGGTCGTGCGGCCGCTCGTCGCCTTCGCGCGCCTCTGGGCCCAGGTCCTGGCGATCCGGTTCACGGATCGCGTCGGAAAGGGAATCCGGACGTCGCCCCGCGACGCGCTCCTCGCCGACATCGTGCCGAGCGATCGCCGCGGGCGGGCCTTCGGCCTCCAGCGCGCGATGGACAACGCCGGCGCCGTCGTCGGTCCCCTCCTGGCCGCCCTCCTCCTGAAGCTCGCCTTCGTCGACGAGCGCGGTGTTTTCCTGCTCGCGGCGGTGCCCGGAATCGCGGCGATCGTCGTCCTCCTTCTCGCGGTGCCGGACCCCGGGCGCCGGGCCGCCGCTCCCGCCGCTTCCCAACGGCCGGCGGGGAAGCTGCCCGCGGCGTTCTGGCAGATCGTCGCGATCTTCGCGTTCTTCACGCTCGCGAACTCGACCGACGCGTTCCTGCTCCTGCGCGCGCAGGACGCGGGCGTCGCGCTCTGGCAGCTGCCGCTGCTCTGGTCGTTCTTTCACGCCGTCAAGGCGGCGACGGGAGTCCCCGGCGGCGCGCTCGCGGACCGCGTGGGACGGGTGCCGGCGATCGCGCTCGGCTGGGTCATCTATGCCGCGTCGTATGGCGGCTTTGCATTCGTCTCCCGGCCGCTCGCGGTCTGGGCGCTCTTCGCGGTCTACGCGCTCTTTTTCGGCCTGACCGAAGGATCCGAGCGCGCCTTCGTCGCCGACCTCGTGCCGCAGGGTCTCCGCGGACGGGCTTACGGCGCGTTTCACGCGGCGATCGGTATGACCGCATTGCCCGCCTCCGTCCTCTTCGGTCTACTCTGGAAGCGGTTCGGCCCGCGCACCGCCTTTCTGACGGGCGCAGCGGTCGCGCTCACAGCGGCCGTGGCGCTGTGGTTCGCGACGCGGCAGCTGCGGGCCGGCCGCGGGGAGCAGATCGTCACGGCGTGAAGCAGAAAAAGAGAAAAGCAAAACGGAAGGCGCGATCGACGCGGCCCGGACCGCTCGCGCGCATTCCGCTCCCGAAGAAGGGGGAGAAGCGTCACGGCGACCGCACGAAGTACGCGCGCGCGAGAGAGAAGGAACGGCTCCGAAAAGAGGTCGAGCGCTGATAGGATTCCGGGTCCCATGGGACCCGTCTGGAGACTCATCCGTGGACAGAAGGACGTCTGCCACCGCTGCGGCCGGGAGATCGTCGATTTCCCGGCGGTCGGCCGCGTGGTGGACTTCCAGTTCCGCGCGGAAGAGAAGTACTGCTGGGACTGCTACCGGTACCTGCAGCCTTTCGTGGACGAAGTCGCGTCGGAGGCGCAGAACCCCTACCAGCCGGTGACGAAGCCGGCGATCCCGTGACCCCCGGGCAGGAGCGCTTCGCGGCGTCGTTCGACCGATCGGACCTCGCCCCGATCGCCCGGAAGGTGCTCGCGGGCGAGCGGCTCTCGTTCGACGACGGGATGACGCTCTTCGGGACGCGCGACCTCCTCGGCCTCGGCCGGCTGGCGAACCACGTCCGGGAGGAGCGCCACGGCAACGCCGCGTTCTACAACGTCAACCGCTACCTGAACCCGACGAACCTCTGCTGGGTGGACTGCGCGCTCTGCGCGTGGGCCAAGAAGGTCAACGAGCCCGGAGGGTACGAGCTCGCGATCGAGGAGTGCGTCGAGGAGGCCGGAAAGGGCTACAGCGAGGCCGTCACCGAGTTCCACATCGTCGGCGGACTGCATCCCACGTGGCCGTACGACTACTACACCGGGCTCCTCCGGGCGCTCAAGGAGCGCTTCCCCGCCGTTCACCTGAAGGCGTTCACGATGGTGGAGCTCGACTGGATCGCGCACGTCGGCGGCCGGACGGTCGGCGAGACGATCCGGGACCTGAAGGAAGCCGGCATGGACTCCTGCCCCGGAGGCGGCGCCGAGATTTTCGAGAGAAGCGTCCGCGACGTCATCTGCAAAAACAAGATCTCGGGAGAGCGCTGGCTCGAGATCGCGCGGGAGTGCCACGCGCAGGGGGTCCGGACGAACGCGACGATGCTGTACGGTCACGTCGAGTCGGACCGGGACCGCGTCGATCACCTGCTGCGCCTGCGGGACCTGCAGGACGAGACGGGAGGCTTCACCGGCCTCATCCCGCTGGCCTTCCACCCGGAGAACACTCCGCTCGCGCACCTGCCGGCGACGTCGGGCCAGCTCGACCTTCGCGTCATTGCGGCATCGCGCCTGCTCCTCGACAACTTCCCGCACGTCAAGGCCTACTGGATCCAGATCGGGACCAAGCTCGCGCAGGTCGCGCTCTTCTTCGGAGCCGACGACCTCGTCGGCACCGTCGTGGACGAGACGATCACGCACGCGGCCGGCGCGACCACTGCGTCCGGGATGTCGCGTCCCGAGTTCGAGCGCATGATCCGCGAGTCCGGCCGCGAGCCCTGGGAACGGGATGCGGAGTACCGGCGCGTTCGGCGCGATCCGGTTCCGGCCCCGGCGTACTCTTGACGCGACGCGCTGCCGCCCTCCTCGTCCTCGCCGCTTCCCTCTGCTCGGGCTGCATCGCCTCGGGATACCGGACCAAACCGCGGATCGCGTCGATCGGCGGCGATCCCCTCGTCCAGATGGCGCCGGCGGCGCGGTTCCGGTCCGGGTCCGAACCCGTTCGCCGGACGCCCGCGGCGCACTCCCACCCCCCCGCGGCAAAGGAGCGGGTTCTCGGCCTCAAGATCGGAGACGAAGCGCTCGCGTACCCGATCGGGCTCCTCGACCGCGTGGAGGTGATCGACGACCGGGGATCCGGCCGCTCGTGGGTGGTGGCCCGCTGCGCGTTGACCCGCGTCGCCGCGATCTACGACCGGTCGATCGACGGGCGCGTCCTCACGTTCGAAAACTCGGGCGCGCTCTGGCGGGACACCCTGGTTCTCCGGGACCGGGAGACCGGCACCTACTGGTCGGCGGCGACAGGCCTCGCCCTGTCCGGGCCGCTCGCGGGCCGCAAGCTGGAGCCGGTCGCCGCGACCTACACGACCAACGAAGCGTGGCGGCGGTCCTTCCCGACGACGCACTACGCCGACCTCGGCTTGCCGACATCCGTCCCGTTCTCGATGCGGCTCTACGGCGCCTCGCCGTGGGAAGGAATCTCCGGAGAGAAGATCCGCGACCGGCGACAACCCGCCAAGAGGGAGCTCCTCGCGATCGCCTCGGGCGACTCGGCGCTCGCGTTCACGCCGGACGAGATCCGGCGGCGCGGTTCGGTTCAGACGACGCTCGGGAATCAGCGGCTCTCGATCGACTGGGACGCGGAGCGCCGGTTCCCGCGGGCTTTCGCCCTCTCGGATCCGGCGCGGGAGATCGCGGTCGTCCCGATGTACTGGTTCGCGCTGGTCCGTCACTTCGAGACGGTCCGGTTGTTGCCGCCGGCGGACGCGCTCGAGTCGGCGCGGGGTGGCGCGAACCAGTAGCTCGTCAGCCTCCCGAGGAGGCTGTGTCCACCTTCCGCGTCCACACCTCCGGCGGAATCGTGCCCATCCGCTCGTCGGCTTCGCGGGTCGCGACGTCGAGCGCCGCCGCGATCCGGGCGGCGCCGGTCTCCGCGCTCTCCTCGGCCGGGATCGGAAACGGCTCCCCGTAGACGACGACGTTCCGCGAGAACGGCCGGGGCAGCAGGTAGCGATCCCACGAGGCGAGGAAGCGGGGCCGGGCGCTCGAGGAGGTGATGGGAAGGATCCAGCCTCCGGTCAGCCGCGCGAGCTGGACGATGCCCGGCTGCACCTGCCGCGGCGGCCCCTGGGGTCCGTCGACCGTGAGCGCGGCGGCTCGGCCGGCGCGGACCTGTCGCACCATCTCGCGCAGCGCCTCCGACCCTCCGCGCGAGGACGATCCCCGCACCACCCGGTAGCCGTTCCGTTCGAGCCAGCCCGCGATGATCTCGCCGTCGTTCGAGCGCGAGGCCATGGTTACGATGCCCTCGTGCCGGTGAGCCTGGATCGAGAGAAACATGCGGCCGTGCCAGAGCGCGAAGAGGATCGGAACGTTGCGCGCCTTGAGTTCGATGTAACGGTCGAAGTGGACCCGTTCGACCCGGAGCGTCGCGCGGTGGAGGAGGACGGCCGCGCCGGCCGCTCGCGAGAGCAGGCCCGGCAGCGCGGCGCTACGGCTTGCCGTGGTCCCCCGCCGCCCCGGCTCGTCCCGCCATCGCCGGGCGCTCTCCCTCGAAGTAGGCGCCGACCTTCTCGTAGATCCGCGGAATGACCTCCGGGACCGTCTTGACCCCTTTCGTGAACGCGGCGACCACGAAGTCTTTCCCGTTCGGAAGGACCGCGCGCGCCACCAGGTGGTGGAAGTCGTACGCGTCTCCGGATTTCGACCAGAATTTCGTACCCGGGGGCAGCTTCCTTCCGGAAAGTCGCGCGTCCTCGAGCTCCAGGTCCTCGAACGGTTTCTCGGGCGTGATGTCCCGCGCCAAGAGACCCAGCATCTCCTGGGTTCCGGCGGTCCCGGCCGCCTCTCCGCGCGCGATCTCCTTGAACAGGCGCGCCACCTCGTTCGGCGTCATCCGGTTGCGATTCTTTCCGCCGTCCCGGAACGCCTGCTCGCGCCCGTAGGCGTCCTCGCAGAACGTCTTCTGGCTGGCGTTCAGGTCGCGATACCCCCGGGCCGCGAAGTACCGGTTGACCGCGTTGCGGCGCGTCTTCCACTTCTCCCACTTGCGCGCGCTGTCGATTTCGGGACCGGACGTCGTGTCGGTGATCGAGTCGACGACGAAACCGGTCGCGTCGTTGGAAGACACGGTGATCATGTCGTGGACGGCGCGGACCAGCTCCGGCGTGTCCTTCAGCCGCCCCGCTTCCTTTTCCGCCTCGTAGTAGACGAGGTAGAACGTCTTGACGACCGAGCACGGGTAATAGGGGACGTCCCCCCGATACGACCCGGCGGCCGGCGTTCCGGAGCCCGCCGGCGTCAGGTCGATCACCGCAATCGAGAGGCCTTCCGGCGTGAGACCCGAAGGTGCGAATTCCGCGGCGACCTCGCTCGCCACGCGGGAGACGAGGCGTTCGAGGTCGGCGGAGCGCTCGATCGGAGCAGGATTCGCGGCAGGAAGGAGCGTCGCGGCGAGAAGCAGGAGGAGGACGAGGCTGCCGGTCCGCGCGGGGACCGGTCCTCCCTTCAGGGCTCGACTCCGCGCGACTCGGGGAAGAAGGGCACGCCGTGCTCGGCCGCCGCGAGCTTGTCCCGGCGGCGGCGGCGGAAGATCAGGAACGCGACCGTTCCCACCGCCGTCCAGGGGACCGCGATCATCAGGAGGATCGAGTAGTAGAACCCGCGCCCGAGCGATGCGGATCCGCCCGGATACTCGCCGTCCGGCGTCGCCTCTTTGCACAGCGGGCACGCCGAGAGCACCGCCGGCAGAATCAGCACCACCAGGAGGATTACGGCGGCGACGCGGGCGGACGCTCTCATCGCGGCGATGCTAGCGCGATCGGCGCATGCGGGTAAAGGTGGTAGAGCATCACGTAGACCACGACGCCGGTCACCGAAACGTAGAGCCAGATCGGGAACGTCCACCGGGCGATCCGGCGATGGCGGTCGTCCCGGCGCCGGAGACCGAGGTAGAGCGTGCGGAGAACGAGCGGGAGCACGGCGGCCGCGAGAATCGTGTGCGAGCCCAGGATCGCGAAGTACACGGCGCGGGCCGCCCCGGCGCCCAGGAAGCGGACCGAGCCGACGCGCGCGTGGTAGACGAGGTACGAGACCAGGAACACGGCCGAGGTCGCCGCGGCGGCGAGCATCCAGCGGCGATGCCGTTCGATCTGGAGCCTCCGGATGGCGCGATAGGCGACGAGGAGGAAGACCGCGCTGGCGAAGTTGAGGGTCGCGTTGATCGTGGGGTGAACGAGCGACGGCGTCACGGGACGCTCGTGTCCCCTGTCCCCTGTCCCGTGTCCCGGCTCAGAACAGGTAAATGATCGTGAAGAGGATGATCCACACGAGGTCGACGAAGTGCCAGTAGAGGCCGATCGTCTCGACCCCCTGGTGGTGCTCCGGCGTGTACTTGCCCAGGAACGCCTTGCCGGTGACGAAGGCCATGCACACGACGCCGCAGAAGACGTGGAACCCGTGAAAGCCGGTGGTCGTGTAGAAGACGGACCCGAAGAGCGAAGCGTGGGGGTTGAAGCCCGCGTGCAGCAGGTGTCGGTACTCGTACACCTGGATCGACAGGAAGGTCGCGCCGAACAGGAGCGTCAGCGACAGGAAGAGCTTCAGCTTCCGGATGTCGCCGTCGCGCACCGAAGCGAGCGCCTGGACCATCGTCACCGAGGAGCAGATGAGGATGAACGTGTTGAGAGCGGTGAGCCAGATGTTGAGCGTGTTGCCGGGGTGCGGCCAGACCGGGCTCGAGAAGCGCAGGACGATGTAGGACCCGATCAACCCCGTGAAGAACATGATCTCGGAGCAGAGGAACACCCACATCCCCATCTTGTCGTGGGCGATCCCGGTCGCCGAGGGGGGCTCGACGTGAACGTGGGCCGCCGGGGCGGCGTGGGCGACTGCGTGGTTCGACATCGGCAGCCTCAGGGTCTCGGCAGCACGTGCTCGCCGATTCCGACGGACACGAGGATCGCGCCGAGCACGAGAGTCGACGCGAAGAGGATGCCCAGGGTCTTCCGCTCGAACTTCAGATGCATGAAGTAGAGCGCCACCAGGACCGCCTTGAACACCGCGAGGCTGACGAGACCGAAGATCAGGATCGGCCGCGGGACCTTCATCAACGAGTACGCGACCTCGATGACCGTCACCGAGAGCAGGATCCAGAAGATCGCCATGTAGTTCGGGTGCTTGTGTTCCGTCACGCGCGTACCTCCGTCACTGCGCCCGCGAGATGATGAACAGGATCGACCCCACGAACAGGAAGATGGCGAACAGCACCAGCAGGATCAGGATCTTGCGGTTGCTCGACGGAGAGGACGTGGCCGCCATCATCGGTCGATCACCATGAGTCCGAGGACCGCCGGAAGGTAGAGCACCGAGGCGATGAAGACGAGCCGCGCGGCCCTCACCGACCGTTTCAGGGCGAAGGAGATCGTACAGGCCACGAAGATCGCGCCGAGGCCGAGCGCGCTCCAGAGGTACCGCTCCCCCGCCGCCGCGAACGCCCCCGCGAGCAGCGTCGCCGGCACGAGCGCCGCAGCGTAGGCCACGGTCTGCCGGGCGGTGGACTCGCCGCCGGGATCGGTCACCGGCAGCATGGGGAATCCGCCGCGGGCGTAGTCGTCCCGGTAGATCCACGCGATCGAGAGGAAGTGCGGCAGCTGCCAGAGGAAGAGGACCGCGAACAGGGCCCACGCCTCACGGCCGAGCGCGCCGCGCGCCGCGGCCCAGCCCATCATCGGGGGGATCGCGCCCGGGACCGCGCCGACCAGAGTGCAGAGCGAGGTCACGCGCTTCAGCGGCGTGTAGGCGAGGACGTACGTGGCGAGCGTGACCGCGGCGAGCAGCGCCGTCAGGCCGTTGACGGCGGCCCCGAGCAGCACCAGGCCGATCGCCGAGATGGAGAGTCCGAACGCGAGCGCATCCGCGGGCGTGAGCCTTCCGGAAGGGATCGGCCGGGACGCGGTCCGCGTCATCAGCGCGTCCGCGTCGCGTTCCGCCCACTGGTTCAGGGCCGACGCGCCACCCGAGACGAGCGCCGTCCCGACGAGGAGCGCCACGAAGAAACCGGCCTGGAAACCTTGACCGGCGCCGAGGGCGTAACCGACCGCGGTGGTCACGAGCACGAGGAACGTGATGCGCGGCTTCGTCAACTCGACGAAGTCGGCGGCTCGAGCCGGAGCGGCGGCGAGGACTACTTCCATGCCAGAGCCCGGGATTCGACGAAGAGCTCCGCGGGCTGCTCCCGGCGGACGCGCGCCATCGCCGAGAGGGAAAGAGCGAGAGACGTCCCGAGGAGGAGCGCGCCGGTCGCGACGTGCGCGGTCGTGATCGGAACGCTCTTGCGCGAGAGAACCGTCATCGCTCCGAGCGCGATCTGCGCGGGGACCAGCAGCCCCAGGAAGAGCGCGCTCCGTCGCAACCCGGCGCGATAGGCGGCGACGACCGCGGCGAGGACCGCGCCCGCGACGACGAGGGCCCACGCGCGGTGCGCGAACGCGATCGCGACCGGGAACGAGTCGAGGCGCGGCACGACGCGGCCGAGCGAAAGCGGAAAGTCGGGGATCGCGAGTCCCGCCTTCGTGTGGCGCATCACGGCGCCCACGACCAACTGGACGAACACAGCGCCGGCGGCGAGCGCCGCCAGCCGCGTGGCCGGGCCCCGCGAAGACGCCGGCTGCGGATCCCACCGCGGCGAGGTGACGACCGCGATCGCGACCACCAGGCAGAAGAAGGTCTGCGCGAGACACGCGTGCGCAACGGAGACCGCCGTCGGCAGGAGAAAGATCACGGTCAGACCGCCGAGCACTCCCTGCAGGACTACCGCCGCCACCGCCAGGAGGCCCAGGCGCCGGACCCATCGCCGGAGCTCCCTCTTCGCCAGCCACACCGCGAGGATGACCGTCAGGAGGCCGACCGTGGTCGCGACCATCCGGTGGCCGTGCTCGTAGAAGACTCCCCCCACCATCGGCGGCATGAGGCGCCCGTAGGAGAGCGGCCAATCCGGAACGGAAAGACCCGACTCCGTCGACGTCACGAGCCCGCCCGCGACGATGAGGAGAAGCGTCGCCGCCGCCGTCAGGACGGCGTAGCGGTGCAACGCCCGGCTCCGCGGCGCCTCACCCATGCGCGGTCACGGGCCGGCCGGCGGGCGGTTCGTTCTGCGGCCAGTGGTCGTCGGCGCCCCTCTCCGGAGCGCTGAACTCGTACGGCCCGCGGTAGACGGTCGGCGTGTCGTGGAAGTTCTCGTGGGGAGGGGGCGAGGACGTCTGCCACTCGAGCGTGTTCGCGCGCCACGGGTTGTCCCCGGCGAGCCGCCCGCGCCGCATCGAGAGGAAGAAGTTCAGGACCAGGATGATCTGCGCCGCGCCGAGAACGAACAGCGACACGGTCATGAACTGGTTCATGGGCTGCAGGCCCTTCAGGTGGGCATACTGCGAGTAGTCGTAGATGCGCCGCTGCATCCCCCGCATCCCGAGGAAGTGCATCGGGAAGAAGACGCAGTTGAACGCGACGAAGGTCAGAGCGAAGTGGACCTTGCCCCACCGCTCGCTCATCGTCCTCCCGAACATCTTCGGGTACCAGAAGTAGAGCCCGGCGAAGGCGCCGAAGAGCGACCCGCCGAAGAGCACGTAGTGGATGTGTCCCACGATGAAGTAGGTGTCGTGGATGTAGATGTCGACGGGCGTCGACGCCATGAAGATGCCGGAGAGCCCGCCGATGACGAACATGGATACGAATCCGAGGGCGTTCAACATCGGGGTGGCGAATCGGATCGACCCCCCCCAGAGCGTGCCCAGCCAGTTGAAGGTCTTGATCGCGGACGGCACCGCGATGACCATCGTCGAGATCATGAACGTGGTTCCGAGGACCGGGTTCATGCCGCTCTGGAACATGTGGTGTCCCCACACGATCCAGCCGAGCCCCGCGATCCCGAGGATCGAGTACGCCATCGCGCGGTAACCGAAGATCGGCTTGCGGGAGAACACCGGCAGGATCTCCGAGGTGATCCCCATCGCCGGCAGGATCATGATGTAGACCTCGGGGTGTCCGAAGAACCAGAACAGGTGCTGCCAGAGGAGCGCCTGTCCCCCGCCCGCGTTGGTGAGCGGCTGGCCCGAGATCACGAGACCCTTCGGCAGGAAGAACGTCGTGCCGAGCACCCGGTCGAAGAGCAGCATGATCATCGCGCCCGAGAGGACGGGCAGCGCGAGGAGCAGGAGGATCGCGGTCACGAAGAGCGCCCACACCGTCAGCGGAAGGCGGAAGAACGTCATCCCCGGGGCGCGGAGGTTGATGACCGTGGTGATGAAGTTCACGGCCGTCAGGAGGGACGAGATCCCCAGGACGAGGAGCGAGATCAGCCAGAGGGTCTGACCCTTCGGGGCGATCGCGGAGAGCGGAGCGTACGAGGTCCACCCTCCCCCGGCCGCGCCCCCCGTCACGAAGAAGGACCAGATGATGAGCACCGCGCCCGGCACCGCCGTCCAGAAGGACAGCATGTTCAACGTCGGGAACGCCATGTCGCGGGCGCCGATCTGGAGCGGAACGACGAAGTTGCCGAACGCGCCGATCAGGATCGGCATGACCGCGAAAAAGATCATGATCGTCGCGTGCATCGTGAAGAGGGAGTTGTAGAACTCGGGCAGCATCACGCCGCCCGGCATCCCCTCGGGCGCGAGCTTTCCCATGAAGGCGATCGGCTTGCCGGGCCACGCGAGCTGCCAGCGGACGAGGGTCGCGAGGAGCCCGCCGATCACGAGCATGAAGAGCGCGTAGAACAGGTACTGCTTCCCGATGACCTTGTGGTCGAGCGAGAAGATGTACTTGCGCCAGAACGACGTCGGCTCGGGATGGACGCCCGGAGGAAGCTCTCGGACGACGGCGACGGAACTCATGAGGCGGCCTCCCTGGCGGTCTCCGCCAGCCAGCGGTCGAATTCCTCGGCGCTCTCGACCGTGACGAATCCCTTCATCCGGAAGTGGCCCAGGCCGCAGAGCTCCGCGCAGGCGATCTCCCAGTGGCCGGTGCGCGTCGCCTCCAGCCAGATCCGGGTCGTCATTCCGGGGACCGCGTCCTGCTTGACGCGGAACTCCGGCAGAAAGAACGAGTGGATGACGTCCTTCGAGTGAAGCGTCACGACGAGCGCGCGCCCGACCGGGAAGTGGAGCTGGTTCAGAGTCACCACGTCGTCGGCGTTTCCGAAGACGCCGTCCGGGCCGGGATAGTGGATGTTCCAGGCGAACTGCTCCGCCGTGATCTCGACGTGCATCGCCTCCTTCGGGATGTTCTGCTTGATTTCCGCCCAGCTCCGACGGGAGAGGAGGGCGAGCACCACGCAGATGACGGCCGGCACGATGGTCCAGATGACCTCCAGCCGGTTCGAGCCGTGCGTGTAGTGCGCGGGGCGCCCCTCGCGATGCCGGTATCGGAAGACGAAGACGAGGAGCGTGGTCTCGACGAGGACGAAGATGATCCCCGTGATCCAGAGGATCAGCCGGAAGAGGCCGTCGATCTGCCCGCCGAACGTCGAAACGTTCTCGGGAAGCTTCAACCAGAAGGGTAGCGCCGACGCGAACGCCGGCACGGCCGCGGCGACGAGCGCGCCGAGCGCGACCCGGACGCCCCGACCTCGCGGCGCGAGACGATTCACGGCGCCGGCTAGCCCTTGAAGCTGAAGTCGACCGTCTTGGACTCCGATCCCGAGATCGTCACGTTCTGGGTCTGCGCGCCGTACTTCTCCTGCCAGGCCTCGATCACGTAGTTGCCAGGCGGCACGTTCTTGATCTCGAACGTGCCCTGCTCATTGGTGACCGCGAAGAAGGGGTGGTTGACGACGCCGGCGTACGCCCCCATCCACTTGTGCACGTCGCACTTGAAGTGGACCGGCACCTCGGCCGTGTCGAACTTCTTCAGCGTCTCCATGCCCTTGAACGGCTGGCCGATGTTGAACTCCGGGTTCTTCTTCGGAAGCGCGTGGATGTTGTGCAGAGTCGAATCGCTGTTCAGGATCTTCAGAGGCTGGCCGGCCTGGATCCCGAAGATGTGCGGGTGGTACTGGCAGCCCTGCTGATCGATCGTGACCGGCGTGGTCGGCGCGGGATACGTCCCGGACACGCCCTCCTTGATGTAGACGAACACCCATTGCAGGGTGTTGTTCGGATTGACCACGACCTCCTGCGAGTACACCGGCTCGGCGTGAGCCGACTTGCAGAAAGCGTCCGCCTCCATCTTGATCTTTTCCATCGTGGGCGCGGTGCCCGCGAAAGCGACCTTGCCCGTGATCGTCCCGCTTCCCGCGGCTGCCGGAGCCGCGGGCGCAGCGGCCGGAGCCGCGGCAGGAGCCGCGCCGGCGGCGGGGGTCGGTTCTTCATCTTCGAGCAGAGCGTCCTCGTCCTTGCCGCCGCCGCAGCCGATGAACGAGACGGGTATCGCGAGTGCCAGAAACAGAACGAGAGCGCGCTTGACCATCGGTACTCCTTCGAGAAGTCTCCGAGAAGGACGACTGCGAAAAGGGGACAGATTTATTTCCTGACTACGCCGGGCGCCTGGAAAATAAATCTGTCCCCAAATCCGCCGGGGATCATAGGAGAAGCGCCGACCGCATTTCAAGCCGAGTCGGTCGCGGCCCTCTGATATCGTGTCGGAAGAACGTGGCTTCCGCGCGAATCGAAGCGATCGCCCTCGAGAAGTCCTTCCCCGGGCGCCCGCTCTTCGCCGACGTCTCCTTCGCCCTGGACCGTGGCGTACTTGCGATCGTGGGCCCGAACGGGTCGGGCAAGACGACTCTCGTCAAGATCCTGGCGGGGCTTCTCACTCCGACGGCCGGAACGGTTCGGGTGGAACGGGACGGCCGGCTGCTCTCCGCCGAGGAGCGCCGATCCGCCGTGGGCTGGTCGGGACCCGACCTGGCCTTCTATCCGGAGCTGACGGCCCGCGAGAACCTCGACTTTTTCGGCCGCGTGGCGGGCCGGCCGGCCAGTTTCGAGGACATCCGCTCTCTCCTCGGGGGAGTGGGGCTCGCGGAGGCCGGAGGTCCGGTCGAACACTTTTCGACCGGCATGAAGCAGCGCCTCCGGATCGCCTTCGCTTTCCTGCTCCGGCCGGACGTCGTTCTCCTGGACGAGCCCCTGTCCGGCGTCGACGCCGACGGCCGCCGGGCCGTGGCCGCGCTCGTCGCCGACGCGGCCCGCACGATGCCGGTCGTCCTCGCCGCCACGGCCCGGGAGGAGCTGCCCGACGCCACCGAAGTGCTGGAGTTCGCGGGCCGGAACACGGGACAGGGGAAACGGTACAAGTGAGCGAACGCCGTCCGGGCTTTTTCTCCCGCGCATGGGCGGTGTGCGCGAAGGACGCAGCGCAGGAGCTCCGGCGCCGCGTCGCGATCGCCTCCATTTTCTTCTTCGCCGCGACGGCGCTCGCGCTGGTCTCCTACGCGGTCGGTCCTTTCGGTCTGCCACCGGAGGCCCGGTCCCGGCTCGATGCCTCCCTCCTCTGGGTCATCCTGTTCTTTTCGGCGGCCACCAGCCTTCCCCGAGCCTTCGTGCGGGAGGAGGAGACCGGAACCGGGCTCGGGCTGCGAAAGGTCGCGCCCGGCGTCGTCGTGCTCGCGGGAAAGGCCCTCTTCAACTTTCTTCTCTTCCTGGCGATCGCGGTGCTCTCGGTGCCCGCGTTCTCCGTGCTGCTCGAGTGGCAGGTCCGCTCCCCCGCGGGACTCGCGGCGGTCGTCCTCCTGGGGGGATGGGGGCTCTCGATCGTGTCGACCTTTCTCTCGGCGCTCGTCGCCCGCGCCGGACAACGAAACGTCCTCTTCCTCGTCGTGTCGTTTCCGCTGCTCGTGCCGCTTCTTCTGCCCGCCATCGCGGCCACGATCCAGGCGTCCGAGGGCGCCGTCGACGGGACCCCGCTTCGCGTCCTCGCCGCTTACGATGGCGCCGCCACGTGCGCGGCCTACCTGCTCGCCGCGGTTGCGTGGGAAGATTAGAGGGAAGCGCTGATGAAACTCTTGAAGCTCCTGCTCCTCCCCTTCATGGGGGCCGTGGTCGCCGCCGCCTTTCTCTGGCCCGAGCCGGCCAAGGGGTTCCTGGGGGAGTCCTCGCGAATCGTCTTCTTCCACGTGCCCTGCGCGTGGACGGCGGCTCTGGCCTTCCTCGTCGCGGCCGGTTATTCGGTTGCCTGGCTCGTGAAGAGGCAACCGCACTTCGACGAGGTCGCGGAGGCAGCGGTCCGACTCGGCCTGCTGTTCTCGGTGCTGACGCTCGTGACCGGATCGCTCTTCGCGAAGATCATGTGGGGTTCCTACTGGAACTGGGATCCGCGGGAGTCGTCGTATCTCCTGCTCGTGTTTCTCTACTCGGCGTATCTCTTTCTCCGGGCGGCGGTCGACGACCCGGAGAGGCGCGCGCGGATCGGAAGCGCCTATGCCGTCTTCGCGGCGGTGCTGATGCCCTTCCTGGTCTTCGTCGCTCCCCGCGTCACGGCTTCGCTCCACCCCCAGACCGTCATCAACCCGCA
>Ga0070692_10000103_pt1 | contig 19068 bp, 20 predicted proteins | sample KBSK1102metaG_FD_64675 | JGI IMG/M metagenome (GOLD analysis project Ga0070692, IMG submission 64675) | Corn, switchgrass and miscanthus rhizosphere microbial communities from Kellogg Biological Station, Michigan, USA - KBS K1-10-2 metaG | ecosystem: Host-associated > Plants > Roots >...
CCGCGCCGGCCGGGAAGCTGCGCCCGCCCGCGACGAGCGGCGAATTGAGCGACACGATCATCCGGCCGCCGAGCACGTCGCGGAAGTCCGCATCCGCCGGGATCGGCACCTTCACCGGCCGGGTGCCGGCGAGCAGGTAATAATCGTGCGTCCAGAAGGTCCGGCCGCGCTCGATGAAGGTCCAGCGGCGGTTCCCGTCCATCACCGAGCGGCCGCCGACGCGGACGTCGGCCGCCTCGCCGCTCAGCACGGTCGGGGCGGCGGCGAGATCGGTGCCGCGCTTCCACAGCTTGACGATACGCGGATAGCCCGAAGCGGTGAGCGACCCGGCGCCGTAATCGGTCCCGACGAGCAACGTGTCCGCGTCGACCCAGGCGGTATCGCTCTTCGCCGCCGGCAGCGCGAAGCCGTCCGCGACGAAGGTGCCGGTGGCGAGGTCGAACTCGCGCACCACGTCGGCGTCGGTGCCGCCCGGGCTCAGCGCGACGAGGCAGCGGCGATAGTCGGGCGCGAGGCAGTTGGCGCCATGCCAGACCCAGCTCTTGCCCTCGGCCTTGCCGAGCGCGTCGACGTCGATCAGCACCCGCCACTCGGGCTTGCCGGCGACAAAAGCGGCGATCGGCGACACCCGCCACAGCCCGCGCGGATGCTGGGCGTCGCGCCACAGATTGGCCACCCGGTCGCCGAGGATCGCCGTGGGGAGCGCGATCTGCCGCGGCTCGTCGAGGATGGCGCGGGCGCGGGCGCGATAGGCCTCGAACCCCGGCTCCTTGGTCAGCACCGCCTCGGTCGCCGCGTTCCACTGCCGCACCTGGTCGAGCGCGCGGGCGCCCTCCACCTCCTCGAGCCAGACATAGGGATCGCCCGAAGCCGGAAGCGCGGCCGGCGCGGCGGCGGCGAGTGCGACAAGGGCAAGCGGCAGGAGCGAACGAAGCAAGGGCGGCCTCCGACTGCTGGCGAGGCGGGCCGGGCGTCGGCACCGCGCCTCCTCCCGTCATGCCGGACTTGATCCGGCATCCACCTTACCTGTGAGAGAATCCTTGGAAGAAGGTGGACCCCGGATCAAGTCCGGGGTGACGGGTTGTGCCGCATGGAACTCCGCATTCAATCCCCGACAAACACCGGCCGCCCGACGTCGCCTTTGCCCACCGTGCCGCCGGCCATCTCCAGCATGCGCTCGAGCGGCTTCTTGGCGGCGAGGCGCAGCGCCTCGTCGAGCTCCACCCGCGGCTCCAGGTCGCGCAGCGCGAGGTAGAGCTTCTCGACCGTGTTGAGTGCCATGTACGGGCACATGTTGCAGTTGCAGTTCCCGTCCGCCCCTGGCGCGCCGATGAACCTCTTGCGCGGCGCCGCCTTCTCCATCTGGTGGATGATGTGCGGCTCGGTCGCGACGATCATCGTCTCGGACGGCGAGGCGAGCGCGAAGTCGAGGATCGCCTTGGTCGACCCGACGATGTCGGCATGGTCGAGGATGTGGCCGGGACATTCGGGGTGGGCGAGGACCGGAGCGCCGGGATGCTCGGCCTTGAGCTTGAGCAGCTCCGTCTCCGAGAAAGCCTCGTGGACGATGCACACGCCCGGCCACAGCAGCATGTCGCGCCCGGTCTTGCGGGCGAGATAGCCGCCGAGATTCTTGTCGGGTCCGAAGATGATCTTCTGGTCGGCGGGGAGCTGGGCGAGGATCGTCTCCGCCGAGCTGCTGGTGACGATGATGTCCGAGAGCGCCTTCACCGCCGCCGAGCAATTGATGTAGGTCAGCGCGATATGGTCCGGATGCGCCTCGCGGAAAGCGCGGAAGGCGTCCGGCGGGCAACTGTCCTCGAGGCTGCAGCCGGCGTCCATGTCGGGCAGCACGACGATCTTCTCCGGCGACAGGATCTTCGCGGTCTCGGCCATGAACCGGACGCCGCAAAAGGCGATGACGTCGGCGTCGGTCGAGGCCGCCTTGCGGGAAAGGTCGAGGCTGTCGCCGACGAAATCGGCAAGGTCCTGGATTTCCGGCGCCTGGTAATAATGGGCGAGGATCACCGCGTTGCGGTCGCGGCGCAGCCGGGCGATCTCGGCCATCAGGTCGAGCCCGCGGAGGCTATGCGACGGTGCGTTCATTGCTGGTTCCCCACTGGCGTTGCGGCAGGCGACGGCGCGCCGGCTTGGCGGTCGCGCAGCGCCTCCTCGAGGCGGCGCGGCCGGTCGAGCAGGCTCGCTTCCTCCTTGCCGCCCGGGTCCACGAACCGCACCGCGACGCTCGCGTCAACCCCGGACGCGCGCAGCGGCATGGCGAAGGCGGCCGCGACGAGGCGCATCGCCGCGCCGCGCGCCGCCGCCAGCGCCGCGGGCGAGCGCGCCTGGCGGAGCAGGTCGTCGGCCGCCGCCTTGCGGTTCGCCTCGTCCAGCGCCTTTTCGGAGCCCGACAGCGCCAGCACGAGGCCGCCCTCGGCCTGCTCGCGCGCCTCGGCGGGTTCGACGGCGGGGCTGGACAGCTCGAGCGGTGGCAGGGTGACGGTGAGGGTGCGGCTCGGTGCGTCCCAGGCAAGGTCGCCGCGCCGGAGGCGGGTGAGGTCGAGCCCGTAGCGCACCGTGCCCGGCAGGGTCAGCGTCTTGGAGGCGGTGAGGCCGAGCTTGCTGTCCTGCGCGGTCGCCGTCGCCACGTAGCGCGCGCTGTAGGCGACCACCCGCCCCTCGTCGCGAAGCGCGAGCAAGGCGGCGTTGGCCAGCGCCAGCGGGTCCCCGTTCGCCGCCGCGGCCGGCGCCGGCGCATGCGGCCGCAGCGCCAGGCCGCCGGCGAGGCCGAGCAGCATCGCAGGCAGCGCCCAGAGGAGCGGCCTCAGCCGGCGCGGGTCCATCGCCCCTCCTCCTCGCGCACCAGGCCGCGGCCCCGAAGGTCGATGAGGTGGGCGAGCACCGATCGCTCCGCCGCCGGGTGCAGCCGCGGGTCGACGTGGCGATAGAGGTCGGCGACGATCGCCGGGATGCGTCCATCGCCCGCGTCGAGCGCGGCCAGCACCTGCCGCTCCCGCTCGCGGCGGTGGGCGATGAGCTTGCGCACATGGTCGTGCGCATCCCGGATCGCCGGTCCGTGCGTCGGATAATAAAGCTGCTCCGGCCGGCCGAGCAGCCGGTCGAGGCTCGCCATGTAGGCCGCCATGTCGCCGTCGGGCGGCGCGACGACGCTGGTCGACCAGCCCATCACATGGTCGCCGCTGAACAGCGCCGCCGCCTCGCGCCAGGCGAAGCAGAGATGGTTGGAGGTGTGCCCCGGGGTCGCCACCGTCTCGAGGGTCCAGCCCTCCCCCACCACGCTCTCCCCGTCGGCGAGCACGCGATCCGGCCGGTGGTCGAGGTCGAACGCCTCGTCGGTCGGCGGCCCGTCCTCGGCGAGGGCGAGCGGCGCGCAGCCGAGGATCGGCGCCCCGGTCGCGGCGCGGAGCGCCCGCGCGGCCGGGCTGTGGTCGCGATGATTGTGGGTGACGAGGATCGCGCGCACCGGAGTGCCGCGCACCGCATCGATCAGCGCCGCCACGTGCGCGGGATCGTCCGGACCCGGATCGATCACCGCCAGCTCGCGAATCCCCACGAAATAGGTCTGCGTGCCGGTATGGGTGAAAGGCGAGGGGTTGGGCGCGAGGATGCGCGCCAGCCCCGGCCCGAGCCGCTCGATCGTGCCGGTGGGGCGGGCGTCCATGCCCGCCATGTGGCACCGCCGGGCCCCGATTTGAAGGGCGGGGACAGGTACGTACCTGTCCCCGTGCGCCTCACTGCCCGCTACGCACCTTGTCGATCGCCTCGCGCAGCGCCGCCGTCACCTTCGCCTTCTGCTCGGCGCTGAGGTCGTCGCGGGCCTCGAGCCGGCTCAGCACATGCTCGAGCCTGTCGGCCCGCTCGGCGGCGGAAAGCTGGCCATGGCCGCACACCATGATGCGGGTGTGCTGCTTGCCGTCGTCGCTGGCCGCGTTGACCTCGTCCTTCTGCCCGGTGCAGCGGGCGGCGAGCGCCTCGCCGTCCGCGCCTTCGAGGCGGAAGCGGTGGACCTCGCCGGCCGCGGCGCCGTCATGGCCGCCGACGCGCTCGATGATGACGATCTTCTCGGTCTTCTGGCCCGGCGTGTCGTCGGCGGCGAGCACCGGCGCGGCGACGCAGGCGACGGTCGCCGCGGCGGCGTAGAACAGGATCTTCATTGGTCATTCTCCCCTTGCGATGCGCGGAAATGGACGCGGAATATCACGGTCTGGCGGACGTTCGTGCCAGCATCCGCGACCTCGAACCCGTCGGCGTCGCCCTGCCGGCCCGCCCGGGCCATGGCATAGGCGATCGCCTGCTCGACCTCGGCGCGCCGCGCCGGGTCGAGATCCTGCAAGCGGTAGACGAACCGGGCGGCATGGACGACGCGGACCGCCGGCTGGGGCGCCGCGCTCTCGTGCGCGGGCAGCAGCGGTGCGGCGGCGGCGGGCGGCGGCGCGTCCTCGGCAGCGGCGAGCACGGGGCGAGCCGCCGGCGCCGGCGCCGGCGCCGCTTCGGACTCGGGCCGGGGATTGTCCGCCTCGACGGGAGCCGCTTCAGCCTTCGCGACGGTCGCAGCCTTGATCGCGGGCGCCGGAGCGGCGGCCGCGATCATCCGCGCCTGCACCACAGGCGCCGGCGCCCGGCTCCCGCCGACCGCAAATCCAGCCAACGCAAGCACGGCGACCGCGATGGCGCCACCGGCGCGCCGCACATGGCTGACCCGGTGGCTCGCGATCATCCGCAGCCGGCGCTTCAGGTCGCCACTGTCGCTCATCGAGCAGGCGGCGGCGAGGCGGGGGCCGGCGGCGGCCTTGACCAGGGCGCGGGCATAATCGCAGCGCTCGCCGGCGCTGGCGCGCGCCGCCACGGCGGCGTCGCAGGCCAGCTCCTGGTCGGTGCGGAAGGCGCGGAAGGCGATCCAGGCGAGCGGGTTGAACCAGTTCGCAGCGAGCACGACCAGCGCCACGGCATTCCACCACAGGTCGCCGTGGCGGTGGTGGGTGCGCTCGTGCGCCATGGCCAGGCGCCGTTCGGCCTCGCTGTAGCGGCGGGTGAAATCGGCCGGCACGACGATCAGCCGGCGCAGCAGCCCGACCGCCACCGGCCCCTCGACGAGGCGGCTGACGAATGTCGCCACGCCTTCGTAGAAGGGCGGGCGGGCCGGCCGCGCATCCTCGCCGAGGCGGCGCAGGAAGGCGCGATAGCCGAGCCATTGCAGGATGAGGAAGATGACCGCGCCCCCGGCCCATGATGCGAGCATGAAAGGCACCCACTGCCCTGGCCCGGCCGCGGCCGGCGGGAGCGCGGTCACTCCGCCCGCCGGCGGGATGAAGCTTCCGGCGGGAGAAGGAATGAGATCGAGGCTGACCAGCCCGAGCGGCGGCAGCAGCAGCCGCGCCGCCGGGATCAGCCAGAGGGCATAGGCCCAGCCCGCCCCGAACGCGCGCGCCACCGGCCGGCGCAGCGCCAGCACCAGCAGCATCGCCGCGCTGACCGCGACCAGGGTCTCGGCAAGCCAGCCGGTCACGGCTTCAGGCCCTTCAATATCTCCTCGATCTCGGCGATGTCGTCGGCGGTCAGGCGGTCGCTCGCCGCAAGCTGGGCGACCAGCGGCGTCAGCCGCCCGCCGAACATCCGGTCGATCAGCCGCCCGGACTCGGCCGCGACATAGTCGCTGCGCGCGACGGCGGGCCGGTAGAGGTAGCGCCGCCCGTTCTGCTCATGCGCCAGGATGCCCTTGGCGAGCAGGCGCGACAGCATCGTCTTGACGGTAGCGAGGCTCCAGCAGCGCTCCGCCGGCACCCGCTCGGCGACCTCGGCCGCAGTCAGCGGCGCCTCGTCCCACAGCACTTCCATGACGGCGTATTCGCCCTCGGCGATTCGCTCCACGGCGGCGTCCTCCCTTATTGACTACAGATGTAGTCATTCGCTGGGTGAACGGCCGATGAATGGGTCCGAGCCCACGGCGCTCAATGATTGCGCCACGTCATCCTGACGACAGTCAGGACCCATGGACACGGAAGGTGGCGAGCTGGACCCGCACCGTGTTTATGGCTCCCGGATCACCTCGGGGATGACGGCCTCCCGCGAACGCCGCACCTGTCGGCACGCTTTACACCCGCGCCGAGAGGTTAATTTCCGCACACCATCGCAAGCCGCGGAAATCCGCCATTGGCACGCTTTGGCACGGCGCATGTATCCTTGATTGCGTCCACACGCTTTACGGGGGTGGGCAGGCTGCTTTTCTGGTCGCGCCGCCCGTCCCCAAAGCAAGAGAAGCGGCTTTCCCCCGGGAGGGCCGCTTCTTTTTTGCGCGCGGGACATTGCGGCCCCATTCCGGTACCAAGGATGCAGGCGAAGGGGAGATGCCGATGACGTTGCTCCAGCAGGGCGCCGCGACGGGCGGCCTGGTACCGGCCGGGCGCAGGCGCTTCGTCGCCCACCACCGGCACGACCGCACCTTCTTCCTCTTCTTCCTTGCCGCCTGCTGGCTGGGCGTGGTGATGGGCTTCATCCCCGCCGTCGCGAAGCGGTGGGCGGGCCAGGCCGATTTCCCCGCCCCGTTCATCCTCCAGGTCCACGCCTTCGCCTTCGGCGCCTGGCTGCTCCTGCTCTCCGCGCAGATCGCGCTGGTCCGCGTGCGCCGCGTCGGCATCCACAGGAGCCTCGGGCTGATCGGCTTCGGCCTCGTCCCGCTCATGGCGGTGAGCGCGATCGTCTCGGAGGCCTACACCCAGCGCTTCCACGTCGCGCACCCGCCCGACAATTACCCCTTCTTCATCGTCGCCATCTTCTACGTCGCGGGGTTCGCCCTGCTGGCCGGCGCAGCGCTCGTCCGGCGCAAGGATCCCGCGGCGCACAAGCGGCTGATCCTGCTCGCCACGACGATCATCGTCGGCGCCGCCTACGCCCGCTGGTGGGGCGACGCGCTCACCGCCCGCTTCGGGGACGGCTACGCCGGCATGCTCGTCAACACCTACACGGGCACGGACCTGCTGCTGCTCGCCGCCCTCCTCTACGATCTCGCCACCCGCGGCCGCCTGCACCGCGTCTACGAGATCGGGGTGCCGGCGATCCTGCTGTGCGAGGCGGCGACCAGCCTCGTCTACCACGCGGCCTGGTGGCCGCCGGTCGCGGCGGTCCTTGTCGGGCGCTGATCCGGAACGCATCGGCCACGTGGGCTGTTCGAGCGCGTAACGACCTATGGCGACGAGCGACGACATGCCGGCGGATGCGCCGCGGCGGCCGGCCTGGCTTGCCTGGGCGGTCCACGCCTTCACCGCGTCCGGGGCGGCGATCGCCTTCCTGGCGCTGATGGCGATCGAGGCGGAGCGGTGGCGCGCCGCGCTGATGTGGCTGGTCCTGGCGCTGGTCGTCGACGGGGTGGACGGATCGCTGGCGCGCTGGGCCGACGTCAAGCGCGGCGCGCCGCGGATCGACGGCGAGACGCTCGACCTCATCATCGACTATCTGACCTACGTGTTCGTGCCGACCGTCTTCCTGTGGCGCGCGCAGCTCCTCCCGGCCGCCCCCGCGCCCTGGCTCGCCGCGCTGATCCTCGTCTCCGCGCTCTACAATTTCACGCGACGGGACCTGAAGACGCAGGACAATTACTTCCGCGGATTCCCGAGCCTGTGGCACGTCGCCGCGCTCTATCTGTACGTCGGCCGCCCCGGGCCCGCCGTCGGCGCCGCCACCGTCTGCCTGCTGGCGCTGCTCACCTTCGCGCCGGTCCATTTCGTCCACCCGTTCCGGGTCCGCGACTACGGCCCGTGGCTCCCCGCCCTCGCCACCGCCTGGGCGGCGGCCACGGCGGCGTTGCTATGGCCATGGAGCCGAGGCGCACCGCCGGTCGTGCTGCTCACCGGGTCCCTCGCCCTGGGAGCGGTGCTTCTCGCACTCGGGCTGGCGCGGACCCTGCGCGGGGCCCGGGGCGCGGTCCGTTAGCTGCGAGCCTCCCTGCCTCCCTGCCGCGTAGCGGCGGGGAGGGGGACCAGCGAAGCTGGTGGAGGGGTATTGGCCTCAGCACCAGGGATTCCAGCCCGAAACGGCGACGGTAGCGGGCGGTCACCCCTCCACCACCTACGGTGGTCCCCCTCCCCATCTGCCGATGGGGAGGCACAAGGATCACCCCGCCTTGGCGACCTGCTTGTCGTCGAGGAGCTGCTGGAGCTCGCCGGCTTCGTACATCTCCATCATGATGTCGGAGCCCCCGACGAATTCGCCCTTCACGTAAAGCTGGGGGATGGTCGGCCAATCCGAATAGGCCTTGATGCCCTGGCGGATCTCGCCGTCCTGGAGGACGTCGACCGTCTCGTAACCGACTCCGAGATGGTCGAGGATGGCGATGGCCCGGCTCGAGAAGCCGCATTGCGGGAAGAGCGCGGTGCCCTTCATGAACAGGACGACGTCGTTGGAGCGGACGATCTCGTCGATGCGGGTGGTGGCGTCGGTCATAGCTTCCTCGCAAGGACCCGGCGGCGGGTCTCTCCTAATCTGGGGTGCCGGTGCTGAGCTGCAAGGCGTGGAGCGCGCCGCCCATGCGATCGCCGAGCGCCGCATAGACGCGCTGGTGCTGGCGCACCCGCGGCTGGCCGCGGAAGCTCTCGGCAACGACGCGGGCGGCATAATGGTCGCCGTCGCCGGCAAGGTCGGTGATCTCGACGCGCGCGTCGGGGATGCCGGCGACGATCAGCGCCTCGATCTCCGCGGCCTGCATGGCCATCGGCTCAGCCCCGGCTTTCCATCAACTGCCGCCGCGCCTCGACCATCTTGTGGGCGAACGCCTCGCGAATGCGGTTCTCGTCGCATTCGACGCCGGCCGAGGTGAGGTCGCCGAGGAGCTTGCGCACCACGTCCTCGTCGCCGGCTTCCTCGAACTCGGCGCGGATGACGTCCTTGGCGTAGGCGTCCGCTTCTGCGTCGCTCAGGCCCATCAGCTTGGCCGCCCAGGCACCAAGCAGCCGGTTGCGCCGCGCGAGGATGCGGAAATGCATCTCCTCGTCGTGCGCGAACTTGGCCTCGAACGCTTTCTCGCGATCGTCGAACGTGGTCATCGGTGGGGCTCCTCGCGTCACTGCGCGAGATAGGGGCGCCCGCCGCGCGCGTCCAGCCGCATTGCATTTGCCCGTGCGCGCCGTCAGGCTGGCGACTCGGCCATTGCAGACGGGGGGTTGGCAATGACGGACGTACGGACCTTTCCCATCGAGCGTATCGGCGGCAGCGAGCGCATCGCCTCGCTCGACGTGCTGCGCGGCGTCGCCATCCTCTTCATCCTGTTCATGAACATCCCGTGGATGGGCTATTACGCGCCGACCATCGGCGATCCCCGGCTGGTCAGCTGGACGCCGTTCGACCAGACGGCGTTCGGCTGGATGATCGGCCTGTGGGGCACCCAGCGCGGCCTGCTCGAGATCTTGTTCGGTGCCGGCATCGTGATCATGGCGCGGCGCGCGATGACGCCCGATGCACCGGTGGCGATCGCCGACCTCCATTACCGCCGCAACTGGCTGCTGATCGTCTTCGGCCTGTTCAACGCCCTGGTGCTGCTGTGGGGCGGCGACATTCTGCTGCCCTACGGCATGACGGCGCTGATGCTGTTCCAGTTCCGCCTGCTCAAGGTGCCGACGAAGCTGCTCCTCGCGGTCGTCTTCCTGTGCGGCGCGATGAGCTACGGCGTCTACAATTACAGCCAGCGCGTCGAGGCGCGGGACGCCGCCGCGCAGGTTGCCGAGGCGAAGGCGGCGCACCGGCCGGTGCCCAAGGAGCTCGCCGAAGCCGCGGCGCCCTGGGAGAAGGCGGTCAAGAACGCCGTTCCCATCGCGCAGAATCCGGAGAAGCAGCAGGCAGTCGCCAAGGTCCATGCCACCCGCATGGGCCCGTTCGGCGCCTACGCGCTGGGTGCGTGGGGCGACTGGACCGAGCTCTACCAGGCGCCCGGCTTCTTCGCGACCCTGGCCGAGATCGCCGGCACGATGCTGCTCGGCATGGCCTTGCTCGAGCTCGGCATCCTCCAGGGCCGGGCGCGGCGATCGACCTATTTGGCGCTGCTGCTGCTCGGCTATGGCATCGGCATCCCGATGCGCTACGCCGCCTATCACGAGATCCTGCTCTTCTCGCCGCAGCCCAAGATCTGGTGGATCAGCCAGGACGTGTCGCGCATCGCGATGACGCTGGGCCATATCGGCCTCATCCAGCTGCTCCTCGTGACGGGCGCCGGACGGGCGCTGCTCTGGCCGTTCCAGGCAGCGGGCCGGATGCCGCTCACCACCTATTTGTTCACCTCGTTCCTGACCATGTGGGTGCTGTTCCCCGGCTTCGCCCTCGGCCTCCACGGCCGCTGGGGCTTCGGCGGCCTGATGACCTGCGCGGCCGCCATCATCGCCGCCGAGGTGGTGGCGACGAACCTGTGGATGCGCTGGTACGAGACCGGCCCGATGGAATGGCTCTGGAAGAGCCTCGCCTACGGCCGGAGGATGCCGTTCCGCAGGCGCGCGGCGGAGGCGGAGCTGCCTCCGGAGGCGGTGCCCGCGGAGTAGCTCAGGGGACGGTCACCACCAGCTTGCCCACCGCCTTGCGCGCCGCCATCCAGGCGATCGCCTCGGCCCCCTCCTCCAGCGGCCAGCTGCGGCTGACCTTGGGCGCGATCTTGCCGGCGTCCCACAGCTCGAACAGCGTGCGGATGTGGGCCGCATTGGCCTGCGGGTCGCGCGCCGCGAACGCGCCCCAGAAGACTCCGCACACGTCGCAGCTCTTGAGCAGGGTGAGGTTGAGCGGCAGCTTCGGAATGCCGGCGGGGAACCCGACGACGAGGTAGCGGCCCTCCCAGGCGATCGCCCTGAGCGCGGCTTCCGCATAGTCCCCGCCGACGGGGTCGTAGACGATGTCCGCGCCGGCCGGGCCGACCGCGTCCTTGAACGATTGCGACAGCGCCTTGGCGCCGTCCTTGTCGAACGGCCCGCCGGGATAGACGATCGCCGCGTCGGCGCCGGCCGCGCGCGCCGCCTCGGCCTTCTCCGCCGACGAGGCGGCGGCGATCACCCGCGCGCCATAGGCCTTGCCGAGCTCGACCGCCGCGAGCCCGACGCCGCCGGCCGCGCCGAGCACGAGCAAGGTCTGCCCCGCCGCGAGCCGCCCGCGGTCGAGCAAGGCGTGGATCGAGGTCGCATAGGTGAGGATCAGCGCCGAGCCCTCCTCGAAGCTCCGCCCCTCGGGCAGCGGCAGCGCGGTTGCGGCGTTCACCACCACCTTTTCGGCCAGGCCGCCATGGCCGACCATCGCGATCAGCCGGTCGCCCTCGCGCCAGCCCGAGACGCCCTCCCCGACCGCCTCGACGACGCCGGCAATCTCCCCGCCCGGCGCGAACGGGCGCGCCGGCTTGAACTGGTAGCGGTCCTCGATGATCAGCACGTCGGGATAATTGATCGCGCAGGCCTTCACCCGCAACAGCAGCTGCCCGGGACCCGCCTGGGGATCGGGCACCTCCTCCAGCCGCAGCGTCTCCGGCCCGCCCGGCGCGTGAGAGAGAAGGGCTTTCATTCCCGAACTCCGTTCGTCCCGAGCGAAGTCGAGGGGCGCTGCACGGAGTCATCGGTCGCGCCCCTCGACTTCGCTCGGGACGAACGAGGTTGGGGCGACGCGAAACGGCTCACCGCGCTGCTTCCGGGAAGGCCGGAAGCTTCGCCACGTCCGCCGGCTCGTGCTGGATGATCACCTTCGCCTTCAGCCGCGCGGCGATCGCCTCGAACCGGTCCATCGACGCCAGCGTCGCCGCCCGGTCGGTGTTGAACGAGGGCACGCCCCGCGTCCGGCGGTTCTCCTCGAAATGATAGAGGTCGCCGCTCAGCAGCACCGGCCCGGCCTTGGGCAGCCGCACGAGCAGGCTGTGGTGGCTCTCGGTATGCCCGGGCATTGCCAGCAGCACGACGCTGCCGTCCCCGAACAGGTCCCGGTCGCCGGCCAGCGCCTCGACCTTGCCGCCGCCGCCGGCCCAGTGGGCGAGCGGGTTGGAGGCCCGCTTGCGCAGCGTCTCCAGATCCCCGGCGCCGATCAGCAGGGTCGCGCCCGGAAAGTCCGCCGCCTGGCCGGTATGGTCGTCGTGACGGTGGCTGATCCCGACATAGGTCACCTGCCCCGGCTGAACCCCGATCCGCGCCAGCTGGTCGACGATCCGCTCCCTGACGCTGGCGGTGAACGGCCCGTCGGTCTCGCTCTTGCCCGCCAGCGCGCCCGGCAGCCCGGTGTCCCACAGCAGATACTGGCCGCCGTGGCGGATCAGGTAGCAGCTGTCGGTCAGCGTCTTCGCCTTGCCGGCATAGGCATAGGTGTCGGAGAAGACGTCGAGGTCGCTGACCGCGACGCTGCCGCAATCGAGCCGCCACAGCGCCATGTCGGCCGGCGCGGCCGGCGCCGCGGCCGCCATTGCCGGCGCGGCGAGCAGAGCCGCCGCAGCGAGCTTCACCCAGGTGCGCATGCTTCCCCTCCCCCGGTCGCGTTCCGCCGACCCATAGAGGCTCGGCAAAGCCAAGGGCAATGCCCCTCAGAAGGCGCCGGCGGCAAGCTCGCCCGTATAGGCGCTCCACGCCTGCCGCTCGTGCTCGAAGAGCTGCGCGACCGCCCCGGAGACATGCACCGCGAAGGCCGCCTCGCCGGCCCGGTCATAGCCTTCATAGACCCCGCCGCCGGTCGCGCCGACATGGACCCAGGCGGCGCTCGCCGTGTGCCACAGCTCCGGCAGGTCGCCGCCCAGCGTGTCGCCGCTCGCGCGGTCGCAGCACACCGCCCGCACCCCCGCCACCTCCGCCTCGGTCGCCCGCCGCACCCCGGCCGCATGGTCGTGGACCGCGGCGACCGACGCGCCGGACGTGTCGGCGATGCAGATGGCGGCGATCGCGGCGCGCAGCTCCGGGCTCATCGCATCGCCCTAGGCGCACCCGCCCCGCGCGGGAAGGGCGGCCGCTTAATGGCCGGCCGCTTCCTTCTTCTTCTCCGAGCCGGTCTTCACGTCGACGGTCGGCACCTTCACCGTCTCGGTCTTTGTGCCGACGTTCACGTCGGGCCCGGTGACGTTATATTCGGGCAGCGATCCGCCGGAGACGTTGACCGTCGGCATCGAGCCGTTCTGCGTCTTCTGGACGTCGCAGCCGGCGAGGCCGAGGGCGCCGGCGCTGAGCAAGGCGGCGGCGAAAAGGGTCTTGGACATGATGCCTCCTGTTCCAGCCCTCCCGATGCCAAGACGCCCCGGAACCGCTCCGGGGCGCCCGTGACAGGGGAGTGCTGCCAAGGCCGCTGCGTGTGCGACCGCTCCATTAACATGGATCATCGACCTAGGTTCCCATCATGGGCCGCACGGGCGCCGTCGCGCTCGGCCGGACGAGCGTCGGACGGGCGCCCGGACGGACCTCGGCAGCTCGATCTTGACATCGCAGAAACGGGGCGGAATGCTCTGAAAAAAAGGGATAATCCCGATGCGTCTGGATCTTGGAAGCAGGACGGCCGTCGCCGCGCTACTGGCCATCGCGACGGGCGTCGCAACGCCCGCCCACGCGAAGTGCGTGACCAGCGGCACCACCACGACATGCGACACGACTCCGCCGAACCCGGATCCGGTGCCCGCCACCAACGTCAACGTGAAGGTCTTGAGCGGCGCGGGCGTCAGCGCCGTCAACGTGCTTGCGAACGGCAGCCTCGCCGCGGATGCGGCGAGCACGATCACCGGCCCGGGCGATACCGCGCTGCTCGCCCAGAATGCGACCGGCACCGTTGCCGGAACGATCCGCGCTACCGCTCCGAGCTCGCAGGGCGTCGTGCTCAGCACCGGGACGACGCTGAATGTCAGCCAGGGCGGCCTCGTCGAATCGTCCGGCGTCGTGTCCGGCGTCGGTCCGCCGCGCAGCGCCGCGATCGCGACGGCGCCCAATGCGCAGGTGACGATCAACGTCGACGGCACCGTCCGTACCACCGCCTCCGACGGGGCGGGGATCGCCCTGTTCAGCAAGGGCGCCCAGCCGCCGGCCCGCGGCTACGGCACCGGCACGATCAACGTCGGCGTTACCGGCCTCGTCGAGGCGACCGGCCCGCGCGCCGCGGCGATCGAGGCGGCGGGCGGCTCCGTCGTCAACGTCGCCGGCACCGTCCGGGCGACCGGCGCGTCGCCCGACGGCGTGAGCAACGCGATCCGTGCCGACGGGGACCTCACGATCAACGCGCTCGAGGGCGGGCTGGTGACGGCCACTCAATCGCCGGCGATCGCCTCGATCGCGGGGCGGGTGTACGTGACCGTGGCGGGAACCGTTGCCGGGCCGGCCGGCGGGGCCGCGATCTCGCTCGGCAGCAACAGCCAGGTGACGCTGCTCCCGACGGCGAGGATCACCGGCTACATCGCGGCCACGACGCTCAGCCTCCTCGCCCCGCAGGGCACGAGCGGGACCTACGACGTCAACGCGAACCTGCCGGTCGTCTTCAGCCTCCTCAAGGAGGGGCCGGGCACCTACACCTTGTCGGGCCAGTTCGACCGGAATTTCGGCATGGTGGTGAGCGCCGGCACGCTCGTCGACAATGCGACGCTGCCGAGCACCTCGCTGCGAGTCGATCCGGCCGGCCGGCTCGAAGGATCGGGTACGCTCAACTATCTCGAGGTCCTGGGAACCATCGCCCCGGGCGGCGCCGGCTTCGGCACCTTCACCGTTCCGGGAGGCCCCCCCGCGCCGCTGACCAGCCAGAACATCGCCATCGAGCAGGGCGCCATCTACGAGGTCACCGCGAACGCGGCCGGAGCCGCCGACCTCATCACCACGATCCGTGCGGCGCGGATCGAGAGCGGCACCACCGTGCGCGTCCTCGCCCAAAGCGGCACCTACGCGCCGCTCACCCAATATGTGATCCTCCACGCCGACAACGGCGTCAGCGGCACCTTCTCGACCGTCACCTCCAACTTCGCCTTCCTCAGCCCGACGCTCAGCTACACGGCGACGGAGGTGCGGCTGCTGCTGGTGCGCAACGACCTCCACTTCGCCGACGCGGCCCAGACCGCGAACCAGCGTTCGACCGGCCAGGCCCTCGAGCGAGTCGGGTTCCCGAACCCGCTGTTCCTGGCGATCGTCGGCCAGAGCGCGGAAGGGGCGCGGTCGGCCTTCGACGCCCTGTCCGGGGAAATCTACCCGTCGCTGGTCACGTATCTGACGCAGGAGAGCCGGCTGGCCCGTCGCGGCCTCCTCGACGCCGCCGCGGTGGCTCCGGCGGGCCTCGCCGTCTGGGGCGAAGCGGGGCGGACCTGGACTCGCGACGACGCCGATAGCGCTTTCGGCACCGCGGCTGGCCGCGGCGATGCGAACGCGGTCGAAGGCGGCTTCACCTACCGCAGCGGCGGCTTCGTCGCGGCGCTCGGGGCCGGCGGCTACGACCAGGATTACCGCCTCGCCGCACGGTCCAGCCGCGCCTCGGTGAAGACGCTCTTCTTCGGCGGCGACGTCGGCTACGGGTTCGGCCCGGTGAAGCTCGCGGCGGGCTACGGCTATGGCGCCCACCGCGCCAGGATCGTCCGCGACATCCTGTTCGGCGGGTTCGGCTCGACCGGCGCCCGCACCGACGGCCATACCAGCCAGATCTTCGCCGACGCCGCCTACGATTTCTCCGCCGGCCGGCTGCGCGGCGCCGTCTTCGCCGGCTACGCCCATGTCGACACCGCGCTCGACGCGTTCCAGGAGACCGCCAATCTCGGTCGGCTGTCGGTGGCGCGCGAGACGATGAAGACCGGCTTTCTGCGGGGCGGCCTCAGGCTCGGCCTCGATCTGCCGGCCTCGGGCGCGCTGACGATCGCGCCGCGCGCCTCGCTCGCTTATGTCGGCACGACCGGCGACCGGCGCGGCCTCGCCGCCATGGCCTTCCAGGGGCAGGCGACCAGCTTCGCGGTCGCCGGCGCGCCTCTCCCGCGGCGCGCGGTCGAAGCGCGCGCGGGGCTCGATTTCGTCGCCAAGGCGGTCCGCATCGGCCTCAGCTATGACGGCCTGATCGGCTCGCACTGGCAGGACCACGGCGCGAGGTTCACCGGCTCGTTCGCTTTCTAGCGTCCTAATCGGGGCCGGGATCGCCCCAACTGCCCGCCGCCGCGACCCCATCTTTTCTTGTACATGCCGTCCTCCCGAGGCCCCACGGCCCACCACCGCGCCGCCGGAGCGCGCGAAGGACGACTCATCTACACCCACGCGCCCGGTGTAGGACAGCACTTTGTTCGCTTTACGTTCCGCATCTCATGCCCCATCCTTTGCACATCCACGCCTGCGGATCCGCGTGGCTCGCGCCCGACTTCGTCGTGGTCACCATTAGGGACCGGCCACCAATTTGGCTCACCCGAAGCACCGAGGGTCCCGAAGGCGCTTGGGCGGCGAGGAGGTCGCAGCCCCTTCGGGTACTTCGGGCCTTCGGGTGAAATCGGGCCCAGTCGTTGGCGGCCGGCCGCATCGCATGACCGCAAGACACCACCGTAGCGCGGCGCCGATGGCCGCGCCGCTCGGCCATCGGCTTTCGGCGATTTCTTTGTGGTCACTATCCGGGACCGGCCACCATTTGGATCACCCGAAGCACCGAAGGTACGAAGGCGCTCGGCGGGTGAGGAGGTCGCGGCCTCTTCGGGTCCTTCGGTGCTTCGGGTGAGAATAAGGCCCCGCCGGCGGGGCGGCTGTCTAGCCGTGAGAAATCACCGCGGCGTGGCGCGGATCACCGCATCTCTCGGCCACCGGGCCTCCAGCGATCTCTTCGTGGTCACTATCTGGGACCAGCCACCGATCGGCTCACCCGAAGCACCGAAGGTACCGAAGGGGCTCGGCGGGCGAGGAGGTCACAGCCTCTTTGGGTCCTTCGGTGCTTCGGGTGAACCGGCACAGGCGGCGGCCCCTTGCCCAACGGCCTCGAGCATCCGACACGGAGGTCATGGCCGACCCCAACACCATAGATGGAGAACCAGCCTCACCGCAGGCGCGCAGGATCCGCCGCGCTGGCTGGGGCGTGGCCGGCCTGTCTTTCCTCGCGCTGCTCGGCTCGGTGCCGCTCGTGCCCGCCTCGACCTTCCTGTTCGACGCGCCGGGCTCGGAGAAGAACCCGCTGCTGTGGCTGTTCGTGGCTGCGGTCTGGATGGCGCCGATCACCTTCTCCGTCGCGCTGGCCGTCGCCCTGCGGGCGGCACGGTCAGGCGTCTGGTCAACCCTGCGCACCGCCATCTTCTGGCTTGCCGGCACGGTCGTCGCCCTCGCCGCCACCGGCGCCGTGCTCTACCAGTAAAGCCGGACGGGACCGCCGGCCGGCTCAACCGCCTTCGCCTCTCCGCGCCTCCCCTTCCCCTTCCTCCGCGCCTCCGCGTGAACCCTGCAAAGCCGCCGCAACTAGCGCGGAGCGACGATGGTCAGCATAACCATCAGGAAGACCATCACGCCCAGCACGATCAGCAGCAGGACCGCGAGCGGCAGGCACGCGCCGCTGTGATTGTCGTGCCGCCAGACGACGCCGAGGAAGGCGAGGGCCGCGCCTGCTGCGACGCCGCGCGGGCCGAACAGCCACGCGGCGACGGCGACGAATGCGGCGGCGGCCGCCAGCGATGTCACGAGCTTCCGCATGCGCCCCTCCCGCCGTCCGGCCGAGAAGCCTGACAGGCCTCGGCCGACGCCGCAACGGCGCGAGCCATCCTGCTCCGCAGTCTCCGCGTCTCCGCGAGAAGCAGGACCCCGCCGTTTGCGGCGAGGCCTCTTCGGCGGCAGGAGGGCCCCCCATCCATTGCTTCGTGGTCACGATCCGGGATCAGCCGCCGATCGGCTCACCCGAAGCACCGAAGGTCCCGAAGGCGCTCGGGGGGCGGGGGACGTCGCAGCCCCTTCGGTTGCATCGGTGCTTCGGGTGAAACAGTCCCGCCGTTGCCGGGCGTGGCCTCCTTGTCGGCAGCGACCGTCACTCCGCCACGCGTCGCCGACCCCTGCTGCGCAGCCGCTGCGGCTCAGGCGCTGCCGAGACGCCCCCTGTACTTTCCGTCCGGCTCCGGGTCGGGCGGGTCGTCGGGGTCGTAGCGGAGCATCCGTGCATCCACGACCTCCGCGCCCATGTGCCGGAGGAACGCGGCGCGCAGGGCGCTCTTGTGCCGCTGCCACCGCTCGGTCGCGTCGTTCGGATTCACATTGTCGGCGAGGAACAGCCATTCGACGAACTGATCCGCGCTGACCGGGCCCGACGGGGGTATGAAGTCGCTGACGTGCAGCGGCTTGTCCCCCTTGATGCAGCCGCAGAAGCCCCATCCGACGCACGCCTCGTGCATCAGCGCGGCAAAGCCCTTTTCTTCGGTCATTCGCGCGTCGCCGCCTCGTGATCTGCACAGGCGACTTCGGCCGCCTTAGCCGACGGCGCGCGCAAAGAAAAAGGCCCCGCCGCTGCCGGCGAGGCCTCTTCCTCGTTCCGTCACCCCGGACTTGATCCGGGGTCTACCTGCCCCTCCCCTGCTGGCAGGGAAGAAGGTGGATGCCGGATCAAGTCCGGCATGACGAGCCTGGCTCAGTCGTCGTCCCTCGTCAGGAAGGCCGGCGCGAAGTCGGGCGCGGGGCCGTCGTCGTTACCGCCGCCGCGCGGGCCGCGGTCGCCGCCGCGATCACGGTCGCCACGGCCTTCGCCACGAGGCCCGCGGTCGTCACGGCCGCCACCTTCGCCGCGCGGGCCACGGTCGCGGTCGCCGCCTTCGCGACGGGGGCCGCGGTCGCCGCCACGGCCGCCGCGATCGCCGCCGCGGTCACCGCGGTCACCGTCGCGGCGCGGACCGCGATCACGACCGCCTTCGCGGCCGCCACGATCGCCGCGGCCTTCACCGCGTGGACCGCGATCCTCGCGCGGAGGGCGCGTGTCCTCGAGCTCCTCGCCGGTCTCCTGGTCGACGACGCGCATCGACAGGCGGACCTTGCCGCGCGGGTCGATCTCGAGGACCTTGACCTTCACTTCCTGGCCTTCGGAGACGACGTCGGTCGGGCGCTCGACCCGCTCGTTCTTCATCTCGGAGACGTGGACGAGGCCGTCCTTGCCGCCCATGAAGTTCACGAACGC
>Ga0070692_10000105_pt1 | contig 18944 bp, 18 predicted proteins | sample KBSK1102metaG_FD_64675 | JGI IMG/M metagenome (GOLD analysis project Ga0070692, IMG submission 64675) | Corn, switchgrass and miscanthus rhizosphere microbial communities from Kellogg Biological Station, Michigan, USA - KBS K1-10-2 metaG | ecosystem: Host-associated > Plants > Roots >...
CGAGGAGTAGAACTTGAGCGCCCGGCCGCCCGTCGTCGTCTCCGGGTTGCCGAACATGACGCCGATCTTTTCGCGGATCTGGTTGATGAAGATGAGGCTCGTCCGGGACTTCGAGACGATCGCGGTGAGCTTGCGGAGGGCCTGCGACATGAGCCGCGCCTGAAGGCCCATCTGCGCCTCTCCCATCTCCCCCTCGATCTCGGCCTTCGGAACGAGAGCCGCCACCGAGTCCACCACGATGACGTCCATCGCGCCCGAGCGGATCAGCATCTCCGCAATCTCCAGGGCCTGCTCCCCGTTGTCCGGCTGCGAAACGAGCAGGTTGTCCGTGTCGACGCCGAGCTTCCCGGCGTACTCGGCGTCGAGCGCGTGCTCGGCGTCGATGAATCCCGCAAGGCCTCCGGTCTTCTGGGCCTGGGCGATGATCTGGAGCGACAGCGTCGTCTTTCCGGAGGACTCCGGCCCGAAGATCTCGACCACGCGCCCGCGCGGAATGCCGCCGATCCCGAGCGCCGCGTCCACCGCGAGCGATCCGGTCGGAATGACCGAGACCGGGACCTCGGGGCGGTCGCCCAGCCGCATGATCGATCCCTTTCCGAACTGCCGCTCGATCTGGGTCAGAGCCGTTTCGACGGCCCGCCATTTTTCGTTCGGTTTCACACTGGACATGTCGCCACCCTTTCGCGCGATTATAGACTCGGGGAACGCGTGAACTTCGCCGGAACGCGCGGTCCGCTCGCTTTCCCCCGACACGATTTTTCGATCCGATGAAAATGGACTCACGAATCGACTCCGCCAACGCCGCCGCGCCCGACCTGAAGCGCGCGTTTCGCGAGCTCCCGGTGTCGACGCTGCTCGCGACCGGCTTCGGCACCGGTCTCTCTCCGATCGCGCCCGGAACCGCCGGCTCCGCCCTGGCGCTGGCCGCGGCCTGGCTGTTCGCTCGCGCCGTCAATCCTTCTCACATGCCCAGTGTTGTCGCGGCGGTCGGACTCTTGACGTCCGGGCTCGCGATCGCCCTTGCGGCCGTCGGCATCACCGATCGGGTGGCGGAGTTTCTCGGCAGGGAGGACCCGGGCTGCATCGTGCTCGACGAGGTCGCCGGCCAGCTTCTCGCGTCCGCGGTCGTTCCCCTCTTCGCCTATCCCTCGCCCGGGCTCGCCGCGGTCGCGTGGATCGCGTCTTTTCTGACGTTCCGCCTGTTCGACGTCTGGAAACCGGGGCCGATCCGGGGCTGGCAGGACCTTCCGGGCGGCCGGGGGATCGTCGTCGACGACGTCGCCGCCGGGGCGCTCGCCGCGGCGGTGACGGCCGGCGTGGCGCTTCTTCTCTCGGGGCGGCCGGCATGACGGTCGCGCTGTCGGATCGGGACGGCACGATCCTGCCGGACGAGCCGCTCTCCCGTCACACCACGCTGCGGGTGGGCGGGCCCGCCCGCTGGTACTGCCGGGTGAAGACGGAGGAGGGACTTTCGAAGGTCCTCCGCGCGGCGTCGGATGTCCGCGAGCCGCTCGCTCTGCTGGGGATGGGGTCGAACGTCGTCGCGGCGGACGCCGGGTTCCCCGGCTGGGTCGTCCGACTCGAGGGGGACTTCCTCAAGATCGAGGTGACGGGGGCCCGGCTCGTCGCGGGCGGAGGAGCGGCGCTCGGGGGAGCGTGCGCGGCCGCCGCGCGCGCCGGTCTCTCCGGCCTGGAGCCGATCTCCGGGATCCCGTCCTCGATCGGCGGAGCCGTTCGGATCAACGCCGGCGCCTACGGAGGCGAGATCTTCGACGTGCTCGAGACCGTGCGGCTGGTCTCCCGGAGCGGAGAGCGCCGCGCGGCCGCTGCCTCCGAGATCCCCCACGGCTACCGCTGGACGAAGCTGTGCGACACGGGCGAGATCGTGAGCGCGGCGACCCTCCATCTCCGCCCCGCCTCGCGCGAGGAGATCGCGGAGCGGACCCGGATCGTCAGCGACAAGCGGCGCGGCGCGCTTCCGAGCGAACCCAATGCCGGGAGCGTGTTCAAGAACCCGACCGGCGACTACGCCGGCCGTCTCGTGGAGGCCTGCGGGCTGAAAGGGGAGCGCCGCGGAGACGCGGCGATCTCGACCCGCCACGCGAACGTGATCGTCAACCTCGGAAACGCGCGGGCCGCGGACGTCGTAGAACTGATGAAACTGATGCGCGATTCGGTGCGGGAGAAGTCTGGAATTACCCTCGTACCCGAAGTCGAATTCCTGGGGTTCCGGTGGGAGTGAAGGATCGCTGACAGCTGATAGCTTCTTTTCCATGAGAATTCTCCTTCTCGCGGGGGGCGGCGGCACCCGTCTCTGGCCGCTCTCCACCGCTGCCCGGCCCAAGCAGTTCCTGCCGCTCGTATCCGGCCGGAGTCTCCTCGCGGACAGCTACGACCGCGTTTTGCCGCTGGCGACCGAAATCTTCGTCGCGACCTCCGAGGAGTACGCGCCCCTCGTCCGCGCCGAGCTCCCGGACCTGCCGCCGGCGAGGCTCCTTCTCGAGCCCTTTCGCCGCAACTCGGCCGCACCGATCCTGCGGGCCGCGCTCGACTTCGAGAGCGCGGGAGACCCCGTCACCGTCGCGGTCCCGTCGGACCACGCGGTTGCCGATCCCGAGGCCTTCCGGACCGCGCTCGCCGCCGCGGGACGGCTCGCCGATTCCAGCTCCGTGGTCGTCCTGGCGGTTCCACCCTCCCGGCCCGACACCGAATTCGGTTATCTTGAAGTCGAAAGCACGGAGACACCCACCGGTTATGACGTCGCGCGTTTCGCCGAGAAGCCGGACCTCGCCCGGGCCCGGACCTTTTTTGACTCCGGACGACACTATTGGAACGCCGGCATCTTCGTTTTCCGGCCGTCCCGTTTCCTGGCGGAGGCGCGCCGGGTGGCGGCGCCCCTCGTGAGTGCCGTCGAGGGCTACCGGGAGCGGCTGCGGGTAAACCCGGAGGAAGCCCGCTCGCTCTGGGAAGCCCTTCCGGACGTTTCGATCGACTACGCCGTCATGGAGCGCGCGAAAGGCGTCCGGGCGGTGCCGCTGCGCGCGGGCTGGAGCGACGTCGGAAGCTGGAAGGCCGTGCGCGATCTGCGGGGCGTGTCGGACGACTCGGGCAACCTGATCCTCTCCGACACGCCGGTCCTGGCGCCGGGTTTGCGGGACACGGCGGTGGTGGTGGGCCCGGAGGGCGTTCTCGTCCTTCCCTTCGAACGGGAGCGGGACCTGCGGGGCGCCGTCGAGCGGCTGCGCCGGAAAACCGATCCGTCCGGATGAGCGTGTCGATCCGGGCCGACCTCGGGCGGCTCAAGGAAAACGTGTCCCGCGCCTACCGGGGGGACCGCCGCGCGATCGATCTCGTGCTGACGGCGCTCCTCGCGCGCGGGCACATCCTCATCGAAGACGTCCCGGGCGTGGGAAAGACGACACTCGCCCGCGCTCTCGGCCGCAGCCTCTCGCTCGAGTTCCGCCGGATCCAGTTCACGAGCGACACTCTGCCCGCGGACGTCATCGGGATTTCGATCTTCCACGCGCCGAGCGACCGGTTCGAGTTCCACGCCGGACCGCTGTTCGCCAACATCGTTCTCGCCGACGAGATCAACCGGGCGACTCCGAAGACGCAGTCCGCCCTCCTCGAGGCTATGAACGAGGGCGCCGTCACGATCGAGTCGGAGCGGCGCGAGCTGCCGCAGCCTTTCATGGTCGTCGCCACCCAGAACCCGGTCGAGTACCTGGGGACCTACCCGCTCCCGGAATCGCAGATGGACCGCTTTTTCCTGCGCCTGTCGCTCGGCTATCCGGCGACCGACGAGGAGAAAGCGCTGCTGCGAATGGGCGGGACGGAGCGGAGCCTCGCCACGCTCGGCGCCGTGCTGACTCGGGAAGAGGTCTTCGAGCTCCAGAACGCGACCGAGCAGGTCGCCGTCGCCGACAAGCTTCTCGACTACCTGCATTCCCTGGTCGCCGCGACGCGCAGCTCGGGGGAGCTGCGCCTGCCCGTGTCCACGCGGGGAGCGCAGGCCCTTTACCGCGCCACGCAGGCGTACGCCCTCGTGCAGGGCCGCGACTACGCCACGCCCGACGACGCGCAGGCCGTCGCCGTGCCGGTGCTCGCGCACCGCATCCTCTCGCTGTCCTCGGACGGCTTCGGCGCCGGCGGGCGCGAGCGGGAGTTCATCCAGCGGGTGCTCGGGTCTGTGGCGGTGCCCGTCTAGCCCGGTGACCCGTCTCATCCCCGACTGGGGCATCCGGGTCACGAACTTCGGGCTGGGGTACATCCTGATGTGCCTCGTCGTCGCGATCGCCGCGACCAACACCGGGAACAACGGCCTTTACCTCGTACTCGCCGCGCTGCTCGCGGGAATGGCGGTCTCCGGAATGCTCTCCCGGCGCAACGTCCGCGGCGTCCGGTGCGAGATCTCGCCGCTCTCCGAAGCGGTCGCCACCCGGCCGGCGCTCCTCCGGGTGCGGCTGGCGAACGAGCTCCGAACCGGCACGGCGCAGTCGCTCTTCTTCCTCCACGAGTCGCTGCCCGGTCCGCTCTGGATCGATCCGCTGAAACCGGGAGAGTCCCGCGACGTCGTCGTCGAGGCGGTGTTTCCGAGGCGGGGAGTGTTCCGGGAGGCGGACGCCGGACTCCTTTCCCGCTTCCCGATCGGTTTGTTCCGCAAGTACCGCCGGGCGACGGTGACCGGCGAGATCGTCGTCTTCCCGGTGCCCCAGGCGAGCGCCATCCCCGACGTGCCGCCCGAGGACTCGCGGGGCAGCCGTCCGCATGCCCATCGCCCCGGGGGCGGCGCCGACATCCGGACGCTGCGCGATTTCGTCCCGGGCGACGATCCGCGCGACCTCCACTGGAAGCAGTCGGCGCGCATGCGGCGATGGATCGTGCGGGAGCGCGAGGCGGAGCGGGACCGCGCGGTCTTCCTGGTCGTCGACAACGCCCTCGACGACCCGAGCGACCCCGCCGCGCTCGAGCGGTTCGAGGGAGCCATCTCGCGCTGCGCGGGTCAGGCGATGCAGCTTCTCTCGCGGGGCGCGGACGTCGGTTTCCAGTCGCGGGGAGTCAAGGTGCCGCCGCGCTCCGGCCGCGGTCAGCGGAGCCGGTTGCTCGACGCACTCGCGAGGCTGGAGCCGGTCTCGCGCCGGGACGCACCGCCGTTTCCGCCGCATCGCCGGGGGGACCATCGCGTGGTGATCACGTGAGAACGCCGCTCATGCCCCCGGGGCTGCGGGCGGCGTATCTGATCGTCCTCGGCCCTCCGGCTCTGCTCGCGCCGCTTCCACTCTTCTGGACGCGGGGCGCATCGCCGCTCGCGATCGCTTTCTACGAGGCCGCGCTCATCCTTCTCTTCTGGCGCGCGCGCGCGGGGCGTCCGGTCCGCCTGTCCGACGCGGTCCTCAATGCGATCGGTCTGTCGTACATGTTCTGGCTCGCGGTCGAGACGGCGATGCTCCGCCCCGGCCTCCTGCGCTCGGTGTCGCACCTCCTGCTCTTCACGACGATCGCCAAGCTCGCGTCTCTCAAGCGGCCCGGCGAGGCCCGCACCGCGCTGCTGGTGGTCTTTCTTCTCGTTCTCGCCGCGGTCTCCTCCTCGACGCACGTCGCTTCGCTCGTCTACTGCGCGGCGATGGGTGTCCTCGGCTTCCGGACCCTGGCGCGGCTCGCGGTGCTGGCGGATTTCGACGAGGGACCTCCGGCGCGGGTCCTGACCGCGGTTCCGACGGCGGGTCTCTCGGCGGCCGCTCTGGCGGGCGGAGTCCTCCTCGCGGCGCCGCTCTTCTTCCTGCTGCCGCGGCTCCACGGGCCGTACGCGCTCTCGCCGATCCGGCTGGACGACTCGCCTTCGACCGCGGTCGCGACGGACCGGGTGGACCTCGACTCCTTCGGCGGAGCCAAGCAGAACGAGCGGGTCATTCTCCGCCTCTCGATCGATCCGCCGATCGCCATGCCCGAACTCCTCCGGCTGCGCGAGGCCGTCTTCACGCAGTATCGCAACGGAGTCTGGACCCGGAGCACACGCGCATCGCGCGAAGTCCGGTCGCCGACGGGCGTGCAGCTCGTGAGCGACGACTCGCTGCCCGAAACCGACCGGCTGGCGCACCTCTCCGTCGATCAGAGTTTCTACGGCAGCGGCTTTCTCTTCCTGCCGTACCGCTCCTCCCACGTGCGGGTCGAGCGCGGTCGCCCCATCCTGCTCGCGGACGGGTCCGTGCAGGTCTCCTCGGCGCGGACGACCGTGCGCTACGAGGTCGCGGTCGGAAAGAAGCAGCCGGCGCGGGGGGCCGGGCGGAGCGCCATCGATCCCGCGCAGGTGCCGCCGGAGATTCGCGACTACGCGTGGAAGGTGACTGCGGGTCTGACCGATCCCGCCCGGATCGCGGATCGGATCGTGGAGCACTTCCGGCAGGGATTCGTGTACACCCTCGACCCGCCGAAGGCGAGCGGGGACCCGCTCGTCAACTTCCTGCTTCGATCGAAGGCCGGGCACTGCGAGTACTTCGCATCGGCCGCGGCCATGATGCTCGCCTCGCGCGGCGTTCGGGCGAGGCTCGTGACCGGATCCTACGGTGGGGAAGTGGGCGCGTTCTCCGACGCCATCGTCGTCCGCGGCGCGAACCTTCACGCGTGGGTCGAGGCGGACCTGGACGGCACCGGTTTCCAGGTCGTCGAGCCGACGCCTCCGGGGGGAGTGCCGCCCGCGACGTCACACGTGTCGTGGTGGAGAAGGTTCGTCACGGTCGGTCGGGAGATCGAGGTCTTCTATGACCGACGGATCCTCGGCTTCGATTCCGGTGACCAGGTCCAGCTGGCCGAGGTCTTCCGCGACTCGCTCGGGGGCGCGGGCCGGTCGATGCAGTTCTGGAAGGGAAGGGGCGGAGGAGTCTTCCCGGGTGGCGCGAAGATCGTCGTCGTCCTTCTCGGACTGACGGTCCTCGGCCTGATCGCCTTGAAGGGCTTCCGGCGCCGGCCGGCGACGCCGCCCGCGACCCGCGCGTACCTCGCGCTGCGCCGGACGCTCGCGCGCAGGATCGGGGGCCTCACGGCCGCGGTGCCGCCGGCCGAGGTCGTCCGCCTCTTCGCGGCGAACGCCCCGGCGTCCGCCGCCGACGCCCGGGCCGTCGTCGACGCCTACTGCGAGAGCGCCTTCGGCGGGCGCGAGACCGCGCCGTCGACGGAGCGAGAGCTCCGCGAACGGATGAGAAGGCTGAAGAGACTCGCGAGCTAGGGAACGCGGGATGCGGGGAGAGTCGCCGCGCGAATCCGCGACGGCTCTCCCGACTCGACCCACGTCACGACCAGGGTGGAACCGCTGCGCGCCAGCCGGGGAAACCCGCCCGCGCGGCTCATCTCCGCTCCGGCGATCTCGATGGGAGCTCCCCTCCGGCCTCGGGCGGTCACACGGGCGAGCCGGATCGCCGCCGCCTTCCCCTCGGCCGCCACCCAGGTGATGAGCGCATCGCCGTTCTCGTCGAGAACGATGCCGACCCGTCCGAGCGGGAGATCCGAATCGACGACCGCGGGAGTGCTGAATGAAGCGCCCGCGTCATTCGAGAAAGCCACCTTCACGCGTGGGCGATTCCCGGCCTGAGTGAACCAGCCGACCGCGACTCTTCGATCCCGGGCGGCCACGGCGGGCCCGTTGACCGGGCAACCTTCGATCTCCCAGCCATCCGTCCCCACGTCCCGCGGTTGCGTCCATCCTCTTTCCCCGCGGCGAATGATCGCGGTGTCGCGGACCTCGTTCGCCGTTCGATCGCGGTACACGACCACCGGCCCTCCGGACGTCGCCGCGGCGGCGGTCTGACAGCAGTCGCAGACACGCGAGTCGAGGAGCTCGCTCGCTTCGATCCGGTCGCCGATGTGGGCGGTCCGGAGTCCCATCGATCCCCGACCCGACGCCGTATCGCGGCCGTCGAGCCAGAAGAGGCGCACACCGTTTCTCTCGGGCACCGCGGAGACGAAGCCGTGTTCGGTGGGCGTGCGGTCGTCGTTGGCGGTCCCCATCGGAATCCACGTGCGGCCCGAGTCGATCGAACGGGCGAGCCGAACGTCGTAGGCGTTCGGATCGGCCGCCGACATTGCGGCCCAGTGCGCGACCAGGAGGCCTCCGCCCGCGCTCGTGACCGAAGGGAAGTCGGCCCAGTTCGCAAAAAAGTCTTTTCCGGCCGCGATCGTGGACGGCTCCGACCAGCGGCCGCTCACGAGGCGCGACATCCGCAGCGCGTAGTTGCCATCCTGGGGCTTGACGCCGGCGTGGGCGGGTTCGAGCCAGGAGAGGATGACCGCGTCTCCGTCGAGGGCCAGGTTGGGAGCCATCGAGCCCGGCCGGGCCGGAGGGTCGACGCGCAGGGGTGCCGCGGCGCCCCCGGACGCGAGAACGCCCGCAACCAGCAGTGCCGCGCTAGTAAGCATTTCGGTGTCGCAGCCCGTAGCGCAGCGTCAGCCAGAGGATCTTGAGATCCAGAGCGAGCGACCAGTTCTCGATGTAGTAGAGGTCGTACTCGATCCGCTTCGAAAGGCTCGTGTTGCCCCGCCAGCCGTGAACCTGCGCCCACCCCGTGATCCCCGCGCGGACGCGGTGCCGAACCATGTACTGCGGGAACTTCTCCTTGAACTCTTGCACGAACTCGGGCCTCTCGGGCCGCGGCCCCACGAGCGACATTTCTCCCTTCACGACGTTGACGAGCTGCGGCAGCTCGTCCAGGCTCCAGCGCCGCAGGAATCGGCCGACGGCCGTCCGCCGCGGATCCTCCGGGCCGGCCCACGTCGGACCGGACTCGTCTTCCGCGCCCCGGCGCATCGACCGGAACTTCACGATCTCGAACGGCCGTCCGTCCAGGCCCATGCGCTGCTGCCGGTAGAGAACGGGCGGTCCCTCCGACAACCGGATCGCGATCGCGATCACCGCGAAGAGCGGGGAGAGGAGGACGAGCGCCGTTGCCGCGATCGCGAGGTCGAGCGTGCGCTTGACGAGGCTCATCCAACCGGTCAGCGGAACCTGGGTCAGGTGAACGACCGGCAGCCCGTCGAGGTCCTCGACGCCGGCGCGAAACGTGATGTGCTGGAGGAGGTCCGGAACCACGCGGACGTCCGCGACGGTCCGCGCGACGTCCTTCAAGACCGACAGCATGGCCCGGTGCGCGTCGAGCGGCAGGGCGAGGAAGACCGCGTCGACGCGGTTCTCCTCGACGATCCGGGCCGCGTCCGAGGTCGGCCCGATGACGGGGACCCCCCGGTACGCCACGCCGCGCTTCTCCGGGTCGTCGTCGACGAAGCCGACCGAGCGGAGGCCCGCTTCGGGATGGTCCGCGAGCTTGTCCACAACGGCGCGGCCCAGCCGCCCCGCCCCGACCACGAGAACCCGGCGCACTCCGTATCCGTGGCGCCACGCCTCCTCGAGATAGCGGCGGATCGCGGTCCGGCCTGCGAAGACCAGGAGCACGTCGGCCGCAAAGAAGAGGGCGAGCACCGCGCGGGAGTAGTCGAAGCCGCGCGAGAAGGTGGCGATGCCGATGAGGAGCAGCGTCGCAAGAGCCGTCGCCACCAGCACCGCGAGTCCTTCCTCGACGCTCGAGCGACTCCGGCGGACCTGGTAGAGGCCGTAGAAGTAGAAGACGAGCGGCCAGACTGCCGCGATGTACGGGAACAGCCGAAGGTACGACGTCGCCGAGGGAACTCCCTTCGTGACGGGAATGATCTCCGCGTCGAAGCGGAGCCAGTAGGCCGCGGCGAGCGCCACGAACGTCGCGATCAGATCGGAGGCGAGAAAGATCGCCGCGAGGCGGCGGTTCGAGTGCTGGATCATGTCGTCGGGTTTCGCGCTCTTCCTTCCGCGGGCGTCCCGTCGCCGGCGAGCTCCGCGACGGCGCCCGCGAACTCGCGGGCGAAACGGTCGCGCGCGAACGGCAGGGCCGTCGCCCGTACGGCAGTGTAATCGAACCTCCGCTTCTCGATCTCGGAGAGCGCCTGGACGAGCCCGTCGACGCCCTCTTCGAGGTAGAGGACGCCGTTCGCCCCGTCACTCACGGTGTCGCGGGCTCCTCCCCGACCCAGGGCCGCGGCCGGTGCGCCGCAGGCCGCGGCCTCGACGAGCGAGATGCCGAAGTCCTCTTCCCCCGGCTGGACGAACGCGAAGCACCTCCGGTAGAGCTCGCGGAGCTCCTCGGCAGCGAGGTCCGCCACGATTTGTACGGACGGCGAAGCAAGGGCGCGGAGCCTTCGCTCCTCGGGTCCCTTCCCGACCAGGACGAGGGGACGGCCCATCCGCCGGGACGCCTCGATCGCGATCTCGTAGCGCTTGTAGGGGACGAGCGACCCGACCCCCAGGAGGAATCGCTCGCGCGGAGACCCGGAGCCGTGGAAGAAATCCACGTCGACCGGCGGTGCGACGACCGAGGCCGTTCTTCCGTAGTGCCGGCGGATCCGGTCGGCCACGGCGGACGAGTTCGCGAGGTACCGGGTCGGCCTTCCCGCGGTCGCCACGTCCCACTCCCGCAGCCGGTCGATCGCCCTCTTCTTGAGAGCCCAGAGCCGCGTCGTTCGGCGCGGAAAGTAGTCGTCGAACCGGTCCCAGGCGTAGCGCACCGGCGTGTGGCAGTAGCAGAGGTGCGACACGCCTTCCGGCGCCCGCGCGCCCTTCGCGACGCAGTGAGAGGAGGAGACGACCAGGTCGAAGCCGGTCAGGTCGAAAGACTCGACCGCGCGCGGAAAGAGCGGCAGATAGTTGCGGTACTGCCGGCGCGCCAGCGGAAAGCGGTTGAGATACGACGCCCGGATCGGATAGCGCTCGATCTCCGGCGACACCGATCCGGGCACGTGAAAGAGGGTGAAAATCGTGGGGTCGGGCACGAGCGGGAGAATTTCCTCGAGAACCTTCTCGCCGCCCCGCATGCCGTTCAGCCAGTCGTGGACGACGGCGGTCTTCATGAGGGGACGCGGGACACGGGACACGGGACACGACGGCTCACGGCTTCCGTGTTCCTTGTTCCCTGTTCCGTGTCCCGGCTCCGGCCAGCGCCTCGGCGTATACCTCCAGAGTCCGCTCCGCCGCCTTCTGCCACGAGAAGTCGAGCGCGCGCTTGCGGCCGAGCTCGACGTAGTCCGACCGGATCTTCGGGTCCGTCGTCAGAGCCACGATGCCCCGGGCGATGGCGTCGACGTCCAGAGGATCGACGAGGAAGGCGTAGCCGCCCGCAATCTCCTGGAGCGCGGAGGTCGACGACGTCAGAACCGGCGTGCCGCACGCCATCGCCTCCACGACCGGGAGGCCGAAGCCCTCGTACAGGGTGGGGTAGAGGAGCACCTCGGCTCCCGCGAACAGGCCGGGAAGGTCGTCGTCGTCGATCAGGCCGGGCCGCGCGATCGCGGAGCCGAGGTCGAGCGCTCGGATGAGAGCGTCGATGCGGGCCGTGTTCTTCGGCATCGGCCCGGCGAGCGCCAGGACGTGCGGGAGATCCGGCCGGCTGCGCCGCGCCTCGGCGAACGCCCGGATGACGTTCTGGGCGTTCTTGTGGGGGCGCTCGCCCCCCAGGAAGAGAAGGTACGGAGTCCGGAGCCCGTACTTCCGGGCGACGCGCTCGCGCTCCTCCGGAGGGACGTCCGGGCGAAACCGGGCGGAGACCCCGTTGTAGATGACGTCCACGCGCGCCGGCGCGATCCCGAAGTAGTCGACCAGGTCGCGCTTGCTGTTGTAGGACACGGTGATGATGCGGTCCGCCCGCGCCAGCGCGCGCCGGACCATCACCCGCGCGTAAATGAGCGCCAGCCGGTTGGGCAGGAACTGCGGGTAGAGCAGGTGAATGATGTCGTGGATCGTGACGACCGCGCGGCTGGTGAGCGGGGGGAGCACGTAGTGGGTGGCATGGAAGAGGTCGAGCCGATCCCGGTAGAGGCGGAACGCGAAACGCGTGAGCTCGGCCAGGGAGTAACCGGGGGAGTCTTCCTCCACGATCTCGAAATTCGAAGGGAGGTCCGGCAGCGCCTCCCGGTCGGCCCGGCGGGTGTAGACGCGAAAGCGGTAGCGGTCGGCGGCGGGCTGCCGGGAGATCGCCTCGAGCAGGTTCCGGATGTAGGAGCCGATCCCGAAGTCGCGCAGCTTGCGCGCGTCGATGCCGATGGTCGGCGGGAAGCCTTTCATCCGTGCGCCCCGTTCGCGGCGCGGGCGAGGGCCGCGGCGGTCGTCTCGGCCGCCGCATCCCAGGTGAAGAGTCCCGCCCGCGCGGGACCTGCGGCGCGCAGTCGTTCCCGCTCGCGATCGTCCTCGAGCGCCCGCTCGATCGCGCGGTCGAGCGCGCCCACGTCGAGCGGAGGCGCGTAGAGCGCGGCGTCTGCCGCGACCTCCCGCAGCGCCGCGATGTCCGACGCGACGACGGGGGTGCCGCAGGCCATCGCCTCCGCAACCGGCAGTCCGAATCCCTCCGCCAGCGACGGATAGACGAACGCCTCCGCCGCGCGATACAGGTCGGCCGCGAGCGAACGCGAGGCGTAACCGGGCAGGTGGATCTTGTCGCGGAAGGGGGATCGCGCGATCCGGCGGTGGAGCGCCCCCGACTTCCAGCCGGGTCCGCCCGCGAGGACCAGGTCGGGGCGCGCCCTCCGCCGGGACCAGAGCCGCTCGCAGGCCGAGACCAGCGATTCCAGGTTCTTGCGGGGCTCGAGGGTGCCCAGGGACAGCAGGAACCGCCGCCCCGAGGCGAACCGGCGGCGCGTTCTCTCCGCGGCGGTCGAGTCGGCGAGCGGGAAGAAGCTCTCCTCGACGCCGTTGCGGGCGACTGCCACGCGCGAGCGGATCTCGGGATAGGTCGCCGAGAGCTCCTGCGCCGTGGTCTCGGAGACGCACAGAAAGCCGGCCGCGCGCTCGAGGGTTCTCTGCCAGAGAGGGAGAAACCCGATGAGCGTCCGGGCGCTGTGCCACTCCGGGTGCGTCACCGCGGTCAGGTCGTGGACGACCGAGACGAAGGGAACGTCGCCCCGCGCCGGCCCGATCGTGAGCGCCGCGAGGAGGACGTTCGCCTGCCAGGCAGCGGCGCGCCCCGGCAGCGTCGTCTGGAGCCAGACGGTCCCGAATCGATGTCCGTCGGCGTGGAGGGTGATTGCGCTCCCCGGCGCGGGAGGGTCCGGGATCGGTCGGGGCGTGAAGAGACCGACTTCCAGGGTGTTGCGCGCCGCCAGGGCGCGGGAGATCCCGCGGGTGTAGGTGCCGATGCCCGTGCTCTGCCCCAGAAGAGCGCGTGCGTCGACGGCGATTCTCATCGCGGACCCAAGCTATCAGAGGTTTGACTGGGGAACCGGAATCGCTAGAATCACCGGTTCCATGTCGAATCCCGGGCCCGTTCTCCCGCTCGAAGCGGTCGTCGAGGAGCCTCTCTCCTTCGAGTTCGAGATCCCGTTCACGCGGGAAGAGCTCGATCGCGAGCCGCTGCTCTCCGTGAGTCCCGCGCGCATCGCGGGGGAGGTCTCCCGCGTCGAGGGAGGACACGCGCTGACGGCCCGGCTCGCGTGGGACGGGGTCCTCGAGTGCAGCCGCTGTCTCGCCCCTTATGACTTCTCCCCGAGGGAAGAGTTCTCGCTCGTCCTCTATCCTCGCCAGTCGATTTCGGAGTCGGAGCTCTCGCTCGATCGAGAAGACCTCGACGCCCATTTCTACGACGACCCCAACGTTCCCGTCGCCCCGATCGTCGAGGAGCGCATCCAGATGGCCATCCCGATGAAGCCGCTCTGCCGTGAGGACTGTCTCGGTCTCTGCGCTCAGTGCGGCGCGGACCGCAACGTCGCTCCCTGCGACTGTGCGGTCGAGTTCGTCGACCCCCGCTGGAAGGCGCTCGAGCTGTTGAAGAAAGGTCAGGTGTAGTCCCATGCCCAATCCCAAACGGCGCCACAGCAAGGCCCGCCGCGACAAGCGCCGCGCTCACGACGCGCTCGCCCTTCCGGCGCTGTCGGAGTGTCCCAACTGCCACGAGCCGAAGGCGCCCCACCGCGTCTGTCCCCGCTGCGGCTACTACAAGGGAAAACAGACCATCAACGTCTGATGGGCGGGACACGGAACACGGGACTCGGAACACGAAGCTCGTCTCGTTCCTGTCCCGTGTCCCCTGTCCCGTGTCCCGGCTTTCAGGACCGTATAATCCGGACTCGGTGCTCCTGAAGGGACTGCCCGGCTAGATGCGGATCGCGGTGGACGCGATGGGGGGCGACCACGCTCCCCACGTCAACGTCGACGGTGCCGTCGCGGCGGCCCGGGAGTTCGGAATCCCGAGCCTTCTCGTGGGAAGCACCCCCCAGCTGAAGAAGCTCCTCTCCGACAGCGGCTATCGCGGCTCCGACATCGAGATCGTGGAGGCGAAGGAAGTCGTCACGATGGAGGATCCGGCGACGGCTGCGGTGCGCCGCAAGCGCAACTCGTCGATCCGGGTCGCGGCCGACTGCGTGCGCGACGGGCGCGCGGCCGGCCTCGTCTCCGCCGGCCACACCGGCGCAGCGATGGTCTCGGCCAAGATGGTCATCGGCACGATCGAGGGGGTCGACCGGCCGGCGCTCGCCGCGATCCTGCCCAACCTCTCGGGCCACTGTCTTCTTCTCGACGTCGGAGCGAACCCCGACGCGAAGACCCAACACTTCAAGGAATTCGCGGTCATGGGCTCGATCTACGCGCAGCTCGCGTTCGGCAAGGAGAGCCCGACCATCGGCCTGATGTCGATCGGGGAAGAGGACACGAAAGGGACCGACCGCACGAAGGAAGCCTTCAAGGTCGTGAAGGAGACGGGGCTCAACTTCATCGGCAACGTCGAGGGTCGCGACGTGTTCGACGGAAAAGTCGACGTCATCGTCACCGACGGCTTCACCGGCAACGTGATCCTGAAAGTGTCCGAGGCGCTCGGGGAGATGGTCGAGAAGCTCCTGCGCGAGGAGATCAAGCGGACGCTCCAGGCGTCGGTCGGATTCCTGCTCTCGCGCAGCGCCTTCCGCAGCTTCAAGCAGCGCCTGGACTACTCCGAGTACGGCGGCGCGCCGATGCTGGGAGTGAAGGGATGCGTGATCATCTGCCACGGGCGGTCGAGCGCGAAGGCGATCAAGAACGCGATCCGCTTCGCGGCGGAGTTCTCCCGCCAGCGGCTGGCCGAGAAGATCCAGTCCTCGATCGCGGACCTCCACTCGCGCGAAGCGTCTCTCGTGAAGGCATGAACCGCGCCCGCGTCATCGGCACGGGCGCCGCCGTGCCGAAAAAGATTCTCAGCAACGCGGACCTGGAGAGGCTCGTCGAGACGTCGGACGAGTGGATCACGAGCCGCACGGGCATCAAGGAGCGGCGCATCGTTTCGGAGGGCGAGAAGTTCTCGGATCTCTGCACGAAGGCGTCCGAGCTCGCCCTGAAGCGCGCCCACATGCGGCCCGAGGATCTCGACATGATCCTGGTCGGCACGATCTCGAGCGACATGCTCTTTCCGGCGACGTCCTGCCTCGTCCAGCGCAACCTGGGCGCGACCCGGGCGGCGGCCTCGGACGTCTCCGCGGCCTGCGTCGGATTCCTCTACGGCCTCCACCTCGCCGACGGCCTCATCCAGTCGAACAAGGCCGAGAACGTTCTCGTCGTCGGCGGCGAGATCCTCTCGCGCTTCGTGGACTGGACGGACCGCTCGACGTGCGTGCTCTTCGGCGACGGCGCCGGCGCGGTCGTGCTGCAGGCGACGAAGGGGGACCACGGCATCCTCGGCAGCCGAATGAAGTCGAACGGCAACTACGCCGACTTCATCTGCATGCCGGGCGGCGGCTCGAACCATCCCGCCAACGACGCCAGCCAGATCGCGGAGAAGCTCCCCTACATCAAGATGAAGGGGAACGAGACGTTCAAGGTCGCCGTCAAGGCGATGGCGGACGTCACGTCGGAGCTCCTGACCGAGCAGGGATTCACGCACGAGCAGATCGACCTCTTCATTCCGCACCAGGCCAACGAACGGATCATCCGGGCGGTGGGCGAGAAGCTGAAGATCGCTCCGGGCAAGGTCTACACGAACATCGAGCGATACGGGAACACGTCGGCAGCGTCGATCCCGATCGCACTCGACGAGTGCGTCCGCGAGGGACGGATCCAGGACGGCAACCTCGTGCTCCTGACGGCCTTCGGCGCCGGGCTCGTGTGGGGCTCCGTGCTTCTGCGCTGGTAGTCCGCGCTCCTTGGGAACCCTCGCTCTTCTCTTTCCGGGTCAGGGCTCGCAGTCCGTCGGAATGGGCCGCGCGCTCTACGACGGCTCGGCCGTCGCCCGCGCCGTGTTCGACGAGGCGGACGAGGCCCTGGGCTTCGCGCTTTCCCGCCTCTGCTTCGAGGGGCCGGAGGACGCGCTCCAGTCGACCGCGAACACGCAGCCGGCGATCCTGACGCACTCGATCGCGGCGCTCGCCGACCTGCGGGCGCGGTCGCCCGAGCGACTCGATGGGGCCGCTTTTGCGGCGGGGCACTCGCTCGGCGAGTACTCGGCCTGCGTCGCCTCCGGAGCGCTGCGTTTCGCGGACGCGGTCCGTCTCGTCCGGCGGCGCGGGGAGCTCATGCAGGAAGCGGTTCCCGCGGGAGTCGGCGCGATGGCGGCCATCATCGGACTGCCCGCGGTCGACGTCGAAGCGGCGTGCCGGGAAGCTGCCGGAGACGAGGTCGTCTCCGCCGCGAACTACAACTCGCCGGAGCAGACCGTGATCGCCGGGCACGCCGCCGCGGTGGACCGCGCGTCGGCGGCCTGTCTCGCCAGGGGGGCGAAGCGCGCCCTCCGGCTGCCGGTCTCCGCGCCGTTCCACTCCGCGCTCATGCGGCCGGCGCGGGAGCGGATGGAGGAACTCCTCCGGAAGACCGACTTCGCGGACTCGGAGGTCCCGGTGGTCACGAACGTGGACGCGGAGCCCGCGTCGTCGGGAGACGTCCTTCGAGACTCGCTCGTCCGGCAGATCGACTCTCCGGTCCGGTGGGTCGAGAGCGTGCGCCGCATCGCGGCGCTGGGCGTGGACCGCGCCCTCGAGATCGGGCCGGGCAACGTGCTCGCGGGACTCGTGCGCCGGATCGAGAAGACCATCCGTGTCGAGGGGGTATCCGGCCCCGCATGACGCGGTTCCTCCTCCGCGCGGGCGTTCTCGCCGCGGTCGCCTGGGAGCTCGCGTGCGCCGGCGCCCCGGTTCGGCCGGGAGCCGCGGTGGCGCCGGTTGCCCCGATCGAGGCGGCGTTCGAGTCGGCGGTGCGACTCTGCTCCTGCCGGATCGGCGTCGTGGCGCGACACCTCGAAAGCGGCCGATCCTGGGAGCGCAACGCCTCCGAACGGTTCGAGGCCGCCTCGGTCGTCAAGATCGCCGTGCTGACCGAGGCGATGGCCGGAGTCCGCGAGGGGCGCATCGACCTCTCCGAGCGATGGACCCTGACCGTCGCGAAGAAGGCGTCGGAATCGGGCTGGCTGAAGCTCTTCGACCCGGGCCTGAATCCCACGTGGAACGACCTCCTCACCCTCATGATCGGACCGTCCGACAACACCGCGACGAACGCCTGGATCGAGCGTCTCGGCATCGAACGAATCAACGCGCGGATGGAGTCGCTCGGCTTCCGGGACATCCGGATCCTCTCGACGCTGCCGTGGCTCGACCCGTCGGTCGACGGCCCGCGGTGGAACGGCCTGAAGTTCGGAATCGTCACGCCGCGGGACGTCGCGGACTGGCTGACGCGCGTGGCTCGGGGCGAGCTCCTGGACGCGGAGTCCTCGCGCCGGATCTTTCAATATCTCGACACGAGCCCCAGCCGCACGCGCATCGCGAGACGCTTTCCCTCCGCGGCCCTCTGGGCCGGAAAGACCGGGACGATGTCGGGCGTGCGCAACGACTCCGGGATCCTCCGGACCGCGAAGGGCCGCTTCGTGCTGGTCGTCTTCACGGCCGACAATCCCGCCGCGAACGAGACGGCCCCGAACCACCCTGCGGCCATCGCGATGGGGGAGATCGCGCGAACCGTCGTGGACGAGTGGAGCCGGGACCTTCCGGACGTGCCGGGTCAGCCCCAATAGGTTTCGCTCCGGTCGAATAGACTCGCTCCATGAACCGATTCGAGGGCCGCGTGGCCCTGGTCACGGGCGCCTCGCGCGGGATTGGCGAGGCGGTCGCGCGCCGGCTGGCGGCCGAGGGCGCCCGGGTTCTCGCGGCCGCGCGCAGCATCGCGGACCTCGAGCGCGTCGTTTCGGAAATCGCGGGGGCGGGCGGCCAGGCGGAATCCCGCGCGCTCGACGTCTCCGACGCAAACTCGATCGAGACCGTCGTGAAGGGCGCGCTCGAGCAGCACGGCCAGATCGACGTCCTGGTCAACAACGCCGGGATCGCCGAAGACAACCTCCTGCTCCGGATGTCGCGCGAGGCGTGGGATCGGGTCCTCGCGACCAACCTGACGGGCGTCTTCGTCCTGACCCAGGCGGTGGTCAAGGGCATGGTCCGCCGCCGGTACGGCCGGATCGTCAACGTGACGTCGGTCGTCGGCCTCATGGGCAACGCCGGCCAGGCGAACTACGCCGCCGCCAAGGCCGGACTCGTCGGTTTTACCAAGTCCGTGGCCCGGGAGCTCGGCTCGCGCAACATCACGTGCAACGCGGTCGCGCCCGGTTTCATCTCGACCGCGATGACGGACCAGATGACCGAGGCGGCGCGCGCGTCGCTCTCCGGCCAGATTCCCGCTCAGCGACTCGGAACGCCGGAGGACGTGGCCGCGGCGGTCGCGTACCTGGCGTCGGAGGAAGCCGCCTACGTCACCGGAACGGTGCTGAACGTGAGCGGGGGACTGTACATGTAGCCCCGTTTTGACGTTTAGCGTTTTTCGTTTTACGACTTAGAATACGGCCGGCTTTCCGATCGCGAAGAAGGAGGATGGATGGCTGTCGAAGAAAAGGTAAAGAGCATCATCGTCGAGCAGCTCGGCGTGGATGCCAACGAAGTGACCC
>Ga0070692_10000109_pt1 | contig 18891 bp, 15 predicted proteins | sample KBSK1102metaG_FD_64675 | JGI IMG/M metagenome (GOLD analysis project Ga0070692, IMG submission 64675) | Corn, switchgrass and miscanthus rhizosphere microbial communities from Kellogg Biological Station, Michigan, USA - KBS K1-10-2 metaG | ecosystem: Host-associated > Plants > Roots >...
GCCCGTAGCCGAACGGATGCTTGCGGTCGGGCGGCTTCTTCGACTGGCGGCGGCCCCAGAGCAGGAGCAGCTGGTTGGCCGAATCGACGACGCTGTGCACACCTTCGGTCAGCATCGCCGAGGACCCGGTGATCGCCGCCGCGGCGAACTTGGAGACCGCGATGCCGAGGTTGGCGGCGAACGCGATCAGCAGCGTGCGGTTGTTGTCGTGGCCCGCGCTCACGCCGCCTCCTCCCGCCGACGCACGACGAGGTTCATGCGCGCCGCGGCGATCGGCTTGGCGCGATCGAGTTGCCAGGCGTGCGCCTCGACATTGGCGATGCGGTTGCCGAGTCGGGTGACGACGGCCGATGCGTAGGTCTCGTGCGCCGCCCCGCCGCGCAGGAAGTCGACGCTGACGTTGACCGGCTTCACCGTCGCCCCGTCCGGCAAGGCGGTCTGGACCGCGCTCAGCGCCGCGAATTCGAGCAGGCCGGCGATGGCGCCGCCGTGGAGGTAGCCGGGGCGCCCGACGACCTCGTCGCGGAACGGCATCGTCCACAAGGTCTCGCCGTCGCGTGTCGCGGCGCTGAGGCCGAGCAGCTCGGCATATGGGGGGAGGGGGTGCATCGCCGCCTCGTTAGCGTCGCGGCGGCGCGCGCGCAAAGCGGGTTTGCGTACCGCGGCGCGGCGCGGCACAGCGGGCGCATGGCCGAGAGCCTCTACGACGCCGCCGCGGCCCGCCTGCGCGCGGGCGATCCCGCCGCGGCGCGCGACCTGTTCCGCCGCGCGGCCGAGGCGGGCGACCGCAACGCGGCGGCGATCTACGTCAACCTGCTCGCCGCCGGGGTGGGCGGCCCGCGCGACTGGCCGGGCGCCCTGCGCCTCCTCGCGGGCCTCGCGCCGGGCAGCCCCCGCGCCGCGACGGCCCTCGCGCTGATCGGGAGGATGCGGATCGACGGGGAGGGGAACCCGCTGGAGGCGCCGACGGGTGAGACGCTGTCGCGCAGTCCGACGATCATGCGGTTCGAAGGGCTGTTCACCCGGGAGGAATGCGCGTGGCTGATCGGCTCGGCCAGGCCGATGCTCGCGCCCTCGGTGGTGGTCGATCCGAAGACCGGCGCCCAGCGGGCGGACCCGCTCCGCTCGGCCGATTCGGTTGGCTTCACAGCGCCGCTCGAGAACCCGGCGGTCCATGCCCTCAACCGCCGCATGGCAGCGGCGAGCGGCACCGCTCCGGAGCATGGCGAGCCGCTGCAGGTGCTCCGCTACGTCCCCGGCGGCGAGTATCGCGAGCATCTCGACGCGATTCCCGGCTTTGCCAACCAGCGCGTGCTGACCATGCTCGTCTGGCTGAGCGACGGCTTCGAGGGCGGCGGGACCGGGTTCCCCGCGGCGTCGCTCGCCCTGCGCGGTGCGCCGGGCGATGCGATCCTGTTCGCCAACGTGGGCCGCGATGGGCGGCCCGACCCCGCCGCGCGCCACGCCGGCCTGCCCGTACTCGCCGGCGAGAAGTGGCTGGCGAGCCGGTGGATCCGCGAACGGGCGTTCGACTATGCCAATCCGCGCTAGCGGCGGGCGGCGAGAAGGATGCGCAGATCGTTGACGTTGGTGCCGGTCGGGCCGGGGCGGAACAGGGCGCCGCGGCGGTCGAGCCAGCCGCCGCTGTCGTTCGCCGCCAGCGCCGCCTCGGCGCCGCGCCCGGCGGTGCGGCCGTCGAAGAAGGCACCCGCCGCGTCCCCGGTGCCGTCGATCCCGTCCGTATCGGCGGCCAGCCCGCAGACGCCGCGGACGCCGGCGAGGCCCAGCGCGGCGGCAAGGGCATATTCCTGGTTCGGGCCGCCCTGTCCCGGACCCGAGACGGTGACCGTCAGCTCGCCGCCGGTGATCAGCGCCTCGCCCGGGGCCATCGCGCGTGCAAGCCGCGCATGCTCCGCCGCCACGGTGCGCGCCTCGCCGTCGCATTCGAAGGTGCGGGGCCGGTAGCCGCGCCGCTCGGCTTCCGCGGCGGCGGCGGCGAGCGCATCGGCGGCACGCGCGACGATGCGATAATCGCCGGCCACTGTCTTGGGCGTTTCCGACCAGCCGCGCTCGGGCGCCGCGATGCCGAGCTGCGCGAGGACCGCGCGCGCGTCGGCGAGCGTCGTCGGATCGGCGACGGTCGGCCCGGAGCCGATGTCCTCCGGCCGGTCGCGGAACACGTCCGAGATGGCGAGGGTGACGAGCCGTGCCGGGGCCGCGGCGAGCGCGAAGCGGCCGCCCTTGAACCGCGACACATGGCGGCGGACGCAGTTCACTTCGCCGATGTCGGCGCCGGAGCGGAGCAGCGCTTCGGTCAGCCGCCGCTTCGCCTCCAGCGCCAGCCCCTCGCCCGGCAGGCAGGCAAGGGCCGAGGCGCCGCCCGAGAGGAGCACCAGCACGAGGTCGTCCGCCCCGGCGCCCTCGGCGAGGCGGAGCAGCCGCTCGGCGGCGACCAGGCTGGCGCGGTCCGGCAGCGGATGCCCCGCCGTGGCGACGTCGATCCGCGACAGCCGCCCGGCCTCGCCGTGCCGCGCCACGGCAAGCCCTTCCAGCGGCCCCTGCCAGCCCCGTTCCACCGCCGCCGCCATCGGCACCGCCGCCTTGCCGAGCGCGATGAGGATCGTCCGCCCGCGCGGCCGCTCCGGCAGGTGTGGCGGCACCACCCGCGCCGGCGCGCAGGCCGCGACGCCGGCACGCCAGATCGCCTCCAGCTCGGCGCGGGGCGCCCCTCCGTTCAGCTGTGCGCTCCCTTGCCGCAGGGGGTCTTCGTCTCGGGCCGTGGCACGACCCGGACCAGGCGAAGCCGCCGCGCCGCGCGGCTGAACGTATAGGTCGCAGTGCTGATGGCGTCGGCGGAGAGGCAGACCACGACGTGGCTGCCCATCGTGCGGCGGGTCCAGCCGTTCAGCATGCCACCCGGGCTTGTGCCGACCGGGCCGGGATCGCCGCTCGCCTCGAGCAGCCGTCGCACGGCGCGCGCCGCCGCGGGCTCGGCGAGATCCGCCGTCCCGCGCCTGGCGGCGATGCGGCCGATCAGCGCATCGACGAGGTCCAGCTCCGGGACGAGGGAGCGCGATCCGAGGGGGCGAAGGCCCTTGCCGGCGAGGTGCCAGCGCCACTCGACCTGCCGCCCGCTGCATCCTCCGCAGGCGAACAGGTGCTTCCACTCCTCCTTCACCCGCAGCCGGATCGTCGAGCCCGCGATCGGGAGGAGAGCGGGATCGTCGATCATGAAGCCGAAGGCCTTGACCAGCAGCGGCTCCGCGCCGGTAGGTCGCCATCGCCAGACGCTGAGCTGGCCGCCGGCGGTCGCTCCCATCGGAAAGGTGTAGGTGCCGAGGACAAGGAAGCGGGCGCTGCCGTCCGCCTCCGCCGGGAGCAGGCGGACGGAGGCGGTGAGCGGGCCGCACCCTTCCTCCCCTTTGCACCGGGGCCGGGAGCGATCTGCCCGCCACGCGGCGAGGGCAGGGTAGCGGCCGGGCTGCGGCGCCGCGAGGCTCCATGCGTCGACGAGATGGCCGGCCTGCGGCTTCAGCGCGAACACCGTGCCGAACGACCCGTTGCCGGCCGCAACCACCCAGGCGCCGCCGCCGAGCGAGGAGGCCTTCGCGCCGAGCGACTTGTCGAGTCCGGCGGCGTCCGCATCGAGCGTCGCCGCGCGTCCGCTCTCGATCTCGGCCGCCACCCATGTCCGCAGGGCCGAATACCATCGGTCGAGAAGCGCCGCGGAGGAAGGCTGCGCGTCGAGCCAGAAGCCGTCCTGATGCGTGTCCAGCGCCGCCCAGGCGGCCCTGACCTCGGCGGCCGCCTCGGCAAGCGGGATGGCTCCTGCCGCAGCAGGCCAGGCGGCGGCCAGAAGAATCCACTTTCTCAACCATCGCAGTTGAGTTAAACACCCGGCCATGCGCCGCGCGTTCCGCATCGGCCTCCGCGCCCTCCTCGCGTTCCTCGCCATTCCTCTCGTCTACCTCACGGCCGCCCTCGTTCTCACCCTTATCCCGGCCAATGCCGGTTGGCACGAGGCGAAGGAGGGGGTGCGGATCTTCGTGCGCACCAACGGAGTCCACACCTGGATCATGGTGCCCACCGTCACGCCCGACATGGACTGGCGCCCGCTGGTTCCCGGCAAGGACCTCAAGGACCCGCGCTGGGGCAATGGCGACTATGTCGCGATCGGCTACGGCGACCGCGAAGTCTATCTGAACACGCCGACCTGGTCCGACCTCAAGCCCGGCGACGCCTTCGCCGCCGCCTTCGGCACCGGCTCGAGCCTGCTCCACGCCGATCATGACGACCACCCGCAGCCGGGGCCGGCGCAGCGGCCGATCATGCTCAGCCGCGACGAATATCGCCGCTTGGTCGCGTACATCCGCGCCGGCTTCCGGCTCGGCCCCGCCGGCCGCACCATCCCGGTGCCGGGACGCGGCTACGGCGCCTCCGACGCCTTCTACGAGGCGAACGGCACCTACACCGCCCTCCACACCTGCAACCAATGGGTGGGGGAGGGGCTGCGTGCCGCAGGAGTGCGCGTGGGCCTGTGGACGCCGCTCTCGACGAGCATCATGTGGCGGCTCGACGCGCCGCCGTCCGCTGCGGTAGAGAGGCCCCCGATCGCGAAACACTAGGGGGAACGGACATGGCCAAGATACTCGGCAACTTCCATCTCGCGCTGCTGATCGGGGTGGTCCTCCTCGTCGCCGCGATGTTCGGGCTGCACCACGATTTGCTGGCGGGCGGCAATTATCCCTGGGCGCAATTCCTACGCTACCTCCACATCTTCGCCGGCATCGTGTGGATCGGCCTGCTCTATTATTTCAACTTCGTGCAGATCCCGACCATGCCGAAGGTGCCCGCCGAGCTGAAGCCGGGCGTGTCGAAGTACATCGCCCCGGCGGCGCTCTTCTGGTTCCGCTACTCGGCGCTTGCGACGGTGGTCCTCGGCCTGCTCGTCGCCGAGACTCAGCAGGGGGGCTATAGCGGCCACGCTTTGACCTTCGCGGAAGGCTACCGCACGATCGGGACCGGCATGTGGCTCGGCATCGTCATGGCGGCCAACGTCTGGTTCATCATCTGGCCGAACCAGAAGCGGGCCCTCGGCATCGTCGATGCGAGCCCCGAGGCGAAAGCGAGGTCGGCGAGCATCGCGATGATGGCGAGCCGCACCAACCTCATCCTGTCGATCCCGATGCTCTACTGCATGGTCGGCCAGGCGCATATCGGCGGCTGACCACCCCTCAATGCCGCCCGCGCCGCGGCCCTGCCGCGGCGCGCCGGCCGCTTCGGGACGGAGCGTCAGCGGCCTGTCTTGCAGGCCCCCTCGATGCACCGCGCCAGATGGGCGGGGTCGATGTCGTGGGTCTTGAGCCAGCGTTGAATGCCCCGCTCCTCGATGAGGCATTCGAGAAGGTGGCACAGGTCGGGCTGCTTGACGCCGCTGCCCGACTGGGTGGGTGGCGGGCGATCGCCGCCGTGCCAGGCGATGCCGGTGCGCAATGCCTCGCGGGTGAAGGGGGACCCCCTGAGAGTTCGACCGTCGGCGCGAAAGCGGACCGGATAGATGCCCGGCAGCGGCGCCGGAGTGGCGCCCTCGAAGACGCCCGGCGCCACCTCGGCCAGCGCGAGCGTCGCCTGGGAGCCGTCGGGCCGCCCCACCTCGGCGACAACCCGCGCGCGTCCCGCGACGGGAAGACCGATCTCGGTGAGGACGGCGCGCAGCAACAGGGTCGTCCCCGGCTCGCGGCTGGTCTGAGTCAGGAAGACCCTCATGGCGAGGCTGCTGCGGGCGTGGGCGACGACGCTGTACGGAACACCGGCGATTGGGCCGCCGACGGCGCTCTGGCGGTGGAGGGTGCTCAGATATTCGCGCCAGTTCCCCGCCCGCACGTTCAGGACGACGTGCCAGCGGCCGCGCTGAGCGTCGGCGCCGCCCGCCAGGAGCGGCAGGCTTAGCCGGTAGAAGGACATCGTATTGCCGTGCGCGAACGCCGCGCCGGTCACGCCGCCGAGCCCCGTCTGGTCGAAGCGGATGCCGGCCGGCGTCTCGATGGCGAAGTCGATCGCCCACGGCGCCGGCGACAGCAGGATCGCATCGGCGCCGTAATCGGTCTCGGCGAGATCGAAGGGGACCTTCACCTCCGTGCCCGGCCCGAGCGTGCCGTCGGGATCGACCACGATCTCGGCGTTGGTGACGCCGGCGAGGATCTGCACGAAATATTTCGAGAGCCGGAAGATGTCGTTGATGCCGAGCTGATCCGTCATCAGCAGGTAGCCGCCGGTGTTGGCGACGAGCTGGCTCAGTGCGACCGGATTGACCTCGCTGACGGTGCCAAGCCCGATCGCGAATACGCGGTCGTTGATCAGCCCCGCGACGTCCGCGATATATTGCGGCGCCGTCTCCTGGCCGTCGGTGAACACGACGATCGCCTTGCGATCGTAGCCGCCGAGCGATTGCAGCAGGGTGTGCGCGGCGTCGACCCCGTCGCCGATGGCGGTGAGGCCGGCAGGATTGGTCATATGCGCCGAGATCGCCGAGAGCGCACCGAGTCGGCCGGCGCCCGTGCCGAGCGAGCCGGCCGTGGTGACCGGCATGACCGGGTGCGGGTCCTGATCGAAGCTGACCACGCCGATGCCGTCATTATTGGGCAGTAGCGTGACGAAGTTCGGCGCGGACTCGTGCAGGACGTCGAGCCTGCTCTTGCCCGGTATCCCGGACGGATCGGCCATGCTGCCCGATTTATCCAGCACCAGCACCGCCGCGACGCTCGGTTGGGCGATCGTGTTGGCGGAGATCGGAACGACATAATCGTGGCCGGTCTGGATGCACCGGATCGTCACCGAACCCTGGGTCGTGTCGCCTGCGGCCGTCCCTTGGAACGAGATCCACACCCGCGCCTCGCGGGCCGCGCTGGTCGGCTGCGGCGGCAGCGGCGCGGCGCCGAGCGGCACTCCGAAGCTGCCCGGGCCGGATGTCACGCTTGGGCCGGCGATCACGGCGAAGTCGACGGCGCCGCAGGTTTCGACGGTGAACACCACTGCCCGCGACGTCTCGACTCCGGCGGGGACGTCGTGGAAGACCAGGGCCGGGGTATCGAGCGTCACCGCGATCAGGCCTCCGCTGCACGGGGCGGCGAGGCAGAGTTCGATCAGGCCGGCGGTGACGTCTTCGACGATCAGCGCCATCTCTGCCCATGGCGGCTGGAACTCGGTACCCCATTCCACGGTGAAGCCGTAGATCTTGCCCTTGGCGGGGTCGGTGAGGTGCCGGCTGTAGGCATAGTCGTCGACCGCGCCGGAGACGGGGTAGAGATCGAACGAGGATTTGGCGACGTAGGCCTTGCCGCGAACGGCGGTGACGGCGGTGCTGAACCGTCCGGCGAGCGCCTGCACCACCGCCAGGTCGCCGTCCGGGATGAACTCGGCATAGGCGGCGTCGGCGGCCACCCCGCGGGTGCCGTCGAAGGCCGCGTTGCGGAAGTTTCGGGCGGGGTCCGTCGTCTGGTTGTCGTCGTCTCCCCAATTGTAGAGGATGTCCTGGCCGTAGCTGTGGACGTCGACGAGCCAGCGGGTCCGCGGATAGGAGTCGATCAGGAACCGGACGTTCTGCGTCTCCGCTTCGGAGAAGGGGGATGGCCCGTGATAGACCTGATTGGAATCGCACGGATCGTTCGACGTGTAGATGCTCGCCGCCGACGCCGGCGAGAAGGCGGAGAGGTTGAAGAGAAAGTCGTAATTGCGGTTGAGGTCGACGCCGACGCACGCTGCGTTGCCGCCCGATTGCGCCGGATTGCGATTGCGCCGCCACATCGCCTCGGACGTCTGGCTGTGGTGGCGGCCGTCGGGGTTGACCAGCGGCAGCACGACGAGGTGCAGCGTGTCGAGCAGCATCTGGACCTGCGCCGCGGTGAACGACTTGCCCCCGTAGGCGAGCCCCGTCCCACCGACATAGGCCTCGAGCAGGTCGGTACAGAAGTTGAGCCCGATCTCGCAGCTGCCCCATTCGCGGGCGTGAACGCCGCACAGGACGATCGCACAATCGCGCGATCCAGGCGCGCCTGCCCCGAGCCGCAGCGCGGTGCAGCTCCGCCCCTCGAACGTGGTGTGCGGCAGCGGGATGAGGCTGCACAGGGCCGGATGGGCGGTGGCCAGATTCTGGGTGGCGGTCGCGACCTCGTCGACGTTGAGATAGCTCATGGCCGCTCCTCCCGCAGCTTGCGGCCCATCCCCTGCGGGTAGCCACGGCCGCTGGCGAAGCGGTTGCCGCGGCCCACTTCCTTCTGCCGGGCGGCGGCGGCCGCGCTCGCGTCGCCGACAACTTCGATCGTTACGCCGTCGCGCTGGAGGCGCTCGACGTCCTTCGCGGCGACATAGGCCTCGATGCGGAGTTCCTCGCCCTTGACGCTGGTTGGCCCCGCGCAACCGATGTCGAGATGCTCGGTCTGAAGCAATCGAGTAAGATCCTGCTTGCAGCGAGCTGTGATCAGGACCCGCATGATCTGCTGAGCCGACTTGGGCATGACCAATCTCCCCCTGGCAGTAATTCAGTCGCATCCCCGAATTGTTGGCAACAGGGCGCGACTCGGACATGCTGAAGCGCAGTATTCCAGCATCGTGATCCTAGGACATCGGATGCGCAACATCATAAAGGCTTGCGAGTCCCTCGGCCGCCGGCCCCTCGCGCTGCGCGGCCTCGGGGCTGTTCCGGCGCCGCATTTGCGCTAAGCCGCGCGCGATGTTGAGGCGATGCTGCGTGCGACCGGCGCTCGACGCCCGCGGCTTTGCGGCCGGGGCTGCCGCGGCGCGCCGATGAGCGGCTGGTCCTTCTCGATCGACCGCGGCGGCACCTTCACCGACATCGTCGCGCGCGCCCCGGACGGCCGGGTGCATGTCGCGAAGCTGCTCTCCGACAATCCGGAGCATTATGAGGACGCGGCGGTGGAGGGTATCCGCCGCCTGACGGCCGGGCATGACGCGGCGCCGATCGCGGCGGTGAAGATGGGCACCACGGTCGCGACCAACGCCCTGCTCGAGCGCAAGGGCGAACCGCTCGTCCTCGCCATCACCGCCGGCCTCGGCGATGCGCTGCGCATCGGCCACCAGTCGCGCCCGGACATCTTCGCGCGGCGGATCGTGCTGCCGGAGGCGCTTTACGGCCGGGTCGTCGAGATCGACGAGCGCCTCACCGCCGAAGGCGAGGTCCTGCGCCCGCTCGATCTCGACCGCGCCCGGGCTGACCTCCAGGCCGCGTTCGACGAGGGCTTTCGCGCCGTGGCGATCGTGCTGATGCACGGCTGGCGCTGGACCGCGCACGAGGCGGCGCTGGCGCAGGCGGCGCGAGACATCGGCTTCACCCAGGTATCGGCCAGCCACGCGGTCGGGCCGCTCATCAAGCTCGTCGGCCGCGGCGACACGACGGTGGTCGACGCCTACCTCTCGCCGGTCCTGCGGCGCTACGTGGACAAGGTCGTCGCGGCGCTCGGAACCGAGGCGCCCCTCCTCTTCATGCAATCGTCCGGAGGCCTCACCGACGCGGCGGCCTTCCAGGGGAAGGACGCCATCCTCTCGGGCCCCGCCGGCGGCATCGTCGGCATGGTGAAGAGCGCACAGGCGGCAGGCTTCGAGCGCATCATCGGCTTTGACATGGGCGGCACCTCCACCGACGTCTCCCATTATGCCGGCACCTATGAGAGGACGAACGAGACGGTGGTGGCGGGGGTCCGCGTCCGCGCGCCGATGCTGGAGATCCACACCGTGGCGGCCGGAGGCGGGTCGGTCTGCCACTTCGACGGCACCCGATTCCGCGTCGGTCCGGACAGCGCCGGCGCCGTCCCGGGGCCGGCCTGCTACCGCCGCGGCGGGCCGCTGACGGTCACCGACTGCAACGTCGTGCTCGGCAAGATCCGCCCGGAGCGCTTCCCGCGCGTGTTCGGGCCGGCGGGCGACCAGCCGATCGACGCCGAAGCCTCGCTGCGGCTGTGCGCCGAGATCGGCGCCCGCGCCGGCATGCGCGCGGAAGAGGTGGCGGAAGGCTTCCTTCGCATCGCCGTCGACAACATGGCGAAGGCGATCAAGCAAATCTCGATCGCCCGCGGCCACGACGTCACCCGCTACACGCTGATCTGCTTCGGCGGCGCCGGCGGCCAGCACGCCTGCCTGGTCGCCGACGCGCTCGGGATGGAGCGGGTGATGATCCCTCCTCTGGCGGGCGTGCTGTCCGCTTACGGCATGGGCCTCGCCGACCGCGTCGAGCTGCGGCAGCGCAGCGTCGGCGGGGAGCGACTGGAGGATGTGCTGGCGGAGCTTGCCGAGGAGGCGGAGCGCGCATTGCACGCGCAAGGCGTGGAGCGGGTCGAGGCTCGCCGCCGCGCCGCCTTGCGCTACGAAGGCAGCGACACGGCGCTCGAAGTGGACGTCGCAGCCGGGATGGAGGGGGCATTCGAGGAAGCGCACCGCACCCGCTTCGGCTTCGCCTCGCCCGGGACGCCGGTGGTCGTGGAGACGGCGATCGTCGAGGCCGTAGAAAGATCCTCCCCGGGACGGGGAGGGGGACCGCCGCCGCAGGCGGGGGTGGAGGGGGCTCAGCACTTGGCGCAGCCCCCCCTCCACCATGCTGCGCATGGTCCCCCTTCCCGTCCGGGGGGGGACCAGGTGCTCGACCGCGCCGCCCTCGCCCCTGGCACCCGCATCGCCGGCCCCGCCCTGATCGTCGACCCGTCCGCCACCACCGTGGTCGAGCCCGGCTGGCAGGCGGAGGTCGACGCCCAGGCGAACCTCATCCTCACCCGCGCCGTGCCGCGCGAGACAAGCCGCGCGATCGGCACCGACGCCGATCCGGTGATGCTCGAAGTGTTCAACAACCTGTTCATGGCGATCGCCGAGGAGATGGGGGTCGCGCTCCAGAACACGGCGAGCTCCGTCAACATCAAGGAGCGGCTCGATTTCTCCTGCGCATTGTTCGACCGCGAAGGCGCGCTGATCGCCAACGCGCCGCACATTCCGGTCCATCTCGGCTCGATGGGCGATTCCATCCGCACGATCATCGATGCGCGCGGCGACGCGCGGGACGGGCGGGGGATGAAGCCGGGGGACGCCTACGTCCTCAACGCCCCTTATCGCGGCGGCACCCACCTTCCCGACGTCACGGTCGTCATGCCCGTCTTCGCTGCCGACAAGGACCCGGAACCGGCCTGGTATGTCGCGGCCCGCGGCCATCATGCCGACATCGGCGGGATCGCGCCCGGCTCGATGCCGCCGGACAGCAAGTCGATCCTCGAGGAAGGCGTTCTCCTCGACAACATGCTGCTCGTCGACGCCGGGCGCTTCCTGGAAGCGGAGTTCCGCGCCCGCCTCGGCGAAGGCCAATGGCCGGCGCGCAACCCCGGTCGCAACGTCTCCGACATCCGCGCCCAGATCGCCGCCTGCGCGCGCGGCGCCGCGGAGTTGCGCCGGATCGCCGGGGAGTATGGCCGCGCGGTGATCGATGCCTACATGGACCACGTCCAGGCCAATGCCGAGGAAGCCGTCCGCCGCCTGATCGGCCGGCTCAGCGACGGTAGCTTCCGCTATCCGATGGACAATGGCGCCGAGGTCTGCGTCACCGTCACGGTGGATCGCGGCGCGCGCGCGGCGACCGTCGATTTCACCGGCACCTCGCCCCAGCAGCCGAACAATTTCAACGCGCCCTATTCGATCTGCCGCGCGGCGACGCTCTACGTCTTCCGCACGATGGTCGACGACGCCATCCCGATGAACGACGGGTGCTTGAGGCCGATCACCCTCGTCGTTCCCGACGGCTCGATGCTGCGTCCGCATTATCCGGCCGCGGTGGTCGCCGGGAATGTCGAGACCAGCCAGGTGATCACCGACGCGCTGTTCGCCGCCTGCCGGGCATTGGCGCCCAGCCAGGGGACGATGAACAACTTCACCTTCGGCAACGAACGGCAGCAATATTATGAGACGATCGCCGGCGGCGCCGGCGCGGGCCCCGATTTCGACGGCGCCAGCGCGGTGCAGACCCACATGACCAACAGCCGGCTCACCGACCCGGAGATCCTCGAAGCCCGTTACCCGGTCCTGCTCGAACGCTTCGCCATCCGCCGCGGCTCGGGCGGCCAGGGGCGGCAACGGGGCGGCGACGGGGTCGAGCGCCACATCCGCTTCCGCGAGCCGATGCGCGCCAACATCCTCTCCAACCGGCGCGAGGTGGCGCCGCGCGGCATCGAAGGCGGCGGCGACGCGGCGCCTGGCGTCAACCAGGTCGTCCGCGCCGACGGCAGCATCGAGACGCTCTCCGCCACCGCCTCGGCCGAAATGCGTCCAGGAGACATGTTCATCATCGAAACGCCGGGCGGCGGGGGCTACGGCGCGGCGTGACCCACTATCTTCCGCTCCTCGGCATCCTCGTCATCGTCGTCGGCTTCGGCCTGCGCTTCAATCCGATGCTCGTGGTGCCCGCCGCCGCGCTCACCACCGGCCTCCTCGCCGGGCTCGATCTCGTCGCTGTGGTCGCCAAGCTCGGCAAGGCGTTCACCGACAGCCGCATCATCGCCATCCCCTGGGTCGTGCTTCCCGTCATCGGCCTGCTCGAGCGCTACGGGCTTCAGCAGCGCGCGCGGGCGGTGATCGCCTCGTTCCGCGCCGCGACCGCGGGTCGCCTGCTCATCCTCTACCTCCTGTACCGGCAGATCATCTCGGCCCTCGGGCTCATCGCCACCGCCGGCCACGCCCAGACGGTGCGACCGCTCGTAGCACCGATGGCGCTCGCGGCCGCCGAGAAAGCGGGGCCGCTCGACGACGCGACCGCCGACCGCGTCAAGGCCTGGGCGGCGGCCACCGACAATGTCGGCGTCTTCTTCGGCGAGGACATCTTCTTCGCGATCGGCTCGATCCTGCTCATCCAGAAGACGCTGGAAACCTACGGGATCCCGCTGTCCCCGCTCCAGCTTTCGGTCTGGGCGATGCCGAGCGCGCTCGCCGCCTTTCTCGTCCATTCGGGCCGGCTGCTGCTCCTCGACCGCTCGCTCGCGGCGGCCCGCGCGGCGGAGGCGGCGCGATGATCGGCAGCCAGTGGGTCTATTCCCTCGTGGGGGCGGTGTTCGCCGCCTTTGCCTTGCTCAGCGCCTTCGACCGCACCAACCCGAAGCGGCTTGGCAACGCCGCCTTCTGGGGATTGTTCGCGCTTAACCTGATCGCCGGCTCCTGGCTCGGCGACCTTGCCAATGGCTGCATCGTGCTGGCCCTTGCCGCGCTCGCCACGCTCGGCCTCATCGGCCGCGGCGCGCCAGCGACCAGCGAGGCGGCGCGGGCCGCCGCGGGCGAGCGGAACGGCAACCGCCTGTTCCTGCCGATCGTCCTCGTCCTCGCGACCGCGATCGCCGGCACCTTGCTCTACGACTATGTCCCGGCGCTCTACGCCACGCACCTCTTCGAGGCGAACCGGGAAACCTTCGTCCTGCTCTGCGCGGCGGTCCTCGCCGCTCTGGCGGTATGCTATGCCTGGCTGCGGCCGCCGGCGCTGGCACCGCTCGACGAAGGCCGCCGCCTGATCGATGCGGTTGGCTGGGCCGCGGTGCTGCCGATGATGCTCGCCTCGCTCGGCCTGGTCCTCGCCGACACCGGCGTCGGACGGACCATCGGCGAGCTCGTCCTGACCGTGATCCCCAAGGGCGCCGTCCTCCCCGCAGTCCTCGCCTTTACCCTCGGCATGGCGCTCCTCACCATCCTCACCGGCAACGCGTTCGCCGCATTTCCGGTGATGGCGACGGCGATCGGCGTGCCGCTCCTGATCCAGGCCTATCACGGCAACCCGGCGACGATCGGTGCGGTCGGCATGCTCGCCGGCTTCTGCGGCACCCTGCTCACGCCGATGGCGGCCAATTTCAACCTCGTCCCGTCCGCGCTGTTGGAGCTCAAGGACCCCAATGCCGTGATCAAGGCGCAAATTGGCACGGCGCTGCCGCTGCTCGCGATCAACACCGCGATCATCTACTTCCTCGCGTTCTGAGGCAAAGCATATCGGTGGCGGCGAAGTGACGATAAAGGAAAGATCGTCCGGTCCGCGGCAATATTGTCCGTATTGCATGGGAACAGTTCCGTCATCGTCCGTCTTCACGCCCGATGAAAGCTTGGGCTAACGGCGCCCCTCGCTCCTGGGGAGGCATTCGAGATGAAGCTTTATTACGATCCTGCGTCCACTGTGTGTCGGCCGATCCTGCTGTTTCTGGCCGATCACAACCTGCCGATTGAGCACATGCTGGTCGACCTCGCGACGCGGGAGAACCGCGCGGAATGGTACCTTGCCGTCAACCCGAACGGCACCGTCCCGGCGCTGCTCGACGGCGGCTTCCGCATCACCGAGTCGGCGACCATCCTGCGCTACCTCGCCGACCACGCCCGTTCGCCCGCTTATCCGGCCGAGCCGCGGGCGCGCGCCAAGGTCGACGAGGCGCTCGACTGGTTCAACACCGGCTTCTACCGCGACCACGGCTACGGCCTCGTCTATCCGCAGATCCTGCCGCACTACGCCACCCTCGCGGACCGGGCGGTGCTCGCCTTTCACGCCGAGCGGGCGGCCGCGCGGCTCGCCATCCTCGACCGGGAAATGATCGGCGCCAACCGCTTCGTCGCCGGCAACGCGATCAGCCTCGCCGATTATTTCGGCGTTTCGCTGGTCACCATGGGCGAGATGATCGGCTACGATCTTTCGCCTTATCCCAACGTCCGCCGCTGGTTGGCGACGATGGCGGCCCGGCCGGGCTGGGCGGAAGCCAACGCCGCCTTCTATGGCTGGCAGAACGCGATCCGCGCCGCCGCCTGAGCGCGGCTCATTTGTCATGGAACAGAAGAACGGCGCCGTTCTCCGCACGCGCCGCAGGGAGACACGCATGCAACGCCACGACCTTTACGGCCCCATCCACAAGGGCATCCGCCTCGCGCTTTCCGACCTGCTCGTTCGTCTCGGCAATGCCGACTTCTCGGACGAGGCGGAGGCTGGCGATCTGCTCGCCGCGGTGCGCCGCCAGCTTCTCCTCTCGGCAGGACATCTCCATCACGAGGAGGTGGAGATCCACGGGGCGCTCGAATCGCGTGCGCCCGGCGCGACGCTGACGCTCCAGGCCGACCACGATCATCACCGCCGCGCCTTCGAGACGCTCGAAACGGCGATCGCAGCGGTCGAGGCGGCACCGGCCGCCGCGCGCGCCGCTCCCGCCCGCCAGCTCTATCTGGCGTTCAGCCAGTTCGCGGCCGCCGACTTCGCGCACATGGCCGAGGAGGAGCTTGTCGTCCTGCCGCTGCTCCATCGCCTGTTCGACGACGAGGAGCTGATCGCGATGGAGGCGCGCATCGTCGCCGCCATCCCGCCCGAGAAGATGATCGACTATCTGAAGCTGATGATCCCGGGGATGAACCCGGCCGAGCGGGCGGCCTTCCTCGCCTTCGTGCGCGCCGGCGCTCCGCCCGAGATGTTCGATGCGATCCTCGGCTTCGCGGCGCGGCCGACGCTCGCCCCTGCGGCGTACGAGGCGCTGGAACTGGCGCTGGCGGCGTAGGGGCACCCGGAGCGATGGTCCCCTCCCTTGCCCGGAAGGGAAAGCTAGACCCTGAGCCTTGCCAGCGTCGCCTCGCCGACCTTGCCGCTCAGCCCGGGCACCTCGTCAAGCTCGCGCAGGCTGGTGAATCCGCCGCGCTCCTCGCGGTAGCGGACGATCTCGTGACCGTGGCCCTTGAGCCCCTCGACGGCGTCGAGCGCATCCTGGTCGGCCGCGTTGATGTCGAGCTTGTCCATCAGAGGTCCGGCAGCGGCTGGTCGGCCTCGCCCCAGCCCTGCAGGAGCCGGGAAGAGGCGCGGTCGAGGAGGAGCTCGGCGTCGCGCACGGTGAAGCGCGCGCCGCTCGTCGTCACGTCGAGCTCGTCCCAGGCGATCGGCGCCGAGACCGGCGCGCCTTCGCGGGCGCGGGCGGAATAGGGCATGATCGCGGTCGCGCCGCGCTGGTTGCGCAGATAGTCCATGAAGATGCGCCCCTTGCGCGCCGCCTTGGCGAGGTTGGCGGTGAACCGCTCCGGCTCGGCGGTGGCGAGGGCGACCGCGAAGCGCTGGGCGAAATCCTTGACCGCCGGCCATTCGGCGCGCGGCGTGAGCGGCACCACCACGTGCAGGCCCTTGCCGCCGGTCAGCAGCGGGAAGCTCTGCAGCCCCATGTCGGCGAGATATTTGTGGAGGTCCTTGGCCGCGCGCCTGACCACGTCGAAGCCGAGGCCTTCGTCGGGATCGATGTCGAAGACGAGGCGGTCGGGCTTCTCGATGTCGCGGGTCGGCGATCCCCAGCCGTGGAGCTCTATCGTCCCCATCTGCACGCAGGCGACGATCCCCGCCGGATGCTCGACATAGACATAATCCTCGAAATCGCCCTTCTTCTCCTCGATCTCGATCTGGTGGACGTGGGGGCCGAAGCTTCCCGTATTGTGCTTCTGGAAGAAGCATTTCTTGGCCCGTCCCTGCGGGCAGCGCACCAGGCTCAGCGGCCGCCTCGCGGCCCACTCCACCATCAGCGGCCCGACGGCCCGGTAATAAGCGACGAGGTCGCCCTTGGTGATCCCCGTCTCCGGCCACAGCACGCGCTCGGGGTTGCTGATCCTGACGTCGTCGGCGGGCTCGGCGGGCGCGGCGCGTTCCGTCCGCTGCGGCAACTCGCGCACCACCTCCCTGGCCTTCTTGTCGGCCCGCAGGCCGAGGAAGCTCGGGTGGCGGACGACCCCTTCGGAGGTGAATTCGGTGAACGCGACCTCGCAGACCAGCTGCGGCTTCACCCAGTGCGCGCCGCGCGCGTCGGGGCGCGGCACGGCCGTCGGCGCCTTCGCCGTCTCGATCTTCTCCATCCGGTCGACGAGGTCGTGCATCACCGTCATCGAGAAGCCGGTCCCGACCTTGCCGACATAGCGCAGGCCGCCATCCTCGTTCACGCCCAGCAGGAGGGAGCGGAAGCCGCGGCCTTTCTTGTCGCTCGCAGTCCAGCCGACGATGACGAATTCCTGGCGCTGGATGCACTTGACCTTGAGCCAGCATTTCGTCCGCCGGCCGCGATACGGGGCGTCGGCGCGCTTGGAGATGATGCCCTCCTGGCCGGCGTCACACATCGCCCGCAGCAATTCCTCGCCGCGGCCGACGATATGGTCGGCATAGAGCAGCGTCGGGGGCTTGCCCGGCCCGAGCAGGGTCGCGAGCCGGCCCTTGCGCTCGATATTGGGAAGCGGCGTCAGATCCTCGCCGTCGATCTCGAGCGCGTCGAACAGGAACAGGGTGAGGCCGCGGCCGCCTTCGGAGATGCCCTGCTGGAGCGCCGAGAAGCTGGAGCGGCCGTTCTCGTCCAGGGCGACGATTTCGCCGTCCAGCAGCGCCGAGCCGACTTCCAGCGCGCGTGCGGCGGCGACGATCTCGGGGAACTTGTCCGACCAGTCGAGGCCGGATCGGGTGTACACCTTCGCCTCGCCGCCGCCGATCGCCAGCAGGCAGCGATAGCCGTCATATTTCATCTCGTGCAGCCACGCCGAGCCCGAGGGCACATGGTCGACGAGGGTGGCCTTCTGGGGCGCGCGGAAGGGCGGCGGCTTGGCTCCTCCCCGGGACGGGGAGGGGGACCGCGACGCGGAGCGTCGTGGTGGAGGGGGCTCGGAGCGTGGCACAGCCCCCGCTCCACCAGCCTGGGGCTGGTCCCCCTCTCCGTCCCGGGGAGGAGCTCTCAGGCCGCGTTTCCACCCCGCCAGCTCCTTCGCCTTCTTGCCGGCGGCGATCTCCTGCATGGTGCGGCCGGTCTTGATGCTGGTGAGGTAGCGCTCGGTGAGCGCCATCGACGCGCCCGCCTGCTCGTCGGTGACCTTCTTCAGCATCCAGTTCTCGCCCCGGTCGCCCGGCCGTCCCTTGAGGCGGAACATCACCCATTCCCCCTTCATTCGCTCGCCCTCGAGGGTGAAGTGGAGATGGCCCTCCTCGAGCGTCTTTCTGGGGTCCTTGCCCGGCGCCGGAGTCCAGGTGCCGCGGTCCCACAGCATCACCGTGCCGCCGCCATATTCGCCCTTCGGGATCGTCCCCTCGAAGGTCGCATAGGAAAGCGGGTGATCCTCCGTGCGGACGGCAAGGCGCTTGTCGGCGGGGTTGAGGCTCGGCCCGTTCGGCACCGCCCAACTCTTCAGGGTCCCGTCCAGCTCCAGCCGGAAATCGAAATGGAGCCGCCGCGCGTCATGCTTCTGCACCATGAAGCCGTCGCCATGGCCCCAGCTGAGCTTGTCATCGGTGCCGGCCGGCTCCGCGGTCTTCGAGAAGTCACGCTTCTCGTTGTAGCGGGCGAGGGCGTCGGGTTTCGCCACGGCCTAAATCCTCCCCGGGACGGGGAGGGGGACCGCGCGTAGCGCGGTGGAGGGGGCTCCGTGCCACGCGCAGAACCCCCTCCACCAGCCTTCGGCTGGTCCCCCTCCCCGTCCCGGGGAGGATCGCGCCGTCACGCCCGCTTCCTTGCCGGCGCCGCCTTCGCCGGGGCCTTCTTCGCCGGCGCCTTCCGCGCCGCGGGCTTGGCCGCCGCCTTCTTCGTCGGTGCCTTGCCCGCCTCGCCGGGCTTCTCGATCGAGCGCTTCAGGGCCGCCATCAGGTCGATGACGTTGCCGCCGCGCTTGGGTGCGCTGTCCTCCTCGGCATGGATGGTCTGGCCCTTGCGCTTCTTCTCGATCAGCTCGTGCAGCCCCTCGATGTAGCGATCGTGATATTTCGCCGGATCGAACGCCGCGGTCTTGCGGTCGATCAGCGTCTCGGCGAGGTCGAGCAGCTCCTCGTCCGGCTTGCCGTCGGAGATGTCGCGGAAATAGTCGCGCGCCTTGTTGACCTCGTCGGCATAGCGCAGCGTCTCC
>Ga0070692_10000111_pt1 | contig 18811 bp, 15 predicted proteins | sample KBSK1102metaG_FD_64675 | JGI IMG/M metagenome (GOLD analysis project Ga0070692, IMG submission 64675) | Corn, switchgrass and miscanthus rhizosphere microbial communities from Kellogg Biological Station, Michigan, USA - KBS K1-10-2 metaG | ecosystem: Host-associated > Plants > Roots >...
GCGCTCGACGGGGACGCGGATCGCGCAATCTTCGCGGACGAGAGCGGCCGGCTGCTGGACGGCGACGACGTCCTCTGGATCGCGGCCATGCGATGGAAGGCGGAGGGACGTCTCGCCGGAGGCGGCGTGGTCGGCACGGTCATGTCGAACTTCGGGCTCGAGGCCGCGCTCGCCCGCGAGGGCATCGCCTTTCACCGCGCGGCGGTCGGAGACCGCAACGTGGCGCGGCGGATGGAGGAAACCGGCTCCGTCCTGGGGGGCGAGACCTCGGGGCACATTCTCTTCGCCCCGCTCTCCCCCGCGGGCGACGGGATCCAGACCGCGCTCGTCGTGGCCGGAATCCGGTCGGACGCGGGACGCCCGCTGTCCGAGCTCGCGACCCTGGAGAAGACGCCGCAGGCGCTGCGCAACGTCCGGGTTCCGCGGCGGGTGCCGATCGAGAGCGCCCCGGTCCTGTCGCGCGCGGTCGCGGAGGCCGAGGCGGCGCTCGACGGCCGCGGCCGCGTCTTCCTGCGCTACTCCGGGACGGAGCCGCTGCTCCGGATCCTGGTGGAGGGGGAGGACGAGAGAGAGGTCACCGGGATCGCGGACGCTCTCGAGAAGGCCGCGCGATCCGCCCTCGCGTGACCGGCCGGGCCTAGCGCTCCAGCTCCGGGATCGGCTCTCCCGTGACGTTCGGCTCCTGGAAGATGAGACCCGTCCCCGAAATCGGCAGGAGCGCCGTGTGGTTGCGCTCGCCGATCTCCAGACGGATCTCGTAGTAACCGTGCGGCGAGACGCCCACGAGCGTCGCCGGCCGGTTCTTGAGCTCCAGGGTGGGACAGTAGACGACGACCCGCGCGGGGATTTCCACGGTCAGTCTCCTCCTTCCAGGAGCTCGAGCATCCGCTCCCACGAAACCGTCTCGACCCCGAGAGATTTTGCCTTCTCGAGCTTCGAGCCGGCGGCTTCTCCGGCCACGACGTAGTCGGTCTTCTTCGACACCGAGCCCGCGATCCGGGCTCCGGCGGCCTCGAGGCGCCGGGCGGCTTCGTCGCGCGTCACGCCGGGAAGCGAGCCGGTGATGACGACGGTCTTGCCGGCGAGCGGGCCGCCCGCCGCGGGCCGCGGCTCCTTCGACAGGAAATTGACGCCGTGGCCGCGGAGCCTCTCGACGAGCTCGCGGTGGCGCGGGTGGGAAAACCAGGCGACGACCGCGGCCGCCGTGTTGGGACCGACCTCCTCGACGCCCTGGAGATCGTCCTCGGTCGCCTGCACGAGGGCGTCGAGCGACCCGAACCGCCGCGCGAGCGTGCCGGCGGCCTTCTCCCCGACGTGCCGGATGCCGAGCGCGAAGAGGAGCCGCGACAGGTCGCTCTCGCGACTCTGTTCGATTTCCGCGATCAGGTTGGAGGCCGACTTCTCCCCCCAGCGGTCGAGCTGCGCGAGGCTGTCCGCGGTCAGCGCATAGATCGACGCGACGTCGGTCAGCAGGCCCTCGCGCACCAGCTGGTCGACGAGCTTTTCGCCCAATCCCTCGATCCTCATGGCCCGCCGCGAGCAGAAATGCCGCAGCGCTTCGCGGACGACCGCCGGACAGGCCGGGTTGACGCAGCGCGTCGCGACCTCCCCCTCCTCCCGCGCCACGGGATCGCCGCAGACCGGGCAGGTCTCCGGCATCGCGAAGGGGACGCTTTCGGCGGGGCGCTTCTCGGTCACGACCCGGACGACCTTCGGGATTACGTCGCCGCCCTTCTCGACCACGACGGTGTCGCCGACCCGGACGTCCTTGCGGGCCAGGTCCTCGTAGTTGTGCAGGGTCGCGCGCTTCACGGTGGTGCCCGCGAGAACGATCGGGTCGAAGTGGGCCACGGGGGTCAGAACGCCGGTGCGGCCGACGTGCACCGAGATTTCGCGGACGACGGTCGTCGCGTCCTCCGGCGGGTACTTGTACGCAAGGGCCCAGCGGGGCGACTTCGCGGTCGCGCCCAGCTCCTCCTGGAGGCGGCGGTCGTCCACCTTGATCACGACGCCGTCCGTCTCGAAGTCGAGGTCCTCGCGCGCGGTCCCCCACTCTTCGACGAAACTCCGGACCTCCGCGAACGTCGGCAGCCGTTTCCAGTGCGGGTGGGCGGGCAGTCCCAGCGCTTTCAGTCGCTCGAGCGCCGCGCTCTGGGTCGGCGGCAGCTTCCCGGCGACGGCGATCGCGTAGAGACAGGCGGCGAGGCCGCGCCGTGCCGTGATCCGGGAGTCGAGAAGGCGCAGCGTGCCGGCCGCGGCGTTGCGCGGGTTCGCGAACAGGGGCTCTCCCGCGGCCTCCCGTTCGGCGTTCAGCTTCCCGAAGGCCGACCGCGGATAGAAGACCTCGCCCCGCACCTCCAGCGTCTCGGGCTCACCGAGCCGGAGCGGGATCGTCCGGATCGTGCGCACGTTGTCGGTGACGTCCTCGCCCCGGAACCCGTCCCCCCGGGTCGCGCCCCGCACGAGCACACCGTCCTCGTAGCGCAAGGAGATCGACAGGCCGTCGATCTTGAGCTCGGCGACGTATCCGTCCGGCTCGGACCCGAGCGCGCGCACGAGTCGCGCCCGCCACGCTTCGGCCTCGTCCCAGGAGTAGGCATTCTCGAGCGACAGCATCGGCAGCGAGTGCTCCACCGTCGCGAACCCCTCGGCCGGCTCGCCCCCGACGCGCCGGGTCGGAGAGTCCGGCGTCGCGAGATCCGGGTGCAGCCGTTCCAGCTCCGCAAGCTCCGACATCAGTCGATCGAACTCCGCGTCGGTCAGCTCCGGCCGGTCCTCGACGTAGTACAGACGCTCGTGCCGGCGGATCTCGGAGCGCAACTCCTCGATGCGGCGGCGCGCGTCCGTCGCGCCGGAACCCGCTGCGAGAGCGGCTTTTGTCATCGATTGCCCATGCTACAGTCTGCCGGATGCCGCGGGCAAAGGGCAGAAGTTCACTTCTCGCTCTCGCCCGAAACGCGCTGCCGGCGTTCGCCGGAATTCTGCTGACGTCTTCCCTCGGCGGCGCGCCGCTGACGAAACCGATCGCGTCGTACCAGATTTCCTGCCGCCTCGACGCCGAGAAAAAAATCGTCGAAGGCACGGAGCTCCTGACGTGGACGAACACCACGCGCAACCCCGCGACGAGCCTGCAGTTCCACCTCTACCTGAACGCGTTCCGCAACACGCTCTCGACTTTCTGGCGCGAGTCCGGCGGCATCCACCGACGGGACCGGCTGCCGGAGTCCTGGGGATCGATCGAGGTCACGCGGATGACGCTCGCCGACGGGAGCGATCTCCTTCCGGCGCTCGCCTGGATTTCGCCGGACGACGGAAACCCGCACGATCGGACGGTGGCCGAGGTCCAGCTTTCCCGGCCCGTCGCGCCGGGGGAGACGATCTCGGTGTCGATCGACTTCCGATCGCGCCTGCCCCGGGTGGCCGCCCGGACCGGCTGGAAGGGCGACTTCTTCCTCGTTGCCCAGTGGTTTCCGAAGATCGGCGTCCTCGAGGAGCGCGGCTGGAACTGCCACCAGTTCCACAGCGTGTCCGAGTTCTTCGCCGACTTCGGTGACTACGACGTCTCGATCGACGTCCCGGCCCGCTACCGGGGGAAGGTCGGCGCGACCGGCGTCCGCGTCGAGGAGCGGAACCTCCCGGGAGAGCGCGTTCTCTACCGGTTCCGCCAGGAGAGCGTTCACGACTTCGCCTGGACCGCGGACCCGGACTACCTGGTGGTCGACGACGTCTTCCGCGAACCCGGGATCGCCGACGTCCAGATCCACCTCCTTCTGCAGCCGGAGCACCGCGCGCAGGAGGCGCGCTATCTCACGTCGGCGAAGGCCGCGCTTTCCGGGTACGGCCGCGTCCTCGGCCCGTATCCGTATCCGACGCTGACGATCGTGGACCCGCCGTGGGGAGGGCGCGGCGCGGGCGGAATGGAGTACCCCACGTTCATCACGGGGGGGACGCACCGGATGTCACCGGTGAAGGAGAACAGTCCCGAGGACGTCACGATCCACGAGTTCGGGCACCAGTACTTCTACGGCCTGCTCGCGTCCAACGAGTTCGAGGAGCCCTGGCTGGACGAAGGCTTCAACGAATACATGGAGGACCGCGTCGTCGGCGCGGTCTACGGGTCGGACAACCCGATCCTGACGGTCTTCGGATGGCGCTTCCCGATCGGGATCCCGATCCGCCGCCCGCTCGACGTGAACCGGCGCTATTTCAAGGTCGCCGGCGAGGACGTGCTGGCGGCGCCCTCGTGGAAGTTCCGGAGCGCCGCGAGCTATGGCGGGCAGGTCTACTCGAAGACGGCTCTCGCGCTCGCGACGCTCGAGCGGCTGATCGGCACGCCGGCGATGAACCGCGCCCTGCGCCTCTACGCGGACCGCTGGCGGTTCCGGCATCCGAAGACCGCCGACTTCATCGCCGCCGTGAACGAAGTCACCGGCCAGAACTGGCGCTGGTTCTTCGACCGGACGTTCTTCGCGTCGGGCGCGGTCGATTACGCCGTCGAGAGCGCCACGTCGGAGCGGGCGACGCCTCCGAAGGGTCTCTTCGAGCAGGAGGGCCGCCTGGTCGAGAAGAACCCGCCCGACCTGGCCAACCCGAAGGGGTGGGACTCGGTCGTCACGGTCGTCCGGAAGGGAGAGGTCGCGCTGCCCGTCGAGATCGCGCTCAAGTTCGACGGGGGCCACACCTACCGGTCGCGCTGGGACGGCGAAGCACGATGGAGGCGTTTCCGGGTGGAGCGCGGACCGAAGCTGATCGAGGCGACCGTGGACCCCGCCGAAAAGATCCTTCTCGACGTCGACCGCACGAACAACGGCCGCCTCGTCACACCGGACCCGCGCGCCGCCTCCCGCTGGACCTCCCGGGCGGTTTTCTGGATGCAGAACCTGGTGGACTTCCTGACGGTGGCGTGGTGAGCCGGCGCGTCTCCGCCGCCGGTTGCTTCCTGCGGGGGGTTGCGCTCTCGCTTTCGAAGCCCTACCTCGCGGTCTCCGTCTGGCTCATCCAGCTCCTGCTCGCGTGCGTGTTGATTCTCCCGGTCTCCAATGCGCTCCACGCGCTGCTCGATCACTCGTCCACGGGCTCCCGGATGGTGGCGGATCCCGACTTCGGCTGGTGGGAGACGGTGCGGCGGGTCCACCCCGACCTGCTGGGGGTGCTTCCCACCGCCGTGCAGGACGCGACCGGCGTCGAGGGGGTCAAGCCCGGCTCTCTCGCGGGGCTCCAGGGAATCGGCGCGACCGCCATCTCCCTGGCGTTTCTCGGAATCGTCCTCCACGCGTTCGCGCTCGGGGGCATTTTCGGCGCGCTCCGCGAGCCCCACAGCTCGCTCGTCGTCTTCGGCCGGGAGGGAATGCGCCGATTCCCGGCGTTCCTGGCTTTCACGCTCGCGGCGCTCGCGGCGGCTCTCGCCGCGTACCACTGGATCTACCTGGTTACGGGAGACGCGTGGCGCGACCGGATCGAGGACCTGGACACGGAAGGCCAGGCGATGGCGCTGACGGCCGCGCGCGTCGGAGTGCTTCTCCTCGCGCTGGCCGCCATCAAGCTGATCGCCGACTCGGTGCGCGCGATCTGGGTGGCGCGCCCGGACCTTCCGGCGGTCTCGCGCCTCTTCGCCGGAGTCGCCGCCGCGTTCTCCCGGCCCGCCCGGCTCTTGGGCGTTCTCGTCCTCTACGTCTTCTCCGGCGCGGTCCTCTACTTCCTCTGGATCTTCCTGGACCCGTCGGCCGGAGGCGAGGCCCGGTTCGCGCTCGTACCCCTGATCCTCGCCCAGCAGGTGTTCGTCTTCCTCCGGTCGCTGCTCAAGGTCGGGTACTACGCCGGCGTTTCCGAGGCGCTGACCCGCGTGCCCTCGCCCGAGTATTCGTACGTGCCCGCGGCCGGCGTCGCGCCGCCGCCGTCAGTCAGTCGCGCTCCCGACGAAGCTGCGGTCGACGGGCCGTCCGGAACGATCTAACCGGACCCGGTAGACGAAGGGCTGGCGCCGGAAGCGCATTCCGCGGCCGGTCTCGCGCTCCCACGGCCCCGAGAACCACGGCAGGAACCGCAGGTCCTGGTAGGAGACGCTCGTGTCTCCGTCCGCCCGCGTTCGAACCGTCGCCAGCGGATACCGGGCGAAGTCGAGATAGGTCCGGACGTCCGGCAACTTCTCCACCTCGGCCAGCGTGGCGGACGGAGGGGGCTTGCCGTAGCGGCGGATCTGCGCGCGCTCCGGCGGCGGATAGAAGTCCGACAGGCTCGAGAAGATTTCTCCTACGCGCTCGGGCGGCTTCGGATCCGGAACTCCGCGGGCGAACGGCCCGACGTCGAAGAACGCAACGTGGAGCTCGTTGCTTCGGTCGGAGATTCCGAGCCACCGGAACGGGGAGAGGAACTGGGGAAGCACCGCGGCTTTCGTGCCGGGGGGGACGGCGTCGATGCGTTTCCACGCCCGGAGCGCGACGGAGTGCATGGCCGCGCAGAAGAGCACGTAGGCGGCGAGAACGCCGCCTCCGATCGTCGAGATCAGCCGGCCCTTCGGGCGGAAGATCGTCGCGGCGAGCAGCGTGATCGAGACGATGCCGGTGAAGAACGGGTCCAGGATGAAGACCCAGTCGAGGGCGTAACGCCGCCGGGAAAAAGGAATCCAGAACATGATCCCGAACGAGGTGATCCAGTCGAAGACGATGTGGCTCAGTATCCCGAGGGCCGCGAAGAGGAAGAGCACCCGGATCCGCACGTGGTGGGCGTACCGGTAGAGGAACCGGGCGAGGACCGCCAGGACGAGCGCGAAGACCGGGAGCATCAGGAAGGTATGCGTCCAGCCGCGGTGCCCCCGGAGGTAGGCGATCCGGCCATGGAGGAAGAAGAGGTCCAGGTCCGGAAGCATCCCTCCGACGAGCCCCAGGACGAGCGCGGCCCGGGCGGCCGCGCGATCGGTCAGGCTGCGGGCGAGGATCGAGCCCGCGATCCCGTGCGTGACCGTATCCATCGGCGTGAGAAGCTATCAGGACGGTTCGGAATCAGCCATCCATGACCGACCAGTCGCTCGAAGGCAAGGTTGCGTTGATCACCGGCGCTTCTTCCGGCACCGGAAGGGCCTTCGCGGCCGCGCTCGCCCGCGCCGGAGTCAAGGTCTTCCTGGTCGCGCGCCGCGAGGAAAAGCTCCGCGAGGTCGTGGAGGAAATCTCGAAGGCCGGCGGCGAGGCCGCGTACCACGTCGCGGACGTCCGCGTGGCTCCCTCCCTGTTCGACCTCGTCGACGTTCTGCTGGCGCGCTACAAACGCCTGGACGTCCTCATCAACAACGCCGGCCTGGGCTACCGCGCGCCGCTCCTGGAACTGAAGCGCACCGAGATCCTGGAAATGCTGGAGACCGACCTCCACGCCCCCATCCTCCTCTGCCAGGCGGCGTTGACCGCACTGTTGAAGAGCGCGCCCTCGGACATCGTCAACATCTGCTCGATGGCGGGCCTCGAGGGCTACGCGGAGGGCAACGTGTACTGCGCGGCGAAGGCGGGCCTGGTCGGGTTCACCCGCGCGCTGGCCCAGGAGCTGAAGCCCGCCGGAGTTCGCGTGACCGCGATCTGCTCGGGCTCGACCGACACCGAGTTCTTCGACCGGTTCCGGCCGACGCTCGAGCCCGAGCGCCGGCTTTCGACCGAGGACTCGGTCCGCGCCCTCCTCTACGTCCTGACGTCCCCCCCGAACGTCCTGCACGGCGAAATCGTCCTTCGACCGCGGGTCGTGTAGCCGGCGGGTCTCCTCGGCGGCAGCGGGACCTCCGTATAATCGACGGGTCGTCATGCGCTCCGTTCTCCTCGTGGACAATCGGGGACTCTTCGGCGAAGTCGTGCGCGCGATCAAACGCCGCACCAATTGCCGCATCCTGACGGCTACGAACGGCACGGACGCACTGACGCTGGCCCGCCGCGAAAAGCCGGACCTCATCTTCCTGGACGCCGAGATGGAGGGGATGACCGGCGTCGACGTCTGCCGCGTGCTCAAGGCCGACAAGCAGTCGTCGCAGCGGCCGATCGTACTCGTCGGCGGCGGCGACAAGGATCGGCAGGAGGGCAAGCGCGCCGGGGCCGACGCTTTCCTGGACTCCGACTTCGCCGAGGAGGATTTCTTCGAGACGCTCCGGAGGCACCTGAACGTCTTCGCCCGCGACGCCGCCCGCGCCGCGGTCACCTGGTCGATCACTTTCTGGCGCGACGGGGTCCAGCACGAGGGCACGATCCGGGACCTCTCGCGGGGTGGATTCTTCGTGCGCACGGCGGTCGATCAGCCGATCGGCGCGCGGATGGAGATCTCCTTCCACACGCCGGTCGAGAATCCGACGCGGACCGTGGTGGGAGAAGCAATCGTCGTGCGGATCGGGCAGGACCCGGACAAGGGCCTGGGCTGCCGGTTCTTCCAGCTGTCGTCGACCTCCCGGGCGAACCTCGAGGAGTGCCTCCGGCTCCTCTCGCCGGAGATGGCGGCGTCTTAGGGCGTCGTCGCCGCGCCCAGGTCCACGAGCTCGATTCCGGCGTCGCGCGCGACGGCCAGGGACTTCTGATCCCGGTAGAACTCGCCGTAGTAGACGCGCGAAATCCCGGCGTTCGCGATCAACTTGAAGCACGGCCAGCACGGGCTCGCCGTGGTGTAGAGCTCGGCTCCGGCGATCGCGACGCCGTTGCGCGCCGCCTGGATGATGGCGTTCGCCTCGGCGTGGACGGTCGAAACGCAGTGATCCTCTTCGATCACGCAGCCGACGTCGTCGCAGTGCGGGAGACCCCGGATCGATCCGTTGTAACCGGTCGAGAGGATCGTGCGATCGCGCGCGATCACGGCGCCGACCTTCTTGCGCGGGCACGTCGACCGCGTCGAGACCTGCCGCGCGATGTTCATGAAGTACGTGTGCCAGTCGACTCGATCTGCCATGCCGGCGCGGATTATGCCGGAAGGCGGCTGTGTCACAATCCCGGGTCTCATGGCACTCGAGCGTCGCGTCGTGGTGACGGGTCTCGGCGCCGTCACCTCGATCGGGACGACGGTGTCCGAATTCTGGAACAACCTCCTCGCGGGAGTGTGCGGAATCCGGCCGCTTTCGCTGTTCGACGCCTCGACCTACCGGACACAGACGGCCGGTGAAGTCTCCGAGATCCCGGACGGTTTCCTCTCCCCCGCCGAGAAGCGCCGCATGTCCCGCGCCGATCGGATGGGACTCGTCGCGGCCGAGGAGGCCCTCTCCCAGTCCGGGCTGGACATCGGGGCCGAGGATCCGACCCGGATCGGCGTGATCCTCGGGGGCGGCACGTCCGGCCTGCTCGACTCCGAACAGGTCTACGCGACGTGGCTCCGCGGTGGGCGGGGACGCGCGTCCCGCGTGCTGAACCACCTCCCCGACGCGATTACGGACCGCGTCGCCCAGCGCTTCGGCCTGGAAGGCCTGAAATCCACGATCACGACCGCGTGCTCGTCGGCGGCCAACGCGATGGGCTATGCCTACGACGCCGTGGCCGCGGGGCTGGCCGACGTCATGGTGACCGGCGGTTCGGATGTCCTCGCGCGATTGACCTACGGCGGGTTCAACTCGCTGCGGTCGGTGGATCCGGACCCGTGCCGGCCGTTCGACCGGGAACGGCGCGGCCTCTCCATCGGCGAAGCCGCGGGAATCCTCGTCTTCGAGGAAGAGGAGCGGGCCCGGCGGCGGGGGGCCCCGATCCTGGCGGAGTTCCTGGGATACGGCGTGACGTCGGACGCCTTCCACATGACGGCGCCGGACCCCTCCGGAACGGCCGGCGCCCGGACCGTCCGCGCCGCGCTCGACGCGGCGGGAAGGAACCCCGGGGACGTCGACTACGTCAACGCGCACGGCACCGCGACCGCGCAGAACGACTCGGCCGAGACCGCGGCGCTGAAGGCGGCGCTCGGAGACCGCGCGCGCGAGATCCCGGTCTCGTCGATCAAGTCAATGATCGGACACTGTCTCTGCGCCTCGGGAGCCATCGAGGCGGTCGCCACGGTCCAGACGGTCCGCGAGGGACGCGTTCCTCCCACCATCCACTACGAGAACCCGGATCCGGCTTGCGACCTCGATTACGTGCCGAACGAGTCGCGGGAGGTCCCGGTCCGGGTGGCGCTCTCGAACTCGTTCGCGTTCGGCGGCAACAGCTCGGTCGTCGTCATCGGACGCTATTCCTGACGCCTTGAGCCGTCCCTGGATCACGGGCGCCGGTGCGGTCTCGGCGCTCGGCCGGACTTCCGAAGAGTTCTACCGGCGACTTCTCGCCGGTGAGAGCGCGATCCGGCCGTTCACGGCCGAGGAACGGGGGCCCCTCCAGGCGACGCACGTCGCCCGGTACGACTCCTTCACCCCCTCTCCCGAGATTCCGGCCATGAAGGCGCGACGCTTCGACCGCGGCAGCCAGTTCGCGATCCTCGCCTGCTCGCAGGCGATCGCGGAGGCGGGCTTCCCCGTGGCGCAGGATCCGGAGGCAATCGGTATCGCGCTCGGCACCGGCTCCGCGGGCGCCGGCGCGCTGACCGAGTTCCTGCGGGTGCTGCTCACGGAGTCACCCGAGGCCGCGCCCCCCTTTCACTTCCCGAACACGGTCGCGAACGCTCCCGCATCGCAGGTCTCGATCGAGCTCAAGCTCTACGGGCCGAACGTCACCATCACGCAGAAAGACCCGTCCGGACTGAACGCGCTCCTCTTCGCCTCGCTCGCGCTCTCCTCGGGGAGAGCGGCGGCCATGCTCGCGGGGGCGGTCGACGAGTGGAACCCGGTCTACGCCCGCGGCTTCGACCGGGTCGGCGCGCTGCGCGGCGAGAAGCGGGAGTCCGGCATCGTGCAGGGCGAGGGAGGGTTCGCGGTGCTTCTCGAGGAAGGCGGACGCGCGGAAGCGCGCGGCGCCCGTCCGCTCGCCCGCCTCGCGGGCATCGGGACCGCGGGAGTTCCGGGGGAGCCGTACCGGTTCGCGCCCGATCCCGCCGCGATCGAGCGCGCGATCCGCGGCGCGCTCTCGGAAGCCGGCGCCGCGCCGTCGGACGTCCATCTCTGGTTCCCTTCGCGCAACGGCGTCGTGGACATGGACCGCGCCGAGAAGGCCGTGGTCGCGCGGATGTTCGGGACGCTTCCCCGGGAGATCTGCGTCAAGGCGGCGATCGGCGAGATGGCCGCGGCGGGAGGCGGCCAGATCGTCGCGGCCTGCCGCGCGCTCGCGGATCCAGACGGACCGTTCCCTTCCGGGGTGCGGCCGCGGCGGGCTCTCGTCAACTCTTTCGGTGCGGGAGGTAACTTCTTCGCCGCCGTCTTCGAGTCGGCCGCATGAGAGCGAGAAGAGAACCCCCGCCGCTCCGGGGATACACGATCGAGATCCCGGTGAGGTTCGCGGAGTGCGACTCCTACGGCGTCGTGTGGCACGGTCACTACGCGCTCTACCTCGAAGAGGTCCGGGACCGCCTGACGTCGCGGTTCGGCTTCACGCCGGCGACCGCCCTCGCTCTCGGCTACCGCGTTCCGGTGACGCGTATGGAAATCCGCTATCGCGCCCCGGCCCGGCCCGACGAAACGATCCGCGCGACCGCGCGGCTCCGGCCACCCGAAGCCGCCCGGCTCATCCTCGACTACGAGATCCGCAACGCCCGCGGCGACCTTCTCGCGTCGGCCGAGACGGAGCAGGTCGTCGTCCGCGCGGACGGAGAGCTGCTCCTGACGCTGCCGGCGGGATTGAGGCGGCTGACCGAGGAAATCCTCGCCTCGCAGGACTCGGGCCCGTCGTTATAATTTCGGAGATGTCGGAAGCCTCCAACGAAGCGCGCCGCCGGTCCGTCGGCTTTCTGCTGCGTTTCGTGGCGCTCCTCGTCGTTTTCTACTTCATCGTCGCGTCCCGTCCGGTCAACGACAAGGTCATCGTGCCGTTCACGGCGGGAATCGCGTCCGTTTCCGGACGGCTGCTGAACGTCCTCGGGGAGAAGGCGGAGGTCTCCGGAACGGAGATCCGGTCTTCGTCTTTCGGCGTGAACATCGAGAACGGCTGCAACGGCGTCGAGACCGGTCTCCTGTTCGGCGCGGCGGTGCTCGCTTTCCCCGCGCGCTGGTCGCGACGGCTGATCGGCCTCATCGTCGGGTTTCTCGCGATCCAGGTCCTGAACCTGGTCCGAGTCATCACTCTCTTCTGGATCGGGCTCCACCGGCCGGCGCTGTTCAGCTCGTCGCACACCGTGATCTGGCAGTCCGTCGTGGTCCTCTTCGGAGTGCTGCTGTTTCTGCTCTGGGCCTCGCGGGAGCGCCGGCTCTCCGAAGCGCCCTCGACGACGGTCGGGGACCGCCCCCGGAAAGGGTGACGGGGGCCGACCGGCGCCGGGAAAGACTTCCGGCGCCCGGACCCGCGACCCCGCGTCTCGACGCGCGCGCCGCCCTTCGCGGGCTCGTCGGTTTCCTGCTGGCGCTGGCGTTCTGGTTCGGGTTCTCCCGCGCCTACGAGTCGACGATCGCCGCGGGCGCCGAGCTCGTCTCGAACGTCTTCGAGTCGCCCGACGTGACACGGCTCGACGCGAAGGGCGGGGAGATCCTCCTCGACCGCCGGGACTTCCCCCCCGGCTCCGCCCGGCCCGGCCTCTCCGGACCCGACATCCACTTCAATTTCGTGCTGCTCGCGGCGCTCTTCGCGCTGGACCGTCGGCCGCTCCGCAGCGCGCACGTGGCGCGTTTTCTCGCGGCCGCGGCGGCGCTCTGGATCATCCACGTCGTGGCACTCGTGTTCCAGATCCATTCCGTTTACGCGACGAGCCTGGGGGCCTGGAGCCTCGCAAACTATGGAAAGGTGGCGCGGAACTTCTGGGCGGCGGGCTGGCACTTCTACCTGATCGCGGGACGCTTCGCCGCGCCCTTCGCGCTGTGGTGGTTCTTCGGCCGCCGCGAGGAGGACCTCTCCCCCGAGAGGTCTCCGATTCGAAAGAAGAAAAGGAAAAGCTGAGAACTGAGAACTGACAGCTTCCTGTCAGAACCTCCTCGTCCGCTCCCTCCGCAGATACCGATAGTCCGGGATCCCGTACTCCTTCAACTTCGCGATGAGCGACCCGCGCGAAATGTTCAGGACGTGCGCCCCGCGACTCTGGTTGCCCTCGACCCGGCGCATGGCGCGGTCGATCACCTCGCGCTCCACGGTTTCCACGATCACCTTCAGGTCGTCGGTCTGTCGGAGGACCGCTTCCGCGTCCGACGGCTCGCGAACCGGCGTCTCGCGGCTCTCGACGTGCGGGGCCGCCTCGGGGCTCGAGATCGACTCGCGCGCTCCGCTCGAGATCGACTCGCGCGCTCCGTAGGAGATTCCGGCGAGCTGAACGATTTCCTCGAGGAAGAGGACGACGCGGGCGGGGAGCCTCGGGTTCTCTTTCACGACGAGGGCGAACAGTGTGGACCCGTTGCGCGGCGGCTCGAGGATGAGCGTCAGCGTTCCGGCGACGCTCTCGACGCGGGCCAGGCTCTCTCCGGCGCGGGCGTCGTCGACGACGCGCGGCGGGAGCGCCGGCGTCTCGCGGAACGTGGAGGCCAGGGGCCGGAAACCGGCGGCCGAGAATTCCCCGACCGCCCACTCCGTCGGCGGAAACTCGCGATCGAGGAAATCCGTCAGCTCGGTGGCGAGCTCTTCCCGAGTCTGGCTGTCGCGGCAGATCCGGTAAACCGCCAGGCGCAGGTCGCGGAACTCCACCTCCGTGGACGGCGCCGCGGGCGCGGCCGGCGCGGAGGAGAGGGACGACACCGCGGGCCGCGGATCGAGCACGAGACGCGACACGGTCGGCTGCGCGTTCAAGACGGTAATCGTGGCTTCCCCGATCGTGATGCGGTCTCCGATCCCGATCGGGCCGCCCACGAACTCGTGCCCGTTCAGGCTGACGCCCCCCGCTCCCTTGTAGAGGTCGAGGTGATACGCGCCTTCCTTCTCGCTGATGCGGACGTGACGGCCCGCGACGCCGCGCGCGCGCACGACGACCTCGTTCCCCGAGGATGCTCCGATCGTGATCGCCGCGCCGTCGAGCCGGTGCACCTCGCCCCCGCCCGCTCTCTTGCGAACTTCGAGGTTCAGCATCTCGTTCCGTCCTTTTGCGTCTTCATTCCGACACTTCCTCGCGTGCCGAGCGAGAGATCGCGCGGCTCCTCCAAATGTGTTCCCGGGTGGGAACTTCCCTTCAATGGATTCGAATCGTCCGAATTTGGGATAACCCTGCAGCGATTATGTCACGGCCTGCGCGATCGAAAGGCGCGCGTGAATGCGTGATCGCGAAAATACTTTTCGTCATTCGACCGACGTCGAAGATCGAAAAATGTCCGTCCCGGCGCACGAAATCGCACGAGGTCGAGATCGCTCGTCGGAGAGCTGCGTCGTCTTTCGACGTCGCATGTCCGGGGGCGACGCCGGCACAACCCCGCATCGAGATATGGGGGCCCGGGGTCGCCGTTACCCCAACATTTTGTGGAAGTTAGCCGCCGAATTTGTTAAATTCCTTTGCACCTCCCATGCTCCGCCTCGAACGGGTCGAGATCTCCGGCTTCAAGTCCTTCTACGAGAAGGTCGACCTCGCTTTCCCCGGGCGGGTGACCGCCGTCGTCGGACCGAACGGCTGCGGGAAGTCGAATATCTGCGACGCCGTCGCCTGGGCCCTGGGCGAGCAGAGCGCGCGCGTTCTTCGCGGCGAGCGGATGGACGACGTCATCTTCAACGGCTCCGCACGGCGCCGGCCGCTCGGAATGGCGGAGGTAATCGTCACCCTGGCCTCCGACGACGCGAACGGAAACGGAAACGGCGACGGAAACGGGAACGGCGACGGAAACGGAGACGGGGACCTGGAGGGCGGCAAGCTGCGCGTCGGCCGCCGCGTGTTCCGGGACGGCGAGGGCGAGTACTTCCTGAACGACAAGCAGGTCCGGTTCAAGGACGTACAGGACCGGCTGCTCGGAACCGGGCTTTCCGTGCGCGCGTACTCCGTCATCGAGCAGGGGCGGATCGACCAGGTTCTCTCGACCAAGCCCCAGGATCGCCGGCGGCTGATCGAGGAGGCGGCCGGCATCACGCGCTACAAGGCGAAGCGGAAGCTGGCCGAGGTCAAGCTCGAGGAGACCCGGGCGAACCTCCTCCGCCTCTCCGACATCGTCAGCGAGGTCGAGCGCAACTGCGCCTCGCTGAAGCGCCAGGCGTCCCGCGCCGCCCGCTACAAGGAGCACACGGAAGCGCTGCGCGGTCGTCGCGCGGCGCTCGCGCGGGTGCGGGCCGACACGCTCGCGAACTCGCTCGCGGAAGCCGAGCGCCTCCGCGACGAGCGGAGGGACGCCGAGGCCGCGGCCGCCGCGGCGCTCGGGTCTGCCGAGGCGGCTCTTGCCGCCGCCCGCATCGAAGCCGGGGAGTCGGCCGCGGCGCGCGACCGGCTGCGGGAAAGCGTCGCGAGTCTCGAGTCCGCCATCGCGCGCGACGACGAGAGACTCGAAGCCAACCATCGCGCGACCGCCGACCTCGCGGCCCGGCGGGCCGCGTCCGAGCGGGAGGGCCGCGACTTTTCGGGAGAGGAGAGCCGCGCGGCCCGGGACATCTCGGAGCTCAAGGCGCGCCTGGAGCGCGCGGTCGCCGAGGCCCGGAGCCGCTCGCTCGCCCGGGAGGAAGCCGACCGCAAGGCGGCCGAAGCGGCCGCCGCGCTCGCGCAGCTCGAGGAGGACCTCGAAGCCGCGCGCGAAGAGGTTCTCCGCGCGGCGGGCGAGAGGGTGGCGGCCCGGAACTCCCGGCACGAGATCGACCTCGCGGCCGAGCGGATCGCGGCCTCCGCGGCGCGGCTCGACGAGAGCCGGGGGCGCCTCGCACGGGAGATCGAGGAGCAGGGAACGGACCTCGCCGCGGCGGAGCGCGAAGAGACGGCGCGGCGCGATCGGTGGTCCGCGGCTTCGAACGTCGTCCGCGAGCTGACCGAGGTCCTCATCGCGACGGCCTCGTCGCTCGCCGGGACGGAGTCGGCGCGGGAGGAAGCCCGGGCGTCGCTCGCGGGGATCGAAGAGCGCGCGGCGGCGCTTGCCGAAGCCGTCCGCGCGAGAGAGGGGAACCTGGCCGCGGTTCGCGCCGCGGTGCGGGCGGCCGGAGTCTCGGACGAGGGAACTCTTGCCGAACGCGTCCGCCCGCAACCCGGATGGGAGCGCGCGCTCGACCTCCTGCTCGGCTCCGACTCCGACGCCCTGCTCCTGCGGGGAGACTGGAGACGCGCGGCGGACGCGCTGCGCGATCTCCCGGCAGCACGGATCCTTCGCGCGGACTGGCCGGCTTCGAAGGCCTCCGCCACATCGGGCGGCGCAGCCGGCGGCTGGGAGGTCGCAATCGCGAACTTCCCGTCCCTCTCCCCCGCGGAAAAGGCGGCGCTCCCCCGCGTGGCGTTCGTCGCCTCGCTCGAAGAGGCGCTGCGGTCCTCGGAGGAAAGCCCCGAAATAACGTTCGTGACGCGCGACGCCGACCTCGTTCGGGGTCCGCTGCTGCGGCTGGCGGGACCTCCCCCGCGCGCCGCCGGGGCGTTCGCGGCCCGCCGCGAGCAGGCCGAGATCACGGAACGCGCCGAGGCCGCGCGGCGCGCGATCGCCGGGATCGACGCGGCGCGGGCCGACCTCGCCGCCCGACGGGACGAGGCGGAGCGGGCGATCGCGGCGGCGCGGGAGGACGAGCGGCGGGCGCAGGCCGAGTTGTCCGCGACCGCGGCCCGACTGGAGGAAAGGCGCACCGCCGCCCTCCGCCTGGCGCGGGAGGCCGACGCGGCCGACGCAGAGCGCGGAGGTCTCACCCGCGAGTCGGAGGCGCTCGCCGCGCAGCGACGGGCGTTCGAAGAGGAGGAGAGCCGCTGGGAACGGTCGGAGCTCGAGACCCGCGAACGCGCCGAGTCGCTCGCCGGCGGGCTCCCGGAAGCGCGAGCCGCCGCGACGTCCGCCGCCGAGGAGCTGGCTCACCGGCGGACGGAGGCGGAGGTCGCCGCCGAGCGGCGGAGGTCGCTCGAGAGCGCTCTCGCCGCGCTCGAAGAGTCGCAGCGCCTTTTCGAGCGGCGCGCCCGCGCGGCCAACGAAGAGATCGAGCAGATCGCGGCGCGGGCGCTCGAGCTCACGCGCGAAGAGCAGGAGACCCGGGAACGTCGGGGAGCGAACGTCGTCGCACGGGACGAGCGCGCGGCCGAGCTCGAGGTCGCGTCCCGCCGGTCGGAGGAATTCCTCCGGGCTGCCGAGACCGGCGAGGAGACCGCGAAGTCCGCCCGGGCCCGGCTCGACTCGACGCGCGAGGCCCGCTTCGAGGCCGAGGTGGCCGCCACGCGGTCGGCGTCCGACCTCGAGCACCTGGTCGCGCAGACCCGCGAGGAGTTCGGCGTGGACCCGACCGAGCTCCCGCCGCCGGAGGACCGGTCCGAGGAAGCGCTCGCCCGGCTCGAGACGGAGGCGACCGAGCTTGCGGCCTCGATCGAGAGACTCGGGCCGGTCAACCTGCTCGCCTGGGAAGAACACCGCACCGAGACCGAGCGGCTCACGTTCCTGACCACGCAGCGGGACGATCTCGTGCGCGCCGTCGCCGAGCTTCAGGATTCGATCCGGAAGATCAACGCGACCTCCGCGGAACGGTTCTCGCACGCCTTCCACGAAATCAACGCGAACTTCACCGGGACCTTCACGCGGCTCTTCCGCGGGGGCACCGCCGAAATGCGGCTCCTCGACGAAAACGATCCCCTCGAATCGGGGGTCGAGATCATCGCCCAGCCGCCGGGGAAGCGGAATCAGTCGATCCTGCTCCTCTCCGGAGGGGAAAAGGCGCTCACCGCGATCGCGCTCCTGATGGCGATCTTCCGGTATCGCCCCTCCCCTTTCTGCATCCTGGACGAGGTCGACGCGCCGCTCGACGAGGCGAACATCGACCGCTTCACGAACCTCCTGCGCGAGATGACCGACGACACGCAGTTCATCGCGATCACGCACAACAAGCGGACCATGGAGACGGCGGACGCCATGTACGGCGTCACCATGGAAGAGCCCGGCTGCTCGAAAGTGGTTTCGGTCCGGTTCGACTGAAGAAGACGGGACACGGGACAGGGGACACGGGACAAGGAATAGGATTCCGCGGCAGGGCCGTTCTGCCGATCACATGCGCAAATCACTTCTCGCGCTCGCGCTGACGCTCGTCTGCGCGGTGGCTCTCGGCCAGGCCTCGACCAAACACGAGGAGCCGGGGGGCGCGTACACCGGAGAGCTGGCCGTCGACGCCGACGCCCTCGCGCGGCTGGCGGCGCTGACCGGGCCGGCTCCCTGCGTGGGCGGGCGCGCCGCGGACATGTTCGCCTGCGAGGCGGTCGACCTGGAGAGCTTCGTGGCCCTCGCCGATCTGCGCGCGGGCGCGCGCTCGGGCAGCAACCTCTGGGGGTTCGTGGACCTGGACGACCACCGGGAGTACGCCGTGATGGGAGTCAACAACGGCACCGCGGTGGTCGAGGTGACCGACCCCGCGCACCCCCGCGTCGTTGGCTCGGTGGCGGGACCCGTCTCGGCCTGGCGCGAGGTCAAGGTCTATCAGCCGTGGAACGCGAACCTCGGCCGACACGACGCCTACGCCTACGTCGTCAGCGAAGCGCCGACGGCGGGCCTCCAGATCCTCGATCTCTCGAACCTTCCCGCCTCGGTCTCCCTCCTCGGCACGTTCCGCGGTTTCGACACCGCCCACACGCTCTTCGTGGCGAACGTGGACCCGGCGAGCGGCGAGCCCAACGTCCCGGACCGGGAGCCCGTCCTCTACATCGAGGGCTCCGACCAGGCGTTCCTGTCGCTCGACATCTCGGACCCGCGGAT
>Ga0070692_10000113_pt1 | contig 18705 bp, 22 predicted proteins | sample KBSK1102metaG_FD_64675 | JGI IMG/M metagenome (GOLD analysis project Ga0070692, IMG submission 64675) | Corn, switchgrass and miscanthus rhizosphere microbial communities from Kellogg Biological Station, Michigan, USA - KBS K1-10-2 metaG | ecosystem: Host-associated > Plants > Roots >...
TTCGTCCTGCCGTCGGGCGATCCGGTGCTCGCCGACGAGCGCTTCTTCCTGATCCAGCTCGACGAGCTCGCCGTCTCCGACGCCAACTGGACCGCGCTGGAGCAGGAGGTGATGACGGCCCACCGCTGGTGGAGCCAGGCGGAGCTGCGCGGGACGGCGGAGCAGGTCTGGCCCGAAGACCTGGAGGAGGTTTTGATCGAGGCCGGCGTCTGGATCACGCCCCCGCTCACGGGCCCCAAGGCGGAATGAACAGCCGGCGATCATGGGCGGCGCGGCTGTTCCCCGCGGTTGCGGCGCTCTCGTGTCTGAGCTGCCGGCCCGCGCCGCCTCGCGACCTCACGCTCCGCATCGACATGAGTCCGGCCGAGGTCGATCGTGCGTTGGAAGCGGCCGGCTTGGACCAGCGCACCGGCCGCGGCGAGATTTTCTGGCTTGGTGTCGACGGTCCGGTCATGCTTCATCTGCAGCTTCCGTCGGGCCTGGTGCACGTCCCCACCTCCAGCCACGGCGGCATCCAGTTGGCGGGCATGAGGGGCGACGACCTCGCTCATCCACCCCGGCTCACCGACGTCGTCGCTGATGTCCAGCCCCAGCCCGTATCGGCGAAACGGGCCTCGGCACTTGCCAAGAGTCTCTGCGATGCCGCCCGGGCGGCAGGGCTGAGGCCGACCCCGGTGCCGCCGCGGCTCGGCGCGAACAGCTTCCCAGCCACGATGTGCACGCTTGGCGACGGCAAGGTCGACTTCGCGGTGGAGGTCGATCGGTTTCAGCTGGAGCAGAACGGCAGGTTCCGAGTGCTCGTCACCATGGAGCGGACCGTAAGCGGGCCCGAATTGCCGCCGTCCAAGGCGCAAGGGGGTTCGAAACCGGCCCGCTGAGGCGCTGTTGGCCTCACCGAACGCCCGCTCGCGCCCCATTGCCGACCTTCAGCCTTGATCCTAGCCATCGGGTCATGCTGGATGCGGCTTGGCATTTGCGCGGCTCGGTTCCGCTCGCTGCGGTGGGCTCCGATGCGGTGGCGCTCGATCGCGTGGAGCAGTTGCTCGACCGGCAATTCAAGATCGTCACCGAGCGGGGTTCGGACTCTCTCCTGTTCGACGACCCGCTCTGGCGCAACCCGTTCGGCGGGAACTGGCTCGCGATGGCGATCTACGACCGTGGCCGCTTCTGGATCGAGCGGGCCCCGCAGGGGCGGCGCTTGCGCTACGACCTGCGCAGCCTCCACGTCATGGTCTTCTGCCTGATCGCCGCGGCGGCCGCATTCGCCTTCGTTTGCGCCGGTGGCGAGGTCTTCCTGGCTATTCGGATCGCTGCCGGGGCCTTTGCCTGGCTCTATGGGATGAACATCCTGACGGCGGTTCTGCGAGCGCCACCCACGATCCGCGATGCCGTCATGGGGAGCTAGCCGGAATGCCCGCGTCCGGCTCATTGCAGGCCTTGCGGGAAACGCCCAGAACGGCGGGATGGACACTTATTCGAAAGACTTCACGGCTCCGAGCACGTCGTTTCCGGGAGCGAGGATCTCACTGAGGTGCAGCCGGTTTTACGAGGGCGAGCGCTATATCGAAGGGGCCTGGGCGACCAACGTGTTCGCCGCCGACGGCGGCTGGGTCGAGCATGAGGGAAGCGACAACGTGCAAGACACGATGGATGCCTTCATCGCCACGCTTGCGCCATTCTACGACGGCTCCGCCTTTTGGACCGACGACGACACGGGCGAGCAGCTCAGTTTCTGGGCGATGACGCTTCGCACCTTGCCTGAAAATCTGGGTCCGGCCGCCTAGGCCAGGCGAGCGGTCGCAATCGACCCAGTGTCGGGAATCCGCCGGAGAGCCCGCGAGGACGGGGGTGGCGATCCGACGCAGCGCTCGGCTCAGGTGGGCAGCGATTTGACGGCGCGGATTCGGGGGGCGAGATGGGCAAGATGGACCGGGTAAGGACCGTTGGATCGTCGCTTGCCAGGTTCCTCCTGTGCTTCGTTCTGATCGCCTGCGTCTGGATTGTCGGCATCCGCTACCGTGTGGGTGGCTTCGACTACCAAGGCGAGATGATCGTCCCGAACAATTCGGGTGCCTTCACCGATGCCGATCAACTGCTCCTCGTCGCCTCGCTCGGGCTGCTGATCGGGCTTGCGGGCCTCTACCGTGCCGCGCGGGTTGCGACCATGGTCATGGTGCTCGCGTCGCTCCTGGCGATTACCGCGATCGACCATGAATGGGCCGTCCATGGCTGTGTCGACGAGTATAAGGGTGTGCCGGCCTACGCCGTCCAGCCGGCCGTGGCGTCGGTCGTGATCGGTCCGCTCGCCTTGCTGTTCCCGGTGGGGCGCCAAGGGGGCGGCAAGGCGCTGGCCGCCTGCTGGGCGGCCCTGATCCTCACCATCGTCCTGGTCGGCTCCCAGAGCATCGGCGCCAATGTGCTGCAACTCTGGGGCATGATCGGCCCGGGCTACATGCAGAACGTCCTCCTGTGCCTGTTCGCGGCGGAAGCGGCGCGGCAGGCCCGGCGCCTTAACCGCGCGCTTCGGATCGACGGGGGGCGGGGGACGGCCGGTTGACGGCGCCGGTCCGGCTCAGAAGCCCTGCTCGACCCCCAAGACGATCGCACGGCCCTTCGTGCGCCGAGTCCACCCGCCCTCGAGAGCGGTCGCATCGGCGGCGACGGTGCGCACGTCGGCGAGGTTGGTGAGGTCGAGCCTGAGGTCGGTCGCGTGGCCCGCGACGCGCGCGTGGTAGACGGCGGCGAGGCCGAGAAGCGCGTAAGCCGGCGCCCGGGCGCCGTTCGGGCGGGCGGGATCGAGGGTGCGGACGGCGCCCGACGAGACGAGGACGTCCGCCGCCACGGTGAGTTCGTCGAGGCGGTGGGTGAAGCCGGCGGATGCCGTCAGCGGCCGGTTGCCGGCGACGGGCAGCCAGCGGGCCGGCGCGGCGGCCAGGGTCAACGCGGGGAAGATGCCGGCCGGATCCAGCAGGCTGCGGCCGGTCGCGCGGCTGTAGGCGAGGTTCGCCCAGGCCGTCGTTCCGCGCCGCGCATAGGTCGCCGCAAGCTCGATGCCGCGCGCGCGTCCGTGCGCATAGGCGAAGGGCGTGGCGGCCGCCGCGCCGGGCGTCTCATGCTCGGCGAGCAGGCCCCGCGCGACACGCCAATAGAGGTCGACGCCGAGCGTGAAGGGGCCCGGTCCGCCGCTGGGCGCCGACATCGTAATAATCGTCGGCCTCATCCGGGAGATCGGCGGCGCGGGCGGCGCGGAGCGGGGGCGCCGCGGCGTAGCGCGAATAGCCGGCATGGGCGGTGACATCGTCGCCGGCCGCCCAGACCAGGCTGGCGCGCGGCTCGAGCTTTGCCTGCCTCGCGGGACCGCGGAGCCATTCCGCCCGGACGCCCGGATTGAAGGTAAGCGCCGGCGCGATCTTCCATTCGTCCTGGACGTAGAGGGCGAGGGGAGTCCGCCCGGCATGGGAGCCGGGGAGAAGCGGGTCGGTCTCGCTCTCGCCGGCATGGCTGGCGAGCAGCCCCGCGCGCAGCGTGTTGCGGGCGCCGAGGCTTTGCGTCGCGTCGATCTGGGTCCCGAACGAGCGCCGCCGCTCGCGCCCGGCGGTGCGGAAACGCACCCGGTCCGTCGCCACCGCGGCGAACAGGGAAGCCTGCAGGCTGAGGCCGTCGTCGCTGTGCTGGAACGTGCCGACCGCGTAGCCGGCGCTGCCATGCTCGACGCCGGGGCCGAGCCCGGTGCCGTCGATGCGATGCCGCTCGTCCGACCCGCCGAGCAGCAGCGACACCCGGTCGTGCGGACCGAGGAGGAGGTCCGCGAACGCCAGAGCGCCCGCCTCGCGCCGCGTATCCCGTCCTTCGGCGCCGTCGGCGGCGGCGAGGATGGCGCGGCCGCGTTCGAGGCTGCCCGAAGCGAACAGGCTCGCCCCTCCGACCGATCCGGACCATTCCGCCGCCGGCTCGACGAAGCCGCGGTTGCCGGCGAACAGCTCGGCCTGACCGCCATGCGCGTAGAGGCCGCTCTTGGTGGTGACGCTGACGACGCCGCCCGGCGCGAATCCGAACTGCGCCGGCAGGGTGCCGGTCAACAGGCGCGTCGTCTCCGCCAGCCGCGTGCCGAGACGCTCCTGCGGATCGCGGACGGCCTCGGGCACGATCACGTCGTTGATCCGCAGCTGGACGGCGCGCGTGCCGCGGATGGCGATCGCATCCCCCTGGACCGCGACTCCGGGCGCCTGGGCGAGGATCTGCGCGATGCGGCCGGTCTCCCCGCCGGGGCGGTTCTCGATCGCGTCGTTGCTCAGCGCATAGAGGGTGGCGCCGAGCGCCGCGTCGATCCCGGTCCGCGCCGCGTCGAGACGTCGGCCGGTGACGACGAGCGGGCTCCCCGGCGCGACCTTCCCTTCCGCATCGTCGTCGTCATCGTCGTCGCGCGGCCGGGGCGGGGACGGAGCAGAGGGCGGCGCGGCGGAGGCGCGTTCGTCGGGGCTCGTCGGAGGAGGCGCTGCCGGCGGGGGAGCCCCGACAGCGCCGAGCGCCAGCAGGAGGGGAAGCATGGGCGGCCTAGTGCCCGCGGCCGATCCGGCCTGTCAAACGCACGGCGTGTGCGAGGATGTCGAGAAGCTTGAACCCGACAGCATCGGCGGCTCGATTATAGGCGGCGCGCGGGGTCGCAACCGGCGGCGGCGGCGCTATAGCGGCGCGATGGTGCTCGAAGAGATCGAAACCCCGGCGCTGGTGCTCGACCGCGCTCGGCTCGCCCGCAACGTCGCGCGGATGCGGGACCGGCTCGCCGTGCTCGGAGTCCCGCTGCGGCCGCACGTCAAGACCGCGAAATCCATCGAGGCGGTGCGGCTCGCGGTGGAGGGGCAGCCGGGCGGCATCACCGTCTCGACCCTGCGCGAGGCCGAGCATTTCTTCGCGGCCGGCTTCGCCGACATCCTCTACGCGGTCGGCATCGCGCCGGGGAAGCTGGCGCACGTCGCCGACCTTCGCCGCCGCGGGGCGGAGGTGACGATCGTCCTCGACAGCCTCGAAATGGCCGACGCGGTCGCGGCGCGGGCGGACGGTCTCGGCACGACCTTTCCGGTGCTGATCGAGATCGACACCGACGGCGGGCGCGCCGGCCTCACGCCCGGCGATCGCCGCCTCGTCGCGATCGGCCGGCGCCTGCACGCCGCCGGGGGAACCGAGCTGCGCGGCGTCATGACCCATGCCGGACGCTCCTACGAATGCCGCTCGGCCCAAGCGCTGCGCGCGATGGCGCAGCAGGAGCGGGCCGGGGCGGTGGCTGCCGCCGAGGCGCTGCGGGCGGCGGGGGTGCCCGCACCCGTGGTCAGCGTCGGCTCGACTCCGACCGCTTTGTTCGCCGAGCGGCTCGACGGCGTCACCGAAGTCCGCGCCGGCGTCTACATGTTCATGGACATGGTGATGGTCGGCCTCGGCGTCTGCGCCGAGGAGGCGCTGGCGCTGTCCGTCCTCGCGACCGTCATCGGCCACCGCCGCGACACGGGCACCATCCTGATCGACGCCGGCGGCCTCGCCCTCTCGAAGGATGCCGGCCAAGGCGGCGGCTACGGCCGCCTCGCCGACGCCGCGACCGGAGCGCCGCTCGGCCTCGCCGTCGCCTCGGTGAACCAGGAGCACGGCCTCGTCCCGGCCGCTGAAGCCGACTTCGCGCGACTGCCGCTCGGCAGCCTGGTGCGCATCCTCCCCAACCATGCGTGCATGACCGCCGCCGCGCACGAGCGCTACCACGTGGTCGACGGCGGCACCGAGGTGACGGCGGTCTGGGAGCGCTGCAACTTCTGGTAGCATTGGTGCAAGCCGAGCAGGACGGCGAGAACGGCCGCGAGGATGCCGAGGCGCAGGCGCAGCGGCGGCTTCGATGCATAGGTCATGGCGGGCCGATCGTCGCGTCCAGGAAGGCGAGCAGGGTTGCCCGGTACTTCGGATCGGAGATGTCGCCGACCCCGGCGTGGGCACGGCCGGCCATGAACCACAGCCGCTTCGGCCCCGGAAAGGCGGCGTAGAGGGCGCGAGTCTCGTCGGGGGGCGTGTAGCGGTCGGCGCCGCCGCCGACGACAAGCGCCGGACCCGCATAGCGTCGCGCGGCGTCGAGCGGTGACAGGCGCCCTGGCCAGACGCCGAAGCGCGGCTTCGCCTGCACACTGAGCAGAGGCTCGAGCAGGGCCGCGGGTGCGGCGGTGGTGAAGGCGGCGACGCGGTTGCGGATGGCGTGGCGGATGTCCGGATAGACGGCCTCGACGACCAGCGCATCGGCGGGAAGCGGGCCGTCGTCGCCGATCAGCGCCGAGGCGCCGCCGAGCGAGAGGCCGGCCGCGGCGACCTTCGCGCCGTGCTGCCGCGCCTTCAGCCAGCGGAGACCCGCCGCGGCGTCCCGGCTCTCGAACAATCCGAAGCTGTGCGGCGCGCTCGCGGACTGGCCATGGCCGCGAAAATCGATGGCGAGCGTCGCATAGCCGGCCTGCGCCAGCACCGCTGCGGTCGGCGCCATCGCCGCCCGCGAGGCGCCGTTGCCATGGAGCAGGAGCACGGCCGGTCCGTCCGGGCGCCGGCCGGGGCGGTAGGTTGCCGCGAGGAGCAGGCCGTCGCCCGCGCGCAGGTGCAGATCGAAGGCGGGCGGCGTGGCGGCAGGCACCGCGGACGGAGTCGGCCACACCAGGAGCGCGCCGAGCCCCCAGCTCGCCGCGAAGCCGAGCAGGAGGAGCAGCGCCAGGATGCGCCAAAGGGCATGGAGACGTGTCACGGCGCCCCAGCCTAACGCCTCCGGCCGCGCGGCGTCAGTCGATCAATTCCACCGCCATCGCCGTTGCCTCGCCCCCGCCGATGCACAGGGTGGCGACGCCGCGCTTGCCGCCGGTGGTCTCGAGGGCGGAGAGGAGGGTGCACAGGAGGCGCGCGCCGCTGGCGCCGATCGGGTGGCCGAGCGCGGTCGCGCCGCCGTGAACGTTCAGTTTCCCGCGCTCGATGCCGAGGTCGCGCATCGCGATCATCGCGACGCAGGCAAAGGCTTCGTTGACTTCCCACAGGTCGACGTCGCCCACGCTCCAGCCGGCTTTCTCCAGCACCTTGCGGACCGCCGGGACCGGGGCGCTGGTGAACAGGTTCGGCGCCTGCGCATGGGCGGCGTGGGCGACGATGCGGGCGACGGGCGTCTTCCCGAGCCTGTCCGCCACCGACTGGCGGGTGACGAGGAGTGCGGCGGCGCCGTCGGAGATCGAGGAGGCGTTGGCGGCGGTGATCGTGCCGTCCTTGGCGAAGGCGGGCCTCAGGCCCGGGATCTTCTCCGGGTTGGCCTTGCCGGGCTGCTCGTCGATGTCGATGGTGAGCTCGCCCTTGCGGCTGACCACCGTCACCGGCACCACCTCGCGATCGAACGCGCCGGACTGGATGGCGGCGTTGGCGCGGGTCAGGGACTCGATGGCGTAATCGTCCTGGTCGGCGCGGGTGAACTGGTATTCGCGGGCCGCGTCCTCGGCGAAGGTGCCCATCGCGCGGCCGGCGTCATAGGCGTCCTCGAGGCCGTCGAGCATCATATGGTCGTAGACCGTGTCGTGGCCGATGCGGGCGCCGGAGCGGTGCTTCTTCATGAGGTAGGGGCTGTTCGACATCGACTCCATGCCCCCGGCGACGATGACGTCCGCCGAGCCGGCGGCGATCATGTCGTGGGCGAACATCGCCGCCTGCATGCCCGAGCCGCAGACCTTGTTGACCGTGGTCGCCTCGACCGACTTGGGGAGGCCGGCGCCGAGCGCCGCCTGGCGCGCCGGCGCCTGGCCGAGGCCGGCGGGGAGGACGCAGCCCATGAAGATCTTGTCGACGTCCTCGCCGGAGACCCCGGCCCGCTCGACCGCGGCGCGGACGGCGGCGGCGCCGAGCTCGGTGGCGCTGGCGCCGGCGAGAGCGCCCTGGAACGAGCCCATCGGGGTGCGGGCGTAGGAGAGGATGACGATCGGGTCGTGCGCGGCGGTGGCCATCGGTTCGGAACTCCCAAAGCTTCGTTCGTCCCGAGCGAAGTCGAGGGGCGCTGCACGGGCATTCGAGGTGCGCCCCTCGACTTCGCTCGGGACGAACGGATTCCCGTGTCTCGCGCCCTGCTGCCGCGGGCCGTGTGTGGTGGCCACATAGGCGCGCGTGCCCGCTTGTTCAAACGCAGCGGCGCCGTTACGACTTCCGCCATAACGAGAGGAGCCCGAACCGCATGAGGCAGCTTCCGTCCGTCCTACTCGCCGCCGCCGCGGCTGCGCTGGGCATTTCCGTCGCTTACGCCCAGACCGTCCCGGCGCCTGCCCCCGCTGCGCCCGCCGCAGCGCCGCGCGGCAATCCGGATGCTCCGGCGAACATGAAGAATCGCAAGGTGCTGCCGGCGACCATCACGCACCGGGAGCTCGGCCAGACGATGCGCAGCTTCGCGCTCAGCCTCGGCGTGCGCTGCGGCTATTGCCATGTCGGCCCGGAGAACGGCCCGCTCTCGGCCTTCGATTTCGCCTCCGACGCCAACCCGCACAAGGATATCGCGCGCGGGATGGTCCGGATGGCGATGGGGATCAACGAGCAGCTGCCGAAGATCGCCGAAAAGGATTCCAAGGTGAGCTGCTATTCCTGCCATCGCGGCGCCACCAAGCCGGCGCTGGTCCCGCCGGAGCCGCCCGCCGCGGCGCCGCCCGCCGCGGCGCCGAAGCCGCCCGCTTCCTGATCCGCCGCCGCTTGTTCGCGCCGTCGGGCCTCTGCTAGGGCGCGGCCCAGCAGGAGAGGATGCGCATGGAATTGGGGCTCGACTTTGCGCTCGGCGAGATGGCGGACGCGATCCGCGACACGACGGCTCGCTTCGCCGCCGACCGCATCGCGCCGCTCGCCGAACGGATCGACCGCGACGACTGGTTCCCCCGCGAGCTGTGGCCGGAGATGGGCGCGCTCGGCCTCCACGGCATCACCGTCGAGGAGGAGTTTGGCGGGCTCGGCCTCGGCTATCTCGAGCATGTCGTGGCGCAGGAGGAAGTGGCGCGGGCCTCGGCCTCCATCGGGCTGTCCTACGGCGCGCATTCGAACCTGTGCATCAACCAGATCCGCCGCTGGGCAAATGACGAGCAGAAGGCGAAATATCTGCCGGGGCTGATCTCCGGCGGCCAGGTCGGCGCGCTCGCAATGTCGGAATCGGGCGCCGGCTCGGACGTCGTCTCGATGAAGCTCAAGGCCGAGAAGGTCGACGGGGGCTGGCGCCTCAACGGCACCAAATTCTGGATCACCAATGCCCACTTTGCCGACACGCTCGTCGTCTACGCCAAGACCGGCGAGGGCAGCCGCGGCATCACCACCTTCCTGATCGAAAAGGATTTCGAGGGGTTCGGCCTCGGCCAGAAGCTCGACAAGATGGGGATGCGCGGGTCGCCGACCGGGGAGCTGGTGTTCGACGACTGCTTCGTTCCCGACGAGAACGTGATGGGGCCGGTGAACGGCGGCGTCGGGGTGCTGATGTCCGGGCTCGATTACGAGCGGACGGTGCTCGCCGGCATCCAGCTCGGCATCATGCAGGCCTGCCTCGACACGGTGCTGCCCTATGTCCGCGAGAGGAAGCAGTTCGGCAAGCCGATCGGGGCCTTCCAGCTGATGCAGGCCAAGGTCGCCGACATGTACGTCGCGCTCAATTCGGCGCGGGCCTACGTTTATACGGTGGCGAAGAATTGCGATGCGGGCAGGACGACGCGGTTCGATGCGGCCGGCGCGATCCTGCTCGCCTCCGAAAGCGCGGTGAAGGTGAGCCTGGAGGCGATCCAGGCGCTGGGCGGCGCGGGCTACACCAAGGACTGGCCGGTCGAGCGCTACATGCGCGACGCGAAGCTGCTCGACATCGGCGCCGGCACCAACGAGATCCGCCGCATGCTGATCGGCCGCGAGCTGATCGGGGCGGCATGAGCGAGAACCTGCTCAACGTCTTCCAATGGTACGGGGCGATCGCCGGTGCGATCGCGGCGCTGGTCGTTTCGCTCGATCTGGGGCGCCGGCCGACAGGCTGGGCGTTCGTTCTCTTTGTAACCGCGTCGGTCGCCTATGTCGCTTGGGGCTTCCTCAACGACGAAGGCAAGGCGGTGGCGTGGCAGAACACAGTGCTCTTCGTCATCAACGTGATCGGCGTCTATCGGTACCTGATCCGCAAGAAGCCGGTGTCGGCGTGACGGGGGCGACCACTTCGCTCCTCCCCGGGACGGGGAGGGGGACCGCCGCCGTCAGGCGGTGGTGGAGGGGGCCCGCCTCTCCGGCGCACCCGAGTCGGGGACCCCTCCACCACCCTACGGGTGGTCCCCCTCCCCGTTCCGGGGCGACGGCATGACCCAGATCGTCTCCAAGATCGACGAGGGCTCGGAGGATTTCCGTCGCTACGCGGCGCACAACCGCGGACTCGCGGAAGAGCTGCGGGCCAAGGTCGCCGCGGCGGCGCTGGGCGGGCCGGAGAAGCATCGCGAGCGTCACGTCGCGCGCGGCAAGCTGCTGCCGCGCGACCGGGTGACGCGGCTGCTCGATCCGGGCTCGAGCTTCCTGGAGGTGGGCCAGCTCGCCGCCAACGGCATGTACGGCAACGAGGCGCCGGGCGCTGGGATGATCGCCGGCGTCGGGCGCGTCTCGGGGCGCGAGTGCATGGTCGTCGCCAACGATCCGACGGTGAAGGGCGGCGCCTATTTCCCGCTGACCGTGAAGAAGCACCTGCGCGCCCAGGAGATTGCTCGGGAGAACCGGCTGCCCTGCGTCTACCTGGTCGATTCGGGCGGGGCGAACCTGCCGCACCAGGCCGAGGTGTTCCCGGACCGGGAGCATTTCGGCCGCATCTTCTACAACCAGGCGAACATGTCGGCCGAAGGCATCGCCCAGATCGCCTGCGTGATGGGGAGCTGCACCGCCGGCGGCGCCTATGTCCCGGCCATGTCGGACGAGACGGTGATCGTGCGCAACCAGGGCACCATCTTCCTGGGCGGCCCGCCGCTGGTGAAAGCGGCGACGGGCGAGGTGATCAGCGCCGAGGATCTGGGCGGCGGCGACCTGCATGCCCGCAAGTCCGGCGTCGTCGACCACCTCGCCGAGAATGACGAGCATGCGCTCGCGATCGTGCGCAGCATCGTCGCGCGGCTGAACACGACCAAGGCGGTCGGCCTCGATCTCGCCGAGCCGGCCGAGCCGAAGCTCGACCCCGAGGATCTCTACGGCATCATCCCCGACGACGTCCGCACGCCCTACGACGTGCACGAGGTGATCGGGCGCATCGTCGACGGCTCCGACTTCCACGCGTTCAAGCCGCTTTACGGGTCGACCCTGGTGTGCGGGTTCGCGCGCATCTGGGGCATGCCGGTGGCGATCCTCGCCAACAACGGCATCCTGTTCTCGGAGAGTGCGCTCAAGGGCGCCCATTTCATCGAGCTCGCCTGCCAGCGCCGCACGCCCTTGCTCTTCCTCCAGAACATCTCCGGCTTCATGGTCGGCGGCAAGTACGAGGCCGGCGGCATCGCCAAGGACGGCGCCAAGCTCGTGACCGCCGTCGCCACCGCGCAGGTGCCGAAGGTGACGGTGCTGATCGGCGGCAGCTTCGGCGCCGGCAATTACGGCATGAACGGCCGCGCCTACGGCCCCCGCTTCCTGTTCACCTGGCCGAACAGCCGGATCAGCGTGATGGGCGGCGAGCAGGCTGCATCGGTATTAGCCACAGTGCATAAAGATGCAGAAACCTGGAGGCCTGACGAGGCGGAGGCCTTCAAGGCGCCGATCCGCCAGCGCTACGAGGACGAAGGCAATCCCTATTACGCGACGGCGCGTCTGTGGGACGACGGCATCATCGATCCCGTGCAGACCCGTGACGTCCTCGGCCTCGCTTTCTCCGCCTGCCTCAACGCCCCGATCCCGGAGCGCGCGCAGTTCGGCCTGTTCAGGATGTGAGGAGGACGCGATGCTCGGACTGATCCTGGCGCTTGCCGCGGCGGCCGCGCCCGCACCGTCGGCCGACGAAGCCGCCGCCCTCGCGACCGCCAACCAGCTGCTCGGCCGTCTCACCGGCAAGGACCCGGCGGCGATGCAGGCGCTGACTCTGCCGGAGGGCGGCGCGACGGCGGTGTCCACAGGCAAGGACGGCAAGCCGGCGGTCCGCCATTTCACCTGGGCCGAATTCTTCGCGCACCTGCCCAAGGACAAGCCGATCGTCGAGGAGCATATGACGGCGCCTTTGGTGCGGGTCGATGGCGACGTGGCGATGGTCTGGGGCCGCTACGAGGTGATGGTGGACGGTAAGTTCCTCCACTGCGGCACCGATCATTTCGACCTGGTGCGCGTGGAGGGGAAGTGGCGCATCCTCAACGTCACATGGAACCAGACGACGAGCGGGTGCGGGCGGTGACAGGCGCGTGCCCCCTCCACCACGCCGCTTCGCGTCGCGGTCCCCCTCCCCGTTCCGGGGAGGAGCGGGACGCCGGCGCATCTGTAGCTCCTCCCCGGGACGGGGAGGGGGACCGCGCGCAGCGCGGTGGAGGGGGCCCACGCATCCTCCAGGCGCCGATCAAAACGGTGAAGCTCGCGCGCAAGCTGCGCAAGGACATGAGCCCGGCGGAGCGGCTGCTGTGGTGGGCGCTGAAGGAGCAGCCTGGAGGGTTCAGATTTCGTAAGCAGGTTCCCCAAGGGCCATATTCGCTGGATTTCGCCTGCCTGGAGGCACGGCTGGCGATCGAGGTTGACGGGGACGCGCACGGATGCGGCGATCGGCCGGAGCGCGACGAGCGACGGGATGCGTATCTGACCCGGCTCGGCTTCGCGGTGCTGCGCATTCCTGCCGTAGAGGTCTTCCGGAACCTCGATGGCGCCGTCTCCGGGAGCGTGGAGGAGTGCCGGAGGCGGGGCCCCCTCCACCACGCCGCTTCGCGTCGCGGTCCCCCTCCCCGTTCCGGGGAGGAGCGAGAGTGATCCGCTCCCTCCTCATCGCCAACCGGGGCGAGATTGCCTGCCGGATCATCCGCACGGCGCGGCGGCTCGGGGTGCGCACCGTGGCCGTTTATTCCGATGCGGACCGGCATGCGCTGCATGTGCGGGAAGCCGACGAGGCGGTGCATATCGGGCCGTCGCCGGCGCGGGAGAGCTATCTGGTCGGGGAGAAGATCCTCGCCGCCGCCAGGGCGACGGGGGCGGAGGCGATCCATCCCGGCTACGGCTTCCTGTCCGAAAACGGCGATTTCGCCGAGGCGGTCGCGGCGGCGGGCCTAGTGTGGGTCGGGCCGAAGGCGGCGTCGATCCGGGCGATGGGGCTCAAGGACGCGGCGAAGCGGCTGATGGACGCCGCCGGGGTGCCGACCACGCCCGGCTATCTCGGTGACGACCAGGCGGCGGAGCGGCTGCAGGCGGAGGCGGAGCGGATCGGCTTCCCGGTGCTCATCAAGGCGGTCGCGGGCGGCGGCGGCAAGGGCATGCGGCGGGTCAATGCGGCGGCCGAATTCCAGGACATGCTCGCCTCGTGCAAGCGCGAGGCGGCGGCGTCGTTCGGCGACGACAAGGTGCTGATCGAGAAATATATCGAGCGGCCGCGGCACATCGAGGTGCAGGTGTTCGGCGACACGCACGGCAATGTCGTCCACCTGTTCGAGCGCGACTGCTCGCTCCAGCGGCGCCACCAGAAGGTAATCGAGGAGGCGCCGGCGCCCGGGATGGACGAGGCGACGCGGGCGGCGGTGTGCGGCGCGGCGGTCAAGGCGGCGCAGGCCGTCGACTATGTCGGGGCGGGCACCGTCGAGTTCATCGCCGATGCGTCGGAGGGGCTCAGGCCCGACCGCATCTGGTTCATGGAGATGAACACGCGGCTGCAGGTCGAGCATCCCGTGACCGAGGAGATTACCGGCCAGGACCTGGTCGAATGGCAGCTGCGCGTCGCCTCGGGCGAGCCGCTCCCGCTCCGCCAGGACCAGCTCGCGATCCGCGGCCATGCGATCGAGGCGCGGCTCTATGCGGAGGATCCGGCGCACGAATTCCTGCCCTCGACCGGCCGGCTCGACCATTTCGCCCTCGGCCGCGGGGTGCGCGTCGATACCGGCGTGGAGGAAGGCGACCGGATCAGCCCCTGGTACGATCCGATGATCGCCAAGCTGATCGCCCGCGGCGGCACGCGCGAGGAGGCGATCGACCGGCTGGTCGATACCTTGGACGCGATCGAGGTCTGGCCGGTCAAGACCAACGCGGCTTTCCTCGCCCGCGCCGCCGACGATGCCGATTTCCGCGCCGGCGACGTCGACACGAGCTTCATCCCCGCGCGCATCGACCGCCTCGTTCCGGACACGGCGCCGCCCGAGGGCGTGTGGAACCTCGCGGCGACGGCGCTGCTCGCGTCCGATTTCGGCTCCGGCGGCGACGCCGACCCTTGGGCCGCGCTGCAGGGCTTCCGCCTCAATGGCGCGCCCGACCGCCGAGTCGCGCTCGCGCACGCCGGCGAGACTCGGCTGGTCGACACGGCGGGCGACCCTCCGCTCGCGGGCATCGCCACCGCGGAGGGGGAGAGCGTCCTCGCTTTCTCCGGCGGCCAAGCCTTCGCCTTCACCCTCCCCGGTGCCGGCGGCGGCGGCGCGGCCGGCGCTGCGTCCGACGGCACTTTGCTGTCACCGATGCCCGGCCGGGTGATTGCGGTCGAGGTGCGGCAGGGGGATAAGGTGGCCAAGGGCCAGAAGCTGGTCACGCTGGAGGCGATGAAGATGGAGCACAGCCTTACGGCGCCGTTCGACGGGATGGTGGCGGCGCTCGAGGCGAAGGAAGGGGCGCAGGTGACCGAGGGAGCGCTGCTGGTTCGGGTGGAGAAGGAATGATGGTCGCACGTCGCCCCAGCGGAGGCTGGGGCCCCCGTGGGAGTTCGCGCCGGCGCCTTTCTCGCGCTGGGGCCCCAGCCTTCGCTGGGGCGACGGTGTAGTATGCCCGGCCGCTTCTATGACGAATGGACGATCGGCGACCGGCTCGCCCACCAGCCCCATCGCACGGTGACGGAGACGGATAACCTCCTCATCTCCACCCTCACCCACAATCCCCAGCCGCTGCACCTCGACGCCGAATATGCCGCCGCCAGCGAGTTCGGCCGCATCCTCGTCAACGGCACCTTCACCTTCGCCTTGATGGTCGGCCTCTCGGTCGGCGACACGACGCTCGGCACGCTCGTCGCCAACCTCGGCTACGACAAGGTCAGGATGCCCAAGCCCGTCTTCGTCGGCGACACGCTGCGCGCCGAGACCGAAGTCATCGCCCTCAAGGACAGCCGCTCCCGCCCCGACGCCGGCATCGTCACCTTCGAGCACCGGCTCTTGAACCAGCGCGACGAGCTCGTCTGCGTCTGCGAGCGGACGGCCCTGATGCAAAGGCGGCCGGGATGAAGCTGCGCTCCCTCCTGTTCGTGCCCGGGGACCGGCCGGAGCGGATGGAGAAGGCGCTGGGGGCCGGGGCCGATGCGTTGATCCTCGACCTTGAGGATTCCGTCGCGGCGGGCGAGAAGGCCGAGGCGCGGCGGCATGTCGCGGAGTTCCTGAACCGCAACCCGACGGCGCCGCTCTGGGTGCGGATCAATCCGCTCGACACCGGCGAATGCGACCGCGACCTCGCCGCGGTGCTGCCGGCGCATCCCGACGGCATCGTGCTTCCCAAGGCGGAGGGCGGCGCGTCGGTCGCCGAGCTGGCGCGGCGGCTGACGGCGGCGGGGAACGCGACGGCGCAGGTCCTCGCCATCGCCACCGAGACTCCGGCGGCGGTCTTCCAGCTCGGAACCTATGGCGGGCAGCGGCGCCTCGCCGGCCTGACCTGGGGCGCCGAGGACCTGCCCGCCGCGATCGGGGCCGCGACGTCGCGCGCGCCGGACGGGTCCTACACCGCGCCTTACGAGATGGTCCGCGCGCTCTGCCTGTTCGGCGCGGCGGCGGCGGGGGTGATGCCGATCGAGACCGTCTATCCCGCCTTCCGCGACCTCGACGGGCTCGCCGCCTATGCGGCGCGGGCGCGGCGCGACGGGTTCATGGGGATGATGGCGATCCACCCGGCGCAGGTGAGCGTGATCAACGCCGCCTTCACCCCGACCGCCGAGGAGGTCGCCCACGCCCGCGCGGTGGTCGACGCGTTCGAGGCGAACCCGCAAGCCGGTGCGCTGTCGCTCGACGGCCGGATGATCGACCGGCCGCACCTCGTCCAGGCGCAACGCATCCTCGCCGCCGCGCACGAGAGGTGAGCGACCTCGAGCCGAAGCTCGTCACGGCGATCGGATTCCTGCTCGGCGTCGGGCTCGGCGGAGCCTTGGCGGCGTGGATGCGCGGGCGGAGCGTCGCCGGAGGCCGGCGCTGCGCCGCCTGCGGGGCCAGCCTCAGCCCGGCCGCGGCGCTTCCCTTCCTGTCCTGGTTCGGAGTCCGGCCACGCTGCCGCCGGTGCGGCGCGGCGGCGCCGTGGCTGGAGGCGGCGCTGGAGACGGCGGTGGTGGTGCTCGGCCTCGTCGGCATCTTCGCGCTGCCGATGCCCTGGACCTTCTTCGTGCCGGCCGCGGCGTTCGTCGCGTTCGTCTTCGCGGTCCGGCGCTGGGGGTGAAGCAGGGGGGCACCCCTCCCAACGTCATCCCGGCGAAGGCCGGGATCTCCTCGAGGACCGCCGCCGGCGGCCCTTCACCCCACGAGATCCCGGCTTTCGCCGGGATGACGGCGGAGGCGATGACGGTTACGCCGCCGGGTCCTTGTAGCGGCTCTCGATGAAGCGGCCCTGGGTCTCGAAGGCCTCGCGGTCGGAGCGGGAGAGGCGGTCGGCGACGTCGTCGAGCGCGGTCTTGGCGGCGTCGAGGCTGGCGACCAGGCGCTCGTCCACCGTCATCCCCTCGCCGTCCTTCTCCTGGCGATAGGCCGGCGGGACCCGCTCGTAGCGGTCGATCAGGTCGGGAAGGTGCTTGCCCATCAGCCGCCGCGCGTCGGCGGCGACCGGATCGAGCGGGTCGAGCTCGGCGAGCCGCTGCTCGAGAAGGGGGAGGGTGGCACCGATCGCGTCGGCGCGCCGCGCCGCCGCCGCGGGCAGGGCCGCCCGCTCGCGGCTGAGCAGCGAGGAAAGCTGGCGCACCACCGTCTTCGTCGGCAGCTCCTCGCGATACGGCACCCGCTTCGGCTCGGTCGGCATCATGCCGACGAGGAAGAGGATGGCGAGCGCGAGGATGGAGACGATGAACAGGCCGGTGAGGCCGATCGGGCCGACGATCATCGCGAAGGCGACCGTCGCGATGGCGAGGGCGAGGAGCCCGGCGCCGAGGCCCGCGACGCGCTTGGCGAGCCCGCGGGCGGTCGGGCCGTAGCGGCGGCCGGCATCGCGCACATAGTCGCTGGTGCGCGAGTCGAAGCGCCGGAACATCTCCTCGGCGCGGATCAGCATCTCGTCCGGGTCGCGCGCCATCGGAGGATCAGCGCTCGATCGGCGCGAGCAGGGGCGAGGTGCCGGCTCCGGCCGCGATGCGGTTCTGCTCGACGCCCTCGGCGCGGGCGATGTAGCCGCGGCTCTTCTCGACCTCGCTGGTCAGCGTGTCGACGGTCTGCTTCATGCTGCCGAGCGCCTCGAGCTTGAAGGTGTCGATCATGTCCATCGTGTCGTAGATGTTCTGGAAGGCGCGCTGCAGCGTCTCGAGCGGAATGGTCGACGACGCCGCCTGCTTGTGGATCTCGCCGGTCTGGCTCTTCAGCATCTCGCCGGTCCGGTCGATGATGTTGGCGGTGGTGCTGTTGAGCGCGGTGATCTGGTCGAGCACCAGCTTCTGGTTCGCCATCGCCTCGGCGACAGTCACCGCCGTGCGCAGGGCCGCAACCGTCGTGGTGGAGGCGCGGTCGACGCCCTTGATCAGCTCGACATTGTTCTTCTTGACGAGGTCGAGGGCGAGATAGCCCTGCACCGTCACCGCCATCTGGGTGAGGAGGTCGGTGGTGCGCTGGCGGGTGTAGAAGAGCGCGGTCTCGCGGATCGCCTTGGCCTTGGCGGGCTCGGTCGCGTCGAGCTCGTTGGCCTTCTCCTCGAGCTTCGCGTCCAGCGCCTTGGAGATGTGGATCATCTGCTCCAGGTCGCCCATCGTCTTCCACATCGCCGCGCGCTCGGTGCCGATCGCGGCATTGTCCATCTGCAGCTCCTCCTTGCCGGAGCCGAGGCTTTTCAGGATCTGCGCGATGTGGGTCTGCGCCGACTGGTATTTCTGGAAGTAATTGCCGAGCCGGTTGCCGAACGGGACGATGCCGAGGATCTTGCGCGGCCGCGAAAGATTGCCCTGCTTGCCGGGGTCGAGATCCTCGACGGTGCGGCGCAGCTTGGTCAAGTCGGCGCCGATGCCCGCCTCCTTGTCCATCGCGCGCACCGGGCGGTCGAGGAAGCGGTTCGAATGGTTGGCGGCCTCGGCGATCTGCTTGCGGCCCATGTTGGTCAATTCGTCGACCTTCTTGCCGAATTCCGGGCTGTTGGCATCGGCGGCGACCAGCTCGGCGACATATTTGTCGACGACGGTGTCGAGCTTCGACTTCACGCCTTCGTCGATCGGCACGAGGCCGGCCGCGTCGGCGGGCGCGACGACGGCGACGGGCTCGGGCGCGTCGAGGGTCAGCTTGGTCTCGGTTGCGGTGGCAGTAGTGGCCATGTCCCCAGATCTCCCGGTCTTTGCCCACTAAATGGGGCAGGGGAGCCGTCCGGCGCAAGGGGGAAGTG
>Ga0070692_10000118_pt1 | contig 18529 bp, 15 predicted proteins | sample KBSK1102metaG_FD_64675 | JGI IMG/M metagenome (GOLD analysis project Ga0070692, IMG submission 64675) | Corn, switchgrass and miscanthus rhizosphere microbial communities from Kellogg Biological Station, Michigan, USA - KBS K1-10-2 metaG | ecosystem: Host-associated > Plants > Roots >...
GGCGGTCGAAGACCGTGCTCAGGCGATCGCTCAGGCTGTCGAACATCCGCTCACTCCATCGTCGCCCGCCGCCTCAAACGCACAAAACGCCGGCGGGCGAAACTCGCCGGCCAGCGTGCGCCTCATGGACGCGGGACAGTCACCCTCACGGGATGTGGGGGCGCTTACCCGCCAAGGAAAGGGTTGGCAAGGGCAAGCGGCGGCGGGCACCCGCCGACGGTGCCCGGCCCCTACCGCCTCAGAGGTTGAAGTCGTTGCCGGTGATCACGTGCTGGTTGAGGGTGTCGACGCGGATGATCATGTCGGCATGGCCGTCCCCGTCGACATCGGCTTCGATCGACCAGGTGGCGCCGACGAGCTCGGCGCGCAGCTCGCCGGCATGGCCGTCGAAGGCGGCGGAGCCGATGAACAGGAAGGCCTGGTCGCCGGCGGTCGTCGTGTCGGCGTCGACCTGCGAGAGGTCGATCCGGTCGCCCGCATCGAAGTCGAGGATGTGGTCGACGGCGGCGCCGGACGACTGGGCGACGTCGGTGTAGACGAAGATGTCGTTGCCGCCGCCCCCGGCCATCGTGTCGCCGCCGAGATTGCCGAAGACGAGGTCGTTGCCGAGGCCGCCGGAGAGCGTGTCGTCGCCGGTTCCCGAAAGGATCCTCCAGGCGCCGTCGGTCTCGGCCGAGCCGTCGAAGAACAGCGGGGTGACGACCAGCGTGCCGTAGAGGGTGAGCGTGTGCCCGGCCGCGACGGCCGCGTCGTTGGTGACGATGTGGTAGAGGTTGGGATATGGCGCAGAGGGGTCGTGCGGGTTGCCGGTGTAGAGGACGATCGTCTGGATGTTGGTGAAGTTGCCCCCCAGCGTGCCGAGGCTCGATCCCACCTCGAAGTCGAAGCTGCCGTCGAGGCCGATCTGGTTTTGCGCGCCGCCGCCGCCGTCGATGCGGTCGCCCGCGCCGAACTTGCCGGGGCCGAAATAGAAGCCGTCGCTGCCGCTGCCCCCGGTGAGGTCGTCATTGCCGGCGCCGCCGTAGACGACGAAATGGCCGTGCGTCTCGGCCGAGCCGTCGAACCGCACCGTCTCGCCGGCACCGAGCGCCCCTTCATAGACGACCAGCGCCTGCCCGGCCGCGAGATTGCCGTCCTGCCACGTCACATCGTAGCGGCCGCCGGGCATCAGGCTCAGCCTCTCGACCCCCGTCAGCATGCCGGCGACGATGGTCAGCGCGTTGGCGCCGGTATAGTCTCCCCCGATGCCGACGGTATCGATGCCCGCGCCGCCGTCGACCACGTCGCCCGCGCCGAACGTCGCCCCGAAGGCGAAAGCGTCGTTGCCGCCGCCGCCCGACGCCTTGTCCGCTCCGCCCTGCGACAGGTCGAAAAAGTCGTTGCCGCCATTGCCGGTGACGTCGTCATTGTCCCCCGAGCCGGCGTAGGTGAAATTGCCGGCGCCGACATAGACCACGGGCGGCAAATCCTCCGCGACGTTGGTGACGGTGACCGAGATCGTCTGGCTGTCGGTGAGGCTCCCGTCGCCGGCCGAGACGATCAGGTCGTAGACATTGTCGCCGTCCGCATCGGCCGGGGCCTCATGGTCCGGCGCGGCCACGAAGCTCAGCGCGCCGGTCGCCGGGTCGATGGCGAAGAGCGCGGCGTCGGCGCCGCCGGCGATGGTGTAGACGATGGTGCCGCCCTCGGGATCGCCGGCGTGGACCGTCGCCACGGCGAGGCCACCCTCGGCGACGACGAGCTCCGCCGCCGCGCCGCCGCCGTTCGAGGAAATCACCGGTGCCTCGTCGACGTCGGCGACGGCGATCGCCAGCGCCTGGACGTCGGTGAGGCTGCCGTCGCTCGCCTGAACGGTGACGAGATAGACGTTGTCGTGATCCGCATCGGACGGCGCCTCGAAATCGGGCGCGGCGACGAAGCTGAGGGCGCCGGTGGCGGTGTCGATCGTGAAGCGACCGGCATCGGCGCCGCCGGCGATCGACCAGCTGCGGGGCGCGTTCTCCGGGTCCGCCGCGGCGATGGTGGCGACGAGGGAGGAATTTTCGGGGAGGCTGAGGCTCGCGGTGTCGGCGCCGCCGTTCGAGGTGATCACCGGCGCCTCGTTGACGTTGGCGACAGTGACGGCGATCGCCTGCGTGGCCGCGAGGTGGCCGTCGCTGGCGCGGACGATCACGTCGTAGACGTTGTTTGCCCCGGCATCGGCGGGCAGCTCGAAGTTCGGGGCCGTGAGGAAGCTCAGCGCGCCGGTGGCGGGATCGATGGCGAACAAAGCGGCGTCGGCGCCGCCGGAAATCGAATAGGTCGGCGCCGTTCCTTCCGGGTCGAAGGCCGCCACCGTGGTGACGGCGAGGCCGTTCTCGGCAACGGTGAGGGCTGCGCCGGCGCCACCTCCATTCGACGTGATGACCGGCGCCTCGTCGACGTCGGTCACCGCGATCGAGAGCGCCTGGCTGTCGATGAGGCTGCCGTCGCTCGCCTGGACGGTGACGAGATAGACATTGTCGTGGTCGGCATCGGACGGGGCCTCGTAGTCCGGGGCCGCCACGAAGCTCAGCGCGCCGGTGGCCGGGTCGATGGCGAAGCGGCCGGCATCGGCGCCGCCGACGATCGACCAGGTGCGCTGGTCGTTCTCGGGATCGGTCGCGGCGAAGGTGGCGACGGAGGCGGCGTTTTCGGCGAGGCTCAGGCTCGCGGTGTCGCCGCCGCCGTTCGAGGTGATGACCGGCGCCTCGTTGACGTTGGCGACGGTGACGGCGATCGCCTGCGTCGCCGCCAGGCTGCCGTCGCTGACGCGCACGATCACGTCGTAGACGTTGTTCGCGCCGACGTCGGCGGGTGCCTCGAAGTTCGGCGCGGCGAGGAAGCTCAGCGCCCCGGTGGCCGGATCGATGGCGAACTTCGCCGCGTCGGCGCCGCCGAAGATCGAATAGGTCCGCGCGGCGTTTTCGGGGTCGATCGAGGTGACGGTGGTGACGGCGAGGCCATTCTCGGCGACGGTAAGGGCAGCGCTGGCGCCACCCCCGTTCGAGGTGATGACCGGCGCCTCGTTGAGGTTGGTGATCGTGATGGCGAGCGCCTGGGTGCTGGCGAGCGTGCCGTCGCTGGCACGGATGACGACGTCGTAGACGTTGTTGGCGCCGGCGTCGGTCGGGTTCTCGAAATCGGGCGCGGCGATGAAGCTGAGGGTGCCGTTGGCGGTGATCGTGAACTTCGCGGCATCCGCGCCGCCCGCGATCGACCAGGTGGCGGTCGTGCCCTCGGGATCGCTGGCATAGAAATTGAGCAAGATGATCCGGTTCTCGGCGAACGAATAGCTCGCGGTGGGCGCGCCGATCACCGGCGCCTCGTTGACGTTGGTGACGCTGACGAACATCGACTGGGTAGCCGACAGGGCGCCGTCGCTGACTTTGACGGTGACGTTGTAGGAGTTGAAGCCCCGGGCATCGGCGTGCGCTTCGTAATCGGGCGGCGAGACGAAGCTGAGCGCGCCGGTCGCCGCGTTGATCGTGAACTTTGCCGCGTCGAGTCCGCCGACAATGCTGTAGGTGAGCGTGGTCGGGCCGTCCGGATCCATGGCGCTGAGGGTGATGACCGCAGTGGTGTTTTCGGGGGTCGAGGGAGACGAGTTGCTGGTGAAGAAGGGCGCTTCGTTGACGTTGGTGATCGTGAAGGCGACCGCCTGCGTGTCGGTGTAGAGGCCGTCGGCGACGGAGATCACGACGTTGTAGACGTTGTCGCCGTTGGCGTCGCCGGGCGCCTCGAAATTGGGCGGCAGGTTGAAGGCGAAGAAGCCGGTGGCACCGTTGACGGTCACCAGGTGAAACAGGCTTGCATCCTCCCCGCCGACGATGGTCATGGTCAGGTTGACGCGATCCGGATCGTCGGTGGTGACGGTGAAGCCCGTGACGTTCTCCGCCCATGCCACCTGCGCCGTGTCGCCGCCGCCGAACGAGGTGATCGAGAAGGGCTCGTTCACGTTGGTAACGGAGATCGAGAGCGCCTGGGTGTCGACGACGGTGCCGTCGGAAGCCTTGACGGTGACGTCATAGATGTTGTCGCGGTTGAAATCGGCGGGCGCCTCGAAATTGGGCGGCGCGACGAAGGCCAGGACGCCGGTCTGCGCGTTGATCGTGAAGCGCGAGGCGTCGTTGCCGCCGGAGATCGAGTAGGTGACCGGCCCGATCGCATCGCGGGACGTGACGGTCGTCACCAGGCTCTGGTTCTCGGCGAGCGAGAGGGCGGCGGTCGTACCGGCGCCGTTCGACGTGATCGTCACGCCTTCGTTCACGTTGGTGACGGTGACGGTGAATGGCTGGTACAGGACGAGGTCGCCGTCGCTGACGCGTACGAGGATCTCGTAGACGTTGTCCCGGTCGGCGTCCGCGGGCGCCTCGAAATTGGGATTGGTGGCGAACGTCAGCACGCGGGTCTGGGAATTGAGGTAGAAAGCGGAGGAATCGGCGCCGCCCCAGAGCGAATAGGTCACCGGGTCGCCATCGGCGTCGACGGCGACCGGCAGGGTCAGCGAAACGCTGTTCTCGGCGACGGTGAATGCCGTGCCACCGCTAAAGGCGACGCCCTCGTTGACGTTGGTGACCGTGACGGCGAGCGCCTGGCTGGCCGACTGGCCGGCGGCGCTGGCGGTGACGACGACGTCGTAGACATTGTCGGCGCCGGCGTCGCCGGGCGCCTCGAAATTGGGGGCGGCGACGAAGCTCAGCACGCCGGTCGCGGGGTCGATGACGAACTTCGCCGCGTCCGCGCCGCCGGTGATCGCGAAGGTCGCGGTCGCATCGGTCGCCGAGACGTGCGCCGCGACGATATTGTTCTCCGCCACCGCCGCCTGGGCGGGGGACGTGACGAGCAGGCCGCGGCCGCTCGCGGCGACCGTCACCGACAGCGCCTGGCTGTCGGCGAGCTCGCCGTCGCTCGCGCTCACCACCAGCTCGTAGACATTGTCGCCGTCGGCATCGGCGGGCGCCTGCGCGTCGGGCGCGGTCACGAAGGTGACGTGGCCGGTCGCGTCGATCGCGAACAGGGCCGCGTCGGCGCCGCCGGTTATGGCGTAGCTGACCGGATTCGGCCCGACCCGGTCGGTGGCGACGACCTGGGTGACGACGCTCTGATGCTCGGCGACGGTGAAGGCCGCGCTGTCGCCGCCGCCGTCGGACTGGATCACCGGCGCCTTGTTGAGCGCGAAGATGCGCGCGTCGACGTCATAATTGTAGGAGTCGGCGCTGGAGGTCCAGGCGACGGCGATGTCGCCGCCGGCGGTGACGACCGTGCCCGACAGGAACTCGAACAAGGTCGGCGCCGTGTTGACCAGGAAGGCGCCGCCGGCGATTCCGGCGGAATCGTAGAGCCGGCCCCAGACGGCGGTCGACGTGTCTGTTCCACCCGGGTGCGACCAGGTGACGACGAACCCCCCGTCGGGAAGGGCGCGGACCACCGGCGAGCCGGTCTGCGGATTGCTCCCGGCCGGGGTGACGAGGAACTCGCTCCCGATCGCTGCCCCCGAGGCATCGAGGATCTGACCGTGGACGGTCTCCGTGAAGCCGGTGTCGGAATAGTTCCCCCAGACGGCGACGTAACGGCCGTCGGCGAGCCGGGCGAGGCTGGCTTCGACCGGATAGCCGGGCCCGGTGCCGCCGATGACGAACTCGCCGCCGACCTTGTTGCCGAGGGCGTCGAAAAACTGCCCGTCAAGCAAGGTGGCGGTGCCGCTGCCGCTGAGCCAGGCGGCGAGGAAGCCGCCCGAGGCGGTCGCGGTTAGGGTCGGCGCGGACTGGCTGCCGGTGACGTTGGTGTTGACCAGGAACTCGCTGCCGAGCGGAGTTCCGGCGGCGTCGTACAGCCGCGCCTTGACCTCGCTCAGCGTGCCGCCCGGCGCCGGCTGGGCGCTCGTCCAGCTGATCAGGACATGGCCGTCGGCGAGCGCGACCACGGCGGGGGGGCTATAGTTCTGAACGGCCTGCTCGTTGACGAGGAAGGCGGCGCCGATCGGATGGTTGGCGGCGTCGAAACGCTGCGCCTGAATCGCCGGGGTGCCGCCGTCGCCGCTCTGCCAGACAACGAGGAAGCCGCCGCCGGGCAACCCGGTCGTGGCGCCGATATAGCCCTGGTTCGTCGTGGCGAGGGTCGCGACGAGGAATTCGGAGCCGGTAGGGTTGCCCGCCGCGTCGTAGCGCTGGCCTTTCAGCGCATTGCCGCTCGCGTAGGAAACCCAGATGACCACGAAGCCGCCGTCGTCGAGCGCGGCGGTGGAGGACAGAGACTGGTTCCCCACGCGGTTGGCGTTGACGCGAAACTGCTGCCCGTCGCCGAAATAGGTCATTCCCGCCCCCCACAAAGCGTGTTGTGAGCGTAGCTTAGCGGCAAATGTGTTGAAGTCGTGTAAAAAGCGGGACCGGCCGGCTCAGCGGCTGGAAGTCGCCTCGACCGCGCGCGCGGCGAACCGGCGCGCAAGCAATTTCACCAGCAGGACGGAGACGATGGCGACCGCAGCGCCGGCGAGGATGTCGACGAGATAGTGGGTGCCCTCGACCGGGGTCGCGAGGAGCATCGCCGTGTTGATGGCGAGGAGCGGCCAGCGCAGCGGCGGCGCGCGCCAGGCGGCGATCATGTAGAGTACGCCGCTCGCCGCGTGGAAGCTCGGCGCGCACACGACGCCCTGCAGGGTCTCGAGATGGATCTCGCCGAGGCCGTGGCTGCGCAACTGCGGGATGAGCTCGGACTGATAGAGGGCACTCGCCGGCATGTAGGGGATCGGGCCCTGCCAGACCGCGGCGAGCGGGCCACGCGCCGGGACCAGCACGAACAGCAGGAGGGTGAGCACGGCGGCGATCCATACCGAGGCGATGAAGATCCGCGCCTCGTGCTTGCGGCCGGTCGCGGCATAATAAGCGAGCAGCGCCACCGGGCTGACGTAGATGCACTGATAGGCGACTCGCTCGGCCACCTGCAGCGCCGGATGGCGCGCGACGAAGCCGTACCAGGCGACCCAGTCGAAGCCCACGGCGCGGTCTAGCCGGGCGAGCGAGGCGTCGCTGTAGCCGAAGGTCTGCGCCGCGACGGCGTAGCTGCCGAGCACCCCGAACAAGGCGAGGGCGACGAAGATGCCGAAATATTCGGCGGCGTCGCGGGCCACCTGCTCGGCGCGATCGGAGGGATTGCGCAGGAGCCAGGCGACGGTCGCCGCACCGAGCAGCCAGCAGAAAGCGGCGGCCGCGGCGGGTCCGGTCGGGGCGATCTCGAGGCGCGCGTCCCAGAGCAGCAGGGCGAGGACCAGCCAGCTCGCCGCCAGACCGGCCAGCATCCAGCCGCCGCGGATCGCGTGCTCGCTTGGTCGCGGGAACGTCCGCTCCCCAGCTGATGGCAATGTTGCGATGGCGACCTCTCCGCGACGGCCGCTTGCAGCGGCCTTTCGGCTCCCCCCTCTTAAGGAGCCCAAGCCCCGTAAGCCAGTAACTTTTCTGTAACGGTGTCAAGGCCTTGTGGGCCGGCCGGACGCGGCGCGAAAGGCACGCCGGTCGCCACGAACGCTGGAGATCGTTTCAGCGGCGGGATCGGTAGGCGTCAAGCTCCCGCTTGGCGGCCGCGAGCCCGGCCTGGAAGCCGGGATCGGCGGCCTCCCGCGCCATCAGCGCGGCGGCCGCCAGCCGGCCGGCATCGATGTCCGACTTGTAGTGGAAGCCGCAGACCACGCGGCTTTCGCCAAAGGCGAGGCCGCGGGCGATCAAGCGGTCGGAGCGGTCGGGCGCGATCGCGGTGAGCACCGACGCCCAGATCCAGCCGAGCGCGGCATGGGTCGAGGGGTAGGAGCCGGTCTCGGCGAGGTGGAACTTGTAATCGTCGGGCGTCAGCGGGCAGGTCTTGCCGCCGAACGCGACGAACGGGCGGACGCGGCCGTTCCCCTTGGGCGGAGGCGACTGCTTGACCGGCGCGACCAGCGCTTCCGCGTCCTTCACGACCCGGCCGATGAGAGCGAGGGTGAGCGGCGTGTCGCGCGAAGTCAGCGTGACGCCCAGCGCGTCGGCGAAACGCGGCGCCACCGCCTCGGGAACGTAGACGTTGTCGGCCGCCGCCTCGACGCCGCGCGGGCCCGCGAGGAGCGCGCGGGTGTGGAGATAGACGGTCTCGTCCTCGGCCTCGGCCAGGGAGCCCGGCGCCGGCGCCGGCGGAAGCCAGACCCGCACGTCCTGCCGCTCGGCGAGGAAGCCGTGCTCGCGAGCCTGGGCAAAGGCCGGCGCGGCCCCCAGCGTCAGCGCGACGGCGGCCAACGCGCGCATCACCAACCGCAATTTCATCCGCCACCTCCGCTGTTGCGGGGGCTTCATATCGGCGAATGCGGGCCTTGGCGAGCATGCCAGAAAGGCCCGATTCGCCGCAGCCGGGCGAAGCCGGCGACGCTCGCGGCGATGTGCCGCGCCTGCTCCGCATCGACATCGGCGGGCGGGGGCGCGGCCGCGATGCCGTAGCGCTCCGGGAGCAGCCGCGCGGTGGCGATGTCGTTCAGATGGCCGAGGCTTTCCTGCAGCGCCTCCAGCGCGTCGCGGAAGCGCTTTCGGCCGGGCGCCTCGGCATGGAGGGAGGCGACGAACTCCACCGCATAGCGCAGCTTCTTGACTTCGATGCGCAGGCGGTGGCGCGTCTCCTCGTCGAGGGTATCGAGCGCGGCGCCGCGGGCCGCCACCTTCTCCCACAGGCGGTCCAGCCGGGCGGCGGCGAAGTCGGGAAGCGGCGCGCGGGCGCGGCGCCGGGCGCGCCAGGGGCCGGTCGCGCTCCAGGCGACGAGGTCGATCGCCAACCGCCGGAACCGCGCCGAGCCCGCCGCGGCGACGACCGCGTCATAGGCTTGCTCGCGCGCGGCGCGCAGGGCGTTGCGCGCGGCGCCGGGAAGCTCGGTGCCCGCGAGGTAGACGTCGAGGTTGCGGGCGTCGCCGAGCGAGGCGGTGAACCAGCGCAGCTCGTCGCGCAGCGCGACAAAGCCTTCGCGGCGCATGGCCGGAGCGAAGAGCGAAAAGGCCGAGCGGAGCCGCCGCATCGCGACTCGCGCCTGGTGGAGCGCCGCGGCGTCGCGCCGGGCGCAGACCAAATCCTCGTTGCGGCGGAAGTGGCGCAGGCACGCCGCGACGATCGCCGCGAAGCCCTCGGCGACGTCCATGTGCGGCGAAAGGGTGAGCGGCTCGGCCTTCACCACCTTGCCGGCGCTGCCGTCGGCGAGGGCGAGGCCTTGCTCGGCCTTGCTGAGCACGCCGATGCGCAGGGGAAGGTCGTCCGCGAGGGCGCGGGCGGCGGCGAGCAGGGCGTCGGGCGGGCCGGACCTGAGCTCGAGCTCAAGCTCGCAGAGCGGCTGGGCGCGGCCCTCCGCCTCGATCGTCCCTTCGTCGAGCACCGCCTCGATCGCAGCGCCGGCGTGGACGAGGTCCCAGCGGGTGCGGCGGACGGTGGAGACGATGCGGGGCTTGAGCTTGCGCAGCGTCGCGGCCGGGACGAGATCCTCCAGCGGCGTGCCCTCGAGGGTGGCGAGCGAAGGGCTGTCGCCGTCCACGGGCTGCTCCCATTCCAGGCGGTCGAACAGGCCCGCCGAAGCGCCGTTCGCCTTGATCGTTTGAACGCGGCGGTCGCGGGCGTTGCGGATGCGCAGCGTGTAGCCGGCCTTGCGGAGCAGCCCGTTCCGGGTGTCGAAATAGACCGACTTCTGGTCGACGGTCCGGGCCTCCAGGTTCGCGAACAGCGCGTGCGCTCGCAACCGCCCGGCGGCATCCGGGTCAAGCACCAGCTTGAGCTCAACCTCGCGCGGCTGGTCGGCCATCTCTCCCCGCTCCTCCGTCTCCGCAGCGTCTATGGCGCAATTGTTACGGTTTGAAGCCGGTGGCGCGACACCGTCGGCTGGTGCGTTGGAGGGTGATGGAGCTTCGCCGCACCCTCCAGGCCGGTGCCCGCCGCGCGCTCGGCCGCGCGCTGCGGCACGTCGACGCGGCCGGGAGGCCGATCCAGGCGGCAGCGCTGCCGTGGCGGCGGGGGACCGGCGGCGACGTCGAGCTGCTCCTCGTCACGGGGCGCGGCGGTCGGCGCTGGATCGTCCCAAAGGGCTGGCCGATGCGCGGCAAGAGCCTCGCCGAGGCGGCGGCGCGGGAGGCGTGGGAGGAGGCCGGCGTGCGCGGACGGCCCCGGGAGCGGGCGCTCGGCCGCTTCCCCCACCGCAAGGACCATCCGCTGCTCGGGTGGATCGAATTCAGCGTCCTCCTCTTCCCGCTCGCGGTCGAGGCGGAGGCGGAGGAATGGCCCGAGCGGGGGCAGCGTGCGCGGCGATGGCTGCCGCGCGACGAGGCGGCGCGCAGGGTCGACTCTCCCGGCCTCGCCAGGCTGCTGCGGCGGTTTCGGCCCGACCGTTAAGCGACGCCGTGGGCGCGGAAGAAAGCGAGCATCCGCGCCCAGCCGTCCTTCGCATCCGCCTCGTTGTAGCTGGCGCGATAATCGGCGTGGAAGCCGTGCTGGGCGTCCGGGTAGACGCGGATATCGGAGTCCGCCTTTCCCGCGGCCTTGAGCGCCGCCCGCATCGCCTCGACGTCGGCCTGCGGAATGCCCTGGTCGAGCGCGCCGTAGAGGCCGAGCACCGGCGCCTTCAGCTCCGCGGCGCGCGCGATGAGCGGCTTCAGCTGCCCGTACCAGGCGACTCCCGCCTTGATGTCTGGATCGACCATCGCCGAGCGCCAGACCACCGCCCCGCCCCAGCAGAAGCCGGTGATGCCGATCCGGTCGCGCTTCACGAAGCGCTGCCCCTTCAGCCATTCGGTGACGGCGCGGACGTCCGCATCGACCTGCGGGACGGTCGCCTGCGCGACGATCGGGCGGATCTGGTCGATGCTGGTCATGGCGGGGAGGTCGGCGCCGGCGCGATAGAAGAAGTCCGGCGCGATCGCGACATAGCCGAGGCGCGCGAGACGGCGGCAGATGTCCTTGATGTAGGCGTGAACGCCGAAGATCTCGTTGACCACCACGATGGCGCCGTGGCGCGCCTGCCCCGCCGGACGGGCTACATAAGCGGGGAGCGGCTTGGGCGCGCCGTTCGGGACCAGCAGCTCCTGGATGGTCAGGCCCTTGTCGGGCGTGACGATCGGCGAGGCGTCGGCCGAGACGGCGGCGAGCGCGTAGCCGGCGAAGAACATCCCGACGGCGGCGCGGCGGGTGACCTCGAAATCCTCGGGCTCGGATCCGTCGGGGCGGGTGAGGTTCAGCATGGCGGGCACTCCGGCTGGTGGCGGCGGAAGCCTAGGCGCGACGGACCGGCGAACGCAATTCTCCCTTAGCGGGTACGCCGCCAGATTTCGTGCGAGCAAAGGAAGCCGAGGATGCAGCCCTCGACCTTCATGTGGCCGGCATCGATGCGGGTGATGGTCGAACGGACGGTGACGCCGCGTTCGGGGACCAGCACGGTGCCTTTCCACCGGCCCGGGCCGACATGCTGAAAGTCGCGCATGACGCGAAGGCCGACCATCTCCTTGAAGCCGCCATTGTGCGCATCCTGCTCGGCCTTGGGCCCGGCGCGGGTGACGGTGCCGCAAATCAGGGCTCCGCAAGGCTGGACGTCGACCGAGACGCCGCCGTCGGAATTCCACCAGGTGCCGTTGATGCTCGGATCGGGCGGCGGCTTGGGCTGCGGGGCGGCGGCGAAGGCGAGCAGGCTGAACAGGGGGATCACGCGGCCGCTCCGGGTCGTGGGTTGACGAGACAGGCCGGCACCGTAGCGGCGCTTGAGGTGAAGGGAAGCGAAACCGTGCGAGTCGTTGGCGAGCGCCGGCGCGGGTCGGCGCGGTGTGCATGGCGGTGCTCGCGGAGCCATGCCAGCGCGGGGGTGCGGCCACCCTCGTGTCCACAATAGTGGGCGATTCCAGATACTTGGATGCCAGGATTCGGGCCTGACGCAGTTTACGCTCCCCCTGCTCCTGTCCCGTCTCGGGACGGGCGATTTTGGCCGATTGCGCCGTTCGCCGAAGCGGGTCAGGCCGATGGGGACTGCTCCCGAACGGAAGCAGCGCCCCTTGCGACCACGGAGACCATCATGCGTCAGCTCACCTCTTTCGAGATCGATTTCGTCGCCGGCGGCTGCGGCTGCAGCTGCCCGCCGCCGCCCCCGCCGCCCTGCGACAAGACGAAGAACAACAACGGCTACGGCAACGGCGCCGAGTCCGGCCCGCCCCCGGGCAATTCGGGCGACCACAACCCGCAGCTGACGACCTGGAACTCGGGCCCCAAGGGTCCGCGCTAAAAGTCGATCGCCGACTCCCAACGGCGAACGGAAGGCCCGTCGCGCACCCGCGCGGCGGGCCTTTCCCTTGGGTCAGCGCGCCGAGGCGGGCGGGACCTGCGGATTGGCGGTGGCGGCAGGGGTCGGCGCCTGCGCCGAGCGGCCGAGCAGCGCCCAGGCCAGCAGGGCCGCGACCAGGATCACCAGGATCGCCAGCAGCAGCATCGCCATGCCGCCCTCCCGGCGGCGGGGATTGGCGGGGTTCGTCTCGTCCGGTTCGCGGGTCATGCGACTGGAAACCCGAGACGGAGCAATGGGTTGCTCGATGAAAGGCGAATTCGTGGCCGAGCTTAGATTGCATAACAAGGTATGATGGCGTAACATGGTGGCATGAACGTCGACTCGTGGCAGTCTCAGCTTCGCAAGGGCGCCGCCGAGCTGGTCGTGCTGAGCCTGCTGCGCGGGCGCCAGCTCTACGGCGTCGAGCTGCTCGATCGCGCCGGCGGCAGCGGCGGGATCGTCTCCGACGGCACGCTCTATCCCCTGCTGGCCAGGCTCGAACGGGAGGGAAAGCTCGCCGCCGAATGGCTGCTCCCGGACGAGGCGAAGATTCCGCGCAAATATTACCGGCTCACCGCCGAGGGCGAGGCGCTGGTCGCGGAGATGCAGCCTGTGTGGCGCGCGTTCAGCGCCTTCGTGGACGCCGCGATCGAGGAGAGAAAGCATGACCCAGCCCCGGCCCGCCCGCGGCGAAGCCTGGCTGAGCGCGCTCGCGCATGAGCTCTGGCCCCTCGCCTCGGACGAAGCGGCGGCGGTCGTAGCCGAGCTGCGCGGCCATCTCGCCGCGCGGGCGGAGGCAGGCGCGCTCGACGAATGCCTGGCGGCGCTCGGCCCGCCCAAGGCCTTCGCGGCGGCGTACGATCTGCCTGGCGAACGCGCCCGCACGATCGCGCCGGTGCCCGCCGGGATGAGCGGGGAAGCGCGCAAGACGGTGCGGATCCTGCTTCGCGACACCCGCGCGACCCTGCGGGCATCCCGAAACGGCTTGATGCTGGTCGGCGCGCTTCTCGTCACGATCTTGACGGCGACCGACTTCCTCCTGTGGACCGCAAGCCGGCTGCCCTCCGTCGGGATCGCAGTCGCGCCCGTGACGGCGATCCGGATCGCAACCCTCCTGTCGGCGCTCAGCGCCACCTATCGCCTCGCATTGTCGCCGGTGGAGCGGCCGTGGAGCGTGGATCGCACCTTCTTCAAGTTCGTCGGCGCGCTGGCGATAGCGACCGCGCTGGTCGTCGCGACGGCGCTGGCCGTGGGCTGGACGGCAGCTAGCCTGGCGCACGGCCCCGCCGGCGATGCCATCCGCCGCGCCGCCGGTCTCGCAGCGCTCGCGCTTGGCTCGATAGCGTTGCTGCGGGTTCAGCCGTGGCTCGCCGCGCTCGCGTCCCGCCGGCAGGGGTTCAGCCTCGCCGCGGCGTGGCGGGGCACTCGGGGCAGGATGGCGACCATCGTCGGATCCTGGGCCGTGCTCGTGCTGCCGCTCTACCTGCTCCACGTCCTCGTCAACCTTCTCGCGCTGCGAATCCTGCCGTTCGACGCCGGAGGCATGCTCGCGCTGGCAGGGCTGGATGCCCTGGCCTGCGCGCTCATCCTCGTGACGGCCGCCATGCTTAATGCCGCGGTGCTGCGCTGGATCCTGGGCGAGCCGGTGCCGGCGCCGAGCCCGTTCGCCACCGAAAAGCCGGCGCCCGAGCTGGTCGACGCTGCGCGCACCCGGCTGGACCGGCTGCTCCAGGCTCAGCCGGTCAGGGCGGCGTAGACCATCGCCTTGAGCTGGCGGCGGATCGGGTAGGTGGACGAGGGCATCAGCTGGGTCATGAACACGACCGACAGCCGCTCGACCGGGTCGACGAAGAAGTAGGTCGAGAAGATCCCGCCCCAATAATATTCCCCCGCCGTCCCGGGATTCATCGCCCGTACGGGATCGAGATTGACCCCGAAGCCCAGGCCGAAGCCTTGGCCGGCATAGATCGCCTCGCTGAACATCGAGCGGCTGAGCTGGGTGAGGTCGGCGCCGCCGGGCAGGTGGTTGCGGGTCATCAGCTCGAGCGTCTTGCGGCCGAGCAGCCGAACCCCATCGACCGCGCCGCCGCCGAGCAGCATCCGGCAGAAACGGTGATAATCCGCGCTGGTCGAGGCAAGACCGCCGCCGCCGGAGACGAGCAGCGGCGGCTTCGTCCAGTCGCTCGCCGCCCCGGCCGGGTCGTAGACGATGGTGCCGCGCTCGGGGTGGGCCCACCAGGCTTCCGGCAGCCGGTCGAGCTTGTCCGTCGGGACGTGGAAGCCGGTGTCGACCATGGCGAGCGGCGCGAAGATCCGCTCGGCGAGGACGTCTTCGAAGGGCATTCCGGCAAGGCGCTGGACGACGAGGCCGAGCACGTCGGTGGAGACCGAGTAGTTCCAGGCCTCGCCCGGCGTGAATTCGAGCGGCATCGTGCCGAGGGTGGCGACGAAATCTTCCAGGTCGCGGGTGGGTTTCAGGACGGCGAGGCCCGCCGCGCGATAGGCCGCGTCGACCGGGCTGTGATATTGGAAATCGTAGGTGAAGCCGGACGTGTGGCGGAGGAGGTCCAGCATCGTCATCGCCGGCGCGACGCCGTCGCGGCCCTGGACCCGGAAGTCCTTCAGCTCGGGGACCACCGCTTCGACCGGCTGGTCGAGGCTGGTGCGGCCCTCCTCGACCAGCATCATGAAGGCGATCGACGTCACTGGCTTGGTCATCGAGGCGATGCGGAAGATCGCGTCCTCGCGCAGCGGCACGCCGGGCGCGGCCTCGCCCTGGGTGGAGACATGGACCGGCACGCCGTCGCGCGCGACCAGCAGCTGCGCGTGGGGGAGGCGCCGCGGGGCGAGATAGTCGCGCTCGATGAACGCGTCGATCCGCGCGAGGCGGTCGGGGTCGAAGCCCAGCGAACGGGGGTCGGCGCGCTGCATCGCGGCCGCATTTGGCGGCGCTGCACGCAAAAAGAAAGCCCGCCGACGCGCGGCGGGCTTTCCTTGTCAGCGGCCGGCGGGCGGGCCCGCCGGGGCTGTCGCTTAGCCGCGGGCGCGGCGGCGACGGGCGACGAGGCCGATCGCGGAAGCGGCGAACAGGCCGAACGCGGCGGGGGCCGGAACGTCGGTGCCGCCGGTCGAGGTGTTGCCGGTGCTCGTGCCGCAGCCCGAGTGGCAGGCCTGCGCCGGAGCCGGAAGAGCCGCAATCGCAAGCGCGGCGCCGCCGATGACGAGAAGAGTCTTGAGCTGAGCCATAATAGCCTCCTGTTGATCGCCCGTGGCCGCCGAACTGGTTGGGGGCCGTGGAGCGTCAAATACGCCCGATTCGGCGGTTCGCCTATGCCTCCGGAGGGCCAAAATCCGGCTGTTCCGGAATGAGACGGGAGGCGGATCAAGGAGTTAACGCGGGCCGTTACGGCTCCTCTCGCGGAGGGCCGGTGGACTTGCTCCCCTCCCCTCCCTAGATGCCCTCCCACGATGAAGCGGCGGTTCCGGAAGATGCACGGCCTCGGCAACGACTTCGTCATCTTCGACGCGCGCGAGACGCCGCTGGAGATGGACGCGGCCCGCGCCCGCGCGCTCGCCGACCGGCGGACCGGAATCGGCTGCGACCAGCTGATCGTGCTCGAGCCGTCGCAGAGCGCCGACATACGCATGCGGATCTGGAACAACGACGGCGGCGAGGTGGAGGCGTGCGGCAATGCGTCGCGCTGCGTCGGCTGGCTGCTCGGCGGCGAGACGGTGATCGAGACGGTGGGCGGGACCCTCCGTGCCTCGGCGACGGGCGCCGGCGCCAGCGTCGCCATGGGCCGTCCCCGCTTCGGCTGGGACGAGATCCCCCTCGCCTACCCGATGGACACCGGCCGCATGCCGGTCGGGTGGGAGGAGCTGCGCGATCCGGCCGCGGTCAATGTCGGCAACCCGCATGTCGTCTTCTTCGTCGAGGATGCGCGCGCAGTGCCGCTCGATCGGCTCGGGCCGCAGATCGAGACGGACCCGCTGTTTCCCGAGCGGGTCAACGTCAACGTCGCCTCGGTGGAGGAAGGGACGCTGCGGCTCAGGGTGTGGGAGCGCGGCGTGGGCCTGACCCAGGCCTGCGGCACCGGCGCCTGCGCGACCGCTGTGGCGGCGATCCGGCGCCGGCTCGTGCAGAGCCCCGCGGTCGTGCGGCTCCCCGGCGGCGTGCTGAGCATCGCCTGGGCGCCCGGCGAGGAAGTCGTGATGACCGGCGCTGCCGCGTCGGTGTTCGAGGGCGAGGTGGACCTGTGAGCGGGCCGGAGGTGATCACCCTGGGCTGCCGGCTGAATGCGGCCGAGAGCGCGGCGATGCGGGCGCTGGCGGCGGGGGAGGACGACCTCGTCATCGTCAACAGCTGCGCCGTCACCAACGAGGCGGTGCGCCAGACCCGCCAGGCGATCCGCAGGGCCAAGCGGGCGCGGCCCGAAGCGCGGGTGGTGGTGACCGGCTGCGCCGCGCAGGTCGAGCCCGAGACCTTCGCGGCCATGCCGGAGGTGAACCGGGTGGTGGGGAATGCCGAGAAGCTCCACCCCTCGTCGTTCCGGCGAAAGCCGGAATCTCCTATCGCCGCGGCGCATCCCATGGAGATCCCGGCTTCCGCCGGGATGACGATCGTCTCCGACATCATGGCTGTCCGCGAAACCGCGCCGCACCTCGCCTCCAGCTTCACGGAGCGGTCGCGGGCATTCGTCGCGGTGCAGAACGGGTGCGACCATCGCTGCACCTTCTGCATCATCCCGTACGGACGCGGAAACAGTCGCTCGGTGCCGGCCGGTCCGGTGGTCGAGCGCGTCAAGGCGCTGGTCGGCGAAGGCTGCCGCGAGGTGGTGCTGACCGGCGTCGACGTGACCAGCTACGGGCCCGACCTTCCTGGAGCGCCGACGCTCGGGCTGCTGATCGAGCGCATCCTGCGCCACGTGCCGGACCTGCCGCGGCTGCGGCTCTCGTCGCTCGACTGCATCGAGATCGACGCGCGGCTGGAGGAGATCGTCGCCCACGAGCCGCGCTTCATGCCGCACCTCCACATGAGCTTCCAGGCCGGCGACGACATGGTGCTGAAGCGGATGCGGCGGCGGCACAGCCGCGCGCAGGCGGTGGAGACGGTCCAGCGGCTGAAGGCGAAGCGCCCGAAGCTCGCGATCGGCGCCGACCTCATCGCCGGCTTTCCGACCGAGACCGACGCGATGCACGCGAACAGCCTGCGTCTGGTCGACGAGTGCGACATCGTCATGGGCCATGTCTTCCCATATTCGCCCAAGCGGGGCACCCCGGCGGCACGGATGCCGCAGGTGGCGCCGGCGGCGATCAGGGAGCGCGCCCGGCGGCTGCGCGAAGCCTGCGGGCGGCGCAAGGCGATGTGGCTGGAAGGGATGGTGGGAAGCGTGCAGCGGGTGCTGATGGAGAAAGGCGCCAAGGGCCACGCGGAGAATTTCGCGCCGGTAGCCTTCCCCCTCGAGGGGCGTGGAAAAGAAGGGGAGGTGATCGCCGTCCGCATCCTCTCCGCCACCGCGGACGCGCTGATCGGAATCCCCGCATGAGCGAAGGCTCCTGGCTCGACCGGCTCAACGCCGGGTTTCGTAAGACTTCCGAGAAGCTCGGCGACAACCTCACCGGCCTGTTCACAAAGTCGTTCCTCGACGAGCAGACCCTCGACGAGATCGAGGAGGCGCTGATCGCCTCCGACCTCGGGCCCGCGACGGCAGCCAAGATCCGGCGGCGGTTGGAGGGAGAGCGGTTCGAGCGCGGGCTCAGCGAGGAAGCGGTGCGCGAGATCGTGGCGCAGGAGGTGGAGAAGATCCTGGCGCCGGTGGCGAAGCCGCTGGAGATCAGCGCCTTTCCGCGGCCGCAGGTCATCCTCGTCGTCGGCGTCAACGGGTCGGGCAAGACGACGACCATCGCCAAGCTCTCCCACCTCCTGCTGGAGCAGGATTATGGCGTGCTACTCGCCGCCGGCGACACGTTCCGGGCGGCGGCCATCGAGCAATTGACGATCTGGGCGGACCGGATCGGCGTGCCGGTGATCGCCGGGCCGGAGGGCGGCGACAGCTCGGCGATCGTCTTCGACGGCGTGAAGCGCGCGACCGCCGAGGGCATCGACACGCTCATCGTCGACACGGCGGGGCGGCTCCAGAACAAGAAGGGGCTGATGGACGAGCTCGCCAAGATTCGCCGGGTGCTCGGCCGGCTCAACCCGGCGGCGCCGCACGACGT
>Ga0070692_10000120_pt1 | contig 18235 bp, 33 predicted proteins | sample KBSK1102metaG_FD_64675 | JGI IMG/M metagenome (GOLD analysis project Ga0070692, IMG submission 64675) | Corn, switchgrass and miscanthus rhizosphere microbial communities from Kellogg Biological Station, Michigan, USA - KBS K1-10-2 metaG | ecosystem: Host-associated > Plants > Roots >...
GTCAGCGCGTGTGCCTGCCGCCGTTGGTATTGGCGAGGGTCGAACGTTCGGTCGTGCAACTCCGTACGGATCCGGTCCCGGTGGATCCGGGCGGCCGTCTTTGTGCGAAACCCCCGCCACTGTTTCAGTTTTCCCCTAATACGCAGTTGGACCATCCACCGGCCACCCGCGTCTGTGGCGTATTCAGTGAGGCCCCGGTCTTCTTTAGCTTTAATAGGTGACGGCATGGTCACTCCTTATCGGCCCAACCCGCTGGAGAAGGTGCAGCTCTGTGGTTTTGTCGAACCCATCACGCAAAATGCCGGTCTGGATCATAGGTTTGCCTTCATATCGGCGATATCCGGCTGGGAGTCGAGAACCTGGGAGGTCCCAGGCGACCATCACGCCAGTCCCGTAATCCTCATCAATCACCCCTTCGGTCCCTTGGGGTACGCCGCTGAATGCAACAAGGGCTGCCACTCGAGTGCCGATGTCCGCTTCGTCTGGAGTCACTCATTGCTCCGGAGCTGCTTGAGATACGGAACGCGCCGCGCGCTCGCGCGGGCTGGCTTCCTCTTCCAGCGCTTGCCGCCATTGAGAGCCGAAACGAGAGGCTGCTGGGCCCAGGGGACGAGGATGAGGATCCGACCCATTAAGTCAACGGTCTGCAAATGGCCGTGCCACGCTTCCGCCCAGGTTGCGTAGCAGCGCGCCGGCGGCGGGGGCTCGACTCCAGTGACGACGGTTTCGAAGGTGAGCGGGGGATCGGTATGTCGTTTATTCTCCCCGGTGAAGTACGTCCACACGACGCGCTGATTCCCGAGAGAATTGCAATGGACGGTGCGCTCTGCGAACGCCTGTGCTTGAATCCATTGTTCATAGGAGCTGGCAGGGACAACCTGTTTGTTCTCATCAAGGACGTACAGGTCGCAAAGCGGGGCGCGTGGTCTCATGCCGGGCCTCCATTCACACGTTGTCGATCAGATCCCTTTAATTTCCGAATCGTCTTCATGAGTTCGGGCATCGGCGGCAGCAGCGAATCCAAGTCCACCCCGTACACTTCATAGAGGGCGGCGTAACACAGGAGGGCCGCACTGACCATGTCGTTCGTATCGTTGCGCTTCAATTCGGTGCGCATGATCTGGAGCATCTCGTAGAGCGGCGCTGGCACCCGGCTCGAGACTCGTTTGCGCACCCCTTTTGAGGGACGGCCCGGCTTGGATCCCCTTATAATTTCTGCGCCAGATATGCGTTTCATGAGCCATGTATACACCATGCATACATCTGTAAGCAAGTTTATTTTGTAAACCCGCTAGGAGTGCGATGATTTGTGTGGTATAAGCCATTTCGTATGACACAGCAATCCATAAAAACGCGTCATCAAAAAACCGCCATTCGCGGCATTTCTGGTACAGATATTCACGCGAGAAACGGTGAAACCAAAGGAGGGAGCATGCCAACCTGTGCGACGCCCACGACGGCCCGCGCGGCCACCAGCCTGCTTGATAGAGCCAACGCGAACATCCTCGTCCGGGTTCGTCCCACCACGCATGCACTCTTGCAGCGCTTGTGTCTTGCGGAGGATCGTACCGTGGCCGGGATGGTGGACCGCGCCCTGAAGGAATACGCCAAAAACCATGAAGCCGAATTAGAGCAGCTCGCCGCGGTCAAGTGATGAGCATCGAAGAGGTTCTCCTGTCCATCCGGGACGGGATCGAGCGGCAAAATCAACTCCTCGAGCGGGTCCTGGCCACCCCCGCCGCCAAGCAGGATCTCGGCCAGCTCGTTCCGATCAAGGAGGCTGCCAAACAACTCGGCCTGTGTGGGCAGACCATCCGCAACCGAATCACGTCGGGCGAATATCGATCTTACGGCTCGGGCGCGGAGGTTCGCGTTGATGTGCAGGAGATCCGGGCCATCATGGCGAAAGCTCGGGCGCCCAAACCAAACGGCCACCACGTTCTCGATTGAAGCGATGAATCAATTACGGCTGTTGCTGAAGTGTGTGGAGTGCCGGCGCCAGATAACGGTGATCGCGGACGAGGTGCGCGATCAGCCGATGTGTCCCGACTGTGGGAACGTGATGATCGTGCAGCGGGCAACGACGGTCGGCAAACTTAGGAAAAGGAGGTGATGTCCTTGGCGGCGAAGCAACTGAAGAAGCCAGCGAAAAAGAGATAGCGCGGGAAAAAGGGAACAACTGGCGGGGCTGGCTCGCTCCCGGCCCCGCCGCTTTGTGTGAAGACAGGCGATGTTAACCGACGACGAGAAAAAGGCACGCGAAGGGGCGCTGGGCAGTTCGGACGCGGCGATTGTCGCCGGGATCTCGAGGGACAAGACCCCGCTCACGCTCTATCACCAGCTCCGGGGGGATCTGCCCCGCTATGACGATGAGGAAACGGAAGCCCAGAAGTGGGGCAGCCGCATGCAGCCGATCATTGCCGAGGTCCTGGCGGAAGAGCACGGCATTAAATATCGCCGCTGTCCGTTACGCATCCATAAAAAATACCGCTTTATCGTTGCGCACCTGGATTACGAAATCATCAGCGATCCGCGTGGACCGGGCTGCTACGAAATCAAACAGCGCGATAAGCACGACGAGCCGAACTGGGAAGATGGGATTCCGGACGGCATCGCTCTGCAGTGCGCGCACCAAATGGCGGCGACCAATCGCGACTACACCAAGATCGGGGCGCTCTTTGGCGGCAACCGCGGCCGCGTGTTCACGATCGAGCGCGATCGCGAGCTCGAGGAGTACCTGATCGAGATCGAGGTCCGCTTCATGGAGCGGGTCCGGGCTGGGAACCCGCCCGAGATCACCGGCGATGAGACGGCCGTCCTCAAGAAATTGTATCCATCGGATACAGGCAAGGTGATCACGCTTGAGGGGCCAAAAGTGCTGGCGATCCTGGACGTGCTGGGCGTCGCCAAGGGCGATCTGAAGGATGCCGAGCACCGCAAGCTGGCGGCCGAGTCCTGGCTGAAGAATGAATTGAAGGACGCGGCGGGAGCTCAGGTCCCGGGATACGGATCGATCACCTGGAAGACCACCAAGGGCTCGCTGGTCGAGGAGATCAATCTCACCAAACTCAAAAACGAATTTCCGGAAGCCTATGCCGCCTGCTTTGGCGTGACGAAGAAGCCGGGGCACCGGGTTTTCCTGCAACGACCGGGAAAGGAAATCGCGACATGACGACAGAACTGGCAACACGAGAGACAGAGAACGGCGCCGGCTCCGGCGCCGTGGCAACGACGTTCAGTATGGTGCCGCGCAGCCTGGAGGAGGCGATGAAGTTCGCCGAGATCATGGCCAAATCGGACCTCGTTCCCAAAGACTACAAGGGCAAGGCCGGCAACATCCTCGTGGCGATGCAGAAGGGCTATGAGGTCGGACTGGCGCCGATGGCCGCGCTGGAAACCATTGCGGTTATTAACGGGCGGGCGAGTTTGTGGGGTGACGGCTTGCTCGCCATCGTCATGAACCACCCGGCCTACGAATGGCACACGGAAACCTTTGACGAGGCGACCATGACCGCCACGTTTACGATCAAGCGCAAAGGGCACGACGCACACGTTTCAACCTTTTCCAAGGCCGATGCGATTCAGGCGAAGACGATTGAATGGATTGATCAGAAGCGAGTCGTGAAATCCCTCTGGGAGAAGGACACGTATCAGTCGTATCCCAAGCGGATGCTGCAGATGCGGGCGCGCGGGTTTGGAGCTCGCGACAAATTTCCGGACGCCTTGAAGGGCATGATCGCGGCTGAGGAGGCGGTTGATATCCCATCAGACGCTCCGGACGACGCGGCGCCGCCGGCACCCAGCGGGACGCTCAAGGCAAAGCTGGCGGCTCAGCTCGCGGCGGAGCCGGCGACGGCCGAGCGCTTTATCAACGGGCCTGCTGCAGACGCGGCAAAGCCAGCGCCAGCGGCAGATCCGCAAAAACTCACCGAGGAGGTCACCAAGGAAAACCAGGCGGCGGCCGCCGGCAGAGACGAAGTGCCACCCTATTTCGATCATCGCCAGAAAATTTTCGATGCCAAGACGATCGAGGAGGCGCAGGCCGCGCGCAAAGCGGCCTTCCAAGATGCGCGGCTCACGAAGGTCGAGCATGACATCCTCGACAAGTCGCTCGGCGAGCGGACGAAATTCCTCAAGGGCCAGAAGTGACGCAGGCCTGGGTGGAGGGCGCGATCTGGCCGTGGGTCGTTCTCTGCGGGCATTTGCTCTGCGTCGTGCTCGTGGCCGGCATCTGGCAGTCGGACGACCTGGGCCTCATTCATAAAGCCTATGTGAGCTTCCTCTGGGTGATGTGGATGTTCATCATCATGGAGCGAGCGACGCGAGAAAAGGGGGGCAGCCATGGCACCCGATGACGTCAAGGAGAAGGCCTGGCGTTGGCGCCTCTGGGACTGGCTGTGCACGCCTCGAGGGAAAGCCACGCCGAAATATACGCGGCTCTGTCAATGCCGGACGCTGCGGTCGGCCGATGCACCGCCGCTGAACCGATTCGACTAGTGAGTGACAGTCATGCGACCGAGCCGCATTCCAACCACTGCGACTGCGGCGGGTACTTCGGCCACATCCGGAGCCGTGACATGACAGAAAAGCAGGCCGACATGATCGATGTCCTGGAAGGCGAGGTGGCGCAGCTCTTTCCTTGGGAGGCCAATTTCGTGGCGGAGGTCGGCGGCGCCGATCTCCTGACCGCCAACCAGAGCCAGATTCTGAAAGAGATCTACGATCGCGTGACACAGGCCGAATAACACGGCTGGCCCGGCAGCCATAGAGGACCATTTTGCAAAACCCACAAATGGTCACCCGGGCACGTTGTTGATTCTGTGAGTTTGTTATTTGCCATGACGCTGCGGTCCCAGATTCCATCGGGGAAAAATCAGGTCCGGCAGGGGTTCATGAAGCCGTCCGCCAGATTCCCGAAGGGCCGCGTCTTTCGGTATCCGGATAAACGCTTTGAAGAGTGGCGGGACGCGGCCGCGGAGGACCTCCTCATAGCGCGGCGGTCGGTCCCACTGCCGATCACGGTTCCGGTCCATCTGAAGGCGGTGTACCTGCCGCAAGACAATCGGACGCGCGACCTGGCCGGGATGCTCGATGCGCTCGGCCATCTGTTTGAATACTGCAACGTGCTCGAAGACGACGCGCTCATCGTGGAGCTCAGCTGGAGCCTAGCTGGCCCCCACGTTCCCGATGCGGCGTGCCTTAGGCTGGAATTCTACCAATGGCCGATCAAAGGACACGCCTATGCCGAATAGAATTTTGCGAGAATCCATTACGACGAGCCCGACCCTGAACCAGATCAGTCGACAGGCGGAATGCTTATTTTATCGGCTCATGACGATCGCGGACGACCATGGCCGATTTGAAGCGGACCCCCGGATTCTGCACGCCAAAACCTTCCCGCTCCGCATCGGCAAGATCAGAGCTAATGTTTTCTGGTCATGGTTCCAAGAGCTCGTGAAAGTGCAGCTTGTCACGTTGTACGTCGTGAACTCGCGGACCTATGGACTCTTTAATACCTGGAATAAGCACAACCGGCTCCGGGCGGCGTATTCCCGATTCCCTGACCCACCTGACAACATCTGCCAGCAGATGTCCGCAGATGCCAACAAGCGCTCGCATATGTCGGCCCATTCGGAGTCGGATTCGGAGTCGGAGACGGATACGGAATCGGAGTCGGAACGGTCTGCCAACGGCCGCCGGCAGATGTCCGCACACCCGACTTCGGAGAAGACGATCTCTCGATCGCTTTCGGAGAGAAGACCAGCACGGGTCGCAAAGAGGCGGGGGTCTTCTGATCGCCCGAGGTCTCCCAGAATCGTCAATGGCAATGGCCTCGAGCACATCGGGACGCCACAGAAATCGCTCCTCGAGGAGATGAAAAAGCATGCGCCGAGGCACCAGCGCGCGTGATCCATCACCTCAAAATCTGGCCGGTGCCGTTTACCAGCATGTTGCATAACGACAAGGCGGCCGAGTTTCGGATTAATGATCGCGATTTTCATGTCGCGGACCAGGTCCTCTTCACGGAATGGGATCACAAGGTCGGTGCATTTACGGGGCGGTCGATTCTTGCGGTGATCACTGATGTCCAGCGCGGGCCGGACTGGGGCATTCCGGAAGGCTATGCCGTGTTGTCGATTCGCTTATTGTCGCCGATCCAGCCATGGACCATCGATGCGTAGGATCCCGCTCGCCGTCGATATCCCCCTCGTGAAACACCTGACAGTGCAGACGCTGGGCGACGCCTGTCCCAAATGCGGGGGGCTCATGGTCCTCGAGCGCCTCGTGGATCTGTTCATCGTGCAAATGGAGCGCCGGTGCCTGTGCTGCGGGAACATCAAGTCGGTCTCACTGCGACATATCCGCGCGACGGATCAACGGCCGCTGGCCGGCGAGGCCAACAAGAAATGGATCCGTCACCAGTGATCGCGCCGAAGAAAATGACGGCGGGGGAGTGGCAGGCCGTCCTCGAGATCGTAACCACCAGCACGCTGCCGCCGTTGCCGCTGACGGATCGGCTGATCGCGCACATCCTGGCGATTCAGGAAGAGCGGCGAGCGGAAAGCCTTGTCCTGTCGCGGAGGCGATGAAGTACATTGCGAGCGCCTGAGCGACGGTGTTGATTCAACTCCTCACACGGAGCGGGGAATTCATCATGAGCCAGGAGATCCCGGATTATTCGATGTCGCCGGAGGTCGTGTTGTGGGGCTTCCGCACGTTCGTCAAGATGCCAGTGCGGCGGGCCACCGATCCCGCGATCGGCGTCGAGTATCGAGAAGTCATGGCCTACACGCTCACGCCAGAGCCCATTCCCAAACAGGAGGTGCAATGAAGAGCAAGCCGAAATCGAAGCAGAAGCCGCCCACGCCGCTGCCGGCGCAGCGTGCGCAGCGGCCATCGCGTCCGCCTGTGAAGCGGGCGGAGCCTCAGCCGGCGGCAGCCAAGCGCACACCCGAGGAGGAAAAAACGGGGGCGGGGGAAGTGGTCGATGCCGATATGTGGCCGGAGGATGAGCAGAAAAAGGAGGACGACGAGGCGATGAAAAGCAAGCACGAGCAGGAAATGGAAGAGGAACAGAAACGAGCCCAGGCACGAGCGCGAGAACGGGACCAGGAGTTGAAACAGAAACAAGAGCAAGAACGGAGCGAAGAAGGGGAGCGCCAGAAGCAGGAACTCTATGACGAGACGCAGTCGGACCCCGAGGAGAAACCGGCTGCCAAGCCGGAGGAGAAGAAGAAACCGGCGGCGGCAGCCGCAAAGCCGAAACCGAAAGAGAAAGTCCTCGGCCGGTTCGATAAGGGGCTGCCGTGAAGAAGGACGCGCGGCTCACCGAGGCGGAGCTCGCCGTCTACGCGCGTGGCTTCTCTCACCACCCGGGCATGATGGCGCTGCTCGGCCACATCCACGTCCTGGACGCAGACATCGAGCAGCTGAAGACTGAGCTCGTCACCGCCCAAAAGACTGAGCGCGCTCCTGAGTCCGGACACGATCGCACCTACATGCTCGATTCAAACGGGGGCGTCTAAGCGGGGCGCTCGGCGTACATGCGAACGGTAAAAAGACAGAACAGGAAACAGCGCAAGAGAAGGGCCGCGCGATACGTGGCAGGCCAAGCGTTTCGCAGTAACCTGCTGGCTGTTCCGTTGACCTATAAAGCGTTGGTCCACGACATCCAAGACACGCATGCCGTCGTTGCAGTCGTCGCCGCTGACTCGGAAGCGATGGTCAGAGAGGCTGTCGCGGCTGTGGCCCAGGCGCTCAGCTATGGGCAGAAGCACAGCAAGGCTCACAGGTTCGACACAGTTCGCGACCGCATGGCTCGCGGCAACGGCGCAGAGAACGACAGGAGCGGGCTCCACCTCTTCAAAGCGAACAGCGATTTCCTTCGTATCCCTGCCCCCCCGCCCGCGACTGCCTCGCAGAACTCAAAGGTACTTCCTCGGGGGGTAGGGGAATGAGGGGGGGGAGGACCGCATTTAATGAGTGACCGCATGCGCATTTTATTGTCCTAACAAACCGCTTTTCGGGAGGGATTCCTGATGATGACGGTCATTACGATTCTGTCGGTGGTCGCGTTCATCACGGCGGTACTGGTCATGATCCCGGCGGTCAACTGTCCGGTGATTGTGCCAGTGCTGCTGGTCACGATCGTGCTGATGGGCATGCAGTTGCCGAAGGGGATCTGATGAAGACCTCGCAGTGTAAAGGATGTGGCGAGCCGATCGTGTGGGCAGTGTTGGACTCTACCGGGAAACCGATCCCCCTGGATCCTCGCCCTCCGGTCTATCGAGTGTATGTGGACGCTCAGGGCTGTACCCGCTGCTATCGGGACACGCCGAACGTTGATCCGGATTGTGAAGTAGAAGCAAACGCGATGGTTTCCCACTTCGCCACCTGTCCAAACGCCAATGACTTTAGCGCCAGTAAAAAGAAGGCTGCCGCAGTATGAAGTTGCAGCTGGGCAATGCATTTTCGATTCCGCTCGAGGCGGTCACGCAGACCTTTGCGATCCTGGCAAAGAGGGGAGTGGGCAAGACCTACACGGCTCTGGTCCTGGCCGAGGAGCTCCTGCGCGCGAAGATGCAGGTCGTCATCGCGGATCCCGTTGGCGTTTGCTGGGGACTCCGCGCGGCCGCCAACGGCAAGGATCCGGGTCTAGCGATCATCGTCCTGGGCGGCGAGCACGGCGACGCGCCGCTCGAGGCGGGATCCGGCAAAGTGATCGCCGAGTTTGTCGTGGACACGAAGGCCTCCGTCGTTCTCGATATGTCGCTGCTGCGCAAGGGCGAGCAGGTCCGGTTCATGACGGACTTCTGCGAGACCCTGTATCACCGCAACCGGACCCCGCTTCATCTGATCATGGACGAAGCCGACGCCTTCGCCCCGCAACGGGTGTTCCACGGCACGGAGCGAATGCTCGGCGCCGTCCAGGACCTGGTCCGCCGCGGCCGCGCGCGCGGGATCGGCGTCACCCTCGTCACCCAGCGGGCGGCCGTCCTCAATAAAGATGTGCTGACCCAGGTCGAGGTCCTCGTGGCGTTGCGGACGATCGCGCCGCAGGACCGCGAAGCGATGGACGCCTGGATCCAGGCGCACGACGCCCACGGCCAGCGGATGGAATTCATGGAGTCGCTCGCGTCGCTGCCGATCGGCACGGCCTGGTTCTGGAGCCCGGGCTGGCTCGACGTCTTTCAGCGGGTCGAGATCCGGAAGCGGACCACCTTCGATAGCTCGGCGACACCCAAGGTCGGCCAGCCGGTCAAGAGTCCCAAGCAGCTGGCGCCCGTCGACCTGGATGTGCTGAAGACCAGCATCGCGGCGACGATCGAGCGCGCGAAGGCGGACGATCCGGTTGAGCTGCGCAAGGAGATCAGCCGGCTGAAGGCCGAACTGAAGAAGCCGAGCCCGGCGCCGGCGGCACTGGCGGAGAAGGTCAAGCGCGTGGAGATCCCGATCCTCAAGGATGCCCAGATCAAGCGGCTCGAAAGTCTGCTCACGAAAATCTCAGCGGAGGCGGAGCGACACGGCAAAGCGATGGCGGTGTTTTGGCACAACCTCGATGAGGTAGCCAGCGCCCTGCTCGCGGTGGTGAAGTCGGCTGCGGCGACCCGCCAGCGGCCAAACCTCACGGTGGTCCAGACTCCGACATTTTTCTCGGACGGAGTCTCATTGTCTCGGACAGAATCTCGAAAACCCATCGCGCGGTCTGAAGTCAGTCACGACAAAAATTCAGACAAACTCTCCTCCGGCGAGCGGAAGATCCTGACCGTCCTCGCGCACTATCCGGAGGGCTGCACGAAAGTCCGGGTGGCGGTGCTCACCGGGTATGCCCACAGCGGTGGCGGGTATCAAAACCATCTCAGCGCGCTGCGATCGAAGGGATGCATCGTAGGTAGCGATCGTCTGCGGCTCACCGATGCCGGAGCTCAGGCCATCGGTCCAGTGGATCCGCTGCCGACCGGATCCGCGCTGCGCGACTACTGGCTGCAGCGACTGCCCAAGGCGGAGCGCCTGGTCCTCGAGCTGCTGCACAGCGTCTATCCCGAAGCGGTGACCAAAGAAGATGTGGCTGCGAAGACCGGCTATGCGGCGAGCGGCGGTGGATTCCAAAACGCGCTCTCTCGCCTACGGACGCTGGAATTGATTCAGGGCCGGGACGAGCTCAAGGCCTCCGCGGTGTTCTTCGAGTAAGGAGAAATCATGGCCACGAAAGCCCACGATCCTTGCCGAGAGAAAGCGGCCGACGATGAACCGATCTTCACGCTCCGGGCCCAGGATATCAGCGCGCCGCTTGTGGTCTTGTTCTGGACAGCGGTTCAGATGCAGCTCAGCCGCGCGTTGAAGGTCGGAGTCTCGCCGCGCGAGGCGCTTGCGGCTATTGAATCTGGATTGGTGAACGACAAAGACCTGGTGTTTGATCTCACCAATGTCAAGATCGGTGACGCCCTGCAATGTGCCACCCAGATGGCGAAGTGGCCGACGCGGAAGGTGGCGGACTAAAGGCGGTGAATGGAAAGTACACCGTCAAGCTGCCGCATACCGTCCGCGTGGCGTTTGGGCCGAAGGAGATGAAGGTGGAGGTCTGGTCCTATAAACAGGGCGACGGCCGGGAGTATTACGTGGAGATGGAGTTGCCGGACGGGCGCAAAGCCCTCGTGTCCTTCTCCGTCTCGAAGCAAGACGCGGAACGGTCGCTGCTGTGAGGGTGCCGAGTCCGGTCGCGCCGTGAGCACGCTGACCCCCGAGCAACTGGCGGCGATTGGGCCGTGCGATGATGTGGCAGGGTATTCCTGCGAGGTTCCCCGGCTCAAGTCTCACATCGCCGCGCTCGACGCGGAGATAAAGGCTTTAGCACCATTTGCAAATGCATCAGCATGGAAAGCTAAGTGCGATGTCAAGGAGGCCGAGATTGCGGCCTACCGGAAAGCCCTCGAAACCATCGTGGCGATGGAGCCGATGATGACGATGAATCCTCGGAAGAAGGTAGGCGATCCAAGCGCGATAGATTACAACTACCGGCATGTCGCAAAGAAGGCGTTGGGCGAAGCGCGGTCGGTGAGGGGATGAGCGATGATCCGTACCATGACCGGAAGAAGTATCACATGGCGTGCAAATTTACAGAGGATGGTGAGGTATCAGCGTTATGCTTTGATCCGCCGAGAGCGATTAACCTAAAGCGAGAATTATGGACGATTCGCAAGGAGGCGGTGACGTGCAAAAAATGCAAGGCGCTCCTGCCATGACTGACCCGGCGCGGCTGAGCGAGGAGGAACTGAAGGCGATTCAGGCGTGCGATGATGTCGCGGGGTATACCTGCGAGGTTCCAAGACTCAAGGGCCACATCGCCTGGCAAGACGAACTGTACCAGTCGGCGTGTTCCGTAGCGACGTACTTGGCGAACCAGCAAGCCGCCGAGATCGCGCGCCTGACGGCTGAGAACTCATCGCTGAACGAGAAGCTCTTGCAGATGATTGCCAAGCATACGACCGCGTGCGAAGCCGAGCGGGACCGCCTGCGGGCCGAGTTGACCATCCGGACTCGCGCCTGATGCCGATCTATGAGCGGCCGAAGCCCAAGCAGACCGTCATGCGGCGGCCGGTCTGGGCGGTCACGATGATGCAAGCGCTGCAACAGGAGGGACCAAGCCGTGCCGAAAAAGAACAAGGTGCCCCGCAAAGCGGCCTCCAAGAAACCGACACGCATTCGGGGGCCGGCGATCCGATCGGCGCCGCTCCCGAGGACGAACGTGCGCGAGGACAAGCATGAGTGGGGCAGCGGGGGCGCGCCAGACTAATCGGGTGAAGACCCAAGCCTCGCTCGCCAGGGCACTGGGCGTCTCGCGCGCGACGGTCACGAAATATGTCGCGGATGGGCTGGAGTCGGAGCGGGACGGCAGCTTCGATGTGAAGAAGGGCCTTGCTTGGAAGAAGATCGCGTCCACGAAGATGAAGGCCGGTACCGCCAGGACCGAGGTGGGTAAGACGGCCGACGAGCGGTACCGGGAGGCGAAGGCGAGCAAGGCGGAGGACGAGTTGCAGATCTCGCGGGGTGAGATGGTGTTGAGATCCGAGGTCACAAGGAAATGGACGGATCAGGTGTTGCTGATCAAGTCACACCTTCTCTCGTTCGGGCAGGTCATCGCTCCGCAGTTGGTCGGCCGCAGTATCCGGGAGATTCAAGCTGAGATCGATCGGAAGATGCACCAAATCCTGAACCAGCTCGCGTCCGAGCCGCCGAAGGCGATGCGAAAGGCTTCATGACCATGGATCCCGATTTGCACTGGTTGAAGCCGGGAGAGACGGTAGTGAGCATTGACGCTCTGAGGGCGATGGTGGGTCTTTATCCCAAAGCCGGACCGCAGCACATGACGCTGAACATCACACATCCGGAATTTTTACGTGCCTGGCAAGCATGGGTGGAAGAGCAGAGAAAAAACAAGGAGGGTGATATGGCAAAGCAGGCGGCTCCGGCGGAGCAAGAGATCTCCGGCAAACTCAATACTGAAATGTTGCGAAGGATGGCGTTCAAAGTTTGCCAGGAAGGTTTTGTCCCGGCTGATGTGCTTCAGGAAGAATTTGGTCCAGAAGATTTTACTTGTGGCGTTGCGATCCTGTTCCGTACGTATCGCGTCTTCCGCGAGGTGCGCCGACCGTGGACCGAGGGCAAGGAAGTGAAGGGGTATGAATGGGCGGATCGGCGTTTCTCAAAGAGCGAACAGACAAAGATTCCACCAGAGCTGGGTTTCCTGGTCGAGCTGTCGAAGAAGGTGAGCGTGCGCTATGGGGAGTACGAGCTAATTTCCGTGCGATGTCGATATACGACCCCGGCGGTGGGCGGACAGCCAACGAAGGACGCCGAAGGAGAGTTCAATGGGTTCGAGCGCGATTACCTGGACAACCTCCTGATTCTCGCCTACGGCTTGCGAGCGATGGCCGCGAAGGCCCTTCCGATGATCGGCAAGGAGGCGGCGATCGCCAGGCGCATCGGATTCCAGGCGGTGCGCTTCGCCTCACCGAAGACGTTCTTTGATCTGCGTCCTGTCATAGACGAGCAGAAGCGCCAGGGGCTGGGTATCACGCGCCACGAGGCCATCGTGGCTGGGACAGAGTTTGTGATCCGCGCGATGGTCCCACTCAGCGTATTGTCCCCCCCAGAGTACCTGCGAATGCTGAAAATCGCCGGAGAGTTCGTGCGCCTATCACCTGGGCGCTCAGCCGGATGCGGTGAGTTTGAGGTCCTCGGCATGGCCGAGTGACCGAGATACCTACACACACAGTCAGAGACGGATCGAATGATCGAAAGTCGGACCCAGGAATTCATTGACGACTTAATCGAGGCATTTAAAGGACGGACCAAACGACCGACCCATCGAAGGAGCAACGCACGTAAGCCAGCTATCTATTGAATGAGTCAAGGAAAAACCAAAGGCATCCAAAGATCCATTCAGTGATTGAGAGAAAGACGGAGCGATAAAAGCAGTTATCGAATTAGCGAAGCATCGAACAATTTTTTTGAAAATAGGAGGCACTCAGCCATCGCGGAGTGACCGAGTCATACACAGATGAATTGAAGGATATATCGTTCCATCGAATCATCAAGCTAGCCAACTATCGACGGACCGAAGGATAGAAGAAAAGACTGATCAACTAACAAAAGGAAACAAATATGGCCCTAGCGGCATCCATACATTCAGACGATGAAGACATTGGGCGGTGGAGCCAAGATGCACCACAAGTCCGGCGAGCGCTGCGCTTTATTAAAGGACATAAAGGCGGGATCACTCCTGAAGCATTGGTCGCCTGGGACGATCAGCACGGCCGCCGGCTGTTCACATGGGCCAATACGCAGGCCGCGGAGCAGTGGCGCGTCCATGAAGCCCGTCTGTTCTTCAACAGATTCCGATGGAACATTGGCGGGCTCCGGGTCAGAAGCTTCATTAACATGTCAGAAAATAAAGACGAAGGCATTGATGAACGCAGCTACGTCTCCACCGAGACGATTTCGGAGAACAAAAAACTGCGGGATATTGTGATCGGCGATATCACCCGTCGCATGAAGTCGTTGGCCTCCGAGCTGAAGATGTGGAATCTCACGGATAACGAGCGGGAGGCGATTTTCGCGCAGATCCGGGAGCAGATGGGCTAACAGAACGCCGATATATACCCCATGAGTCTAGCCGCCACCCTCTTCCCCCTCCACGAGCTCCAGCCCGGCGCGCCGCTGTCGGTGTCGCAGTGGGCCGATCAGCGCCGGATCCTCACGCGCTGGACGAGCGCGGAGGCCGGCCAGTGGCGGACAGATCGGACCCCCTATCTCAGAGAGATCATGGACAGCTTCTCATCGCCCGAGGTGGAGGAAATCGTGGTGCGCTCTGCCACCCAGGTCGGCAAGACCGAAACCATCTTAAATATTCTCGGCTATGTCATCGATTACGACCCGGCGCCCACGATCGTGGTCCTGCCTCGCGATGAAGACGCCAAGGACTGGGCCTTTAAGCGGGTCAAGCCGATGATCACCGCCTCGCCCTCGCTGTTCGAGCATACGACCGGGAAGGAAGACGACCTGGCCGGCAAGCTCTATACGTTCGACCGGATGAATCTCAAGTTCGCCGGCGCGAATTCTCCGGCGGATCTTGGCAGCGATGCGTGCCGCTTTGTGCTCTGCGATGAGGTCGACAAGTATCCGAAGTTCTCCGGCCGCGAGGCGGATCCGGTGAAGCTCGCGCGCGAGCGCTCCCGCACGTTTTGGAACCGGAAGATCGTCAAGGTCAGCACGCCGACGATCAGCACCGGCTACATCACCCGCGACTATGAGAGCAGCGACCGGCGCCGGTACTACGTGCCGTGTCCGGCCTGCGGGGAGTTGCAGCCGCTGTTCTTCTCGCAGAAATGGTCCGGCGCGATCGAGGAGGCGCGCAAGCAGGGACAACTGTGCTGGCCCGATGGCGTCACGCCGGACGTCATCAAGCGCGACGGCCTAGCCTATTACCAGTGCGGCTTCTGTCAGGCGAAGATCGAGGAGCATGCGAAGCGCGGGATGATCGAGCAAGGCCTGTGGGTGCCGTTCGGCGCGGTGATTGCCGGCGGGCAGCTCGAGCCCGCTGCACCATCTGCAAAGCGCGGCTATCATCTGTCGGCGCTGTATTCGCCATGGGTGTCCTGGTCCGAGATTGCCGCAGAATTCCTCGAGGCGAAAGCCGAGCCGGCCTTGCTGATGGCGTTCGTCAATTCCGTCCTGGCCGAGCCGTGGGTCGAGCGGGTTCAGCAGACCAAGGCGGCGGATCTGCATCGGCGCTGCGGCCTCTGGGCGCTGGGCGAGGTTCCGCCGGGCGCGCTGGTGTTGACCGGCGCCGTCGACGTCCAGAAGGATCATTTCTATTTTTCGATTCGTGGGTGGGGGCTGGGTGAAGAGAGCTGGTTGATCCGCCGCGGCACCGTTGAGACGTTTGAGGAGCTCGATGTCACCCTGTTCCTCACGGACTATCCAGGGAAGGACGCCGCGCAGCGCGTCCGGCTGTCGTGCATCGATTCCGGCCATCGCACGAACGAAGTCTATCAGTGGGCGCGCCGACACCTGGATACGGTGCGGGCGATCAAAGGCTATGACCATCTCGCCTCCGGCCTGCCGATGCGCACGTCGCTGATCGATCGGGACGGGATGGGCAAACCGATCAAGGGTGGCCTGTCCCTCTGGTCCCTGGACGTCAATCACTACAAGGATAAACTCAATCGATTGATTCATACCCCGCCGGGGGAGGCCGGCGAATGGCATCTGCCGGCGATGCCGGAGGACGATGTGTATTTCGATCATCTGACCAGCGAGCAGAAGATCACGATCCGGGAGAAGGTCAGCGGCCGCGTGCATGAGGCCTGGACGCTGGTGACGGAGGGCCGCGCGAATCATTATCTGGATTGCGAGGTCTATCACCTAGCGACAGCCGACATGCTGAAGGTCTATCTCTTGCGGAGCGGCGACCAGGTCCAGACCTATCGGCCGGTGAAAAGTGATTCCTGGGTGCAGCGCGGCGGCAAGGGCCCCGGCGAGGGTCCGGATCGCGGTCCGCGCGGCGGCTGGGTGGGGCGCCGGTGAGTAGCAGCGCCGTGGCGGTTTCCTGGGCGGGGGTGGAAGCTAAAAAGCCGTGCCCTGCGGCGTCTCATCAACGCGACACCCACGGCTAGCTAATGATTGCCCCCCCCTCCAAATCTACGGTCCGCGTGCCGCTGCAGCCGAGTTTTACCTTGGGCGATGTCGCGCTGGTGCTCGGCCGGCAGCGCTCGGTCGTGCAATATTGGAAGACGGCCGGCAAGCTGACGATCCACCGGAATTTTCGCGGGCGTGCGTATGTGATGCGGGAAGATTTGTTGATTTTTGTACGCGCCTACCTCGGGCAATGAACAGCGAATCCGTCAATGTGCCTGAAAGCTTATGTCCCTACTGTGCGTACCATTTCGAGATGGCGACCAATGTTACTGGCCAGGGTTTACCTCACGCGGGAGCGGTGACGCTGTGCATTAGGTGCGGCGAGATCCTGGTGTTCACGGAACATCTTCTGGTACGCAAGCCTACCCCCATGGAAACAGAACAATTTGCACGCTCTCCTCGCATTGAAGAAGTTAAAAGAGCTTGGCGCACGGTCAAAAATGAACTGACCTGAGCGTTAAACCAAGCCTCACTTACTGCTCAATACGGACAGTGTACTTTTTGACTACGTAGGGACAATCTGACATTTCTGGACGAGGATGCCTACTCTCCAGGAAGACCGCGACGCCCTCTGGGCCGCGTACATTGCGATCGCCAGCGGGAGGGTCGCCTCCTATAAAATCGGCGAGCGCTTCCTGACGTATCACAATCTCAAAGATCTTCGTGAAGCGATCGAAGCCTGCGACTTGCGGATCGCCTCGAGCACCCCAGGCGGCGTGCGGAACCTCGTCGGATGAGGGAAGTCCTCTCACCGCGACCCACGACGCTTGAGCGCACCGGCAGATTTCTCGATTCCGTGATCAGCGCCGTCGCGCCCTTGCGCGGCCTCCGCCGTAAACAAGCCCGGGCCGCCGGCACAATGCTCGGCAGCTATAAAGGCGCGCTGCGCGACCGGCTGCGGCGCGACTGGGTGCCGATGGGCGGCTCCGCTGATGCCGATCTGCTGCCTGACCTCCCGCTCCTGCGGGAGCGCTCGCGTGACCTCGGCCGAAACGACGCCCATGCCGCCGGCATTACCTCCACCGTCGTCATGCACACGATCGGCAGCGGGATCTATCCCCAAAGCCGCGTGGATTACGACGCCTTGAACATGAGCCAGGAGAGCGTCCTCGACTTTCAAAAAGCCGCCGAGCGGAATTTTCAAAACTGGTCCGGATCCGCCGACTCCCAAGGGCGGATGGACTTCTACGAGATGCAGGGCCTGGTCGAGCGGCAGATCCTCGACAACGGGGAAGTGCTGCTGATCCCGCTGATGCTTGAGCGCGAACCGCAGCGGCCGTACAGCCTCGCCCTCGAGGTGATTGAAGCGGACCGCTTGGAAACGCCGTCCCATCTGCGCAGCCGCGGCGATATCCGCGACGGAGTGCAGCTCGGCCCCCGCGGGCAACCGATTGCGTATTACATCCGCCGCGCGCATCCCGGCGACGAGATGAGTTCCCCGTCGAGCAGCGCCCGTTCGAAGGATGGCTGGATCCGCTACCCCGCGTATAACGAATTCGGCCGGCCGAACGTGATGCACCTGTACTGGGTCAAGCGCCCCGGGCAGACCCGCGGCGAGCCGTTCTTTGCGCCGGTGATCAACCTCTTCAAGGACCTGGCCGACTACATGGAAGCCGAGCTCGTGTCCGCGCGCGTGGCCGCCTGCTTCTCCGCCTTCGTCACGAAAAACGATCCTTATAATTCGGCCGTCAATGCGGCGACCACCGTCAACGACACCGGCCAGCGCGTCCAGGAGATGGAGCCCGGCGTCATTGAGTACCTCGCCCCCGGCGAGGCGATCTCCTTCGGCTCCCCCAGCCGCCCCGGCGGCACGTTTGAGCCGTTTGTGGAGCGGATCCTGCGCGCGATCGGCGTGGGCCTGGCCCTGCCGTATGAAATCATCGCCAAGGACTTCAGCAAGACCAATTATTCCTCCGCGCGCTCGGCCATCCTCGAGGCGTGGATGTTCTTCAAGATGCGGCAAGAGTGGATGATCCGGCGGCTGTGCGATCCGGTCTGGCAGATGGTCCAGGAGGAAGCGTGGCTCGACGGCGAT
>Ga0070692_10000130_pt1 | contig 17839 bp, 17 predicted proteins | sample KBSK1102metaG_FD_64675 | JGI IMG/M metagenome (GOLD analysis project Ga0070692, IMG submission 64675) | Corn, switchgrass and miscanthus rhizosphere microbial communities from Kellogg Biological Station, Michigan, USA - KBS K1-10-2 metaG | ecosystem: Host-associated > Plants > Roots >...
CGGCAACTACACCGGCAACTACACGGGCAACTTCACGGGCAATTACGCGGGGAATCTCGAGGGCCCTGGCCGGGGCAATTACTGGGGCCATACCACAGCCGATGAGGGGTTCGCTGCGGGGATTCAAGAGGAGATTCATACCGACAAGTACGGGCGGGTGAAGGTGCAGTTCCATTGGGACCGCAAGGGGAAGAAGGACGATTTCTACAAGGGAATTCTCGAGATGCTGTCCGGTCGTATCCCCGTGCACACTCCGGAGTGGACCAACCTCAGCGGGGCCGGCGATCCACTCGTTTTTAGTTTTGCCTCGGGCGGACTGAACCGTGCGATCGGCATGAAATTCGACACGACTGGCGATCCCTGTCCGCCAAACTGCGGGAAGGCGACCTCCGGCAGTTCGAAGGGAACGTCGATGGAGATGATGAAGGACCCGGGCCCGATTGGCTCGCCGGCCGACCTGGTGGGGAAGAACCCCGGCCCCCCTGGCTCACCGGCCGACCTGCTGGGCAAAAGCCCCGGCCCGGTCCAGTCACCAGAATGGTTGTGGAAGAACCCCGGCCCGATCCAGTCGCCGGAATGGACCTGGAAGCAACCTGGTCCGGTTCAGTCACCGGAATGGTTGTGGAAGCAACCCGGCCCGACTCAGTCCCCGGCCTGGGCGTGGAAACAACCAGGCCCGATCCAGTCGCCGGCATGGCTGTGGGCAAACCCTGGCCCGCAGCAATAGGAAGTTGGAGTCCGGCGGGGGCCGGCCGGGCGATCAGCGGATGTCGTTCTTCCTGATCCAGCCGGGCCACTGGACGAAGTCGCCGTTGGAGAAGACGATGTCGCAGTTCGGCGATTCCGTCGGGCCGACCTTCCCCAGGTCGTCGTATTGCCCGTCGCTGGCGTAGGAGACCAGGATGTACTCCTTCCCTTCCTTGTCGGTGTGGTACTGGAAGGGGGTCCCCCAGGCGTCGGAAAGGCGATAGTCCTTCAGGCTGCCGGCCGGGAGCTTCTCGGTCAGGCACTTGTCCAGGTTGTTGAAGGCGAAGCATACCGGGTAGCGCGGCCCTTCCTCCGACCGGTGCGCCTTCGCGTAGGCGTCGATCACGGCGCCGACCTTCTTCAGGTCCCGCATCGTCTTGTTCTGGTTGCCGAAGGCGTACGGCTCGCCGAGCCCCAACGCGGTGGCCTGCTGCTGGGTCATCGACTCCCCCATCACCCCGGTCAGCATCAGCATCCGGATGAACGTCTTCGCTGCGGGGTCGGCCGCCACCTTGCTGGCGACGATAGCCTTGCCGCGGTCCTGCTCCATGATCCGGGCCACCAGGTCGCCGGCCGCCGATTCGTCCTTGAGGATCCGGTCGATGGTCGCCACCCGGTCTCCCGGGGGGCCGATCAGACGGTCGAGGACCTCGGCGCGCATGGCCGGATTGCTGACCAGCGCTTCGATGATCTCCTTGCGTTTGGCGTCGTCCGCCACGAGGGCCGCCGGCTTCTTGAAGCAGGCCGGCAGGACAAGGGCGGCTGCGATCAGGGCTCCCAGGGCAAGCTGGCGACGTGTCATCTTCGACCTCCGAAGGCAATTTAGGCCCTGTTGCGCCGAGATCAAGCGGGAGTTGTTTCGCCATGCGAGTGGGGGTGCTGTGCGGATGCCCCTGGGGTGCGCTGTGCCGATGCACCAGAGGACGATCTTCCGTAGCGGACGCGCCAGCATTCCGACAGTACAGTTTCGTCAGTGAAAAAGGGTCGGCCCGGCCCTTCTTGAACTGGCCCCCTGAGGCCTACTCGCACCGGCCGCCTGAGGGGCCGGGGCCGGGCCGACCCTGAAGCGCGAAAAGCGACGGGGTCCCGTGCTCGAGGCTCACCGCAGTCGAAGCAGTCGAAAGCGGCAGTCGAAACGGGCAGTTCCCTCCACAGCACAGTCCGACCCCCCACCCGGGCACGGGACCCCCGGACTTCCGGCCCCGGAGTTCGCCTCGCTGGTCGTGTCCCGCCCGTGCCGGGTCGCCCCGATCGTCCGGCGGGCCTGGGGATTCGCCTTGGTGGTCGGTCTCTACGGGGCGGTCCTCCTGGGGCTCCTCGTCTCTCCCGTCTTCATGCTGGAGCTCATGAAGCCCCCCAACGCTGCGGTGAAGGAACGGGATCCCAGCGACCGGGTCATCTTCCAGCCCCGGGGCCCCAGGTCGGGGGATGGTCTTCCGGCCGCCCCGGTCAGGAGCGGTGTGAAGAATGGCGCCGAGGGGAAGTCGGACCGGCAGCGCCGGAAGCCGGTCCGTGCCGCTGCGATGGTCCCCCTGGCGGAACCCCTTCCCGCTGTCGACCCGACTCTGGAAGCGTCTACGGACCTCGACGAGGCGACCGTGGAGGGCCGCGACCGGCTGGGGGACCCACACGGGCCGGACGAAGGTCGGGAGAGAGGCCGTCCTGGAGCCGACTGCCTCGATTGCATCGGGACGGGCAAGCCCGGACCCGGACTCGAAGGACCGGACGGCCCCTTCGGCCCCTCGACGCCGGGCCTCGTCCCGCCCAAGATCATCCCCTCGACCCGCGCGCTGCCCCAGTACCCGTCCGCGGCCCGCCGGGCCGGCCTTCTCGGCACGGTCATCCTGATGATCGTGGTCGACGCGGATGGCAGCGTCGGGCAGATCGAGGTCCTGCGATCCCCCGATCAGCGCTGGGGATTCGATCTGTCCGCCATCGATGCCGTCAAGCAATGGCGGTACGAGCCCGCCCTGATGAACGGGAAGGCGGTGGCCGCCTATATCACGGTGATGGTGGAATTCACCCTAAGTCGTTGATTTCATTTCTGCAAGTCGCTTGACTGCCGTTCCCCCCCGCCCAAGATTTTTTCGAGAGTGCTCGCCCTGAGAGCAATCCCGAGGAGGGGAGAATGAAACTTGGCTTCTGCAAGAAATCGCTACTGGCGCTGGCGGCCGTTTTCATGGCGCTGGCGGCGACCGTCGCCGCCGATCAGCCGGACCAGAAGGGGCACGAGAAGCGCGGCGCCGTGCCGGCCCGCACCGTGGCGCCGGGGCAGGTGAAGAAGTTCCGCGTCACCGCCTTCGAAGGGAAGATCGCACCGAGCACCCTGCGCGTCCAGAAGGGGGACAAGGTCCAGATCACCTTCATCAGCAAGGACGGCACGTACAGCATCAAGTTTCCGGACTTCGAGGTCAACGACAAGGTCAGCCAGGAGAAGCCGGCCGTCGTGGAGTTCACGCCGACCCAGGAAGGGACCTTCGAGTTCCGCTGCTCCAAGTCGGTCAGCTTCAAGCGCTGGTCGAAGAACGGAACGCTCGTGGTGAACTAGCCCGGCGCATGACCGGGCTCCCCCGGATCCATCACCGGGGGGCAGTGCACGACGGCCCTTCGGGGCCGTCGTTCTTTTTTTCAGCGTGCTAGACTGCGGCGCGTGGCTTCCCGCGTGGCGTCCGACGATGAAGCGTTCATGGGGGCGGCGCTCCGGCTGGCGCGCGCCGCGGGCAGAAGAGGTGAAGTCCCCGTCGGCGCCGTCGTCGTGGCCGGCGGCCGTATTGCGGGCCGCGGCCGGAACCGGCCGATCGAATCGAGCGACCCCACCGCCCACGCCGAGATCCTCGCGCTGCGCCGCGCGGCCCGGCAGGCGCGGAACTACCGCCTCAGCGGCGCGACCCTCTACGTCACGCTCGAGCCGTGCCTCATGTGCCTGGGGGCCATGGTCCACGCCCGGATCGGCCGGCTGGTGTACGGCGCCCCCGACCCGAAGGTCGGCGCGACGGCGTGGCTCTCGGGTCGGCGGGCCAGCGGGCTCAATCACCGCATCGAAGTGAAGGGCGGCGTGCGCGCGGACGAATGCGCCGCCCTCCTGAAGGAGTTCTTCCGGGCCCGGCGCTAACGGGCCGCCCGTTTTTTCGGGAACGGCCGCGACAGCGCGCTCGAGCCCCGGACCCCGAATCGCCAGGGCTTCCGCGCCCAGGCGCCGGCGTACTCCACGCCGATGCGCGGCCCGCGGAGCACCCGGTCGTCCGGGACCGGTTCCCCCGCTTCGATGAACAGCTCCCCGGGGGCGCGCAGGTCGGCGCGGTTCTGCGACAGGTCGATTCCGAGAGCGCGGGTCAACCGGCCGGGGCCGGCGGCGATCGTCGCCGGCGGGCCGCTGCCGCGCTCCATCCGGTCCGTCCCTTCGAGCGGCTCGAGCGCCCGCACCAGGACCGCCGCCGGATGACCGACAGGTCCGGTCACGACGTTCAGGCAGTGGTGCATGCCGTAGACCAGGTAGACGTAGGCCCGCCCCGCCGGGCCGAACATCGGCTCGGTCCTCTCCGTCCGCCCCTTCGAGGCGTGGCAGGCGAGATCCGCCTCCCCGTCGTACGCCTCGACTTCGACGATCCGTCCCGACAGCCGCGCGGCGCGGCGGTCCGGACCGGCCGCGCCCCCGTTTGGGGCGCGCACCAGGATCATGCCGAGGAGGTCGCGGGCGACGTCCAGAACCGGCCGGTCGTAGAACTCCGCGGGCAGAATCCTCAACGGGCGCTCCGGGGGTGATGGAGCGTTTATAGCACACGCTCCGCGCCGGCCGCCCGGAACGGCGCGCTGGCGCCGGCCGCTGGGGCGATGATAAAGTGAGCCCCGGAGAGGTACCGAAGTGGTCGCAACGGGCCCGCCTCGAAAGCGGGTTGGGGCCTAAACAGTCCCACGTGGGTTCGAATCCCACCCTCTCCGCCACCTCCCCTCCCGATCGCGAGGACGACACGATGAGCGAGCCGGCGCCAGCGCGGTCCCTGTTCCCCGGGGGGATTCCCGCCGCGGCGCGGGGCGCCGATCTCGAGTTCTACGCCATCGCAGACCGGTATCTCGACGCGTCGATGCGCGCCTACCCCTCGAGCGCGACGATCGTGGGGCTCCACGACCACGACGGCCTCCTGGAGGACCTGTCGGCGGCGGGGATCGCCGCGAAGATCGACCTGGCACGGCGGGCCCGGGCCGAGCTCGCGCCGATCGATCCGGGGCGGCTGTCGGTCAGCGCCCGCATCGACTATCGCCTGGTGACCAACGACGTCGAGGCGTCGCTGTTCTCCCTGACCGAGCTGCGTCCGCACGCGCGCAATCCGCAGAGCTACGAGGACATCCTGGGGACCGCCATGCTCTACCTGACCCTGCTCGAGCCGGAATCCCCCCTGTGGCCCGTGCGGCTCGAGGCCCTCCTGTCGCGCATGCGGCAGGTCCCGCGGCTCCTGGACACCGCGAAGGCCAACCTCGAGAACCCCTCGCGCGTCGAGACCGAGATGGTGCTCGACACCAACGCCGGCAACATCGCCTTCTTCGAGCGGACGGCTCCCCCGCTGTTTTCCCGGGCGCCGGCCCTGCGCGAGGCGCTGGAGCGTGAGAATACCCGGGTCGTCGCGGCGCTCACGGAATTCCAGGAGTGGCTGAGGAGCGATCTGCTGCCACGGGCGAAGGGGGACTGGCGGCTCGGAAGGGACCGGTGGACCCGGAAGCTGCGGCACACGCTCCAGTCCGACCTGTCGCCGGACGAGATCCTCAGGCGGGCCGAGGCCCAGATCGAGGCCGACCGCCGGCTCATGCTGGAGGTGGCGCTGCCGCTGCACCGGGAGCTCCATCCCGGCCACCGCCACGGTGAGGCCGGGGACGCGCTGATCAACACGGTCGTGCGGGAGGTCCTGGACCACGTCTGCGCGCGGCACTCCTCGCGCCAGACGCTCTTCCCGGACACCCTCAAGGCGATCGAGCGGATCAAGGGGTTCATCCGCGAGCGCGGGCTCCTCACCCTGCCTCCCGACCGCGACAACTTCGTGGTCGAGCCGACGCCGGGATTCCTGGACGGCCTGGCGGTGGCGTTCTTCAACCCGCCGCCGATCCTCGAGCCGGACCTGAAGAAGTCGTTCTGGATCTCGTCGGTGCCGCGCGGCGGCTCGCCCGAGAAGGACCGCGACGTGGAGGAGTCGTTCCTGCGCGAGTACAACCAGTACGCCTTGCAGGGGCTGACCATCCACGAGGCGTTCCCCGGCCACTACGTGCAGTACTGGTTCGCCCTCGGCTCTCCCCTGGCCACGGTGTACAAGAAGATCTTCTCCTCCGGCACCTTCGCGGAAGGGTGGGCGGTCGAGGCCGAGCGCATGATGTTCGACCAGGGGTACGCCGACGGGGAGCCGGAGAACCTGCTCATCCACATCAAGCAGCGGCTGCGCGTGCCGCTCAACGCGGTCCTCGACGCGGCGCTGCACACCCGGGCGATGAGCGACGAGGAGGCGGACCGCTTCGGACTCGACCTCCTGCAGCGGCTGGGGTTCCAGGAGGAGGCGGAGGCGCGCGGCAAGCTGCGGCGGGCGAAGGTGTCGTCGACGCAGCTGAGCACGTATTTCGTCGGCTCGCTGGAGCTGTCGGACATCCTGCGGGAGGCACGGCTGCGCGCCGGGGACCGCTTCGACCTGCGCGCCTTCAACGAGCGCCTGCTGTCCTTCGGCTCGATCCCGCCGCGCGACGTCCGGGCGCTCCTGGAAGCCGACCCGGGGCGCTGAGCCCTTCCCGGGTTCAGGCGATCAGGCGGCGGACCAGGCGGAGCTTCGCGGGACGGGCGTTGGCGCGGCCGGCCTCCGCGCGTGCCAGCACGAAGGTCACCTCGCGCTCGAACACCTTGCGGAACAAGTTCGATTTTTCCTCGGCGGCGTGCAGCTCGACGCCCAGGTCGAAGCCCGACTCGGCCGCGAACCGCACGCGATTCCTCACGATCCGGCAGCGGACTTCCGCCAGGCGCTGCGAGTGGCGCCGGTCGAGCGCGTCGGCGATGCGCAGGATGGCCGCCAGCCGCCTGACCAGGCGGCGATCGATCTTCCCCAGGGCGGCCCAGGCGCGGTGCTTCTTCTTGGGGCCGGAGCGCCGGTGGTAGCGCGCCACCAGCGCGACGATCTCGCGCTCGCGCGGCGTGAACCCGTCGAGAGGGGCGTGGGCGATCAGACGGTAGGTGTGCCGGTGATGGCCGCGGAACCCGACGACGTACCCGACGTCGTGCAGGAGCGCAGCAGCGGACAGGAGATCGCGCCCGCCGGAATCGAGCCCGAGCGGCACCGCGACCTGGTCGAAGATTGACACGGCGAGACGCTGCACCTGGCGGCCGTGCGCCTCCTCGAACCGCAGGGAGCGCGCGAAGGCCTCCGCCGACGCCAGGCGCTGGGGGCGCGACGGCGGGGACACGGTGCGGAAACGCCGCGCGATCATCCGACCCAGCAGGGCGTGGCGGATCCCCTGGGCGCTCACCCGCAGCACGTTGACGCGCATGTGCGCCATGAGCTCGTAGAGGATCGTCACTCCGGCAATGATGATGTCGGCCCGATCGGGCGACAGCCCCGGCATCTCGCGGCGCTCCGCCAGGCCGCGGCGGAGCAGGGCCTCGTGCAGGTGCAGGAGCTCCGCCTGCGTCATCTCGAAGCCCTGGACCGGCCGGCCGGCGAGGCCCTGCCGGGACATCACCATCTGGGCCACCGCCGTGGCGGTCCCTCCGGACGCGATCAGCACCTGGGGGGACGGGTCGGCCTCGATGCGCGCCGCCTCGATGCGGCGGCGGACCTCGCGGCGCATCCCCTTGAACTCGCGCCGCCTCACCGGATCCGAGCGCAGGAATTCCTCCGTCAGCGCAACCGAGCCGAGGTGCAGCGAGTGGACCTGCTGGATGTGGCTGCCCAAAGCGAGGATCACCTCGGTGCTGCCGCCGCCGACGTCGGCCACCGCACAGGGGCGATCGGCGAGGTCGAAGCAGCGCGCCGCGCTCTCGAACGCCAGACCGGCCTCTTCCTCCTCCGAGATGACGCGCACCCGCAGTCCCGTCTCGGCCCGGACCCGGTCCACGAACTGCCGGCGGTTGGCGGCGTTGCGGATGGCGCTGGTCGCCACCACCTGGACGCGCTCGGCGCCGCGCGCCCGGGCGATCTCCGCCATCCTCTTGAGGGCGGCCACGGCGCGGCGCATCGCCGCCCCGGTCAGCCGCCCCTGCCGGTTCAGACCGGCGGCCAGGCGGGCCATCTCGCGCTCATCGTCGAGGGTGCGCCACGCCCCGTCGGGCAGGGCCTCGACGATCAGGGAGCGGATGGTGTTGGAGCCGATGTCCACGACGCCAAGCACAGCCCTCTTCATGCCGCCGTCCTGCGGGCCCGGCTCACGCCTGCGGGATGGAAGCGGGCCAGGCGGCGCAGCGCCCGCTCCGCCTGGCGGCTGCGCAGGCGGAGGAGCCGGCGCAGAAAGCCCGCGGCGGCCGGGACGTGCACGGCGTCGCGCACCCATTCGATCAGGACATCGAGATCGTGCAGGCGCCCGAGCTCCCGCTGGACCTCGCGCGCCCCGCGGATCGACGGCTCCAGCGAGGGGGAACCGGCTTCCGCCAGGACCTCGAGCACGTAGCGGTAGCGCTTGACGGCGATGCGCAAGCGGTGCATCGATTCGGGATCCCCCTCCCCCGCCATCGAGGCGGCGAGCGACACGGCCTCGACGCGGCCCGGCAGCGCCGCCCCGGCCGGCGCGGGGACCCCCTCCGGATGCCTGGCCATCCCCCGGACGAGCGACCGGACTCTCTTCCCGATACCGGGAAGCGCCCGTCGTTCCGCGCCGCGCTTCCTCAGGGCAGGACGACCCAGGCGGCGGACCATGAGTGCTACGAGCCGGCTCTCGTCGCTGTCCGGACGCACGCGCAGCCGCCGCAACATCGCCCGCAGGACCCGCGTATTGCGGACCGGCCCCAGCAGCCGCCGGATGCGGCGCGCGCGCCGATCGAGCCGGCGGCGCGGCCGCTCGGGCAGCCGGGGGCCGAACACCTCCAGGGCCGCCTGCAGCCGGCGCGTGGCGACGCGCAGGTCGTGGATTGCCGCGCCGCTCCCCCGCCGCAGGACCCGGCGCCGGGCCTCGAGGACCTCGGCGCCGCGCGCCGCGACGATATGCCTGGCCCGGTCGGCCCCCTTCTTCCTTTCCATGCCTGGATCATACCGAAACTCCATCGTTTATCTGCACTTGCATCGTGTTATTCGATTCCCTGTCATGGGGTTGTCACAGTTTTGTCACACAGGACCACCGAAGAACACGTATACTCGGTCTTCATCATCAGGGCAGGAGAAGGATTGTCCCGCAGCAGCCGTTCGCCCAGGCGTGGCAAGCTCATCGTTGTCGAGGGGATCGACGGCTCCGGCAAGAGCACGCAGATCAAGCTGCTGCACAAGTGGCTCGAGGCGCGCGGGCATCGGGTTGTATTCACCGAGTGGAACTCGTCCGACCTGGTGCGGCAGGCGACCAAGCGCGGCAAGAAGAAGAACCTCCTGACGCCGACCACCTTCAGCCTGCTGCACGCCACCGACTTCGCCGACCGGCTCACCTACCGGATCATCCCATACCTGAAGGCGGGGACCACCGTCCTGGCGGATCGCTACATCTATACCGCGTTCGCCCGCGACATCTCGCGCGGCGTCGATCCCCGCTGGGCGCGTGACCTCTATTCTTTCGCGATGAAGCCGGACGCGGCCTTCTATTTCCGGGTGCCGATCGACGTCGCGGTCGATCGCATCATCGGCGCCCGCGCCAAGATCAAGTTCTACGAGGCCGGCATGGATCTCGGCCTGAGCCCGGACGCCGTCGAGAGCTTCCGCCTGTTCCAGGGGAGGGTCATCGAAGAGTACGACCGGATGACCGATGAGTTCGGGTTTCGGGTGATCGACGGCACGCGCAGCATCGACAGCCAGCAGCAGCAGGTCAGGTCCATCGTGGCCCGGCTTTACAACGACACCGGGCTGGCGGAGGCGTCATGACACCCGGCAAGAGCGGCGCGAGGTACCTGGGGCACGGACTGCCCTATACCGGCATCGAGGACCTGAAGGGGACCCTGATCACCATCGAGGGGACCGACGGCGTCGGGCGCACCACGCAGGTCGCGCTCCTGAAGGAATGGCTCGAGGTGCAGGGGTACGGCGTCATCGAGACCGGCTGGACCCGGTCGGAGCTGATGTCGGAGACCATCGGGGCCGCCAAGGCGGGCCACAACCTGGACCGGCTTACCTTCACCCTGCTCTACGCCACCGATTTCGCCGACCGCCTGGAGAAGATCGTCCTTCCCGCGCTGCGCTCCGGGTTCGTGGTCCTGGCCGACCGCTACGTGTTCACGGCGTTCGCCCGCAGCATCGTCCGCGGGGCGGACCCGGCCTGGATCCGGAGCGTGTTCGGCTTCGCCCTCGTCCCGGACCTGACCCTCTACCTCAAGATCGACGCCGACACGCTGGTCCCCCGCATCCTGCGCACCAGGGGCATCGACTACTGGGAAGCCGGGATGGACATGCACCTCGGGACCGACCTGTACGAGTCGTTCCGCAAGTACCAGTGGCGGCTGATCCGCGAATACAATCGGATGGCGCGCGAGTTCAGCTTCGTCACGGTGGACGCGACGCTCGGCATCGAGGAGATCCAGGCGCGCATCCGCCGCCCGGTGCAAGCCCTCCTCGAGGACCGCCGGATGAGGGCCCTCTCCACCAGCCTGGATCGGCTGCGCCCTCTCCTGTTCGAGGCGGAAGACGACGACACGGCCGAGTCCGGCGCCCCCTCGGCGGCGGGCGCGGGATCGGCCTCCGTCTCCGAGCCCGCCGACCTACCGGCCCGGGCGGCGCGGGCGCCCGGCCGGGACTGATCGCCCCGTCCCCCGGCGGCCGCGATGCAGGTCTACCTCCTTCGCCACGCCATCGCCGAACCCCGTGACCCCGAGCACTTCCCGGTGGACGCGGATCGCCCGCTCACGGCCACGGGGGCGCGCCGGATGGCGCGCGCCGCGCGCGGGCTTCGCTCTCTGGGTGTACGCTTCGATCTCGTCCTGACCTCGCCGCTCACGCGCGCCCGCCAGACCGCGCGGATCGTCGCCCCGATGTTCCGGCCGAAGCCTCCCCTGCGCGCCCTGAGGCCTCTGTCTCCGGGCGGCGGCGCGGGCGGCGTCTTCGCCGCCCTGTCGGAAGTCCCCGCCGACGCCGCCGTCCTTTTGGTCGGCCACGAGCCGGACCTCGGACGACTTGTTGCGGCGATGCTCCTCGATCCCCGCACGGACCTGCCGATTGAGTTCAAGAAGGGGGGGATCTGCCGCATCGATTTCGAAGGGGCGCCGCGCCCGGGCGCAGGGCGCCTGGTGTTCCACCTGGCGCCGCGCATCCTGAGGCGCCTGGGCGGATCGGACTAGGGTGCTGGAAGGAAGGACGAGGCGCCGGGGGCCGGCCCGTGCTCTATAAGCCGTCCGCCGCGCGTTCCTGGGCCCCGGGATGCCGCACGTCGCGCCCCTCGCACATGAAGATGACCATCTGGGCGATGTTGGTGGCGTGATCGGCGACCCGCTCCAGGTACTTGGCGATGAAGGTGATGCGCAGGGCGCGGCTGACGTTCTTCGGCTCCTCGATCATGTAGGTGAGCAGCTCGCGGAACAGCTGCACGTTCAGCTCGTCCACGGCCGAGTCGGCGCGCAGCACCTCGCGCGCCAGCTCTGGATCGCGCTTCACGAACGAGTCGAGCGCCTTCCCGACCATGGCCGAGGCCGCCGCGGACATGCGCGGGATGTCGATGTACGGCTTGAGCGGCGGCTCCTCGTTCAGCTCGATCGACCGCTCCGCGATGTTGACCGCCAGGTCGCCGATGCGCTCCAGGTCGGTGACGATCTTCAGCGCCGTGGCGATGAATCTCAAATCTGATGCCGCAGGCTGTCGAAGAGCGAGAAGGCTGAGGCAGAGGTGATCGATCTCCAGCTCTTCCGAGTCCACCGCGCGGTCCGAGGCGATGACGCGCTCCGCCAGGTCGGGCTCGCGGTCGAGGAGCGATCGCATGGCGGACCCGATCATCTCCTCCACCTTGCCGCCCAGCAGGAGGATCTTCTCCTTCAGGGACTGCAGCTCGCGCTCGTAGTTCCGGCTGGTATGCTCGGTCATCCGAACCGCCCCGTGATGTAGTCCTCCGTCCGCCTGTCGGCCGGAGTCGTGAATATAGTCTCCGTGGCGCCGAATTCCACCAGGTCCCCCAGAAGCAGGAAGCCGGTGAAGTCCGACGCGCGCGCCGCCTGCTGCATGTTGTGGGTCACCACGACGATGGTGTACCTGGATTTGAGCTCTTCCATCAGCTCCTCGATCTTCGCGGTGGCGATCGGGTCGAGTGCCGAGCACGGCTCGTCCATCAGCAGGACCTCCGGCTCGACCGCGAGCGCCCGCGCGATGCACAGGCGCTGCTGCTGCCCGCCGGAGAGGCTCAGGGCGCTCTCGTGCAGCCGGTCGCGGACCTCGTTCCACAGGGCGGCCGCGTCGAGACTGCGCTCGACGGTGGCGTCGAGGTCGGACCGGGACCGCGAGCCGAGAATCCTCGGCCCGTAGGCCACGTTGTCGTAGATCGACTTCGGGAACGGGTTCGACTTCTGGAACACCATGCCGACCCGCTTGCGCAGCTCGGTCACGTCCATCGCCCCGTCGTGGATGTCCCGTCCCCCGATCAGGATCCGGCCCTGGATCCGCACCCCGTCGACGAGGTCGTTCATGCGATTGAGGCAGCGGAGCAGGGTCGTCTTGCCGCAGCCGGAAGGACCGATGAACGCGGTCACCCGGTTCTTCGGGATCGTCATCGAGATCCCCTTGAGCGCCGGCTTGTCGCCGTACTGCAGCGCCAGATCCTGGATCTGGATCATGGGCTCCGCGGACCCGCCGCGGTCGGCGGGGCGCTTCTGGCCCGAGGTCTCGATGCGAACCGCGGTCATGACCCCCTGCTTCACGTCCGGTGCATCCTTTCGAGGCGGCGCGTCGTGGCGCGGGCGAGCAGAGAGAACAGCAGGATCGCCCCGATCAGCACGGTCGCTCCCGCCCAGGCCTGCCGGTGCCAGTCATCATAGGGGGAAATCGCGTAGGTGTACACCTGGACCGTCAGGGAGGCGATCGGCTGGTCGAGCCGCGTGGACCAGAAGCGGTTGTTGAACGCCGTGAACAGGAGAGGCGCCGTCTCGCCGGCGATGCGGGCGAGCGCGACGAGCACCCCGGTCAGGATGCCGGGGAGCGCCGCCGGCAGGATCACCGTGAACACGGCCCGGGCGCGGCTGGCCCCGAGGGCGAGCGCCCCGTCGCGCAGGGCCCCCGGCACGAGGTTGAGCAGCTCCTCGGTGGTCCGCACGATGATCGGGATCATCATGATCCCGAGCGCCAGCCCGCCGGCCAGCGCCGAGAACCGCCGGAACGGCAGGACCGCCGCGGTGTAGGCGAACAGTCCGATCACGATCGACGGGACGCCGTTCAGGATGTCGGCCGAGAAGCGGACCGCCGAGGCCAGCCTGGTCCTGCGGTATTCCGAGACATAGATCCCGGAGATGATGCCGATCGGGACAGCGACGAGCGCGGCCAGCCCGACCAGGATCAGCGTGCCGGCGATGGCGTTCGCCATCCCGCCGCCCGGCTCCCCCACCGGCTTCGGCATCTGCGTGAAGAATCCCAGGCTCAGGGCCGGAAGTCCGTTCCGGATCACGTAGGTCAGGATGAAGCCGAGCGGAATCAGGGCCAGGACGACCGAGGCGGCGCAGAAGCCGACGACCAGCCCGGAGACCGCTTTGCGGCGTGTCTGGTTCCAGGACATCGCTTGGCTCCTACGTCGCCGTGGCCGGGACGGGGCGCGGCGCCCGGGCCCGCCGCTCGGACCCCACGCGCCAGATGAGCAGGCGCGACAGGGCGTTGATGAGCACCGTGATCAGGAACAGCACCAGGCCGATCTCGACCAGGGCGTTGAGGTAGAGCTCGTCGGCCGCCTCGGTGAACTCGTTGGCGATGACGGCGGCCATGGTGTACTGCGGGGCGAACAGCGACAGCGAGGCCTTCGGATTGTTCCCGATCAGCATGGTGACCGCCATGGTCTCGCCGAGGGCCCGTCCGAGCCCGAGCATGATCGCCCCGATGATCCCGGTCCGCCCGTAGAACAGCGCCATCCGGATCGCCTCCCAGCGGGTCGCGCCGAGGGCATAGGCCCCCTCGCGCTGGGTGGACGGGACCGCCTTGAGGATCTCGCGCGCCACGCTCGCGGTGTACGGAATCATCATCACGGCGAGGACGAGGCTGGCCGCCAGGAGTCCGACCCCGAGGGGGGGCCCCGCGAAGAACGGCATGCCGCGGAGCCACGCCGGCGTGGCGCTCTCGAGGCTGCGGACGAGCGGCACGAGGACGAAGATGCCCCACAGTCCGTAGACGATCGACGGGATTGCCGCCAGGAGCTCGGTCAGGAAGATCAGGGGCTGCCTGAGCCGGTGCGGCGACAGGTCCGACAGGAAGATCGCGATCCCGAGGGCGATCGGCGTCGAGAGCAGCAGTGCCAGGAACGAGGAGTAGAGCGTCCCCCAGATGAACGGGAAGGCCCCGAACTCTCCGGCCACCGGGTCCCAGACGGACGTCCGCCAGAAGTGGAGGCCGAACTCGCGGATCGACAGGAGCGATTCCCACCAGAGCGTCGCGGCGATCCCGGCGACCAGGCAGGGGACCAGGACCGCGACCAGCCCGGTCCAGAGCGGAAACAGCCTGCCGCCCCCGGACGACGCCCCGCGCGGGCCCCTCGCGCTCATTCGGCCTTGATCTTCTTCAGGGCGGCCTCCTCCAGGGACACGACCGCACCGGGGAGCGGGGCGTAGCCGAGCTCTCCGGCGAATTTCTGCCCGTCGTGGATCGCCCAGCTCATGAAGTCGACCATCATGCGGGAGCGCTGCTTGTCCCTGGGCTTCTCGTACAGGAGGAGCCAGGTGAACGAGGAAATCGGATAGACGCCCGGGCCGGGGGCGTTGGTGATCGAGACGCGGAAGTCCGGGGGCATCTGCTTCGCCGCCGCGGCGGCGGCCGCCGACACCGAGTCGATCGAGGCCCGCACGAACTCCCCGTCGAAGCTCTTGACCGAGCCGTAGGCGATCTTGTTCTGCAGGGCGTAGATCAGCTCCACGTAGCCGATCGAGCCGGGCGCCTGCTTCACGAGGCCCGCGACCCCCTCGTTCCCCTTTCCGCCGATCCCGGCGGGCCAGTTCACCGAGGTGGCCACGCCGACCTTGGTCTTCCACTCGGGCGAGACCTTGGAGAGGTAGTCGCAGAAGATGTAGGAGGTCCCCGATCCGTCGGCGCGGTGCACCACGGTGATCTCCCCCGCGGGGAAGGTGACCCCGGGATTGTCCTTGGCGAGCGCGGGGTCGTTCCACTTCGCGATCTTTCCGAGGAAGATGCCGGCCAGGACCGGGCCGCTGAACTTCAGCTCGGCGTCCACCCCCTCGAGGTTGTAGACCGGCACGACCGCTCCGAGCACGGTGGGAAAGTGCAGCACCCGGCCCGGGGCGGCCTGGAGCTGCTCGGCGGTCATGGGGCCGTCGGTGGCGCCGAAGAAGACCGTCTGGTTCGAGAGCTGCCGGATGCCCCCGCCCGAGCCGATCGACTGGTAGTTGATCCGGATGTCCGGATGGATCTTGTTGTACTCGGAGAACCACTTCGAATAGATCGGGTACGGGAAGGTCGCCCCCGCGCCGTCGATCTGCACCGGCTCGGCCGAGGCGGCGGGGGCCAGAAGGACCGCGACGGCGGCGGCCAGGACGAAGAGCAGCGAGCGCACGATCTTCATGACGATGTCACCTCAGAAGTTGAAGAGAGTGTGGAGCGCATAGCGCGTCTCGTCGGGCTTCGCGAGCGCGGCGTCGTACTCCACGCTCTCGTAGTCCAGGAGGATCGCCGCGGTCGCCGGCGTCTGGAGGACCTTGAACCAGTAGGCGACCCCCAGAATCTTCCGATCCTTGGCGGCGTCGACGTCCTTGTCCGGCTTCAGGTGGTCGAGACGCAGGAGCCCCTCCCACCCCTTCGGAAACCTGGGCGTCGCCCAGACCGAGTAGCCGGTCCCCTTGACCTCGGTCGCGACGGCCGTCGTCTGGTCGTCGGTGTCGAGGTGCTCGACCCCGGCGTTGACGTACTTGTGCTCGTAGGTCGCGCCGTAGAAGAGCCGTGTCCGCACGTCGTTCTTGACGTAGTGGTCGTCATCGTAGAAGGCCGTGACCCGCAGCCCCTTGAGCGCCCCCATCATGGGGAAGGGGCGGATGCTCACGCGCGCCATGATCGCCTTCTGGTCGTTCGCCTCGGCCTTGGAATAGGTGTCGCCGTTGTAGTAGCCGACGTGGACGTCGCCGAGGTTCTTGGGGAGGTTGTAATGCGTCGAGAGGCCGACGTCCGACGAGCTCAGGAACCCCTCGCGGTCCACGAACACGGTCCCCTGGAAGCGGTAGCGGTAGATGGTCTCCAGGTAGTCGACGAGCGGGGTCTGCTGCTGGCCGAGGCGGACCCACGATCCCTTCGACCACGCCTCGTCGAGATTGAACTGTGCGTAGGCGTATTTCAGCCGGATCACCAGGCTGCCGTCCAGGCTGCCGGTGGCGCCGGTGGTGGTCTGCCGGGCGATGTCGGGGGTGATCCGAAAGGCGATGCGGTGCGACAGGTTCCCGGTCACGTTGACGTAGGCGCGGCCGACATTGAACGACTCCGGATGGATCACGTTGCCGTCGGCGTCGGTCGTGGTCGGCTCGTCGGTGTAGGTATAGTCGAGGAAGATCGTGCCCCCGACCTTGACGGTCGGCGTGTCGTCCGGGGGCGTGTAGCCGGCGGCCGGGGTCACCTGCGCGAGAGCCGGCAGGCCGTGCAGCGCGCCGACGACGGTCACGAGCCCCGCCACCACCCTCAGTGCAGCTCTCCATGCGCTCATCGACGGTCTTCCTCCATGGGATTCAAGGTGTCGGTTCCGTTTCGATTCGCAGAATGTATCGATGGGGTGACGCGCGTGGGGCTGTGGTGTGACGGTCGTGTGACGACGATTCTCAGGCGGCCGGCAGGCTGACCCGGAAGGTCGTGCCGGAACCCTGGACGCTTTCGACCTCGATCGACCCGCCCATGGCCTGCGTGAGGTGCTTGGCGATCGCGAGGCCGAGACCGGTCCCCCCCTCCCGCCTGTCGCGGGAGCGGCCGACGCGATAGAAGCGCTCGAAGATCCGCGGCAGATCGGCCGGGGGGATGCCGACGCCGTTGTCCCTGATCGCCAGGATCACCCGGCCTGCGGCGGCCGTGCCGGAAACGGCGATGCGCCCTCCCTCCGGCGTGAACTTCACGGCGTTGTCCAGGAGGTTGATCAGGACCTGGGCCAGCCGATCGCGGTCGGCGAGGATCTCGGGGAGATCGGCCGGCACGTCGATCGCCAGGTTCTGCCGGCGGCCCTCCGCGGCGGGACGGATCAGGGCCTCCGCCTGGGACACGACGTCGCGCGCCCGGACCGCGGCCGGCCGCAGGCGCGCCTGCCCCTGCTCCACCGCCGCCAGGTCGAGCAGGTCCTCGATCAGGGCGCGCAGGCGCTCGGCGTGCCGGTGGATCACCTTCACGAACTCCGCCGCCGCCGCGGGATCGCGCAGGCCGCCGTCGCGCAGCGTCTCGGCGTACCCCTTGATCGCCGTCAGGGGGGTGCGCAGCTCGTGCGACACGTTGGCCACGAACTCCTGCCGGACGCGTTCCAGCCGCTTCAGCTCGGTGACGTCGTGGAACACCGCCACGGCCCCGACCGTCTCTCCCGATTCCCGGATCGAAGCGAGGCTCGCCTGGATCATCTTGTCCTGCGCCCCCCCCACGGCGATCTCCCGCGTCAGCGGTTCCTCCGCCTCGAGCGCCGCCTCGAGGGCGTCCTGCAGCGCCGGCACGCGGGCGGTCTCGAGCGGCCGGCGTCCCTCCACCGGCAGCTGGGCGTTGAAGATCCGCCGGAAGGCGTCGTTCGCGACCAGGATGCGGCCGGACGGATCGGTCAGGACGACCCCCTCGACCATCCCGTCGAGCACGGTGCGCAGCTG
>Ga0070692_10000132_pt1 | contig 17805 bp, 19 predicted proteins | sample KBSK1102metaG_FD_64675 | JGI IMG/M metagenome (GOLD analysis project Ga0070692, IMG submission 64675) | Corn, switchgrass and miscanthus rhizosphere microbial communities from Kellogg Biological Station, Michigan, USA - KBS K1-10-2 metaG | ecosystem: Host-associated > Plants > Roots >...
AGCCCGGGCTCCTCGATTTTCGCAACGGTCTGCCCCGCGGCCACGGCCTCGCCTTCGTCCGGCACGGGACTGACGAGGCGGCCGCTCCGGGAGAACGAGAGCGCGAGGCTCTGTTCCTCCGCGATGGCCAGAAGTCGCACAGCGCGCCCGGTGTCGTCTTCGCGGCGAGCAAGAGCTCCGTAACCCCAGGTGCCCGCCACGGCAATCGCAACCGCCACGCCCACCCACATGGCTTTTTTCATTGGCGAAAAACCGGTCCGGGACATATTACCGCCGTTTTGCGGCCTGTCCCGATTGGAGGACAGCGGCGGGCTCGACCATTCGCATTCCTCCGGGTATCGGTCTTGCTACCTCATGGTCGTTTCTCGCAAGGAGTGTGAGCCTTGGTGACTGAGCAATCCAACGCCGGAGGCGCCCCCGACCGCGCCCGGCGGGTTTTCGTAATCGAGGATGACGGCAGCTATCGCTGGGTCCTCCGGCGTCTCCTCGAAAGCGCGTTCGGCGAAGACGTATCCGTGGAGGAATTCTCGAGCGGCGAGGCGGGGCTGGAGCGGGCGGCGGCGGATCCTCCGCCGGACCTGGTTCTTCTGGACTTGAACCTTCCGGGAATTGACGGCTTCGGGGTCCTCCGCAGCCTGCGCGCCGAGGAACGGACGCGGAAGGTGCCGGTCATCGTGGTGTCCAGCTCGCAGGAAGAGCGTGACGTCCAACGCGCCTACGAGTGCGGTGCGAACTCGTTCGTCTCGAAGTCCGACTCGCCCGAGCGGACGCTCCAGCGGTTGCGCCTGCTGCCGGTCTACTGGCTGGAGCTCAACCGGCTGCCGGAGCGAAACTCCGGGAAGTCCGCCTCCGCTACCTAGCCTCCGAGCGCCCGCTCGATCTCGTCCAGCACCTCTTCGGCCCGGCCCGCGATCGCGAGATCGAACCGCGGCGTCGCGTCGGTCGCCTCGGGATTGATCTCGATCGTGTACGCGCCCCGCCGCCTGGCCTCGTCCGCGAGGCCGGCCGCGGGATAGACGACGGCCGAAGTCCCGACGACCAGGCAGACGTCGCAGTCGAGAGCGGCGAGAGATTCCTCGAGCACGGCCGGATCGATCGCCTCGCCGAACCACACCACGCCGGGCCGCGCGAGGCCGCCGCAGTGCGGACAGGGCGGCGGGATTGCCGGGAGCGGCGTCGTGTCATCGCGCCAGCGCCCGGGCGACGCACCGCAACTCCGCCAGCAGGAGAGCTCCCAGATGGAGCCGTGGAATCGCACGACGTTGCGGGTGCCCGCGCGCTCGTGGAGACCGTCGACGTTCTGCGTGACGAGCGTGAACTTCGGATAGTGGCGGCTCCACGCGGCGAGGACCTCGTGCGCGCGGTTGGGCTCGCACGCCGCGATCCGGTTCCGCCTCCACTCGTACCACTCCCACACGAGCCGCGGATTGCGCGAGAACGCCTCGGCCGTGGCGAGCTCCTCGACGCGGAAGTTGGACCACAGTCCATCCGCTGACCGAAAGGTGGGAACGCCGCTCGCCGCCGACACGCCCGCGCCCGTCACCACCGTGACGCGCCTCGCGGCCCGGAGCCGCTCGGATGCGCGATCGATTTCCGCCGTCACGGCGGAGAAGCGGACAGGGTCGTCAGTCGCAGTAGCGTTGAACGGTCTCGAGAAGCGTCTGGACCGGGATCGGTTTCTGGACGTAGCCGTCGGCTTCGAGCCAGGCGGCATGGCGCGGGCTGTCTTCCATTCCGGAGATGACGATGACCGGGATCCCGGAAAGGTCGCGATCCTGTCTCTGGGCGTACCGGAACTCCCAGCCCGTCATGATCGGCATCATGAGGTCGAGCAGGATGACCGCCGGCGAAAAACCGCCCCGCAGCCGGCCGAGCGCCTCCAGTCCGTGGCGCGCCCGCTCGACCGTGTAGCCCTCGGACTCGAGGAAGGTCGCGAGAGACTTCAGGAGATCCGGGTCGTCCTCGACCAGGAGGACCGCCCGGCTCATGGGAAGCCCGGCCCGCGGCGGAAAGACACGTATCCCCTCCCGGAACGAGCCATGCCCCGGTGGCGTGCAAGACCGCTGCCCGCCGCGGGACTGTCCGTCCCGCGGGACACCCTCCGGAAAGGACCGGCCGGTCGGCGCCCGCCGTCATAGACTGCGCGCCAGACTTTTTCGTCCCAATCGAGCTGCGGTTTTTCCGGTGGGGGCGCGTGCTCTCTTCGATGCCGGGCTTCGGGGCGAACGCGGGTGCCGCGCACTCAAAGGAGGATTCATGATTCGACGGTTCCGTCTGGCACTCTGGATCATCCCCGCTCTCCTGCTCTCGTCCGTCCCGGTCGCGCGCGCGCAGGCGGGCGGCTCCGCGATGAAGGAACCCGGGCACGCGATCATCCGGATCTATCGCATTGCGAGCGGCAAGCAACTCGACTTCCTCAAGTGGATGGCGGAAAACGACGCGATCGCCAAGGAAGCCGGCGTTCCGGCTACGGTTCTCTACGCGCACACCGACGGCGACGGCTGGGACTATCTCGACATCGCTCCCAACCTGACCGAGGCGCAGCAGGCGAAAGTCGATGACGTCACGAAGAAGCACGGCCGCAAGGTCGGCTTCCCGGCGAGCCTCGAGTTCCGCACGTTCGTGGCCTCGCACACCGACACCTTCGTGATCGGACCGATGACGGCGGCCGACCTGGTGGCGGCCGCGAAGTAGAGGAAGAGCCCTCAGCTCTCAGCTCGCAGTTCTCAGCTGGCGGAGTCGGAGCTCCCCCCGATTCCGCCTTTTTTTCGTCTCGCCTCCCGCCTAACGTTGCCTCTCCCGCTTTTCCTCCGACCACCCTCCTACGACCTGAGTGGAATACGACCACCGTCCAATTTTTTTCCCGGAACCCGGCTGCTAACTTCACTCATCCGATCAATCGAGAGGTTGGACACAGCCGGCAGGCGGCGGCGGATGTGTCGGAACAAAGAAGCCGCAGGATGCGAACTGTGCCCGCGAGGCACGAAGGAGTTGAGGAAATGCGCACTTGGTTCCGACTCGTGGCCGGGGTGACTTTCGCGCTCGCGACCGCAGCCGGAGCTCTTGCCGGGAACGGAAATTCTCCGCAGGCGTTCCGCGTCCTCGACAAGCACAACAAGCTCGTCGGGTACTCGCTCTCGGACAACCTGGTCGCGCGGCAGATCAACGGCGTCTGGGTCACGTTCTACGCGCAGCCGGCGTCCGGCATCTTCGATGCGCGTGCCATCTACGTGTATTACACGACGACGGACTGCAGCGGACCGCGCTACGTCACGCACTACTCCAACTTCTCGGAGGGCACCCGGGTCGGCCCGACGCTTTACTACCCGACCGACGCCCAGGTCCTGACGCCGCGCTCGACGCGGGTGCTTTCGGCCAACGGCGAGGAGGGCCTCTGCAGCCAGACCCCCGAGGTCGCCGGAGTGTTCGGGGTCGCCGCCACGGTGGACATCGACTCGTTCGCCCTGGAGCCGCCCTTCAAAGCCACGCAGTAAGAGGCTCGAACGGAGGAGGAGGCAGCCGCCCGCCCGGGCGGCTGCCTTTCTTGTATCGCTACTTGATGACCTCGACGTTCGGATCGAGGACGATCCCGTCCACGGTGACCTTGTAGTCGTAGAGGCCGGGCGGCGCGTTCGACGGCAGGAGCGCCCCGCAGAACTGCCCGCCGGGGCAGGTCAGGTCGGGGAAGGGATTCGTCTTCTTGAACTCGACCTTGAGCACCAGACCATCGGTCACCCAGACGACGATCTCCGCCTTTTGCTTGACCTGCACCTTGCTCGGAGTCACCTGGAGTGAGGTCCCCTTCTTGACCACCTTGACGACCTTCACTTTCGTCGTGAGGTCGGCGGTGGGGGTCGTCGTGGCGCCCTGCCCCAGGCTCGGAACGAGAAGCGACGCCGCGACCACGAAAGTCCAGAACCGGAGTCCACCGGGAAGAAGAGTTTTGGGCATGTTCTTTCTCCTCTGTTACACGCGAGTCTATCGTTCATGCATCCGGCGTCACGCGCGGCTCTTCGCCGCCGCGATCGCTTCGGCAAAGTCCGGCCGGCCCCGAAGGCTCTTGAGCTCCGGCTCCCGCTCGATCTGGGACGCGCCGGCGCCGGCCTTCACGGCCTTGCGGATCCACTCGATCGCTTCGTCGCTCCCGCCTCCGATCTCCGAGATGATCGCCGCGTAGAGCAGGTGATCCGGGTTGGCCGGCTCGATCTGGAGCGCGCGCTCGAGGTGACGGTGCGCCGGATCCTTCCGGCCGAGCTTGGCGTCACAGATCGCCAGGGTGGCGTGGGCCGTGGCGTTGTCCGGGTTGAGCGCCAGCTCCCTCTCGGCGAGGCCGGCGGCCTTCTCGTACGCCTCCGGAGCGCGGCTCGCGAGCTCCGGCGTCCAGCGGTAGGCGTCGCCGAGGTTCGCCCAGTAGAGATACTTGCCCGGAGTGAGCTTCACCGCCTGCTCGAACGCGGCGGCCGCCTGACGGTAGTTGCCCACGTAGTACTCGAGGTTCCCGAGGTTCGTATACGCGCCGTCGCTCGGGTTCACGCGGATCGAGCTCTGGTACACGGTCCGCGCCTCGGCAAACCGATCGAGCTTGAAAAGCGTGGCCCCGAGGTTGTTGTAAAGGCGCACGCTGTCGGGGCGGAGACGGATGGCCTGCCGGAACATCGGCACGGCGTCGGCATAGCGGCCGCCCAGGTAATAGAAGACGGCGAGCTGGTTGTAGACGGCCCAGTAGCCCGGCTGCAGCGCGAGTGCGCGGCGGTACGTGGCCTCGGCGCGGGGATCTCCCGTCGAGCGGTAGGCCGAAGCGAGCCCGAGCAGAGCGTCCACCGACGACGGCTGCACGGCGAGAGCGCGTTCGAACTCCTTCGCCGCCTCCGACGACTTGCCCGTGACTTCCAGGACCTGGCCGAGGGTCGTCGACACCTCCGGCAGCCGGTCGTCGATCTTCCGCGCGGCTTCGCAGGCCGCGATCGCGCGGTCCGCGGCCGCCGGATCGCGCGTGATTTCGAACTGGTTCAGGTACGCGCGCCCGAGCGCCGCCAGGATCAGCGGAGAGCCCGGGTTCTTTCGATCGAGGTCCGTCAGGATCTTCACCGCGGTCGCGACCGACTCCGGCACGTCGTAGCGGCGGAGCGCTCCGATCGCTTTCAGGTAGCCCTCCTGGGCGGCGCTATCGAGGAGAGCGTTCGGCGCCCGGCCGCCCCGCTCCGCCACCCGCTTCGCGCCCAGCCAGGAAATGACGCTGTCGGCCAGCCGGTCCTGCGCCCCGAAGATGTCGGAGGCGCGCGTCGTGACTTCTTCGCCGCCAACGTGCACACCGTCCGGCGCGCGCACCAGCGAGCAGGTGATGCGGAGCTGATCGCCGGCCCGCTGGACGGCGCCCGCGAGGATGAGGCTCGCCCCCGTCGCGCGGGCCACGCGCTCCAGGTCCTTCTCTCCGGCCGAGAACTCGCTCGTCGCGCGGGGCGTGACGACCTGGAGGCCCGGCACCTGCGCGAGACGGGCGCTCATCGTCTCCGCAAACGCGTCTCCCAGGAGCTGTCCGTCCGGCTGGCCGCTGAAGTCCTTGAACGGAAGCACCGCGAGAAAGCGCACGCCGGGCCGCGCAGGAGCGGCCGGCGGGGCGGGTTGGGCGCGGGACCAGAGGACGACCGCGACGACGGCGACCACGACCGCGCCGACGATGGCGCCGATCGCGGCGAGCGGCGCGTTCGACAGCCGGCCCCGCGGAGCGGGAGGCGCGGGGAGCACCGGGAGCGGAATCGGCGGGGGCGCTTCCCGGCGTCCCTCGCGCGCGTGGTCGATCTCGATCCCCGCGTCCCCGATGTCGCGGAGCCGTCGGTTCGGGTCTTTCTCGAGCGACCGCCGGAGTAGCTCCCGGATGCGGGGCGGCGTGTCCGGCGGGAGGCGGTCCCACCGCGGCTCCGCCGTCAGGATCGCCGCGAGGACGTCGGACGGAGTCTCCCCTCCGAAGATCCGCCGCCCGGTCAGGAGCTCGTACAGCACGCAGCCGAACGACCAGATGTCGGTGCGCTTGTCGACCGGCTTGCCCCGGGCCTGCTCGGGGCTCATGAACTCGGCCGTGCCGAGGATGACACCCGGCTGCGTGCCCTCGCTGACGAGCGTGGGCGACAGAGAGAGGTCCGGCTCCGAGCCGGTCGACTTCGCGTCGAACGCCTTCGCCAGACCGAGGTCGAGCACCTTGACGCGGCCGTTCGGCGTCACCTTGATGTTCGCCGGCTTGAGATCCCGGTGGATGATCCCGCGCTCGTGCGCGGCCTCGAGCGCCTCGGCGATCTGGCGCGCGATCTGGAGCGCCTCGTCGAGCGGCAGTGGCCCGTGGGAGAGCCTTTCCGAGAGCGTGTCTCCCGGAACGAGCTCCATCACGATGAAGCGAAGACCCTCGGACTCCTCGAGGCCGTAGATCGCGGCGATCGCGGGATGGTTCAGCGCCGCGAGCATCCGCGCCTCGCGCTCGAAGCGCGCGAGCCGCTCGGGGTCGCCGGCGAACGCCTCGGGCAGCGTCTTCAGCGCGACCTCGCGGCCGAGTCGCGTGTCGAAGGCGCGGTAGACCTCGCCCATGCCGCCCGAGCCGAGCGGACCCAGAATCGAATAAGTCCCGAACTTCGAGCCGGGCGCGAGAGCCATGAAAATCGCCGCGATTCTATGCGCGTCCGGGGGCCCGGCGCGCCGCTATCTTTCGTACTCCGAAGGTCTTAGAACGAACGACAAGCCGACTTGACATCGTCGTCTCCTCCTGCGAGGATCGCCTTGGAAAGTGAGCTTGACATGGATTCCCACGTCAAGAATCGGATCAAGGAGTTTCGCGGTGAGCGCGGATGGACGCAGCAGGAGCTGGCGGAAAAGGTGGGAGTCTCGCGCCAGAGCATCAACTCGATCGAGCGGAACCGATACGTTCCGAGCCTTCCCCTCGCATTGACCTTCGCCCGCGTCTTCAGTTGCTCGACCGACGACCTGTTCACTCTGGAGAACGAATCATGAGCAAAGCCATCGACGAGCGGTTCCTCATGCATCGCCTGAAGTCCACGAGCATCGCCGGAGTCGTCGCCGGCACCCTGGCCATGGCCCTCTTCGCCTACCACTACTACGTCGATCACGTCTGGAGGTGGGACCTGCTTTCCGTCGGCATCACGATGGCCGCCGTCAAGTGGGCACTCATGCTCTGGTTTCGCTGGAAAGACTGAAAACAAGAAAGGGAGTTCGAACCATGTTTCTCAAGAATCGCGAATCCATGCGGCAGATCGGCCTCGCCTGCTTCGTCCTGGCCCAGGCCACGCACTTCCTCATCCGGCCGGCCTCCACCCCGGCGCGGGACCTCGTCGACGGGATATTCGGCCTGCTGCTCGGAATCTCGATCGGCCTCCTGCTGTTGAGTCTTCGGCGGCGCAGGGAATCCTCGGCGCCTCCGCCCGGCTCGATCTGCTAATGTCGCGGTCCGCTTCCGGGAACTCTTGAGGAGAGGTGACGACACCATGAAATCCAGGCTCTTCGCGCTCGCGCTTGCGCTCATCCTGTCCGCCCCGTTCGTCCGCGCCGCGGATCCCGCGACGGCGACCCCCCCGACCGGCGCCCAGCGATACGGCACGTGGGGCGTGGACGTCGCCGGGATGGACCGCGCGGTCAAGCCGGGCGACGACTTCTTCAAGTACGTCAACGGCAAGTGGGCCGCGACGACGCAGATCCCGCCGGACAAGTCGAGCTACGGAGCATTCGCGATCCTGAGCGATCTCTCGGAAGCAAGGGAGCGCGCCCTGCTCGAACGGTGGGCTGCGGACAAGACCCTGAAGCCCGGCTCGGACGAAGCGAAGGTGGCCGCGACCTACCGGACGTTCCTGGACGACGCCACGGCGGAGAAGCTCGATGCGAAGCCGATCCAGGCGCGGCTCGACACGATCCGGAAGGCGAAGTCGCGCGAGGACGTCGCCGCGATCATGGCGCAGTCCCAGTCGGATCTCGGCCGATCGTTCTTCGGCGCCAGCGTCGGCGACGACGCGAAGAATCCCGACAAGTACGCGCTCTATCTCTCGCAGTCGGGGCTCGGCCTCGCCGACCGCGAGTTCTACCTGAAAGACAACTACAAGCCGCAGAAGGAGCGTTACCAGAAGTACGTCGCGGACATGCTCCGCCTGATCGGCTGGGATGAGCCCGACAAGAACGCCGCGGACGTCGTGGCACTCGAGACGAAGATCGCCGACGCCCACTGGACCCGCGCCGACAGCCGGAACCGCGACAAGACCTACAACCCGACGACCCCCGTGGAGCTCGAGAAGAGCGCCGCCGGATTCCCGTGGAGCGTCTACTTCAAGGAGGCGGAGCTCGGAAATGCCAGCCGGGTGGTCCTGCGGCAGAACACGGCGTTCCCGAAGCTTGCGGCGATCTTTTCCGAGACGCCGGTCGAGACGTTGAAGGCGTGGGAGGCGTTCAGCGTCGCCGACGAGGCGGCTCCGCTCCTCTCGAAGCGATTCGTCGACGCGAACTGGGAGTTCCGCGCGAAGTTCCTGAACGGCGCCGAGGAGCAGCGTCCGCGCTGGAAACGCGCCGTCGACGCGACCGAGAACGCCATGGGCGAGGCGATCGGCAGAAGCTACGTGAAGGAGTACTTCCCGCCGGAGTCGAAGGCGAAGATGGAGAAACTCGTCGCGGACCTTCTCGCCGCGATGAAGGGGCGCATCGAGAACCTCCAGTGGATGGGCCCCGAGACGAAGGCGCGCGCGCTCGAAAAGCTTGCGAAGTTCGGGGTCAAGATCGGCTACCCCACACAATGGCGCGACTACTCGGCCCTCGTGATCAAAGAGGGGGACATCGTCGGGAACGCCGAGAGGGCGGCGAAGTTCGAGTGGAACCGCGACGTGAACCGGATCGGCAAGCCGATCGAGCGGTGGGAGTGGGGAATGACGCCGCAGACGGTCAACGCCTACTACACCCCGGTCAAGAACGAGATCGTCTTCCCGGCCGCGATCCTCCAGCCGCCTTTCTTCGATCCGAACGCGGATCCCGCCGTGAACTACGGCGGAATCGGCGCCGTCATCGGCCACGAGATCACGCACGGATTCGACGACCAGGGAAGAAAGTCCGACGGCGGCGGAATGCTCCGCGACTGGTGGACCGCGGATGACGCCGCGAAGTTCGAGGCGCAGGCGACGAAGCTCGGCGCGCAGTACGAGGCCTACAAGTTCCCGCAGCTTCCGGACCAGCACATCATCGGGCGGCTGACGATGGGCGAGAACATCGGCGACCTGGGCGGCATCCTGCTCGCGCTCGACGCCTACAAGCGATCGCTGAACGGAAAGCCGGCGCCGGTGATCGACGGTTTCACCGGAGAGCAGCGCGTGTTCCTCGGCTGGGCGCAGGTCTGGCGCACGCTCCAGCGCGACGACCAGCTCCGCCAGATGCTCGCGACGAACCCGCACTCGCCCGGCGCCATCCGCGCTCTCGCGCCGCTCCGCAACGTCGACGCCTGGTACTCGGCGTTCGACGTGAAGGAGGGGGACGCGAACTACATCAAGCCGGAGGACCGCGTCCGGATCTGGTAGAACTCGAGCGTCGCTCGGAACTGCGAAGCGCTCCCGGGGCGCCCGGCGCCTCGGTCCAGGCGGACGACTCGTCCTGAGTCGATTGCATTAGGCCCGCTGGCGCCCGCCGGATAACATCCCGACCCAGATTCGGGAGAGAAAAAGATGCGGCGCTCGACGCGGGCAGGACTGGCGGTGATTCTCACCAGCGTCTTTCTACCGTTGATCGCCCTCATGTTCACGGAGAGCATCGGCGGATCTCTCGTGATCCGAACGGGCTCGATCTCTCGAACGGCCACCTTTGAGCAGTTCCCCATCGGCCGCGATCCTCACCAGGAGCTCGGCGTCGTCCTCGTTCCCGTGGCCGCCGACACGCTCGTCCTGGACAAGGACCTTCCGAAGGACGAGGCGGATCGAGTCGCCCGGGAGTTCTCCAGATTCCGAGGCAACGGCCCACAGACCAGAGGTGAGGTCTACGTTTTCAAAGGCTGGGTCGACGAGGCGCGAAAAGCGCTGCCTTACCGGTACATCGTCGCAGCCTCACTGACGCTGCTTCTCGTCGGGCTCCTGATCATCCTCCTGGCAGGCAGCCGTGAGACCGTTCCGGCGGCGCCGAAGGCCGCCGTTCTTTCCAGAGAAGAAGAGCCGGGCGAGGACGACTGATATCCGCGTCTCCCGACGTCACTCGACTCCTTCGGGGAACGCAATCCCCGGATCGAAGTCGACCGGTACGTCCGTCGAGGCGTCGAGCGCCGCGCGCAGGTCGGCCGGCATCGTGTCGTAGCGGGCGAACCACGCCTCCGCGCGCGCGCGGTCGCCGGTGGCCTCGATCTCCAGGAGCTCTTTCGTGAGCGCGGCGATCGCGTCGGGCATTGCGGCGTAGTCGATCGCGTACCGGCCGGCGGCGTTGCGCGTGATCGCCTTCTTCTCGGTCAGGAAGTTGAACTCCATCATCTCCGCGCGGCCGTGGGCCTCCGCGGTCCCGAAGCGCACCGTGCGGAAGATGCTGCCGACGTACGACGAGTAGTACTCCTCGAGCCTCTCCTTCGGCAACGCGCCGTGGTCCACCAGCCACTTCAGGCCGAACATCCCGGTGACGTCGGCCTTCGCCTCCTCCAGTCCGGAGAAAGCGGGCCCGATCGCCTCCCGGATGTCGACCTGCTTTCCGTCGCGCCGTGCGTACGCCGGGCCGATGCCGTGCGCGATCTCGTGCATGAGGACGTCGGCCAGGCAGCCCTCCGGCGAGGCCTTGGCCGCCTGCTCCGGGACCATCAGCTTCCGGGCGATCGGCAGGATCACGTACTCGACGCGGGCATCCTGGTAGTTCTTGAAGAAGATCTTCTTGCTGCCGACCTTCTCGTGGATGCGCGGGTCGTTCGGCAGGTTGTCGGCGACTGCCTGGTAGCCGTGGCGCAGGTCACCCGAACGGTACGGCGTGTCCATCACCTCCATCGGCGTGGACTGCCCCTTCTTCGAAGGGCGGTCCGCCGCCGCGAGCGGCAGAGCATCCTGGATGTCCGGGACGTACTTCTGGAACACCGAGAGCTTCCGGCTCTCCTCCTCGTTGCGGACCAGCACCGCGGCGCCGTACGACGTCTTGATCCCGAGAAGGTTGTCGAGGTACGTCTCGTACGGCGCGAAGATGACGTCGAACTTCGGGTTCTGCAGCCGCATCCAGAGAAGGTCGCTCGGGTAGTAGTCGTCGGTCGTGAGCGCGGTCGCCCGCGACCGCAGAAACGCCGCGAACGCCTTGTCGTCGCTGGACGCGGCCGCCTTGCGGAGGTGCGCCGCCGCGGACTGCAGCCACTTCGCGTATTTCACGTGATACGGCGTCGCCTTCAGCTTCAGCGGGCTCCGGCTGACGAGCTCCACGACCGTGCGCTCGCCGTAGATCGCCTTCTTCTCGGCGGGATGCGCCGCGACGTACGCCTCGATGTCCGCGCGCGTCAGGCCGGGCGGATAGAGGCTCCGCCCCGGCGGCATCGGGTCCTTTCCGATGAACGGCCGGTTTTCGTCGATCAGGTCGTACCGCCCCCCCATGATCCAGAGGTAGCGCCGCAGCGCCTGGGCCCGGGGCTCCGTGGCCGAGGCCAGGGACTTGTAGACCTCGATGTCGGCGGGATGGTTCTGGCGCCAGTAGATCTGCTCGAGATCGCGGCATGCCGCGATCAGCTCTTTCAAGAGAACCTTTTCCCGCGCATTCAGCCGGGACACGTCGAACGGCATGTCGACCCGCTTGAATTTCTCGAGGCGGGAGTCGAGGTCCGGGGCGACCTGGTTCCAGTCGATCGGCACGGCGGAAAGGATGGCAGAGGACAGGAGGAGTGCGGCGATTTTCAGCATGGCGGCGGATCTTAGCGCGCGGCATCCTTCGTTTCCGGTCGGACCGAAGAGCTCCGGGCGGCGCTAAGCTACCGCCCGGTTCGAATTCGGAAGGGGGAAAGAATCGATGGCCGACCCTCCCGCGCGGGAAGGAGCTCCGCCGGCCCGCGGAAGATCCGGTCTGCCGAAGGACGAGTTCACCCTTCGCGCCGTCGTGGTCGGCGTCCTGCTCGGGCTCGTCTTCGGCGCGGCCAACGCCTACCTGGGGCTCCGGGTCGGCCTGACGGTGTCCGCCTCGATCCCGGCGGCCGTCATGGCGGTCGCGGTCTTCCGGACGCTCGGCCGGCGCGGCTCGATCCTCGAGGCGAACATCTCCCAGACGATCGGGTCGGCGTCCACGGCGCTCGCCTCCGGAACGATCTTCACGATCCCGGCCCTCTTCCTCTGGGGCATGGCGCCGCCCTACCTCCAGGTGGTGACGCTCTGCTTCCTCGGCGGCGTGCTGGGCCTCGCGGCCATGATCCCGCTGCGGCGGATCCTGATCGTGGACGCGCGCGACGAGCTGCCGTACCCCGAAGGGACCGCCTGCGCCGTGGTCCTCAAGGCCACGGCGGGCGCCGCAAGCGCCGGGACCTGGATCTTCCGGGGCATCGCGGTGGCCGCGGCGGTCAAGCTGGCGACCGGCCTCTTCTTTCTCTTCCCGAGCGAGCTCTCGGCGAAGCTGCCGGTCCTGCCCAACGGAGTGCTCAGCCTGGAGGTGGCGCCGGCTCTCCTGGCGGTGGGCTACATCCTCGGCTACCGCCAGTCCGGCGTTCTCGTCGCCGGGTCGCTCGTCTCGTCGCTCGTCCTCATTCCGCTGATCACCTGGATCGGCGGCGGGCTGTCCGCTCCGCTCTTTCCGGAGACGACGCGGCTCGTGTCGCAGATGGGCGCCTCCGACATCTGGTCCCGCTACGTGCGCTACATCGGCGCGGGCGCGGTCGCCGTGGCCGGGCTGCTGACGGTGCTGAAGAACCTGCCGACGATGGGAGGCGCGTTCGTCGGGGTCGTGCGGAGCTTCTCGCGGAAGCGCCGGACGGAGGTGGCGTCCTTCGATTCGACGGACCGCGACCTCCCGGGAACGTTCGTGGTCGGCGCAATTCTTTTCGTGATTGCGGTGGCCGCGTTCGTCCCGGGCGTCTTCGCCGGCGGTATGGGGCCGCTCCCGCGAGCCGTGTGCGCCGCCGGCGTGGCCCTCTTCGGTCTTCTCTTCGTCACGGTTGCGGCGCGCATCGTCGGGATCGTAGGCGTCTCCTCCCAGCCCACCTCCGGCATCACGCTCGTGACCCTGCTCGGCGTGGCTTCCATCTTCGCGGCCGCCGGCTGGATCGAGCCGTCCGCGCGCGCCGCGGTCCTGACGGTCGGGACGATCGTCGCCGTCGCCGCCTCCAAGGCGGGCGACATCTCGCAGGACCTGAAGACCGGATATCTCGTGGGCGCGACTCCGGCGCGGCAGCAGCTCGGCCAGCTGATCGGGGCGGCCTTCGCGTGCTGGGCGGTCGCGGGAACGGTCCTCCTGCTCGGAGGCGCGTACGAGTTCGGCACGAAGGAGATCCCGGCGCCCCAGGCGGTTCTGATGAAGACGATCATCGAGGGCGTTCTTTCCGGAGCGCTCCCCTGGGGGCTCGTTCTCTCCGGAGGCGGGCTCGCGATCGGCGCGATGCTCTGCGGGGTCTCGGGTCTCGCCTTCTCGATCGGCGTCTATCTTCCGCTCGCCTCCATGGCCCCGATCTACGTGGGCGGCTGCCTGCGCGCGTGGGCCGAGCGTCGAAAGGCGGCCTCTGCCGGCGAGAGCGATCCGGGCATCCTGGCCGCGTCCGGCCTCGTGGCCGGCGAAGGCCTCGCCGGCGTGCTCGTCGCCGCGCTCGTGGCGTTCGGCGTCGCACCCCGCTCCCTGCCGCCCCGGCTTCCCGGCGCCGCCGGCGTGGCGGTCACGGTCGCCGTCCTCGTGGGAATCGCCATCCTGCTCCTCCGAGCCGCGCGGTCCGGTTCGACGGTCCCGGCGGCGAACCGCTGATACGTTTTCCCCAACAGAGGAGGGATTCATGAGAACGAAGAGCCTTCTTTTGACCGGAGTGGTTGTGGCGTTCGGGGCCGCACTTTTCGCGGCGGGATCCGCCGGGTCTGTCGCGAAAGGCCCGGCGTCGGCGGCCGGCCGTCTCGTGGTGAAGCCGGCGGCGGACCTGGCGTGGTCCGACCTCGATCCGAAGGGCGCGCCGGGGGTGAAGATCGCGACCCTGTGGGGCGACGCGACGAAGGGCGCGTACGGCGCGTTCTTCAAGCTCCCCGCCGGGTTCGCGGTTCCCCTTCACACGCATACGCACGACATCAAGGTCGTGATCGTGTCGGGGACTTACATTCAGGCTCCAGAGGGAAAGCCCGAGTTCCGGATCGGCCCGGGGTCCTACTTCCTGCAGCCCGGCGGCAATTACCGGCACACCACGGCTTGCGACGCGGCCTCGGAGTGCCTGTTCTTCGCCGAGAGCAGCGGAAAGTTCGATCTCCACGTGGTGGAGGGGGGGAAGGCGCCCGCAAAGAACTAGGATCTTCTCCTCGAGCTCGGCGCGAAGAAATATTGTCGCGATCTGCGCCGGTCTCCGACGCCGACTCGACGTTCGCGCCGCCGAATCTTCGCCGGGCGCCGAGGCGTTTCGTCCTTTGCCGCCCGCGCTTTTTTCTGCGAGCAGTCAGCGACGGACGGATTCCGAATCGCCAACGTAGAATCGACGGGTTTTCGGAACAGATTCCGAGAAAGCGAGGATCTCTCGATGTCCACGGATAAGCCGATCATCCTGGTCACGGGCGCGACCGGCCAGCAGGGAGGAGCGACGGCCCACGAGCTCCTGGAGAAAGGTCATCGCGTGCGGGCGATGACGCGCAAGCCGGAAGGGGAAAAGGCTCGCGCGCTGGCCGCCCGTGGAGCCGAGGTCGTCCCGGGAGACCTCGACGATCCGGCGTCGCTCGAGCGCGCGCTCGCCGGCGCGTGGGGAACGTTCGCCGTCCAGAATACGTGGGAAGCGGGGGTGGAAGGAGAGGAGAAGCAGGGCAAGCGCTTCGCGGAGCTCGCGAAGAAGGTGGGCGTCCAGCACTTCGTCTACATGTCCGTCGCGTCCGCCGACCGCGGGACGGGCATCCCGCACTTCGAGAACAAGTGGAGGGTCGAAGAGACGGTTCGCGGCGCCGGCTTCCACTCCTGGACGATCCTGCGCCCCGTCTTTTTCATGGAGAACTTCGCGTCTCCGTGGTTCCTGCCGGCGCTCCAGGAGGGAAAGCTCGCGGTCGGTGTGAAACCCGATACAGTGCTTCAGATGATCGCGGTCCGGGACATCGGAAGGTATGCGCTCCGGGCATTCGAACGACCGGAAGAGATGAACCGGACGGAGCTCGACATCGCCGGCGATCAGCACACGATGCCGGAGACCGCGGCGATTCTCGGAAAGGCAATGGGACGCGACGTTCAATTCGTCCGGACGCCGATCGAGGAAGTTCGGAAGTGGAGCGAGGACTACGCTCTCATGCTCGAGTGGTTCGACCGCGTCGGTTACGACGCCGACATCGTTACGAACGAGAAGCGTTACGGCATCCACCCGACGAGCCTTCGGGAATGGGCCGGCGGAGCGAGCTGGAGATAGCAGGGCCCGGCGTCACGCCGGGACGTCAGTCCTCGTCCAGGTACTCCTGCGGAACGTCGTCCACCGGGACTTCACGCGTCCGGACTTCGCCTTCCGGGGCGTTTTCGACGCCGGCGACGATCCCGGCCTCGAACGCCTGCCCCTCTTCGAGTAATTCTTCCTCGCTCTCGGAGTCCGCCAGATGCGCTCTCGACAGGCCCTCGATGTCGCCCGCCTGACCCCCCGATTCCGCGCCCAGACCCCGCGCCTCGTCCGGCTCCTCCGTCGTGAGATCCGCGTCCCGACGCTCTTCCAGCCGTTCGTCTCTTTCGGAATCTTCGCCCGGTCGATCGCTCTGGACCATGAAATGACTCCACCGGAAAAAAGGAACGCCGGGAGAGATCTCCCGGCGTCCAAGTTGGACTAGCCGATGAGTGTCTCGGTGTAGGAGATGATCCGCCACTTGCCGCCGCGGTTGACCCACACTTCGGTGGCATAGACGGGCTTGAAAGGCTTTCCCTCGTAAGAACCCTTCAGATCGCACTTGTAGGTCAGGATCGCGACGTCCTTGGTCACCCACGTGACCTTCGGCTCGTCGATCGTGAACTGCTCGATCGTGAGCTTGTCGATGGTTTCGATGTCCTGCTTCAGACTGGAAGGGCCCTCCTGCGTGTGGGCCACGTACTCGTCGGCCGTCAGAGCTTTCATCGCCGAAGTGTTCCGGCTCTTGTAGGCCTCCCAGACCGCCCGCGAGTTTTCGACCATCTTCTGGTCGGATGCGCCCATGCCCGCATGCATGGCGGCATGCATGGCCTTGGCCTTATCCGTCGAGTTCGCCTGTGCGATGCAGAGAGTGCCCGCCGCAAACAACGCCGCGAGCGCCAGAGAAAGTGCCTTGAGTTTCATGAGTGTCGGTTCCTTTCGGGCTGACGATATGTCATCGCCCGATTCCGGTCAGGAAGCGCGAGCCCGCACGAGGTCCGCGAACCGCCGCAGGTCCGCCCGGTTGACGTCCGAGATCGCCCAGTAGTTCGTCCCGCCGCGGGTCCAGAAGACGACGTTGTAGCCCTGGCGGGCGTCCGATTTCTCCGCCGACTCGCGCGTCGGCTCCGCCGGCCACGTGAAGAGATTGATGAGATGTTTCCTCCGGCCATACACGAGCGCCGCGACGGGCCGACCCGCGGCATAGTCGAGCCGGCCGCCGACCAGCGGAAAACCTTCCGCAGTGAGATCGACCACGGGTGGGGAAAAGTCCAGCCTGCCCGCGAACCACGGCTTCACCGTGTGGTGCTCGGAGGAGGGCACGTCGGTCAGGTGCCCCGGCATGAGCGACCGGATGTGGGCCGAGACCACGTCCTGGGCAATTCGGTCCGTCTGCGACGGGTGCGAGAGGATCGGCGGAAGGAAGAACGCCAGGGCCACGACCGCCGCGGCCGCCACGGCGGCGGCCGCCCAGCCCCGCAGCTGCACGCGCATTAGCCTCGACTTCCCTTCCGGGCGTTGCGCGGCGATCCGGATCTTCCGCTCGAGACCGGCCGGCGCCCGGAAGTACAACTCGTCGGATTGGAGCGCCGAGCGCAGCGCCCGCTGAGCCTCCACCGCCTGCGAGCAGGCGTCGCACGTGCGCAGATGCTCCTCGATCTCCACGTTCCGGACGGGATCGAGCTCTCCGTCCACGTACCCGTGGAGAAGCGTGCGAAGCTCGCTGCAGTTCACTTCGCTCCCGTCCCTTCGAAGCCCACGGCCAGTTGCTGCTGCAGCCCGGATCGCGCGCGAGCCAGCCGTGACATCACCGTGCCGATCCTGATGCCGGCGACCTCCGCGATCTCCTTGTAGGACAGGCCCTCGAGCTCCCGGAGGATCAGGACCTCGCGCCAAGCCACGGGCAGTGATTCGAGCGCCTCGCGGATCCGCCGCCGGTCGACCTCCTTCATCACACGATCCTCCGGGGTCGGGCTCGGATCGACGGGGCTGTGGACCTCTTCCTCGAACGGTGCGGAGACTTCCGAAGGACGGTTGCGCCGCAACCAGTCGTAGCCGGAGTTGCGCACGATCGTGAGAATCCACGAACGCGCGTTGCCGCCGTGAAATCCGCTGAAGAATCGGAGCGCCCGCAGAAACGCCTCCTGCACGACGTCTTCGGCGTCGTGCTCGTTCCGAGTGAGCCAGCGCGCGAGGTTGTAAGCCGCATCCAGGTGCGGCAACACGACCTGATCGAACGCGTCGGACGGCGGACGGGTCTCCACGCAACCCTTCTGGGCCGGCCGCACCAATAGAGACTGGAGCGGCCTTCCGATTATTCCGAG
>Ga0070692_10000135_pt1 | contig 17665 bp, 18 predicted proteins | sample KBSK1102metaG_FD_64675 | JGI IMG/M metagenome (GOLD analysis project Ga0070692, IMG submission 64675) | Corn, switchgrass and miscanthus rhizosphere microbial communities from Kellogg Biological Station, Michigan, USA - KBS K1-10-2 metaG | ecosystem: Host-associated > Plants > Roots >...
AACAAATCGCGTCCGAGGTGTTCGGCGAGGCGATGACGATCGACGTGCAGACCGATTCGCCCGCCACGGGCGCACCGGCAGCGAAGTCATCCTCGCCTCTTCGCGACGATCCTGTCGTCCAGGCGTTCCAGAAGCACCTCGGCGCAGATCTCGTCGAACCACGAAAGCGTAAGGAGAGCCCATGAACCCGAAGCAGTTGATGAAGCAAGTCCAGCAGATGCAGGAACAGATGCAGCAGCGCATGACCGCGCTGAAGGTCGAAGGAACGGCCGGCGGCGGAATGGTCAAGGCGACGATGAACGGCTCGAAAGAGCTCCTCGCCATCACCATCGACAAGGAAGCCGTCGACCCGAACGACGTCGAAATGCTCCAGGACCTCGTCGTCGCCGCCGTCAACGAAGCCTCGCGCAAAGTCGACGAAGAGATGTCCAGCACCGTCGGCGCCATGACCGGCGGAATGAAGATTCCGGGACTGTTCTGATGCGGTCGCGAGGTCGCGCGGTTTCGAGGTCTCGCAGTGCACCGCCGCGCAACCGCGAGACCGCGTAACTCCGCAACCGCGATATGACCGCCCCTCCACTCGCAAACCTCATCAACGAACTGACCCGGCTGCCCGGCGTCGGAGGGAAGTCGGCGTCGAGGATCGCGTATCACATCCTCAAGCGGACGGCGGGGGAGGCGGAGGCGCTGGCGAACGCGATCATTGACGTGAAGTCAAAGATCTTCCGCTGCTCGATCTGCAACAACATGACGGACGTCGAGCCGTGTGCGATCTGTTCCGATCCGCGGCGCGACGCGAGCGTCATCTGCGTCGTCGAAGAGGCGTTCAACATCCCGACCATCGAGCAGACGCGCGATTTCCGCGGCCTCTTTCACGTCCTCCTCGGCGCGCTCTCGCCGCTGAAGGGCGTCGGGCCCCACGACATCGACGTCGCGGGACTGTTGAAGCGCGTCCAGGCCGGCGGCGTGCGCGAAATCATCGTGGCCACGAATCCGAACGTCGAGGGCGAAGCGACCGCGCTTTACCTCGCGCAACAGCTGAAGCCGTTCGACGTGAAGACCACGCGCCTCGCCTTCGGCCTTCCCGTCGGCGGCGATCTCGAATACGCCGATCAGGTCACGATGGCGAAGGCGCTGGAAGGCCGCCGCGAAATTTAGGGAGCCTGGGAACGCGGGCGGCCCGCCCGCCCGCCGTGCCCTTTCGAAAGCCGCGCGAACCTGCGGGCGAGACGCCCGGGTTCCCAGGCGGGCTAACTCGCGACCTGTGTTACATTTCAAATCCCAGTTCCACGCGTTAATTCGGTGAAAACAAAACATGGCGTCTCCTGATCTCGTGATGTACGAGGAGGAGTACCAGCAGATCAAGGACACGCTCCAGCGACTGCAGGTCGACTCCAATTCAAAAATCGTCTTCCTGGTCGACAAGAACGGCCAGCAGATCGCCGTCCATGGCGACATGCGCGGCGTCGACGCAACCTCGCTCGCCTCGCTGACGGCCGGCAACGTCGCCGCCACCGACGGCTTGGCGAAACTCATCGGCGAAAAGGAGTTCTCCATCCTCTTTCACGAGGGGGAGCGCGACAACATCCACATCTCCCTCGTCGCCCAGCGCGTCATCCTGGTCGTGATCTTCGACGATCGTTCGTCCCTCGGCCTTGTGCGCCTGCGGGTGAAGAAGGCGTCGGCGGAGCTGGAAAAAACGTTCGAAGTCCTGCTGCGCAAATCCGAGGCGGAGCGCGGCAACATGGCCAGCCGGTTCGACTCTCCGTTCGCGGAGATCACCGACGAGGACATCGACAGCCTGTTCAGCGAATAGCTCGCATGACGTTCATCAACTACGCAGCGCGCGAAATCAACTGCAAAATCGTCTACTACGGCCCCGGCCTGTGCGGGAAGACGACCAACCTGCAGTGGATCTACGACAAGACGAATCCGCAGGCGAAGGGGAAGCTGATCTCTCTCGCCACGGAGACCGACCGCACCCTCTTCTTCGACTTCCTTCCGCTCGACCTCGGCACCGTCCGCGGCTTCAAGACCCGCTTTCATCTCTATACCGTCCCCGGCCAGGTGTTCTACGACGCGTCGCGCAAGCTGATTCTGAAGGGCGTCGACGGCGTCGTCTTCGTCGCGGACTCGCAGGAAGCGCGGATGGAGGCGAACAACGAGTCGCTGGTCAATCTCGACAAGAACCTCAAAGAGCAAGGCTACGAGCTGAAGTCCGTGCCGTACGTGCTGCAGTTCAACAAGCGCGATCTCCCCACCGCCCTCCCCGCGGACGAGATGTACCGCCAGCTCAACTTCAAAGGCGAGCCAACTTTCGAGGCGGTGGCGATGAACGGCACGGGCGTTTTCGATACACTCAAAGCGGTCGCCAAGCTGGTACTCACGGAACTCAAGAAGAAATAAGCTCCGTTCGGAAGCTCTTACCGCCTCACACAATGAGAGTCGCGTTCGTCAAACCGCCGGTCGGCGGAATCCTCGGCCTGGAGATGCTCACCTTCGTCGAGCCTCTCGGGCCGATCTGCGTCGCCGCCTGCCTCGAGGCCGAAGGTTACGAGTGCAAAGTCTTCGACCTCCGCATCGACGGCGAAGAGCACGGCCTCGCGCTCTGCAAAAAATTCGCGCCGGACGTCGTCGGCCTGCAGTGCAACTTCACCACCGAGCGCAACCGCACGGTGCGGCTCGCCGAGCGGATCAAGCGCGAGAATCCCGGCACGTTCGTCGTCGTCGGCGGCCACGATGCCTCGCGCGATCCGAGCTGGTTCAGCAGCGACCTGATCGACGCGGTCGCCGTCGGCGATGGCGAAGAAGTCATGCCGCCGATGGTCGACGCCCTCCAGCACGGCCACGATCTGGCCACGGTCCCCGGCCTCATGCTGCATCGCGACGGCCGCTGGATCAGCACCGGCCACGCTCCAACGCGGAAGAACCTCGACGACTATCCGCTGCCCGCGCGCCACCTCATCGAGCATTACGCCGATCACTACTACATCAACTTCCACAAGCCGCTCGCCCTCATGGAGACCGCGCGCGGTTGCCCGTTCAAGTGCAACTTCTGCTCGGTGTGGAAGTTTCACGAGTCGACCTTCCGCGAGAAGTCGCCGGCGCGCGTCGTCCGCGAGCTCCAGGCGATCAAAGCGGACGCGATCTTCATCACCGACGACATCTTCTGGATGAACGTGAAGCGCGGCGAAGAGATGGCGCGCCAGATCAAGGCTGCCGGCATCCGGAAGTTCTTCACCGTGCAGACGCGCACCGACATCATCTGCAAGTTCCCGCACCTGATCGAGATGTGGAAGGACTGCGGCAAGCTGGCCATCTTCCTCGGCCTCGAGTCGGTCACCGACGAAGGACTGAAGGCGGTGAACAAGAAGAACACCGCCAACAACAACGAGCGCGCCATCAGGATCCTGCAGGACCTCGGCGTTGGCTTCACGCCGAATTTCATCGTCGATCCGGCCTGGGACCGCGACGATTTCAAACGCCTGCGCGACTGGATCGACCGCACCGGCGCCTACAACAGCGGCTTCTCCGTCCTCACCCCTCTTCCCGGAACGGATCTGTGGGACACGGCGAAGGAGAAGGTGACGACGCACGACTGGGAGATGTACGACATCGTCCATGCCGTCCTTCCCACGACGCTGTCCCTCGACGAGTTTTACGAGGAGTATTCGGCACTCTGGCGCCACGCCCTCGACGTCCGCTATCGCCACCGCGGCAAGTGGAAGACGTACCTGCAACTCGGCGCGGCTGTCGCTACCGGAAAAGTCTCCCTGCACAACGTCCGCCGCGGCCTCGGCATGGCGAAGACGTTCAGCAAGCCGGAAACGTTCCTCCGCGCGCACGAGTAGCAGCACTGGAGCGCCGGCGTCCCCGCCGGCTGGCTCGGCGGCGTCCCGCCGCCGAACCGCCAACCCCTCAACTTTCGCTGATAACACAAGCGCCGGCGCAAGCTCTCCATTCGGCGGCGAGGACGCCGCCGGTCCAGCCGGCGAGGACGCCGGCGCTCCATCGCAACGCGCGCGAAGCGCGAAGCTCATACAATCCGCCCCGATGCGCCATCACGGCCTCAACATCGTTGCCATCGGCGGCGGCACCGGGCTTTCGACGCTGCTGCGCGGGCTCAAGCAGTACGTCGATGCCGACGGGCCGTGGTCCATCGGCAGCCTCGGCGCGATCGTGACGGTGACGGACGAAGGCGGCAGCTCCGGCGCGCTGCGCAAAGAGTTCGGCATGCTGCCGCCGGGCGACATTCGCAACTGCATCGTCGCGCTGGCCGAGGAGGAGCATCTGCTGTCGCGCCTCTTCAGCTATCGATTCGAGAATACTGAGTCGTCGCTGGGCGGTCACTCGCTCGGCAACCTGCTACTCGCGGCTCTCACCGACATCACCGGCAGCTTCGATCAGGCCATCCTCACCGCATCCGAGGTGCTCAACATCGCGGGTGAGATCTATCCGTCGACGCTCTCCGACGTCCGTCTGCGTGCAACGCTCGCCGACGGGTCCGCGCTCCTCGGCGAAGTCGCGATCAGCGGCTCGTACCTCGGCGAGAAAAGCGCGCCGCTGCCCCGGCACGCGCGCATCGTCCAGCTCAGCATCGATCCCGCGGATGCGCAACCGACCGATCGCGCGCTCGAAGCGCTCAACGCCGCCGATCTCGTGCTCATCGGGCCCGGCTCGCTCTACACCTCGATCCTGCCGAATCTGCTGATCAAGCCGATTGCCGAGGCGCTGCGGCAGTCGCGCGCGCTGCGCGTGTACATCTGCAACGTGATGACCCAGCCGGGCGAAAGCGACGGCTACACCGCCCAGGAGCATCTCGAGGCGGTCATCGAACACGCGGGGCTGGTCGTCGACGTCATGATCCTCAACGGACGCCGTCCCTCGGAATCGATTCTCGGCGCGTATGCGTCGCAGGGACAGCACCCGGTCGCGTTCGACGTGAATGCGATCCGCGAGCTCGGCGTCACGCCGTTTTTCGGCGACATCATCAAAGAGGGCAACTACGTCCGCCACGATTCCGTGGCGCTCGCCGACACGATTTTCCGGCTCTACGAGCGTTATGGCCGGACCCTTGAAAGGATGCGCCGTTCGGAGGCATGACCAATTTGAACGAGAACCTCGACGTCGTCATCCTGGCCGCCGGCCTCGGCACGCGCATGAAGTCGGCCACCATCAAGATCCTTCATCCCGCCGCAGGCCGGCCGATCATCGACTACGTCCTCGATCTCGCGGGCGGCGTCTGCGATCGCCCGCCAATCATGGTCATCGGCCATCAGCGCGAGGCCGTGCAGAAAGCGGTCGGCGAACGCGCGCGCTTCGCGGTGCAGGAAGAGCAGAAAGGCACCGGCCACGCCGTGCTGCAGGCCGCGCCATTGGTCAACGGAGCCCGGCACGTGCTGATCCTTTCCGGCGATGTGCCGCTTACGCGCCCGCAGACGTTGCGCCGTCTGCTCGACGAGCATCAGCAATCGCAGAACGCGCTCACGCTGCTGACGATGAAGCTCGACGATCCGGCGATGTACGGCCGCATCATTCGCGACGCGGACGGCGCCGTCACCCGCATCGTCGAAGCGAAGGACGCGTCCGACGACGAAAAGGCGATCCGCGAAGTCAACGCCGGAATCTACGTTTTCGACTCCGAGCACCTCTTTGACAACCTACGCAATCTCTCCACCAACAACTCACAGGGCGAGTACTACCTGACCGATGTCCTCGGCGCGCTGCGCGATTCGGGCAAGCGCGTCGGTGCCGTGATCGCCGACGATCCGATCGAAGCCCTCGGCGTGAACTCGCGCGCCGATCTGGCGTCCGTAGAAGGCGAGATCCAGCGCCGCGTCGTATCGAAGCTGATGACCGACGGCGTGACGTTCCGCAATCCCGCGACCGTCGTCATCGATTCGACCGTGTCGATCGGCAACGACACCGTCGTCTATCCCTTCGTCACGATCGAAGGAAAGACGAGCATCGGATCGCGTTGCGTGATCGAACCGGGCGTTCATCTGATCAACGTCACCGTCGGCGACGACGTTCATCTGAAAACGGGCACCGTGGCCGAGGATGCGGTGATCGAAAACGACGCAGCGGTCGGCCCGTACGCGCACCTCCGCCCCGGCTCGAAGCTCGGCCGTCACGTGAAGGTCGGCAATTTCGTGGAGACGAAGAAGGCGGTGTTCGGCGAAGGGGCCAAGGCTTCGCATCTCTCGTACATCGGCGATGCGGAGGTCGGCGCGAATGTGAACATCGGCGCCGGCACGATCACCTGCAACTACGACGGCGTGAACAAACACAAGACGGTGATCGAAGACGGCGCCTTCATCGGCTCGGATACGCAGCTCGTCGCACCCGTGCGCGTCGGTAGAGGCGCCTATGTCGGCGCCGGCTCGACGATCACGAAGGACGTCCCCGCCGAGGCGCTGGCGCTGAGCCGCACGCCGCAGAGAATCATCGAAGGGTGGGCGACTCGAAAGAAAACGAAGTAGGCGCAGGCGCTTCGAGCGTGCCGAACGTGGCGTGCTCCAGCTTCCACGCGTGAAGCATCAGCCGCGCCGCGCGGCCGCCGGAGCCGTAGCGCCGGTCGCCGGCGACCGGATGGCCGATCGATTGCGCGTGAATGCGGATCTGATGCGTGCGGCCGGTGTCGATGACCGCCTCCACCAGCGTGGTAGTTGCGTCGGCGCGCAGGGGGCGAAACGTCGTCCGCGCGCTCTTCCCCTGAACGGGTGTTTCCACCACGCGCTCCTCGGCTAACTCCCCTTCGAGAATCGCCAGGTACGTCTTCCTGATCTCGCCCGCGGCGAACAGCGCGGACAACCTCGCGGCCGCTGCGGCGGTTCTGGCGAACAGCACCACGCCGCTGGTCGGAGTATCGAGACGGTGCACGAGCCAGATTTCACGAAAGCGGAGCCGCAGCAGTTCTTCGAGTGAGCGCTGCTTCCGATCGCGAGACGGCTGCGTCGGCATCCCCGCGGGTTTGTCGACCGCGATCCAGTCGCCGGTCTCGCGGATGATCGCCAGTTCCGGCGCGTCCTCGACGACCGCAATGCGATCGCCGGCATCGACCTCGCGCGACGCGATCGACACGACGCGTTCATTCACCAGTACGCGCCGCGCCGCGATCAGCTCTCGAGCCTTTCGCCGTGAGAGGTCCGGGTACCGCGCCGCAATGGCCTGATCGAGCCGCATTTTGCCGTCCTTGACTGTAACATCTGTTACATGTAACACTCGTTACATGGCTACCACACGCCGGGAGCAGCTTCTGGAAGCCACGGCCGGCTATCTTCTGAAGAACGGCGCGAGCGGGCTGTCCCTGCGGCCGCTGGCCGCCGCCATCGGCACCAAAGCACGCCTCCTCATCTATCACTTCGGCTCGCGCGACGTTCTTATTTCTTCGGCATTGTCCGTCCTGCTGCGCCGCATCCAGCTCGCGTTTCTCGAGATGCACAGCATGGCTACGCTCGACCGCACCCTCCTCGGCTTCTGGAATTGGGCGACGGACAAGCCGAACGAGCCGTACCTCCGGCTCTTTTTCGAGGTGCACGGCCTCGCCATTCGCGACCCGGAACGATACGGCGAATACCTCCGAGGCGCGATCGAGAGCTGGAAGACGCTCATCGCCGAGCGCCTCGACAAACGGACCATGACCCGCCGCCGCCGCGAAGAGATGGCCACGCTCATCATCGCCACGGTCGACGGCCTCCTGCTCGACTACCTCGCCACCAACGATCGGGAGCGGACGACCCGCGCTTTGAAACTGTTTACCGAACGGCTGAAGAAGGAGGCGTGACGATGAAAGGAATGGCCATCCGCGGCTTTCTCATCTGGGCCGTCGCCACGATCGCGTTGCGTCTGGCGGGGCAATTCGTATTCGGCTGGAGCGGATCAGGCGTTCTGCTGTTCCTGGTCTCGCTGCCGCTCATGATCGCCGTCGCGGTGGTTCTCCTGCAGCGTTACCGGCTGCCGGAACAGCGCGCGCTCGCCGCAATCGCGCTGGTGGCGCCGGGAATGCTCCTCGACACGATCAGCGCGATCTGGTTCCCCGCGATCTTCCCCAACATCCGGCCCGACGCCGCCGGCCTCTTCGGCGGGTGGCTGCTCTTCTGCAATGTCGTCGTCCTGTTGACGGCGGTGCTGTTCCGGCCAATGGGTCAGCGCGCGAACTCGTCGTAGACCGCGCGCGCGATCTGTCCTACCACCTTCAGCGCCACATCCTCGTTCTGCGCGGCGCTCTTTTTGGTGAAAACGGCGATGGCGATGTGGTGCTTGCCATCGGCCGAGGTGATGATGCCGACGTCGTTGAAGACGCCGGGCATCGTGCCGGTTTTGTGGGCGACGGCCGCGCCCGCCGGGAGCGCCGAGGCGAGGCGGATCGGGTTGTGGGACTTCGTCATGAATTGAAGCAGGAGGTCGTGGCTCGCTGGTGTCAGCCCGTCTTTGCGCTTCGCGAATGCGGCGAGCAGCGACGCCATGCCGTCGGGTGTGGAGGTATCGCGCGGATCGCTGACGTAGGCGGCGATTCCGTGAGTCTGAATCGCAACCGCGATGTCGTTCTCGGGGCGATCGACGCGCACGCCGGCGCCGCCGATCGCGCGAATCCGAGCGGTGATGTTCGCGCCGCCGAAGCGACGGATGAAGTAGTCGACCGCTGTGTTGTCGCTCTCGACCACCATCAGCTCAACCAGCCGCCGCACCGTCACGGTTACGGCCTTGCCGTTCGCCGAATCGCGCAGCGGACTGTGACCGCGCGAGAACTGCGACGGCTGAATCGTGATCGGATCATCCAGTCTGAATTCACCGGCATCGACCCGCTGCAGGACGGCGATCGCCACCGGGAACTTGAAGACGCTGGCCATCGGAAAATGATCGGATCCGTTCCGCGAGACCCTTCGGCCCGACTCGATGTCAATTGCTGAATAGCCGACGGTGGCGTCGGTGGGTGGGATTGAGATCGCGACGGCGAGCAGGAACGCGAGCATGCCGGGATTGTAAAGACGATTTGTCATCCAGAGCCGCCGAAGGATGGCGAAGGAACTCAAGATTCCAGAATCTGAGACGTTGGGTTTCAGCCGGAGCTGCGCATCTTGAGATCCTTCGCCGTCCTTCTGCGGCTCCGGATGACAGGCTACGGCGCTCGGAATGCCCGCTCGTACCCTGTCATCTCCACGTATCCCCGTCCGTTCACGGCTACATTGCCGAAGGATCCGGCGGCGTCGACGGCGCCTTCCCAGTACGTCACCCGGGTCGAGTTGCGGGTGACCAGTTCCTGATCCTTCATCACCGGCTGCAGGGTGAGGGCAATGCCGAACGAGGGGACTGCGATGCTCCACCCCATCGGATAGGTCGCGCCCGATTTCTTCGAGTGCCACGTCGAAAGCGGGGTGATCACCATCTGCTCGCGACGGAGATGGATCACGTTTCCCTCGCTGCTGATCAGCGATCCGGACGACGGCGCGTCGGGCGTGCCGTCCCTGCGGCGGATCTGGTAGAGCATCAGTTCCGCATCGTTGTCGAGCTGGACGGAGAACCAGTCCCACCCCTGCTGGCTCTCGCGCAGCGCGGAGCTGCCGAACTCGTGATCCATCCAGGCGGCGCCGTGGCAATTCGCGCCGTTCACCCGGCCGCGCACTTCGAGACGCGACATCGAGTAGTAGTGCGACGCGTAACCGATACCCGCTGCTTTCACGCTGACGCCGTTCTCGCCGTGGATGGCCGGCGCTTTGCGCGACGTCATCACCAGATCGATGGCGTCCTTGCCGCCGTAGCCGACGACGCGCCACGAGCCGTCCGCAAGCGTCACGGCGCGCCATCCTTCGTTGAACACATCGAGCGTTCCCGCGGCCGCACCGGCCGTGAACGGCGACGACCGGTTCAGCTTCTCGTAGTAGCGGAACTCGTTCGCCGCGACGTCCGTGATGGCGAAATGGGCGAGCGACAGATTGCGCAAGTCCCATCGCGTCTTCGCAGCCGGGCCCGGCGGCACTATGCCGACGCGGAAGAACGTCAGCTCGAATCCGTAGCGCTTGCCGCCGTCCGTCTCCAGGTGCCCGGTGTAGTACCACCACTCGGTCTTGTACTCGTCGTGCGTGCCGTGATCGCGCGGAAACGAAAATTCGTAGCCGGGCAGCGCGGGCTGGAACTGCGGCACCGCCAGAAGCAACGCCAATGCGGCGGCCCGAAACATTCGGCCATAATATGCGTTCGCCCATGGCCGAGACCCCGGTCACAACACCATCACGCACGCGCTTCCGCACGGTCGCCGCGGAGGCGAGCATCCCCATCGATGCGGACGATCTCATCGCCCTGGCGCGGCGCTATGCCGATCAGGGGATGTACGACGAAGCGATCCATCTGTACGAGATGGCGGAGAAGCTCAAGCCCGGCTCCGTTGCCGTGCGCATCAACCTCGCGCGCACCCGCGACCTCAAATCGCAGGCCGAGGCCTCGCGGTATGAAGTTGTACGAGATCAGGTCGAAGCGCAAAGGGCGCGCGATGAAGTCGACGCCTCGCAGTACGTCGGCCTCGCGCAGTACTACATGGCCAAGGACCAGACCTCGAAAGCGATCGAGCTGCTCGAGATCGCCAAACTCAAAACCCCGAACAACTATCGCCCTTACGAAATCCTCGGCCGTCTTCACTACTCGCAGGGGGAGTGGGATGCCGCGCACGAAGAGGTTGCGAAGGCGCGCAAGCTCAATCCGTTCGATCGCGGCCTCGCGGAAATCTCCGGCCGCGTCGAGTTCGAGCTGCGCAATTTCGACCGCGCGCTGGAGGAGTTCGTCGATGCGTTCCTGCTGTCGACCGATCAGAAGGGCGACAGCACGGAGCCGGTGCGGCGGATGATCAATACGCTCAAGCGCATCGAGAACATCGAGACGAAAGACCTCAACGCCCGCATCAAGCAGCGCGTCGAGCAGCTGCAGGTCTGCACCGAACGGCTCGAGCTGCGGAAGGACAACCTCTTCAAGCTCGAAGGCAAAAAAGGGTTGCAGGAGATCATCCAGAAGATCTCGCGCGACGCCGAGACGCGCGACAACCTCATCACCATGGCCGCCGACCTGCGCGCGTTGACGGTCTTCCAGCACATCCAGGACGAGCAGCTCATCCGCCTCTCCAAGTTCGCGCGGCTGCAGAAGCTCGATGAGGGCGGCCACGTCTTCCGCGAGGAAGACCGCTCGATGGATTTCTACGTGGTCAAGGATGGCCGCATCGAGATCCGCAAGGAAACTCCCTTCGGCCCGCAGATCCTCGGCTCGCTCCCCGCGGGGACGATCTTCGGCGAGATGAATTTCATCGACCGCACGCACCGCTCCAGCGACGCCATGGCGGTCGTTCCGTCCACCTGCTACACGTTTTCCTTCAGCGCTCTCGACCAGCTCATGGACGAGGACAAGCAGCTCGCCGTCGGCCTGCACTGGGCCTTCTGGCGCTCGCTCACGGAGAAAGTGCGCGACGCCAACGAGCAGCTGAAGCTCTTCTTCCAGGAGGATGCGAAGAAGGGGCAGGGGCGCAAGCGCGTGGAAGGGACGCGCGAGATGCAGCAGGTCACCGTCAAGTCGGAAGACAAGGTCGACCTCTTCAAGGAGCGCGGCCTCTCCGCCGGTGAAATGAAGCTGCTGGCGACGTTTTCGTCCGAGGAACGCTTCAAGGAAGGATCGATGGTTTTCCGCGAGGGAGAGAAGGGCGACAAGCTCTACATCGTCCTCGACGGCCGCGTGCGCATCTCGAAATTCATCCCCGGCGTCGGCGAGGAAGCGCTGGCCGTTCTCGACCGCGGCGACTTCTTCGGCGAGATGGCGCTGATCGACGACAAGGCGCGTTCCGCCGACGCCAAGGCGCACGACGGCGACGCCACGGTGCTGTCGATCGACCGCGCCACGCTGAACGAGATCCTGTCGATGGACCCGCACGCGTCGCTGCAGTTCCTGAATCTCCTCTGCCGGATGATCAGCCGCCGCCTGCGCGAGATCAACGAGAAGATCGTGCAGTGGAAGTACATGAGCGGCGGGTTTTAGCCAGGCCCGTTCATCTTCTGTTCATCCTCTCCGGCACCAACTGTGCTGAAGCCTCGCCCGCATGCTGTTTGTGGCGTTTACGGCAACCTTCCTCATCTTCTGGTCCGTCGTCTATGCGTCGCTGCCGGCGATCCGCCACCTCGGACGGATGCTGGCGCGGCTGGTGGCGCGCAACGCGCGGATCACGCGAATCGTCTCGACGACGCGCGAGCGCTACCGGAATTACCTGCCGGTGCTGGCCATCCTCATCGCCGGCGCGCTGCTGACGGCTTGGGCCGGCGACGGATTCATCGACCTCGCGGAGAAAGTGCACGCGAAGAACAGCGGGCTGGCGAAGATCGACACGTCGATTCACGACTGGGCCGTCCGCGAGCGCAACTCGGGGGCGACGACGTTCTTCACGGGCATGACCATCATCGGCGGTCCGCTCGGCCTGGCCGTGCTGCTGGCGATCATCGCCGCCATCCTGGCGATCAAACGCCGCTGGCGCTGGCTGATCTACCTCGCCGTCACGGCCGGCGGAGGAGGATTGCTCAATCTCGAATTGAAGCGCTATTTCGCCCGCGCCCGGCCGGACGTCGCGGAAATGCTTCGCCGCGCGAACGGCTACTCGTTCCCCAGCGGCCACGCCATGGGTTCCGCCGTCGCCTTCGGCGCGCTGGCCTACCTCGCCTTCCGCGCCATCCGCAGCTGGCCGGCCAAGGCGGCGGTGATCGCCTTCCTCTACACGCTCCTCGCCGCCGTCGCCCTCTCCCGCGTCTACCTCGGCGTCCACTGGATCTCGGACGTCCTCGCCGGCGTCACCGCCGGAACGGTGTGGGTAACGACGACGACCGTGGCCTACGAAACAGTGCGCCGGATCCGGCGACTGCGAGCGAAGGCAACCCTGTCGGAAGAACAGAGAACGGCGCAGTTCTAACATCGAGAGCCCTTCTCCCCGCGCACGGGGAGAAGGTGCCGAAGGCGGATGAGGGGCTGGACTTCAGGCATCGCCCCTCACCCGCACTTCGCTTCGCTCCGTGTCTCCCTCTCCCCGCAAAAACGCGGGGCGAGGGACTCTCAAGAGGACACTGGCGGCGCCACCACATCGCCCGCGCGCGATGGCATTCGCTCGCCGTACAGCTCGCGGACGAGCGCGCCGATCGTGTGGTGATCGAGCGCGTTGTTCATGCAGGCGCTCAGCGTCGTGAAGAGATTGCCGATCACCGCCCGCTCGCGGTCGTCGATGTGGATCTCGGGGACTTCGCGGCGCAATCCTTCCACCTGCGCCACGATCTCCTCGATCGTGATGCGGTCGGGATCGCAGCCGGGCACGAAGCCGGCCCAGTCGCCGCCGATCTCCTTCACCAGTTGCGCGTCCTCCAGTTTGCGAAGCACGCGCAGCATTTGCGAGTCGGTGGTCCCGAACTGCTCGGCCAGACGGTAGGAGGACGGCGCCTCTTCGCGCCGGTCGAAGCGGCGGGCGATCTCGATCAGCGCGCGCAGGCCGAAGTAGAGATCGAAGCGCGGCTCGTCCTGCACCTGCTGCTCCGTCGCGCGCAGCAGTCCGTAGAGATTTTGATAGACGTAGCTGATCTCCACGCCGAGGAGGATGACCACCCAGAGGATCTGGATCGCGATGAGGAAAATGATCGCCAGGCCGAGGGCGCCGTAGATCAGGTTGAAACGGCCGTGGAAGAGATGGTCGGCGTAGACGCCGAAGCCCCAGCGCACCAGCGAGAAGAGCGCCGTCGTCACGATCGCGCCGACCGCCGCGGAGCTGAAACGCACGCGGGTCGACGGCACCAGCCAGAACAGCATCGTGAAGGCGATGAAGAGCACCACGATCGGCGCGATACTGAAGATGATGTCCTGCTTGAACAGCACGCGAAGGTAGCGATTTTTCTCCAGCGTGTTGGTGGTGGTGAAGGAGATCGCCATCAGCACCGGCCCCCAGAAAAAGAGCATCGTGAAGGCGATGATTTTCTGGCGGTAGCCGCGGACGCTGCGTGTCTTCCAGATCTGGTTGATCGTCGCCTCGACCGCCAGGAACAGCCGGAACGTGATGACGATGAAGACGATCACGCCGAACGTCGACGCCGCCTGCGCGTTCTCCGCGAACCGGCTGATGTGGTACGAGATCACCGGCGACTGGTACGGGATGATGTTGTTGAGGATGTTGTCGATCTGCGCCTGGAAGTTCGGAAACAGATTGCGGAAGTAGCGCTGCAGCGCCTGCGTAAATGCCACCAGCAGCGGGATGAGCGACAGCAGCGTCGTATAGGCGAGCGACGCCGCGCGCGACGTTCCCTCGATGTCGTAAAACTCGCGGGCCACTTCTCTGACGAACAGGAAGAATTCGACCGTCGTCACGCGGGCCCGCTTGCGGCCATGCGCTTCGCGGCGATAGAGAAGCACGGCGGGATCCGTCAGCCACGACCAGACGATCTTCCGCGCCTGCGCGAACTCGGTCTTGAGTTTCGCGCGGCGTTCGCCCTCGTGTCGGATCTCGGCCATCGCGCAACTATAAAGGCAAGGAGTGAGCCTGCGCGCATCGGGGATGCGATACCGTTATGCGATGGTTACGCGCCCGCCGGCTGTCGCCGGAACGTTCTACGAGGGAACGCCCGCGAGCCTCGCCGCGCAGGTGGACGCCTGCGTGGCGGAAAATCCGGAGCCCGAGGCGAAGCGGAAGTTCATCGGCGCCGTCGTGCCGCACGCGGGATTGATGTACAGCGGCCACGTCGCCGCGGCGTTCTACGCGGCGGCCGATCTGCCGCGGCGCTTCATCATCCTCTGCCCCAACCACACCGGATTCGGCCACTTTGCCGCCATCAACCGCGAGGGAACCTGGCGGACACCGCTCGGCGAGGTGGCCATCGATACCCCGCTCGCCGATGCGCTGATGCAGCGGTCGCATCTGCTGGCCGACGATTCTCGCGCCCACGCGCGCGAGCACTCTCTCGAAGTCCAGCTTCCCTTCCTCCAGCAGCTCCTCGGCGATTTCACGTTCGTCCCGATCTGCCTCGGCGCGAATCGATACGACTATTGCGAAGAGATCGGCGGCGCCATCGCCGCGGTCGTGGCGGCGGCGGGAGAACCAGTCGGGATCCTGGCAAGCTCCGACCTCAATCACTACGAGGACCAGAAGACGACATTGCGAAAGGACCAGATGGCGATCGATGCGGTGCTGCAACTCGATCCGCATGGACTCTGGCGCACGGTCGAGCAACACGACATTTCGATGTGCGGCTTCATCCCCACGACGACGATGCTGATCGCCGCCGCCTACCTCGGCGCAAAAGACGCAAGGCTGCTCAAGCACGCAACGAGCGGCGACATCAACGGCGACTACGCGCACGTGGTCGGGTATGCGGCGATCGTGGTGGAGTGACTAACGATAGAGTTCGTTTCCGATGAAGATCCTCTTCACAACCGCCGAGGTTTCTCCGATCGCGAAGACCGGCGGGCTGGGCGATGTGTGTGGGTCGCTGCCGAAAGCGCTGGCGAAGCTCGGACACGACGTCGTCATCTTCATGCCGTACTACCGGCAGGCGCGCGAATGGTTCGCCAGCAACGGCGTCACGCTCGAAGAGGCGCTGCCGGCGGCGCATGTCCTCTGGGCGGATTGGGCGGCGCAGGCGGAGTACTTCCGGACCACGCTGCCGGGGACGGACATCCCGCTCATCCTCGTCGGCAACGATTACTACTTCCGCCGTCCGCACATCTACTCGCCGCGCTTCGACGGATACGACGACGGCATCGACCGCTACACCTTCTTCTGCCGCGCCGTCATCCGCGGATGCGAGCTGCTCGGCATCGCCCCCGACATCGTCCACGCCCACGACTGGCATACCGCGCTCCTCCCCATCTACCTCCATTCGGGTCTTCGCGGCACCGACCAGTTTCGCGGCGCGCGGTCGGTCTACACGATTCACAACCTCAACTACCAGGGCATCGGCGCCTACGACCACTTCCGCGGCTTCGGCCTGCACAGCCGCTACTGGGCGCCCGACGCGCTCGAGCATTTCGGCGACGTGAACCTGATGAAGGGCGGGATCATCCTCGCCGATCAGGTCACGACCGTTTCGCCGTCATACGCGCGCGAGATCCAGACCTCCGAACACGGCGCGGGCCTCGACGGCGTCCTGCGCAGCCTTTCCTTCAAGCTGAAGGGGATCCTGAACGGCATCGACGTCGAGGAGTGGGATCCGGAAACCGATCCTCACCTCCGTTCCCACTTCCGGCAGGACCGGTTGGCCGGCAAGAATCTCTCCAAACGCGCGCTGCTCCGCGAGCTGAAGCTGCCTCTCAAGGCGAAGACGCCGCTGCTGTCGTTCATCTCGCGCCTCGCCGATCAGAAGGGGATCGATCTACTCGTGGCCGCGCTTCCGCAGATGCTTGCCGCCGGCGCGCAGGCCGTCATCCTCGGATCGGGCGAGCCGCCCTACGAAAACGCCCTGCAGCAGATCGCGGCGCGCTATCCCGATTCCTGCCGCGTCATCATCGGCTTCGACAGCGACCTCGCGCACCGCATCTACGCCGGCGCGGACATGCTACTCATGCCGTCGCTTTACGAGCCGTGCGGCCTCAACCAGATGTACGCGCTCCGCTACGGCACCGTGCCGGTGGTGCGACTGACCGGCGGATTGGCCGACACGGTGATCCCCTACAACGGCGCGAACCTCGACGCGGCAACCGGCTTCGGGTTCTTCTCCGCGAACGCCGCCGATTTCTACACCGCCGCCTGGCTGGCCATGCTGAACTACCGCGAGCCGAAAACGTGGAAGCGCCTGCAGGCGAACGGAATGGCCGCAGATTTTTCGTGGGAGCGCTCCGCCCGCGAGTACGAGGCGGTCTACGCCCGGGCGCTCTCCTCATGAAAGAAACCGCCTACGACGAATGCTTCCACGCCGTCGCCGCCATCTGGCGCGACGAAGGCGGCCCGCTGCTCGACGACATCGTGCTGATGGCGACGATCAACTCCGTGCTCGCGCACCGCTTCCCGCACTTTTACTGGACCGGCTTCTACCGCGTCTGCGGCGACCGGCTCATCGTCGGTCCGTACATCGGCACCGTCGGCTGCCTGCAGATCGAATTCGGACGCGGCGTCTGCGGAACGGCCGCCGAGTCGCGGCAGACCGTCATCGTGCCGGACGTCAACGAGTTCCCCGGCCACATCGCCTGCGATCCCAACTCGAAATCGGAGATCGTCGTACCGGTCTTCGGCCGCGACGGCGAATTGATCGCCGTGCTCGACGTCGATTCCGACCGGCTCGATGCGTTCGATGAAGAGGATCAGCGCGGGCTGGAGAAAATCGTGGCGATGTTCCGCGATTGAGGGCCGCCGCGAACGGCGGCCCTGCGAAATCGTGAAGAGTTACGCGACCGGCTGGTAACGCGCGTCGCCGAATCCGAGCATCGGGAAGAAGATGAACGGCAGGAGCAGCAGGCCGATGGCATAGCCGGCGCCCTTCCCGAAGTTCCGCGCCAGCGCGATGTACACGATGATGATGACGACGATGTTGACGAACGGAATCAGCATCAGGATGAACCACCAGAGCGGCTTGCCGGCGATCTCGAGCAGCACGATCACGTTGTAGATCGGGATGATCGCCGCCCACCCCGGCTTCCCGGCCTTCTCGAAGACCTTCCACATCCCGATGATGATGAG